>Ga0335081_10000686_pt1 | contig 55764 bp, 48 predicted proteins | sample Lox_Sample_35_FD_206713 | JGI IMG/M metagenome (GOLD analysis project Ga0335081, IMG submission 206713) | Soil microbial communities from Loxahatchee National Wildlife Refuge, Florida, United States - Lox_Sample_3.5 | ecosystem: Environmental > Terrestrial > Soil > Wetlands | place: USA...
ACCACCGCTTATATATAAGGACGAAAACCCCGGCGAGGCTGAAAACCGCCTCGCCAAACAAATCAACGACTTAGGGTGGGCCAAATTAAACTGCCGAAGTGGACCAAATGTAGTTGCCAAAAGCAACTGCGGTCCTCTGGTCGAGATCATCTCAATGCCGTCCTTGGTGACAAAGCCGACCTGCCCAATCCATGAGTGTCGGCGCGAAGAGTTGAATCAACGAGAGGAGCAAACTTTTCGGGAATTGTCGGAAAGACCCGAAACAGAATGCTCTGCAAGGTCGGCCGCCGAAGGGCAACCCTGCCAGAAATCCCTGTCGAACCGCAGGAGTGGCGCATGAGCCTTCGAGTCGGAACCGCGGCCAAGACGTCATTTCCCTTGCCTAGCTTCCCGCGACTCGAGCTTCTTTAGCTCAGTCTCGTACGACCCCTGCAATTCCTGAAGCTTTTTCAACTGGGCATCATACTTCTTGTCCGCTTCATTCAATTTGATAAGGGTTGACTCCACTTCCTTCTTAGCCGCACTCACCTGATCGTTGAACTGCATGACGAGTTTTTGCGTTTCGACTGCGGACGAGAACAGCTTGTCCTGCACGTTGAAGATGCCCACCCCAGCCACTGCCGTAAGGACGGCGAAGACTACTACAGCAAAACCTGTGGCCCGAGTAGTCAGCTCTTTCTGCACGGCTTCCTTGACCTCCGGAAGCGCGGTTTGTACTGCCGTCTTCGTTAATTCACTCGCCTGCGCCTTGACTTGATCGAGGATCTTCGCCTGAATTTCAGGCATCGACTTCTCGGTCTCTCGATTGATCCTCGCCATCACTCGATCAAAACCGACGGAACCCAGCAGCTCCCGAAGCTTTTGCTCATTTTCATCCTGTGCGTTCTGGGGGCCTTCCTGCATAGCACTACTCCTTGGCTCGCCTTTGCTTCACCTGGACAAGCTCTGCTAAGTATACCTGCAGATCCGTGCCCGTCCCCAGCGAGTCTGCGAGATGGCTTCGCGCTTGGTTAACACGACGATTCGAGTTGGGCAGGCAAGCAGGAATTGGCTCCTCAGGTAGGACTCGAACCTACAACCCTTCGGTTAACAGCTCCGGCCGCGGCGATTCCAGCGATGCTACCGAGTGAGATAAGTTGCTCGGAATTAGCCAGTTACGGGTAGGTGCCGGAGCACCCGGAAAGGCAGAATTATGCAGAATTGTGGCCGATTTTGAGGGGGTGCCCCTACAAAAGTCCCTGCAGTTCCGGACCCGTTTTTGAACAGCTTTTTGGACAGACCCTTCGGTTGATGACCGAAAACGCGGAAGTTGCAATCGCTTTTCGGCGCTTTTTGGCGGTTCTCGAAGAAAGTCCCTACAGTTACTTTCGCGTGGTCTTCGCTGCGAATCGGACTGTTCTCACGACCAAACTCGGCAATCAGGGGCCGCGTAAACCGGGATGGAACGGAATAAGGTCCAGGCTCTGATTCCTGCCCAAACCGTGCGCCACCGCCATCGACTCCGAGCTGCTGGCCGCCGTCTTCGCAACCTACGGGCACTATTCCCGGTCGAGCTCAGCAGCAAGGCGCGACCACGGCACAACCTTTATTCCGTGCTCTCGGATGAACTCGGGCAGGTTCTTCGGAGGCGTCGTGCCGCTATGAACCGCAATTACACGTTTCTCAAGTTCGATACTCTTCTCAACCTCCCAGCGTACCCACCTGCTGTTCGACGTCGCGGAGGAGAGATATACGACGGATGTTGAACATCGGTAAATTCGCTCCCGAATTTTCTGCTTGATGTATTCAGAACGTTCGCTGTCAAAGGGTTCCCGCACGGATACATCATTGAACTCAATATCCGTGTTTTCATTTTTGGCTTGCCCGCGCAGGAGATTTACCTCGTCGACGTCTTCGTACGCGAAACTGATAAATACATTTTTCCGCCCTGTCTGACCCTGTCGAAGAATCTCTTTTGCCCGTTGCTCGAGGTCGCTCGTGTCGCCAAGTGAACGACTGCCACCACCACTACTGCCGCCCATCTAATCCTCCTTGAAATCAAACTCACGGCACGCGACGCAAGTGCCGCAAGCGCGCCTGCCGCCAGCGTGGCAGGAATAAGTACCGGTTATCCCTTTAGCCAGCGCAAGGCGCACAACGTCGCGTTTTGAAAAGTTGCCCAGGGGAGCAAGAACCTTAATTGGATTCCCGATACAAAGGCTCAAGAGGCTTTCCGCCCGTGACAGAAATCTCGTCGTCTGGTCCGGAAATAAGCTGGAACGTTCGTCCAATAGCCCAATTGCAACGGCCTCGGCGCCAACGGTGTACGCGTATGAGGCGCCCAGCAGCAAGAACAAGAGATTCCGCCCGGGAGTGAACGCCGCCTCCATGACATCCAACCGAGGGTCTGTTAATCCCGACCGTATAAGCAGACCGAACCCTGGCAGACTTGCAACCTTCGGTTTTGGCAACTGAAGCGCGCGCAACGCCCTTTTGCACGCCGCCAATTCGCGGTTGCGCGATCGCTGGCCGTAGTCGATAAACAACGGGTGCTGTTGAATGCCGCTCTCCTTGGATAATAAGGCCATCAAGCTCGAGTCCAGGCCTCCGGAGGTGAGTGTGACGATGCTCATCCATGCTCCATGCCGACGACGGCTTTCATAACGATCCAAATTGCCCAATCGACAATGCCGACGGGATAACCAAGATCATCCGCGTGCACGCGCAGGTTTGCCTCGCATCGGCGGTATCCACTCAACGACACAATCGCCTTCGGGCAGTTATTGGCAAGGCCTACTGCTGACATGTATCTCAGCACATGGCGATCAAGAACGGCAAGCTCGTAAGTCAGCCCGATATTGCGAAGAAACATACTCGCCTGCTTTGGCCCAAGTCCTGGCACAAGATTCACAAGTTGCAGCCGAAGATGTTCGCTATCGTCGCTCGATTCGACAAAATCGGATATCCGTTGGTCGCGAAAGGCAGCCCAGGCGCCTCCGATCTGAAACGCTCGAATCCTCGGAAAACGATATCGCCTAGGGCCGTTTTCTAGATCCAATGGAGTGGCTAGAATTCCAAAAATCCGTCCCTCAATTGAGCCCCGATCAGCGATGCGACTACCGCACAGGATCCCGTCCACATCGATTCTGCGGGCAGCCGCGACGGCCATAGAGTACGGAACTTGACTGCTTAGAATGCAGCACACCATCTCACGCCAAAGCGATCTTTCCGAGACGGGCTTCTGGCGTCGTCCGTCGCCTATGCGCGCCTGAACGTCCGGAACGATCTGAGCGACCGCATCGCGAAGTTGTATGCTTGAAGGCAACGTCAACTAAATATCTCCGGTACTGCCTGTTCAAGTTGTTTCATGCCATCAGCCCTCCCGGGAAGCTTATCAGTCAGGAATCGCTCAATTTTTCCGGTGTGAAGATGTACCCGAAGCTCACTCATCCAGTTCGAAAAGAATTCCAAGTTGTGAAAAATGACCTTGCCCGCGAACTCAATTTTATCGCTGTCTCGTGCATCCCTGACCACCTGAGAGTCTGCGAGTTTTGTCTGCCAGCCAAAAAAGTCGTACTGCTGAAAATGATACAGGCGCCCAGTTTCATGATCTGCCACGGTGCGGCACCACTCTAATCCGTCGAAACAATCTGCGCCCACAGCCGCAAGGACGGCGATGCTCAATGGGTTACCAGTGCCGAGAAGGTGGATTGGTTGATAGAACCCGAGGTCATCTAACGCTCTGCGAATTGCGTACATCGTTTTGGCTCTCGCTAGCAGACCGGGTCCGAGCTCCCGCTCAGGGAGGGCGACGAGTGCCGGCCGCAACTCTCGGCTAAGGCGCTTCAAAAGTTCAGGCATAAAATCTACCCGAGCCAGACCATTTTCCTCAGACCGCGGAGCGTGGACAATCGGTAATACTGGTCGAGAAGTCTTCCGGGAATCCCGCTCGACCGACGACACGACCGACCGAAAGACGCCTTCAACATCCGGCCCGGTATTCAACTCGTCGAAGCAGAAGGCCATGTCGTACGAGGGGTGCTGCATGGCTTCGTGTAACCGTTCAACAGTCCACTCTTTATCACCCTTGCGGGATGCTTCATAATTGCCTGAGTCGAGTAAGACGGGACGGCCTGCAGACCGGCATTGTTCCAGATCCCGTAGAATCGCATCCCGGTGCTCCTCGTTGAAGATGTCATAAGCGGAGACGAGCACTGGATCCTTCCCGTACAGGCTAAGTGCACGAACAGCGCTCTCTGGCTGAAGCGCAGTTTCATGAGAGGAAACAGACCGAAAGAGCTCTGGAGTACTGAATCGTGATTTGCCGATGCTTAACTCCTCCAAGCGGGGGAGTAGGCGAGGCTCCTTTTGCAGCACCTTACCGAGGTTTTTCAGTAACACGGCCAACCTTGGATCAGCAAGATCGCCCGACCAGCCATTTAGGTCGACCGTGTGAAGCGATGCAAAGCCTAACGGTGAGTCAACATCCTCGATCTTCACTGGAGCCAGCGGGATACTATGGCGTTCGGCATAGCTGGCTTCATCTACGACATCCTTGTCAGCGCGTGCAATACGACACCAAACGGGGACAACGCAGCCTGCCGTTGCCAGTTGGCGTTCGATCTCCGCACGGTAGTCACCAGAGTGAAGGTCTTCATCCCACCAAACAGTGTAGTAGGATGCAAGCAGGTCTCGAAGCTTACGGACGGTTGACCTGCTGGGATGAGCGTAAATTATGCAGACTTGTGCCACCTTAACGAGCACCTAGATAGGACATAGTACTACATTTCGGAAGCCGCGTTGATCGACAGCGCTCAATCGGTACTTACAGCCCACATGACTCGTTTCGGTACACCCGAGATCTTCTCCGTTACCCAACATCTCTTCGCGCAACCCACATCGTGTGTTCGCGAGAGATTGCATTTTCGGCATTCGCGACGAATTGAGAGAGTTCAGATTCAGTATTCACATGCTGCGCCTGCGCCTCGATGAGCCCAAGCTCGTGCGCAGCGAGTGAATAAGCTTGCGACAAGTCCTGATAACGCTTCATCTGTAGCCACGCAAGTGCCGCCGCGGACAACGTCGAAAATGTGCCAGTCGGATTGATGTTGCTTTCGGGGAACCGTACCATCATTATAGAGGCGGTGAGTGCCGCGCTTTGCCCAACGACTGTTATCCAGAACCATTTTGTATGCAAGTGTCGACTATCACTTGCTTTTGAACCGTACCACTCCCGCTGTTGCTGTATTCGCTCTCTTACGTAAAGCGCGAGCCGATCTCCCGTTGAGGTCGCTCTAATGGTGCGCATTTCACTGGTAATCTGGGGAGCGTTGCCGGGCTCCGCCGAGTAGTTCCACGCCAGCGCGCGACGTTCATTCAAAACCCCTTGCATTTCGGCCGCAAATTTTTCGTCCGCTGCTTGAGGAGGCAGGTCCCAGCCATATGGCTCCCCACCTACAACGTATCGCCACGTAAGGGACTTGATCGATTCGGCTACGGCGCGCGCCCCAAACCATATTCTCTCCGGGCCGTTTATTTTAAGCGCAGCACCAAGAACAATGCTAAGCGCTAGAAGAGTTGCGCTGGCGGTCAGCGAAGCCGGTCGCCACCATAACGCAGTAGCCGACACCGATCCAAAGAGGGCTCCGCCGATCAAAAGCCAGAGGGTACCACGGAATAACATAAGGTATTGTCGCTGGGCTCGCATTGAAGCGCTATCAGCGGTGCGGTGCAGTGCCGGGAAACTCGACGAGGTCATAGGGGACAGTTGGTGTGTTCATGATCGCACCCTTCTCCCGATTGAGCAACGACTCCGGTCGGTTTCAGCACTATCACGCCCGAACCGCGGAAGTGACACCCAGCCATCGAGAAGTCCTGTCGGGCGAGGCGTCAGTCATATAACCGCGTAGACACCTATGAATTTCTTGAGCTAGCGCAATATATGTCGTGTAATCAAAATGTCTGGAAAATACGGTCAGCTTTCCCAACGCGCGTCTTCAATTGTCAGCGCTTCGCAATCAAATGAGAACCGTTCAAGCCCAGTTAGGCTAGCCGCGCTCGGCTGCAGCCCTCCCGCGCGCGGCGTATAATGAGCCCCGTCATGCCGAGACTGTTCGTGATAATGCCTTTCGGTAAAAGAGAAGTGCCGCACGCCCCCTCTAACCTCGTCGACTTCAACAGCGTTTACAATGATCTCATCCGTCCCGCAGGATTACGGTCGGGCTGGGAGGTTAGGCGAATTGACGAGGTCGCCGAACCTGGAGCGATCAGCGATCACTATTTGCGCGAATTGTACTCCGCCGACCTCGTGTTGGCCGATATCAGCCTACCAAATGGCAATGTTTATTACGAGCTAGGAATCCGGCACGGCGTTGCAAGTGGCGGGGCAGTTCTGATCGCCCTTGCTAGCACGCCCATCCCGTTCGACCTCTCCGGCCAGCGGGTCATTTTCTATGATGCCGCTCCATCCGCCTGGGACATATCAACCACACAAATCACCCAGATGCTCAGAGGTTGGAGCCCGGCGGCAGAGTCTAACCCGGTCCGAGCTTTTTTGGAGAAGATCGCGGCTACAACGAGTCCCGCAGTTGACATCGCGGCCTTTGAAACGGAACTCCGGGCGCGGGTCGACCGGGCTCGTACCCTGGACCAGCTGGTAGCTGTTTGGATGTATATCCGAAATCTAAAGCCTCTACCCGTCGGTCCACTCTTGACCTTAGGGGACCGGCTAGCGGAGGCAGAAGAATGGGAACTCGCTTCTGACGTTCTCAACGCAGCGGTCACACAAAAACCAAACGATTTCGAGATACACCGAAAGATCGGCTGGTGTCTCCAGTTTGCCGGCCCCAGCCATGATCAACAATGCATCGAAGCATTCCAGAATGCGCTCCGGCTCAATCCGAACGATCCGGAAACCCTCGGGATGATGGGTGGCCGAGCTAAACGCCTCGAAAAGTACGACCAAGCGGCGGAGTATTACGCCGCCGCTGCACGGATCTCACCGAATAGCTCCTACATACGCGTTAATGAAGCGGCATTGAACATTTTGAGTCAGCCCGATGCGCCTAATAGAGGCCTGGATTTGTACCGTGATCTTCGTGAACGTCTCGAACGTAGCCAGGCCGCTGCTGCGGACGAATGGACCGAAGTCGTCATAGCTGAGTGCTGGTTTGCAACCGGCGATATCGGTCGAGCACGAAGGCATTACCAGGCCGCGATGAAGAGTGCAACGTCTACTAAGAGCATCAGATCAGCCGAGCGGCAGCTCGAGCTTTTCGCAAAGGTTGGTTTTCGGCGTAGTGAGGCGGAACTACTGATCGTCCTCTTGCAGGGAGGCGGAGAAGTCCCGCCGCCTCGAACGGTGCCTGTGCGCACTGCCCTCACGAGCAACCATGAAACTCTGGCCGTGCCCGACGCGCACCCGGTATTGATTCATCTTTCAGATATTCACTTCGGCAGTGTCACGAAGGATGGCAAGGCAAAATCGATGCACCGCTTCTACGATGGTGAAAATTCACAGCCACTAGCCAAGCATCTGGAAGACGAGTTCGTCAAGGCCGGTCGCCACTTTGACTTCGCCCCGCATCGCTTACATCTGATTGTTTCCGGAGATCTAGTGTACACAGGGATTGACGAGGAATATGAACAAGCACTTAACTTCATGAGGCGGACCACTGCGGCACTGCAAATCAGTCCGCGAAACGTCCATTTAATCCCCGGCAACCACGATATCAGTTGGCATCTTGCGAAACACAACAAGAACTATCGTTTCGATGCTTACCTCAAATTTCTCACAGAGTTCTACGGTCTGGACCTCCTTCGCGAGAAGTATCCTCTCATATCTTGGCCTGTTTCGCTCACCAGCCGTCCAGCCGCCCACGAAATTTTGTCTATTAGCTATCACCCCGAGTCAAGATTGTTAGTCGCCGGATTGAACTCCTGTGTATACGAGACGGAACAGCATCACTACGGGTTCGTCGGAGAGCGCCAGCTTAATAGTTTGCGTAAGTTACTCTCCAGTGTGCCGGCGGACTCGAACACCACTCGCATCGCCCTGATACACCATCACCTTCATCCGTTTCCGGAGTTGCTCGAAGATCGTGATGGCGGTGAGATCTGGGTGGACGTATCAACGATCCGGGACGCAGGGCTCGTCGAGCGGTCGCTGGAGCGCGTCGGTTTTGACCTTGTTCTTCATGGCCACAAACACAAAGCACAGCTTCGTGAAACTCTCGTTCAGGAATCCGATCCCGCTAAAGGCCAGCTCAGGCGCTTGATCGTGTCCGGAGCTGGAACGGTGAGTTGCGTCGAGCTTGAGCCCAATACCCCCAATCAATACGAAGTGATTGAAATACCGGGAGCACCAAGAGCGGCCGGAACGGAGTTTTTGCGGATCGAATGGCGAATTTTGCCGGTAGAGCCAGGAGCGGAGTGGACGACGATGAAGAGTTGGTCAATTCTCGGTTAGGAAATCGAGTCCCTGTGTGGTATGCAATGGCGTGGTTCTGGTTGGGATGCCCGGCCCGTCAGAAGGCCGAGGAAATATCGTGCCGTTTGTCGGGTAACCCCCACTTCAAGGCGACGGGTTTTCCCTACATCTTTGTAGCACGTCCGCATACTGGGACGCCTCTCTAGCCATAGAATCTTGCATTGGCGCTCGACATGCAATAACTTAGCAAGATGCCCGGGGCCGCGGCAAAGCTGATTCTCGACCATTTCCCTCTGAGCAAACTCCTAGACCCCGAACAGCTAGAACCGTACGCTATCCCGCATGAGTTGAAACCATACCAGTTTAGGTTCCAGAGGACTAAACTGGCTGTCGCTCGGCTAAGCTTTCTTGACGCCGATTTGACGCCGATCACGCTACCGACGCTTGCAGTGGACTTGTGCGGAGAAATCGCCAAGCTCTTGCTTCGATACGACGCGTGCGTCACCTGCCCCGTGCGATCGAATAGTCCGATAGATGATGAAGCGGTTTCCACCGACTGCTCCGCTGGCTTTCTGCGCCGGACCGTTTCAGCCATTCGGACAAACGGTCACTTGGTAGGTTACGTCGTCGGTCCGGACATACCCAGCGAGGCATTTTTTGAACGCGATCTTCTTCCTCTCCCGAACGGATTCGGACAGGATCTACTAGAGCATCGCAGTGCCTTGCTGGCGCTGGATCATGAATTGATCACCAGGGCAGTGAGTCGTGTCGCCCGACGATTAAGTCGGCGTTGCGAACTCGAGCGGCGCCTCAAGATCCTCCGGCATACGCGCAAACGAATTGTCGGGGCTTGTTCTGAAGAGGATGTGGTCGAACTAGCATTCAGCGGAATGGAGGCGATGTTCGGCAAGATCGATATCTGCCTTTACATGTTAAACAGCGACGGCAGGCTTCATCTTGTCAGCGCCCGCGGACCAAATTCCGGCGTGCAGCCCGAGATCATGCCGCCGTACCAGGGACACGTATGGGTGGTAATCCAGAGCAAGCGCCCCTGGTACGGCGCCGACCTACTTGTGCATCCTGAAGGATTCGTTCAGGCAGCTCATGGCATACCGGCGCTCTCGGCGTACACTGTCCCTACACATTGGGGAATCGATGGGAAGATCGCGGCAGTGCAAGTCTCTTCATCGGTTGGCAACAGGTTCAAGAGGGCAGACCAGCAATCTGTCTGGGCGTTGGTCGATATGATGAGCCTGGCGGGTGTGCGGATTGCGCTGGCGCAGGAACGACTGACTGCGGATATCCGGCAAGTCAATGTTGGCCCCTGGGCTGACTGTATGATCGATGCGATCGCAGCCCCGGCCACGAATCTGGTTCAGATCCTCGATGCAAAGCAGCGGCTCATGGAAGGAGTCGCTGCAGAGGCACGTCTCCAAGCGCGTTCCGCGGCCGCCGCCATTCGGGTATTCGATGCCAACGCCCAGGTTTTGCGCTTCGCCGCATGCAGCGGCGCGGATTGGACGGACGAAACGAAAAGAATTGAATATAGGCGCGGCGAACTAAGTGCCGGAATGCACGCACTTGAGACGGAGGATGAGTTTTTCGTCCCAGATACGGGCCGAGAACCTCGCGAACCCTACTATCGACCTATCCTACCCCGAACGAGATCCGTCTACGCTATTCCCTTCAGATCGCGCGGGCAGGTGATCGGCGTGCTATCGGTCGACTGGGCAGAGCCGAACGATCAAAATGGTCCACCTCGTCGGTCTGAGCTTAGGCACCTGCTCCACCAATTCGAGAGCGTCCTTGAGACGCTCGAATCCCGCGAAAGTGATATTCGGAGACGATTAGTGGCGACCTTAGGGGGCGGGCCGACTCTGAACAGCGAGGAACTGGCCACCTTTGGGAAGGAAACCGTTACGCGGACCAAGGCAGCTTTCGGCGCAAGGGCCTGTTCCCTGTTCCTGGTATTCCCGGGGCAGGAGGATGCCCAGCTGGTTGCTACTACCGTCACAATGCCCTCGCAGCCCATCTGGTACAAGCCGGGTGAAGGCTTCACCGGATGGGTGCTGGAAAACTGTCGTTGCCTACGCCTGAGCGACACCGCAGACGAGGAGGAATTGCGGGCCATCATCCCCGAGTTAAAGCAACACGGCAAATGGAGCGAGGACGTCGAGGAGAGTGGCTCCCAGAACTCGTTTCTGGCGGCACCTATGGTCGTCGGCGATCGTGTGGCAGGTGTGATTCGGCTGACTGTGCAGAACGACTGCTCCGGGTTTACCCCAGAACAGGAAACGCTGTTGCTTCAGATAGCGAAGGAATTGGGACAAACCGTCTGTGACGGCTGGAGCCAAGCAAAGGACCGAGCCGATGCTACTGCTACGGCTAAAGAGATCCAGCAACTTCATCTGATCGGCCTCGGCTTGGCCGACGCACCCAATGAAGAGACAGTAATTCAGCAGGTTCTTGCGACCGCAATCACCGAGGCGACAATGAAGTGGGGCGCCGTGCGCCTGTTGAACGATGCAGGAGATGCGCTAGAGCTCCGAGCGCACCAGGGTTTTTCTGGCGAATCCCTCGCTGAATCGCTTCGGTTGAGTCCCTTGATGTCGAGAGCATTAGAGGCGTCCAACGCCGTATACATCCCAAACGCCAGGAACAACGATGAGTGGAAGGACTTGCTTGGCAGTGTCAAGAAGGAGCATCGGGACCATCTGGACCGAGCCCGAACTGTGCTCCTTGTCCCCATCCGACTCAAGGGGAAGGCGCTCGGAGTAGTTTTGCTCAAATCGCCCGATTCTATAACGGTTTCCGAACGTGTTTTGGGTTTTCTGACGATCTTGGGTGGTTACGCTGCAGTTACGATCACTCTGGCAAAAGCCAAGAAGCAGCTCCAGGACGAGCTGAACGCTGCGCGACCGCTGGCGACTGTAGGTACATTCGCCGCAGGGTTTCTCCATCAGGTCGCGAACCGGCTCCAAGGATGTTACACCGCGTTGTCAAACCTGGCCGCCGGCATTTTTGATATCGGAACGTTTGACGCAAGAATCCGCAAGGACTTGGATCTCTTGAGCGCAGTTTGCGAAGAGTTGCGTCTGTTCGCTCCCGAAAGCGGCCAAGGTGTGAGGATGGAATATGTCCCACTTGCAAAGTTGGTGGAAGAGGCTATCGAAGGTTATCATTTGCCCGCGAAAACAAGAATCGAGCCAGCGCTGGACTGGACTGCTTTAGTCCAATGCAGCCCAACTTTCCTCCAGGGCGCATTCATCAGCATTCTAAATAATGCGGTTGAGGCCATGCCGGAGGGGGGTGTCATAAAGGTAGCGATGTCATCCGGTGGCGGAAGGTCCTGCGTCACCTTTGCCGATAGTGGTGTCGGCATGGATCCTAAGACAAATCAACGGAGTCTGGAGCCCTTCTTTACAACGAAAGAGGCGCCGGGGCACGGCCTCGGGCTTGCGGGGGTCGATCGCGTGATGGCCGCGCACGGCGGGAAGATCAACATCAAGAGTGAACTCGGGAAAGGGACCACAGTAATGCTCGATTTTCCAGCGAAGGACGTTTAGAAGTGATGAAGATACTTATCGTTGATGACGAGCAGGGGACCCGAGAAGATCTGTGCAGCTATTTCCTGGGCAAGGGCTGGCAGGCCGAGTGTACAGGGAGTGGGAACGATGCAGTGGCGCTGCTGTCCCAGCAAGATCAGCGATTTGATGCCGTTGTGCTTGACATCCTACTAGAGGGACGGAATGGACCACGCACAGGGGATCAGGTAGTCTTATGGATGCGTGAGCAACCGCACCTCGCCGATTGCTGCATCGTGATCTTGACTGCGCGACCACAACCTAATAGCGCGGTTCAAGCCCTCAAACTAGGCGCGTTCCATTACTTGGCCAAACCGCTGAAACACACTGCCGATTTGGAAAGTGTCCTGCGCGCCGGAATCGCGTGGCACCGCGCGAACGCGATGCGTGGCGAATTACTCAAAACGCTCGACCCCATCCGGCTCATGTCGAAGGTGATCGAACTGCTTCGGGATACCGTCGGCTCCCCTCACGTATACCCCGCTCTACTTCAGCCTGAAGGTCCAGCGCAACGCATCAATTCAGATGGCAGCACCTCCGATGATATGCAACGGCGCCTCTTCGATCGCATCCTCGCCCGCGCGACCTACGTGTTGGAAAACGACCGGGTGCAAGTAGCTCGACTCGATCCGGTCTGTTCCGACGCAGGGTCTCTGATCGCTGTACCGATCATGGCATCGCAAGATCAACTTAGGGGGCTGTTGGCTGTCGAGAGCGAAGCCGAGAATGCCTTTGACCGCTCCTGGGTGGACGTTCTTCGCTACCTCGCGGACTTGATTGGCATCGGCCTTGAGATCGGCAAGGAAGTTGAATTGGTCAGACAGGTTTACCGCGAATTGCGGCACAGCATCGCGACTAACATTCAAATAGTGGGGACGCAGGCGAGGAGCTTGGAGAAACTCCTCCAAGAGGATCCGAAATTACGAACTGAGTCCATTCACGAGCGTGTACGTTTCATCGTCGAGAACTCCGCAATTGTCGAAAAGACTCTGCAGGACCTCAAGGCCGTCGCAGCGGAGCCGCCAAGGCCCCACATCGAAGTGATCGACGCGGCTGAAGTGATTGAGAGCTGCATCCGTGAGCAGGTTCCGAAACTCGACGAGTTGGGAATCACCGTTGGATTCGCCCCCCCGCCCGATCCAGTCCTGCTGCCGACTGATCGAGCGTTGCTTGCTTACAGCCTCCGTTGCATCCTCAATAACGCTATCGAGTCGATCCGTGACAATCGGCGACAGGCTCTCGATGAGCCAAGTGGTGAAGATCGCATCGACGTATTCGTTGCAGACACGGCCGAGAGTGTACGAATCGAGATCCGAGATACCGGAGTTGGCTTCGATAACGACACCGCACGCCAACTTTTTCAGCCGCTGTTTTCGACGAAAGCCAGACGGCTTCCGGCCGGCGAGACGAGCGAGTCCAGTGGTATCGATCGCGTGGAGCGTCTGCTGGAGTTAATGGGCCACTGGTGCCGGCATGACGCGAGAGGCAGGAGCCTTTCGCCCCTGCTGGGTCAGGGGATGGAGCTGTTTATTAAAGATGGCGACACCGTTCGCATGTATATCGGACATCGGGATTTCGGTGGCCTGGATCTCACGAACCTCGAAGAGACAGCGCATGGCTGGGTGGGCACCGATTCGCCTCTCGCCAGCGAGTGGGTGGGCCGAGGGGAGGGCCTGTTCAGCGTTCGGAAGTACATAGCGAGGCTAGGCGGCAGCGTTTCACCGTCGAGCGACGGCACGGGCACCGGGGCAACCTTCACAATCCGGCTTCCGAAGCACGGGTGAGTGCTAAATGCCTGTTGCGCTAGTCGTCGGGGATTACAATCCGGACGACGAGGTAGTCAGTGCCTTCGAAGATGAAGCGGGCGCGCTCGGCTACGATTGCCTACGGGAGCCCAATTATTGGAATGCTGCCCAGCATCTTTCAGATCCGCCCCACGATGCGGACTATCATCTAGTCTTGTTTTGTGTTGCGCCTGGACTCTCGAAGGTGTCTGAGCGACTCAGGCGCCTTCAGTCATGCCGGCGCCGCACCGTCGTGTACGCGCACACCTCGAAGGCCTCGGCCGATCTAGCCATCCGGTACTCCCGTGAAGGCCTTGCTGAAGGTTATCTCGTGATGGGCGATGGAGCTACCGCCCGGAGCATCAAGGACTTGGTGCTCAAGGTGCATCGCGGTCAGCCACCGTACTCGCCGATCACACTCCAGAACCACGGGCGGACTCGGAACGACACACCGACGGCGTTCATTTCGACGCCATTCCGAGAGGACCATCGCCGGATCATGGAGGTTGCTGTGGACCTGGCATTGAGGGAGTTGGGTTTTAACGTGGAGTGGGCAGAACGGGACTACAGTCGCAGCCTGCACGACAGCATCGTCGAAGGCATAAAGCGCAGTTCTATCCTCATTGCAAATATTAGCGTTGACGAACAGGATGTGCGCCACAACCCCAACGTCTACTTCGAAGCGGGAATCGCCGCTGCTTCGCGACTGCCGATTGTTTTTGTCAGACGGTCCGGCGAAAGCAAGATACCGCTGCCCGCCGATATCCATGGCCGGGGATGGTTGTCCTACGATAACGAAATCGATCTCGCCCTCCGGCTTTATCATGGACTGAGATGATTCCTTCAACTCGCAAGGCAGCAATTCTCGTTGTCGATGATGTGCCACAGCAAGTTGCCACGCTGCGCGATGTCCTCAAGAGCGAGGGCTTCGATGTCTACGGCGCCGATTCCCGCGAAGAGGCCCTGCGTGTCACTACCGAGGTATTCATCGATCTTCTATTGCTGGACCAGCGCCTTGGGCGGGCCACCGGTACGAAATTGCTGGAAGATGTTCGAAAGCGATGTCCTGGCATTGGCGGTATCCTCTTCACAGGCTCGCTCGACCTCGACTGCGCGCTCGCGGCAATTCGCGCCGGGGCCCTCGATCTGCTCGAGAAGCCTATCCAAGAAACGAAGCTAATCTCAGTAATCTCGAAGGCGCTAGACGACTCGATGGTGGTACGTGAGGCCCGCTACGCCCGGTGGGAGGCTGAGCGGAATAGTGTTTTTCCCGCGATCATTGGACAGAGCGCCTCGCTGCAACGAGTCCTTTCTGAAGTCACCCGAGTTGCTACGGCAAATGTTCCGGTTCTGATCCAGGGTGAGTCCGGGACCGGGAAGGAATTGGTTGCTCACGCTATTCACTCGTCCGGGCCGCGCCGCCAATATCCTTTCATTGCTGTGAACGCCGGAGCACTCCCGCCGACGCTCTTGGAGACCACCCTGTTCGGCAGCAAGAAGGGAGCATTTACGGACTCCCGCGCCGATCAACCCGGATTGTTTGAAGCGGCGGAGGGCGGCACGCTGTTCTTGGACGAAATCGGCGAAACAACTCCCGATCTTCAGGTGCGCCTACTCCGTGCTGTTCAGGAGAAGGTTGTAATCCGAGTCGGAGATGTTACGCCTATTCCGATTAACGCCCGGATCGTCGCGGCGACCAATCGCGACCTTAAACGAGAGGTAGCGGACAAGCGCTTCCGCCAGGATCTTTACTTCAGGCTGGCGGTCGTTACTATCACCGTGCCGCCGCTCCGCGAGCGCATTTCCGACATCGCAGTCCTCGCGAACCATTTTCTCGAAAAGCATGCCCACGATATGGCGAAATCGGTTAAAGGATTCACCCCCGGATGCGATGAGAAGCTGCGGCGGTACCAGTGGCCGGGCAACATCCGAGAACTTGAGAACGTTATTCAGCGCGCCGTTATCCTATGCGAAGACGAAATCATCACTCCCAATCTTCTGCTGCTCGAAGGAGAATCGGCCTCCGCCCCAAACGCCGGCATCACGTTGGACGGAACCTACGACGAGGCGAAGGAGAGCTTGCGCAGGGCTTATTTCGAGCGGCTCTATTTCGATCGTGCTAACAAAAACAAGGTCAAGGCCGCGGAAATTGCCGGTATTGACCGTTCGGTTCTTTACGATCACCTCAATAAACTCGGTATCTCCTGAGTGCTATCGTGGTGGACCTACATCTTCTGTAGCCCATTCCCGTCAATTCGCCTTTCTCCTCATGACTCGAAGCGAGTAACTCATTGAAAACTGATCTTCACTAGGACGATAACTTGGCACTCAGTTTGGAGCGGCGTGTGCAGTGGAGAGGAGCGAAGTCCTTTAGACTACGGAATGATGAGAGGAAATCGCCATGGAAAACTGTAAGCGGGTGCGTTTTTGGGACAACGACACGGGGTCCGATTACCTAGCGGAGTGGGTTTCGGAGCACTGGGTGTTTTGGGAGCGTGAGTGGGGCGGCGTACGGTGGTACGAGGTACCGGCCACCGAAAAACTACTGCGGAAGGTCAGTGTCGGACCGATTACAGCATCGCCAATCGCTGCATGAGTGGGGCGATATGAGTTCGAACAAATTGAGAGCTCACCTAGATTTCCTGTGGTCGCATGATCGGGAGTTTGTGGAACGGTGGACCCAACTTAGCCCACTCATGAGGATCGAGTACCGGCGCATCTTTCTCCGCCTCGAGCAGTGGTCGCTCATAAACTGCGACTGCCACCCGACCTGGCAGGAATTCTTCGGGAGTGCGGACGTTGGGGCCGGATGTTCCTGCCAGGCTTCCGATATCAACTTCGTGCGACGCCCGGAACCGAACCGCCTGATCACGGTGGCGACGGATAGCGAGCGCGTGAACCACGTGCTCGGTCTTTGGCGAGGGCGATTGCAACGCTTTCTTGATGCGCACCGTCAATTGCGTGCCCGCATGTACGGAGGGATAAAGAAGCCAAGCGCAGTCCGCGATAAGATTCGTCACTATTGCATGGGGCTGGGCGACCTCGATCTCTGGGATCTGGTTCGATTCAGAATAGTTGTGCACGACCTGAACGAGTTGCAGAGGATAGCAGCTTCCTTTCAATCGGCGTTTGGATCCGAGATTATCCGCTGCAGAGATTACTACCACCGGCCACGCAACGACAACTGCCCTTACCGCGCCGTGCACTTCGAACTGGAGAACGCTCCTTTCGAGTACGCGGAGGTGCAACTCCTCACCTTAACGAGGGACGCCTTGGGGCTTCTCGACCATGCGTTGGTGCACAAGCGATCGTTACGGTTCCTCGACGCAGCACATGAGCGCTGGTGGAGCACGTACTCCCACCTTGCGAATCTCGTCGAGAAGCGACACGTGCTGAAATGTCGCGAACGGAGCAGATCGCAGCATTGCCGCCGCAGGCTCTGGTGTTTCTGTCATCTTGATCGCGGTGATCTCCACCGAGATAGGACGAACCAGAGTGGTAACTGCCCTCAACATGCTGGAAACGAAACTCGGCGCCGTTGCCCGTCTCGAACCTAAAGATGGAGAGCATGGACGTAAGCCTATCGATACCAGCCTTTTTCCGCCGTGAATTGCTGTCCATAGGGTCCCGAACGACCGACTCACGGCCGGAGAGCACCTTGGTGGCGCGGAGCAGGATAAAGGTCCTGCTTAGAGGCTTGTTCTGCGGATTATCAATGGCGGCTCGGGTGCCAATGCGTATGATATTGGCGATGGTCCATCGAATGCTCCGATCTCATCGCTCCGAGCCAACCAGTTGACGGAGCCTCTGCCAACAATCAAGGACGAAATTACAAAGATATCTCCGCACGGGTGAGACCGATCCCGACGAGCAGAGCCAGTGTAGGAAGCGTTGCAGCCGGCCTGAGCGAGACGGCTATATCCCATGTGAAGAGGTGAGCCCCAATAACTCGGCACTACTTCTTCAGCCAACCCTTTGTGATATTGTCGAGCAAGCCCGTAAGACTCGAACCAGGGTCGGGAGGCGATGGCGGCCGAGAGCCTTCCTGCGAGGGGTACTCCAAGGATCCCGGCCGAATCGGTGGTGGAGCTAGGCCTCGCATAAGATCGGCAATGTCCGACGTCGGCGGCTCAAGGCCGAGATTCGAGACGGACTGGATCCGACCACAATCTCGCAATTGCACGGCGAGAGGCGGCGCAGCGTGAGTTCAGCGGATTTAGCCCGGCTGCAGATGACAGCTCAAAAGCTGATTTCCGCCTTGTCTGTTTATCTTCGGAAGGGGACCTGGCCGCGGTAACGACGGCTGTTCGTTTCCCCGCTGGTGTCCTGCACAGCAGGAATCATTTCTTTAGGCGTCATCGCACACCTCGCCACCAAACATGGTAGATTACACGCCGCCGCCAAGGTATTGTGAATGAGACGAACGGGAGGTGTGCTTGAAACCGCTGTGCTTCATCCTGATGCCGTTTGGCCAGAAGCCGACGTCCACCGGCGCGGTGATTGACTTCGATCGTGTGTACGCTGACCTGATTGCGCCCGCCGTAGGGGATGCCCACCTCGAACCACTCCGGGCCGACGAAGAGACCCTTGGCGGTATTATTCACAAGCCAATGTTTGAGCGACTCATCCTTTGCCCGTACGCCGTTGCAGACTTAACCCTGGCCAATGCCAACGTCTTCTATGAATTGGGCGTTCGTCACGCGTTCCGGCCTTGGAGCACCGTTCCGATGATCTCCCACTACAACCGACTGCCATTCGATGTCCAGATGCTGCGGACCGTCCACTACATGCTCGCCGGCGATGGGACGCCGGATCCAGCCCATGCGACCGAGACCAGACACACAGTCACCACGCTGCTGATTGAGGCTCGCAAGGGCAACAAAGACAGTCCAATTTTTCAACTTCTCGATGATCTCAAGGCTCCTGCTGTTGCACACGAAAAAACTGACGCGTTCCGGGAACAGGTCGAATATTCAAACCAGTTGAAGAGCAGGCTGGCCGCAGCCCGCAAAATAAGCGTAGATGAGTTAAGGAACGTAGAACAGGATTTGGGCAGGATCGCCGATGTTGAGTCCGGCGTGGTCATCGACCTTTACCTGTCTTATCGTGCCACCTCCTCCTGGCATGACATGGTAGCCCTAGTGGCAAAGATGGCACGGCCCCTTGCCGAAACCGTTCTTGTTCGTGAACAGCTCGGTCTGGCGCTGAATCGCTTGAAGCGACGAGACGAGGCCGAATCCGTGCTGACAAAGCTCATAGAGGAACGAGGCCCGAGTAGTGAGACGCTAGGCATCTTGGGGCGAGTGTATAAAGATCGCTGGGAGAATGCCAAGAAGTCCGGGGATGATGTCCTGGCAACGGGATACCTTGAGAAGGCGATCGACGTCTATCTGGCCGGCTTCGAAGCCGACTGGCGCGATGCGTACCCAGGCATTAACGCCGTTACGCTGATGGAGATCAAGGATCCGCCGGATGAACGACGACTTGCGATACTCCCTGTCGTCCGGTACTCCGTTGAACGGAAGGTCGCGAAGGGCAAACCAGATTACTGGGATTATGCGACGTTGCTTGAACTGGCGGTACTGGCACTAAATCAAACGCAGGCAAACCAAGCGCTGACGAAAGCAAGCGGCTGCATTCGCGAAACATGGGAGCCCGAGACAACCGCCCGGAACCTGCGGCTGATACGCGAAGCTCGCGAGCGCCACGGCGCCGCGCCGGCGTGGGCCACGCTAATTGAACAAGACCTGGTGAACCGAGCCGCAGCGTAACGAAGGTGTCAGTGATTTGGAGTTGGGTTCTGAGGCAATCCAGACAATCGAGCAAAGATGCATTGGCCGCGTGGAATACTCCCCTATTACCGCTGACGTCAACCTGCGGCACGGTTCGGAATCTGGGACTGGTATCCACGAAGCTCGATTGATTAGAACGATCCGTAGAAAGGTCCGGTACTCCAACAGCGGTAGTAGAATAAGCCCTATGAGCACGCGCCAGGTTCATGTCTTCATCAGTCACGCCTGGGCTTTCTCAGATCACTACAACACCCTTGCCGACTGGATTTTTGGAGGACGCTGGTCTGTAGGACAGGCGTCACTCGATTTTCGTGATTATTCCGTACCGAGAGACGACCCAATTCATCATGCACGGAATCAAGACGAGTTGAAAGAGGCCATCTTCAATCGGATTTCGCGGTCGCATGTCGTTGTTGTGCCGACTGGCATGTATGCCAGTTACAGTAGATGGATCCAGAAGGAACTGTCGGGAGCCAATCTCTACAGCAAGCCCATTCTTGCGGTGGTTCCATGGGGTCAGCAGAGAAACTCTAAGGACGTGAGCGACGAAGCACACGAGACCGTCGGTTGGAATAAAGAATCAATCATAAACGCGATTTGGCGATTGTACCAGGCTGACAACGCTTAGCTTGCGATTCGAGTAGCCACGTCCCACCTCCCGCGGGTGCGCTCGCCACGTTGGTGCCACGTTGCGAATGCCGCCTCACCTAAAATTCCGGTTGACCGCGTTCTCTTGAATTCTCTGCCGGCGCAGTCGTTCCGTCCCTTTCATGTTCCTTTCGAAGGATCTCTCGATCTACTGAAATCGAGCCATCGAATTCGAGTTGTCTCGCGTTCAAGCTCGGGCCCTGGCCCAATGGATCACCGACGAATCAACGGAGCGGCGCCATCCCCTGCGTGAGTTGCCGACTGTTCGGTGACTCGGCGCCTTCAGGGGGGTATCCGGTATCTTCACAGTCGAATCGCTAGGCTTCGGTTATCGGGAATTCGGTGCTCTTTCCGCCCGCTCGGCCCGCCGGAAACACGCAAATCGCGCGCAGCGAACCACGATACCGCGGAGCGCGTCGCATCAAGCTCAGGCATCTCATCATTTTCCCCGTCCGCCCCTCGGTCCGCACGCAGGTTCCCGACCGTCTCTCTTCGCGCTTCTGATCACCTCCCTGTCACGACGACGCGTGGAGGTCGCGAGTCTGCCGGTGGTTTTCCGGCACGGCTCGCCAATATATCCACTCCGAGGTAACTCGATTACGGCACTGATAGCGGTCCCCATCTGCTGCCTCCTGCGTCTCAGGCACCGCGTCGGCGCTGCAGCTGCGCCCAGCGGACTGCGGGCTTCTGCTTTTTCCGGACTCCTCCCCCAAGGCGAGCTTGGGTCCCCTTCCAGCAAATGCAGCCCTTGCCTTGGGAGCAGCGCGCCTCGCGCCCTCCGGGATGTGTGCCCCGAGACACCGGCGGCAGAAGAAAAGGAGACCGAAAATCATGTACGCCAATCGAGTATCACTCACTGGTTTTCTTGGCAAAGACGCCGAGATCAAAACCACCCGCAACAACGCATCCTTCACCGTGCTTTCGCTCGCGACCAAGCGGAGTTGGAAGGACCGCGAAACCGAAGAATGGAAGTCGGAAACCACCTGGCACCGGATCACCGCCTGGGGCAAGCTCGGCGAGTATGCCGCGAATCTGATCAAGGGCGCGCACCTGCAAATCGAGGGTGAGATCCGCACGCGCGACTACGTGCAGAAGACCGGCGGCAAGGAGGCGGCGGAGGTGAAGAAGACGATCACCGAAGTCCGCGCGACCTCGATCGCGAAGCTCGACCGAGCAAAGAAAGACGGCGAGTCGCTACCCGACGCCGAGGGGGCCGCCGCCTGAGGGCGGCTCTCTCCTCAGGAAGGCACAGGAGGTGCGCCATGAACACCGAACAAGCCAAACAACTCAGTGAAACCGCTCTCAATCGCTTGATGGCCGCTCTCGAACAAGGCCAGAGCGCCGTCCTGAAGCAATACCTCGCCGTAATGTCCCGCTTCCGGAGATACTCGTGGGCCAACGTGCTTCTTATCCACAGCCAGTTCCCGCAGGCAAGTCGCGTGGGCGGCTATCACTTCTGGCTCAAACTCGGGCGGCACGTACGCAAGGGCGAGAAGGGCATCGCGATTCTTGCGCCAATGGTGGGGCGCAAGCGCAGTTACGACGATGAGGAACTGGCCGATGACGAACGAACTCGCGTGTTCGGGTTCAAAGCTTGCCACGTCTGGGACGTTTCGCAAACGGATGGCGCAAAGCTGCCTGAGTTCGCCGCCGTCACGGGCGATCCGCAGGACTATCTCGCCCGGCTGATCCAGTTCGTTGCGAGTCAGGACATTGCGCTCGAGTACGACTCCGCGATCGCGCCCGCGCGGGGCATGTCATCCGGTGGCAAAATCACGCTGCTCCCGGATCTTTCGCCCGCCGAACATCTGGCGACTCTCGCCCATGAGTGTGCGCACGAGGTCCTCCATCGCGGGGAGCGGCGCAAGGAGACGACGCACACTGTGCGCGAGACCGAGGCCGAAGCGGTCGCATTCGTAGTCTGTGCCGCCATCGGACTGGACGTGAATACGGCCTCTTCCGACTACGTGCAACTTCACGGCGGCGACAAGGCCACTCTGGCCGAATCGTTGGCCGTCATTCAGCAAACCGCCTCCGTAATCCTCCAGGCGATTGAGCCTTGTGAGGCCGCGGCGACGGGTGCTCCACCCAACTAATTCGCAAATGGCCCGCCATCGTTTGGTGGCGGGCCGTTGTTCCATTCCCAAACAGCATCACGGCTGGCCAACAAAACATTGGACTCGACCGCAATTCGCGGCTACGCTCGATTCCACAAGCTGATTTGCATTGCGAATACGAGTCAACTTCGCAGGCGAATCGACAGCACAAAAGGAGATCACTGCTCGATGAGAAACGCCATTCGTGTGTCTGCACATTTACCTGCGAATTTGTTTTGGAAGAAACCGGTCCGCCGTCATGTGCTTGCGCGGCTGATGACCGCGGTTGCAACACTGCTCGCCCTTCTCGTGGCTACTCCCTTGCGCGCCCAGCAGGACCCATGGGAACAGGCCGTTCAGGTCTTGCAAACCGCATTCACCGGATCGATTGCGAAGGGGCTGAGTTTGGTCGCCATCGTGGTCGGCGGACTCATGTTCGCTTTCGGCGAGGGCCACTCGAAGAAAGCGCTCGCCGGCATCATCTTCGGCGTCGGCATGGCCATCGGCGCTGTGAACTTTATGGCGTGGCTTTTTCCGTAAGGTGCCGAACGCTGGAGGAGAGGGGACCTTGAAGATGAACGAGCCACGATTTCACGCGGTCTATAAATCGATCAACAAACCGCTCACGATTTGGGGAGTCGAGCGCGGGCTGTTCTTCCTGGCCCTCGTCATGGGCGGCGCGACATTCAACCTGTTCGGAAGCCTCCCGAGCGGACTCGTGATGTTCGCCGCCCTCTATTTGCTGGCGCGTTGGGCAACCAGCACAGATCCGCAAATCCTGCGGATTTTGCTCAACTCCTCGCGGTTCAAGAACCAATACGACCCTGCGAAGCGCGATCGATTGGAACTTCAGATCCCACGGAGTCAGCCATGATCCGCGTCGGCCAAATCGCCAGGGAGTACCTCGAAGCTGGAGCCATGAGCTCACTCATCGGTCTGTTCGGGTTTGTTGACGAGCATACGTTCCTCACCAAGACCGGCGATTTAGGTGTTGTCTTACGCGTGCCGGGCGTCGATGCCGAGTGTCTGGATCACGCCGAGCGCGATCACGCCGCCCGCCGGTTTGAAGGCGCGGCGCGGGCGCTCGATGAGCGATTCCGGGTCTATCAATATCTGCTCAAACGCGACCACGCTTCGATCCCGCATCGGCACTACGACAATGCCGTGGTCGAACACGCGATCTCCAATCGCCTTTCCTTTCTCAACGCCAAGAGCGGAGACCTATATACGCTCGACATCTTTTTCGTGCTGATGTACGAAGGTTGGCATCGTACCAGCGCGCCCCAAAGCAGGCTCCGCGCCCTAATAAATCGACCGCAAGATGCGATTGCGGAGATGCTCTCAGGCGGCAGGGTCCTCACATTGGTGGAGGATGATTTGGCGCGGGCGTGCGAGCTGCTTGCCACCAAAGCCTCCAGTTTTGTCATTCAACTGGAGGATGCACTCGGTATCGAGCGCCTCGATAAATCTGCCGCGTTCGCATTCTTTCGCCGGCTTCTGAACTTTGCGCCGCACAAGCTCCACTCGAAGCTCAGATACGACGGCCATCTCGACTATTTTGCCTGCGATTCGATGCTTGAATGTTACCGGGACCACCTGCGGATTGACGGCTACTTCGTCCAGGTACTGACGCTCAAGGACCCGCCTGCCCAAACCTTCGCTCACCTGCTACGGGCACTGGAGGAGATTCCGTCGAACTACGTGATTGCCAATGAGTGGAAGCGGGAGTCGAATCTGGCGGCCCGCAAGGAGATCAACTCCAAACGCCGGCATTTTCATAACTCCAAGGCATCACTCGCCAACTACATCGGCGACCGCCCCCTCACTCCGCAGGAGATGCTGATTGACGACGGGGCCGCGGGCCTGGTGGCCGACCTTGGCGGCTGCCTACGCGAAATCGAAATCAACGGCAACTACTTCGGCAAGTTCTCGCTCACCATTGTCCTCTATGAACGCGACCATGCCAGGCTCCGCCGAGCCGTCGCCGAGTGCTTCAAGGTGCTCAGCACCCACGACGCCGTGCTGATCGAGGAACGCTACAACCTGCTCAACGCCTTTCTGTCGATCGTTCCGGGGAACCGCGCTTTTAATCTGCGGCGGATGTGGCTCCTGAACACGAATTATGCCGATCTGTCGTTCCTGTTCGCGCTGCATACCGGCGAGACACACAACGCGCACCTTAACCAGGAGTATCTCGCAGTCCTCGAAACGAACTCGTCGACGCCGTATTTCCTGAATCTGCACTACCAGGATGTCGGCCACACTATGATTCTGGGCGCCACCGGCTCGGGAAAAAGCTTCTTTTTGAATTTCCTCGTCACCAATCTGCAGAAGTACCAGCCTTTGACCTACATTTTCGATCTGGGCGGCTCCTATGAGTCCCTAACCAGGCTGTTGGACGGCAGCTACCTCCATGTGGGCATCGAGCACCGCTCTTTCACGATCAACCCCTTCCGCTTGCCGCCAACGAAGGAAAATTTGCATTTCCTGTTTTCCTTCGTCAAAGTCCTGATCGAGTCGGGCGGTTACACCATGACTTCGAAAGAGGAGCGCGACCTGTATGAGCAGATCGGCAATTTGTACGAAGTCGATCCCGATCAGCGGCGGATGTTCACCCTGGCGAACATCCTGAGCCGCAATCTTGCCGGCCATCTCCACAAATGGATCGAAGGCGGGCAATACGGCGCGCTGTTCGACAACGTCGAAGACAACCTGACATTCGCGGCGTTCCAGACCTTCGACTTCGAAGGTATGGACAAGTATCCGCAGGTCCTGGAGCCGCTGCTGTTCTACGTCCTCCATCGCGCGAATGCCTCGATCTACGACCCGGCACTCGACACCCAATTCAAGGCATTCGTGATGGATGAGGCATGGCGCTTCCTGAAGAACGACACCATCCGTCAGTACATCACCGAGGCGGTGAAAACGTGGCGCAAACGTAATGCGGCCATGATTCTCGCCACGCAGTCGAGCGACGACCTGGAGCGCTCCGAGATGCTGAGCGTGATCGTCGAAAGCTGCGCCACGAAGATGTTCCTGGCCAATGCCGGCATGGACCGCGACAGTTACCGGGCAACCTTTCATCTGAACGAGACGGAGGCCGCGCTGATCGCGGGCCTCGTTCCCAAACAGCAGATTCTCATCAAACGCCCGGACTTCAGCAAAGTGGTCAACTTCAACGTGGACCCCATCGGTTACTGGCTGTACACCTCAAACCCCTATGACAACCAGCGCCGCCGCGAAGCCTTCGACCGCTACGGCTTCGCGCACGGCCTCGAACAACTCGCAAGGAGCAATTCATGAACAGACTGACTCGTATCTCTATTTCGACGGTTCTTGGTTTCGCCCTGTGCGCACGGGCGGCAACGCCACAGAGTCGGTCGCCGCAAGCCGCCAAAGTAGTTTCTTATAGCGAGAAGGACGTGGTCGCCGTGAAAGCGAAAGTGCGCTTCACTACGCTCATCGTCCTTCCCAAGCAGGAACAGATCCTCGACTTTACGTGCGGCGACAAGGAGTTCTGGATCGTCAACGGCAGCCAGAACTTCGTCTATGTAAAGCCCGCCAAGGCCGGTTCCCGCACCAACCTCAATCTCATCACCGCCAGCGGAAATGTGTATTCCTTCGTTCTTTCCGAAGTCACCGATGCGACCGATTCGGAGCCCGACCTGAAGCTTTTCGTCGAGCCCAAGGATGAATCGATGCTTTCGGCGGCCAACGGCCAGCCGCGATTCGTGACCGCGCAACAGGTCGAAGATTATCGCCAGCAGGTGGAGATTGCGAAGGCCGAGGCCCGCGACGCGAAACAGGCCGCGCAGACCGCGATCGAACGCGAGACAGGCCAGTTCCGCTCCGAGTATCCCGGCAATCTAAAGTTTCCGTACCGCGTTGAGATCGCGAAGCGCCCATTCAACGTTACAGCCATATACACCGATGGCAAGTTTACATACATCCAGGCTCGCCCGGAAGAACCACCCGCTCTATACGAGCTAAAAGACGGAAAACCGAATCTGATCCAGTTCGAATTCCGCAATGGAACCTATGTCGCCGCCAAAGTACTCGACAGCGGGTATCTCTCCATCGGCAAACAGAAGCTATCTTTCGTTCGCCAGGAATCTGCTGACAAGTGAGGTTGACAGCCATGCCCGATCCTATCCAAGATCCGGAAAACCCGCCGCAACCTGAGGCGACGGTGCGCAATCAGACAGCGAAGCCGCCCGGCATTCTGCCTAAGAACGCCCAAACCTGGGTGATCGCGGGACTGTCGGCGGTGATGGTGGCGGCGATTGCACTGTCGGGAAACGGTTCCAGGAGTAAGCAACCGGAACAGGCGCCGCGACAAGCTGCGGTGATCGATCCCAACGCCTCCCGCATCGCCGAATACCGCAATCGCCTGGACGAGGAGACCCGCAAACTCACTGTCGAGCAGGCCAAGTTGAACCAGGCCAAGCAGGCCGCAGCCGGTTCCGATCCGCGCGCCGCCGCCGCCATGCAAGCGGGTCCGCTCAACGGCTATGCCACACCCCAGCCGCCTCAGCCCGACGATCGCCAGGCGGCGAAGAAGCAGCTCGAAGCGGAGCGCGAGCGCCGGGAGTACAACTCGCTGTTCGCCTCTAACGTCGCGCTCAGTTTTCGGAAAGACACGCAGGAGAAGGACCCCCAGGAAAAGGGTGGGACTGCCTCAGTGCCAATGCCCGCTACCTATCCATATACATACACGGTTCCGCCAACAGCCCCAGCCACAAAGGTCGGGGCCACCCAGGGAGCAGCGCCCGGAGCTGGACTTCCTCCGAGTCCGGCCCCGGCGCGCGCTCCCGAGGCGGAGGCACGGGAGCCGGACCCGGCGGATCAACGGACCCATCCCAAGCCCGATCCCGAGTTGACCCTCGCCGAGGGGAAAACCCACCGTCTGCTCGAAGGCACGATTCTGGAAACCGTTCTCACGAACCGTCTGAATGGGTCTCTCGCGGGTCCTGTGAACACCATGCTCACCACCGATGTGTACTCGCATGACCGGCAGCATTTGTTGATTCCCCAAGGCAGCCGCATCCTCGGCGAGATTAAGCCGGTTGCAAACTTCGGTCAACAGAGGCTCGCGGCCGTCTTCCATCGGATCGTTATGCCGGACGGATACTCCGTTTCGCTTGACCAGTTCCAGGGCCTGAACCAGATCGGCGAGACCGGCCTGCGGGACCAGGTGAACCACCACTACATGCAGATCTTCGGTGTCTCGATCGCCATCGGCGCAGTGGCCGGGCTGTCGCAGGCGAACACGCAGTACGGATTCTCTGAATCCGCCAGCGATGTCTACCGCCAGGGATTCGCGTCGAGCCTCTCGCAGAGTGCTCTCCGCGTCCTGGACAGGTTCCTGAACATTCTGCCGACGTTTACGATCCTTGAGGGTCATCGGATCAAGATCTACCTCGCGAGCGATCTGCTCGTGCCGGCCTATGACCAGCACAAGATTCCCCGCGACTTCTGAAGGAGGCTATCGATAATGAAGTTTCTGAAGTTCATGTTCACGGCGCGGATGAGTTTCATACTCTTTGCGTTCCTGGCGTTCGTGTTCACAATGCTCTATCTCGGATGGGTGCACCACCACGAAGGGGCTGCAATCAACGATCACCACCCTGCCGAGCAGAGGCGCTGACGCGCCAAGTCCGCCCCGAAACAAAGACGAAAAGAGGAAAACTGCCATGAAGAAGAGGACTATTGTCTCTGTCGTTTGCCTGTGCCTGTTGTTCGGCGCCACCGTCGCGCGCGCCCAGTTCGGCTTCGGCATCACGGTTTTCGATCCCTCGGTCTACGCCGAGGCGATCACCGAAGTCACCAAGCTGGTTCAGCAGTACAACCAGCTCGTTCAGACCTACCAGATGATCACCAACCAGTACAACCAGATGCTCTGGATGGCCAAAACACTTCCGGGGAACCTGGCGCGGTTCCGGGCCATCCCCACGCCGTGGTTCCTGTCATCGGCCACCAATACCTACGGCACCACAGCCGGATGGATCGCAGCGATCAATACCGGCTCGAACGTCCCTGGCGGATACCAAAACGCGATTGACCAGCTCCTGCCCTACGGCGCGGCGCTCGGCAACGTCCCGGCCGAACAGTTGAGCCGCCTCGAAAAACACTACGCGACCATCGAGCTGACCGATGGCGCGAACCAGGATGGCATGGAGACCGTCGGCACGCTCCGTTCCAATGCCCCGCAAGTCGAGACCGCCATTCGGAATCTCGAAGACGCCTCGCTCGATTCCGACCCCGATTACAACACCGAAATCGCAGTCCTGAATAAAATCAATGCCGCTTCCGTCATCGCCCTTCGCAACAGCCAGGACACCAATAAGCTGCTGACCGCCGTTGCCGAGCAGCAGTTCATCCAGGCCAAACGGCAGCGGGATTCCGAAGCGCAGGCCGTCAACAATCACATCAGTTTCATGGCAAATGAGCAAAGCTTGCTTAGCAGCCAAAAGGCAGGTGCGAGCGACGCCATGATGAATTTCCGCATGCCGTAATTGTGGGGAAGCACGCCTGAGAGGTGACCTATGCCCAATTCGATGAACGATCTTTTTCAGTTCCTGAGCGACCTGCTCACGACGCATTCGGGCACCTTCCAGGCGCTCGGGCTGAATCTGTTTCGCGGCTTCGCCTTGATTCTGATCGTCTGGTTCGGCTTGAAATCCGCTCTATCTTCCGCCAGCGGTGGTCCCGCCTTCCGCTTTGACCACTTTGCGGAACTCCTGCTTACCATCGCGTTCGGCTTCGCCATGATCACCTACTACGCGCGTCCCATTCCCGGCTTCGGAGTCAGCTTCCACAGCCTGATCACCAATGAAGGCCTGGCGCTCGCTGACCAACTGAACAACGGAATGCTCACCGACATCTTCTCGCGCCTGGACAACATTTACTTCTCGCTCGAAGTGCCGGTGATCGCTTTCGACATCATCGCCATCCTCCACTTCATTCTGATTGTCGCCATGATCATCGTTCTCGAAGCGGCGGTGTTTTTCGTGATCGCCTTTGGCTATATCGCCGCCGCGATCGCCGTGCTTCTGGGACCCGTTTTCATCCCTTTTTTCATCGTTCCGAAGATGGAATGGCTGTTTTGGGGATGGTTCAAGGCGTTCCTTCAGTATTCCTTCTATCCGGTAGTCGCCAATGCCTATCTGTTCGTCTTCGGCAGCATGCTCGTCCACCTGGTGGACTCGCATCCGCCGCCCTACGACGGAGCGACGATCGCCCTATTGTTTGCGCCGCTGCTGTTCCTGCTGATCGCGTTTACGTATGGCGTCGTGAAGATTCCGTCGCTCGTCAGCTCGCTGTTCAGCGGCAGTTCCGGGGAGTCCGTAATCCCCAAGATTCTGTAACGACTGAGGGAGTTGTCGATGTCCGAGATTACCAACTTGATGCCGCCGCCGGATGCGGAACTTGCCTCGGCGCGCCGCCAGTTCGTGGAGTTGTACGGGACGCCGCTGATCGCCGCGAGCTATCTGCGGATTGCTCTCGCGTGCGTGTCCTTGGTGTGCCTGGCGCTGCTGATTTTGAACGTGAAGACATTCCAGGCGTTTCACAATTTCAAGCCCCTCGTGATCCGCATCAACGACGTGGGCCGCGCCGAAGCCGTGGCCTACGACTCGTTGACGTACCAAGCGCGCGACGCCGAGGTCCGTTACTTCCTGATGGAGTTCGTCAGCAAGCATTACAGCCGGATGCGCGCGACCGTGCGCGAGAACTTCGCCCGGTCGCTCTATTTCCTCGACGGGCGTCTCGCCGACGCCACCATCGAGGCGAACAAGAAAAACCGGACGCTCGAAAGCTTCCTCACCGGCGAAGGGCCGCAGATCGAAGTCGTGGTCAAAAACGTCTCCATCGAGGATATGCGCACGCTTCCGTATAAGGCGACGGTAGACTTCGAGCGAGTCTATTACAACTACGGCGACGGGGCAGAACTGAAGCGCGAGGGATACACCGCCCACTTCGTTTTCGTGGTCAAAGATCGGGTTCCCAACACCATGATTCCGGTCAACCCGCTCGGGCTTACCATCACGTACTTCCGTGAGGACCAGGCTTTTCAATAGGAGCGCTCATGGTCACTAACGTCTTTTTCGCCACCACGATTCTCTTCATGGCAATCGGCTTTCTTTTGCTCGATCAGTGCAGATTTCTGATTCCTTACAAGTCGCTACTGCTCCAGCGCTACGGCGCCCAGATCCTGCTGTTCGCCATGGTCCTGTTCATCAATGTCTATGCCGCCGTCTACTTCGGCGTGCGCAAGCTTCTGCTGAAGGAAACGGGCCGCAAGCTCGCGCACGTAGAGAAGCAGCTTCGCACCGGCCAGAGCATTTCCCAGGAGCTAACCGAGCGTCTGAAGGAGCATTCCCTATGAGCCGCGGATACGATTTCGACGAGCGCGACGACCGCGAGCAGGAACCGCAACCACGGGCTCAGCCGGAGCGGACGCCGGTAACGCAGGGACGCGGTGGCAGCAGTCAGGATGTCCCGGTGCGAGATCGTCAGCGTTCCCGGCGACACCGCGTTCAGGAACGTCTTCCGGACCCGCGGACCAATGGCCGCACCGAAGTTCGCGCCCTGGGAAGGCGCTATGAACTTACTGTCCGGGAGCGCGATACGCTGCGCGAAATCGGCCGGTTTCGCACCATCGCAACGGACGATTTACTCAAGTACCGCTATGGCGGCAAGACCGCAGCGTTGCGTAAGGATCTGGTTCACCTGCAGCAGTCGGGGTTACTCCAAAGACGGTCGCTTTCGGTCGGCAAGAATCGCGACACCCTGGTTATTGTCGTCCTGACACGAGAGGGCGCGTATGTGGTCCGGCAGGACGACAAGTTGCCCGAGCAGCAGTCCGTCTATTCCGGTTTTGTGAAACCTGCCGAGGTCCCTCATGACGCCGCGATCTACCAGATGTACCAGGCCGAGGCGGCGGGAATCGAGGTGCGTGGCTGCAAGATCCGGCGTGTCGTTCTCGACTATGAGATCAAGAAGGAAGTCTATTCAAAGCTCGCCCGCGAACGGGATGCAGGCGCGCTCGAATATTCCCGCCGGCAAGGGGAAATCGCTGGCGAACAGGGCTTGCCGGTAGTGGACGGGAAGATCGCCTTGCCCGACCTTCGGATCGAGTATGAGACCCCGGAAGGCGAGGTCGAACGGGTGGACTTGGAACTCGCGACCGAGCACTACCACCGTGGCCACATGGCCACCAAGGTGCGGGCCGGATTCAAAATGTACGGCTTCGTATCCACTTCGCGCGGGCGCAGCGCGCAATGGGAAGGGCGCGAGCTGACTGCCACCGTGCTTTCACTTTAGGAGTTTGAACATGACTGGGGAACAACGAATTCGCGCGGTAGAGGGCTTCGGATATACACAGGCCGAGGCGCGTTTTCTATGCCTGGTGGCTCTGCATGGTGGCTACTTTGTGCGCCGCCAGTTTCTCTACTCCGCCGGGTGCGAGCTTGGCAAGCGCGCCCAAGACTTCATCGATAAGATCACCGCGCGGAAACACGCGCGCCGCGAGGTCTACCGGGAAGACCGGCACCTATTTCGGCTTCACTTCAAACCCATCTATGCAGCCATCGGCGAAGAGCACAATCGCAACCGCCGGGAGCATCAGCCCGCCACGATCCGGCTCCGCCTGATGGGGCTCGATTTCGTTCTGGAGCACCCTGAGCACCAGTTCCTCGCGATCCATCAAGACAAGCTCCGATACTTCTTGGAGACGCGCCAGGTCGAGGCAGACCTTTTGCCATCGCGCGGGTTTTGCGCCGGCGGCGCGTTTGTAGTCCGCCATTTTGTGGATGGCTTCCCGATCTTCCTAACCGATGGCCAGCCGCTGGCCGTTTCGTTTACCTACATCGATGACGGTCAGCTCACCACCGCAGCGTTCCGTTCCTACGTCACGCAATACCACCGCCTGTTTCAGGCACTCGGGGCGATTGATCTGAATTTCCTGACACGCCGCCCGGATCGATTCGAGGCCGCGCAAAAGGCGCTCGACCGGCTCTGCGACGCGATCGCCGAAGGAACTAGGCCATCCGTCGATATCGACCGCCTGTTGGCGCATTTTCCGCACCGCCTGTGTGCCGAGCGCCGCGATACGCGGCAGCTCAACAAGGAGCAGATGGACCGCCTCGGATTGGATCTCGACACCTTCGATGGTCCCGAATTCCGGCGACTGTTCGAGCTGTGGAAGAACGCTGGAGACGACGCAGTACGAACGGAGTTTGCCGTCGAACACGGCGTGCAAAAGCCCCTGAGGGTCAACTTCACAGCCTGCATTTTGGAGCACGACTATGACTTGTTCGGTACCCTTCAGACCGCATCGTAGCGAAGGTGGCACAATCCAGCCTTCAGCCGGATTCCACGCCAATCCAGTGACTGTGCTGGAGGACCGGCCCAGTCACCAACGCAGTCGGGAAGCGCAGTCACTGTCGCTGACCAGGAATCCTCAAGCAGGTCAACATCTTCAAGCGGTGGCTCCGGCCCAGACTGCGGGCCGTCGCGTCGGGGCAGGTGCGGGAGCGACCCCCGTATTCGTAGCGGACATCCGCCACGATACTTCCCTCGCTCGGCGGGTTTCGCTCGTGGGTCGCTCCCGCACCTGCCCCTCCAGTTCTGTAACGAATCGCCACGCGATTCGCATGCAAGCAAACTTCGTCACCAAGGAGTAAACATCATGGCAAACGTCATTCCCAAACAGCCCAAGAAAGAGCGCGACCAGATCACCATCAAACTCGATCGCGATGTTCTGCAGACTCTAGAACATTACTGCCGGTATCTCGAATCCAGCCGAGACTACGTCATTAACCAGGGCCTGGCATTCATCTTTCGCAAGGACCGTCCATTTACCGAGTGGATGGCCACACAAGGGCTCGCTGTTTGCACGGTGAATGGAACTGCGCGGGAACACGCCGTTCCCAAGCCCGCGGAGCGAAAAGCGCAACCGACGGCTGCTCAGGGCCGGCTACCTATCGGACAGTGAGGTCACAATGATCCGCACCATTGTGGATAGCCGCCTGCATCTCAGCCTGATTTTCACTCTTGGTTTTGGTATCACGCTCAACCAGCGAATTCCGTTCCCAGAAGACAACACCTTTCTTCAGCTGATTTCAGCCGAGAAGCCTATTGTATTTCTTGCCATCAAGTGGGCCTACCTGACGATGCTGTTCTCCACGCCGTTCATCGCCTGCTCAATGTTGTTCTCCCTCCTTTATATATTCTTCGTTGGGCCGCGCAAGGCCATGGCGCTCAGCCCTCTCCCACCGTACCCACGGCTGACCGAGCGGGACCGGCTCTTCCTCGTCGTCGGCGAGCTTCATCATCCGAGACGAGCGGAACCCGTCGAAAAACCCCAGTGGCTCACCATTCCCGACCGCGGACTCTACACTGGCATCGCCGTCTTCGGCGCCATTGGATCCGGCAAGACGAGTTGTTGCATGCACCCGTTCGCCGAACAAATCCTCGCCTACAATGCGCGCGATGCGGAGCAGCGGCCAGCGGGCCTCGTACTTGAGGTCAAAGGCGATTTCTGCCACAAAGTGCGGAAGATCCTGATGAGGCATGGCAGAGAAGCTGACTACTTCGAAGTCAGCCTGGATTGCCCCTACCGCTACAATCCCCTGCACAATGACATGGAGGCGTACGCGCTCGCCTACGGAATCGCCAGTCTGCTGAACAACCTGTTCGGCCGCGGGAAGGAACCGTTCTGGCAGCAAGCTTATACCAACCTGGTAAAGTTCATCATCTTATTGCACAAGGTCAACTACGATTACGTGACTTTGTTCGATGTTTACGAATGTGCTATCAATCCCGAAAAGCTGGAACTCAAGATTAAGGAAGGCGAGCGTCTTTTCCAGACTGAGGAATACATCCTGGTCTCCGATGCTGAATATATCGTACGCCGGGACCTTCTAAAATTCGGATTCGACCGGGACGCCTCTACCGGAGAGATGAAGGTGGCCGTCTCAGTCGAATTGCTGCGCTACCTCGATCAGAACCACATTCCGTACTCACTTGTGACCGAGACTGGCGGCGACCGCTCCGCAGCGACGCCGGAACTGGCGCGGAAGCGCGAGCAGCTTGAGGCCGTAAAGCGGTGGTTCTATCACGACTGGCGGCGCATCGAACCGAAGCTTCGCACTTCCATCGTCGAAGGCATTTCGGTCTTCCTGTCCCTGTTTGATGACAATCCATCAGTGAAAGCGACGTTCTGCCCACCCAAGGCATGTTACGACCCTGAGTTGAATCGCGATGGCCGGTACGGGGTGCCGATGCCGCCGTTCCCCGATCTTCTCGAGCAGGGCAAGGTGTGCGCCTTGAACTTCCCAGTGGCCATGAACCCCGGACTTGCCCGCACCATCGGAACTCTGATGAAGCAGGATTTCCAGCGCGCGGTTCTAAACCGCATTCCGCGCATGGAAACGGAGGCCGACCGCTACTGGCGAGAAATCCTCTTCCTTTGTGATGAGTATCAAAGCTTCGCCACAGTGGGGGAGAGTGATCCAACTGGCGATGAGAAATTCTTCGCGCTGTCGCGGCAAGCCAAGTGCATTCCGATTGTAGCCACCCAGTCAATCAGCTCCCTGCGTTCAACCTTGCCGGGTGAGTCGTGGCGCACCCTGCTCCAGACGTTCCGAACCAAGATCTTCCTGGCATTAAGCGACGACTTCAGCGCGCGGACTGCATCAGAGCTTTGCGGCAAAGAAGAAACGCTGAAGCTCAGCTACAGCCTCTCTGAAAACGATCAAGATGCCCGCGTGAGCGTGCTGACCGGCAGGGCGACGGCGCACAAGGCAACAATCAGCACTTCGAAGTCTTACAACTTGCAGCGGGACTGGGTGTTCGAGCCGAAGGTGTTTTCCGAGTTGAAGAACGCCCAATCGATCGTACTGGCTTACGATGGTGTGAACCCGCTGCCGGCATCGTACTGCTATTTGAAACCGTACTACCTCGACCCCAACAAATCCTATTTCATGCAGCTCGCGGACGGGGATATATGAGTTTCGAGGTGATTCTGCCATTTCTCCGGCCGATCGAGGGCCTGATCAAAGACCCGGCGATCTCCGAGATCATGGTCAACGGACCCTCCTGCGTTTTCATCGAGCGGGACGGCCAAGTAGAGCCGGTACCCGGCATCTCAATCGCCGAGAAGTCCCTCCAGGTTGCCGTCAGGAACATCGCCAGGGCGCTGGGCGATGAGATCAGCGAGGAGAAACCACTGCTCGATTCGCGGCTCCCAGACGGATCGCGTGTCGCAGCGGTCATTCCACCGTGTTCCGTGGGTGGCACCACTCTGACCATCCGCAAGTTTCACTCGCGCTTTTTCACGGCCAAGGAGTTGGTGCGTACTGGCACGGTTTCCTCTGCGCTGCTCGCCCGATTCCAGGATGCCGTTGAGCAGCGGCGCAACATTCTCATCAGTGGCGGAACCAGTAGCGGCAAAACAACGCTGCTGACCGCCTTGGCTGCATTCATTTCCGATCAGGATCGAGTTGTATTGATCGAGGAGACATCAGAAGTCCAGATCACCAAGCCCAATCTCGTGCGGTTTGAGGCACGCCGCGAGCAGACCGGCGTGCCCGCTGTGACTATCCGGGATCTGCTGCGCGCGACATTACGACACCGGCCCGACCGCATCATTTTAGGAGAAGTCCGCGGCGGCGAAGCATTCGACTTTTTACAAGCACTGAACACCGGTCACTCCGGTACCGTGTCTACAATCCATGCCAATTCCGCTGCACAAGCGCTCTCCAGGTTCACGAGCTGCGTCTTGCAGTCCGGCGTCGACCTGCCGTATCAGGCGATTCGTACCAATATCGGCGACACCGTTCACCTCTTGATACATCTGGAACGGCAACAGGGCCGGCGCATTGTGGCTGAGGCGCTACGTCTCGAGCGTTTCGATCCCCATACCGACCGCTACGTTACCGAGCCGCTCAGCGTTACCGAGTAAGAAGCTTGCCTTGCCTAAGGACGTAGGTTCCACATTTATCGACGACAACTTCGATCTCGATGATCGCCTTGCCGTCGTGTTGATCGACCGCCGGTCGGGCGCGGTAACGCAACGTATTGCTCCGGCATCGCAGATAGCATCGCCGGAATTCCAGGCCTGGTTGAGCGAGCGCAACCGCTTAGGAGCGGATGTCTTCGTATCCATGAACGCACTGTCGGAGCAAGCCCGCAGACGGACACGTGCCGACGTCGCTACAATCCGGCATCTGTACCTCGACTTCGATGAGAATGGAACGCAGGCCTTGCAATGTCTCCAGGACCGTACCAACATCCCAAAACCAAATTATGTCGTCAGCACCTCACCCGATCACTGGCAAGTATCGTGGAAAGTGCAGGGCTTCGGCAAAGAACAGGCGGAGGAGATGATGTGCGAGCTGGTGCGCGAGTTCGGCGCCGATCCCGCCGCTACTGATTCCGCACGCGTCATGCGAATCCCTGGATTCATAAACCACAAACGGCATCCAGGATACCTGGTCCGCGCGCAGAAAATCTCAACGGCAATTTACTCGCCCGATAACTTCCCGCGCCCAGAGCAGGAAGACCGACGGACTACAGCGTCCGGGAGAGAATTCAGACCAACGGGTATCGGCAGGCCGCCGCGCGGCCAGATGTCGCAATCAGAGCTCGACTGGGCGTATGCCAAACGCGCACTTGCGCGTGGCGAACCTACTGAATCTGTAATCGCCGCTATTGCGGAGTATCGGCGCAGTGAAAAGTTCGACCCCGAGTACTACGCTCGTCTCACCGTGCACAAGGCCGCGCACCACCTACTGATTGCGCGCCCCCTCCCCGAAACGTCTGAGCCCGACCGCTAACGCACTCTTCACGTTGCTCATCGAGATTGCGCTTCCTTGCTTCGTACAGCAGACCGCTTCCGTGATCCTCCAAGCAATCCAGCCTGGAGGATCGATTCGCGAAAAAGTGTGATCGTTTTTTGGGCGGACCGGATACGAATCGAGGTAGCTTTGAGAACCTCAAGATTTGGATAGGTCGCGAATGCACGCGAATTCACGCAAACGTAACTCGCGTGAAACAGGCGGAGGCTCATTCGGAAATAGGCCTTGAAGCACTCGGAATATTTTTGTTGTTTATCCGATGAAAATTTTGTATTATCTGCCGAGCGCTACCTAATCGGGGGGCAATTCTCAGCGTTAGTGGTCGCTATTGCCAGTGCACTATAGGCGGTCGAAGTGTCTCCTAGTGTTGGTGTATTCTCGCCCGAAGATGAAAGGAATTCGCGGTCTATGGTTAAAGAGACCAAGTGGAATGCCAAGAGCAGAGTCGTCGGCCGTTGGCAGCGCGGCGTGGGAATCTCTGCGTGGATGATCCTGCTCAGTTCTTTGGCCATGGCGCAAAGCACTGGCAGCTTGAAAGAGTACGTCCGTTTGGGGGGGCGCATCATTGCGATCGAGAACTCCCCGCCGATCACCTCGGCCTCTGTTGGCCCGGCCACAGGCAACGGGGGGGCCCAGACATTCACTGCCGTGTATTCCGATGGCGCCGGTTACGGCGACCTATCGAAAATGAAGCTCATCATCCAGTCGGCGGACCCCAATGTCACCCTGGCCAACGGTTGCACGGTCCGATACGACCAAATTGGCGGAGTATTTAATGTTCTGAACGATACCGCGACGGGCTGGATAGGGGCTGTAGCCCCGCACAGCAATGTAATGGCGAGCAATAGTCAGTGCACTCTTTACGGAAACTTTTCATACGCGCAGCAGGCTAATCTGAACGACCCCAACACCCTGCAAGTGTACTTTCAGATTGCCTTCAACACCTCTTACACCGGCACTAAGAATATTTACTTGTGGGCTCGCAACGAGAAGTTGGAAAACAGCGGCACTTTGCAGGCGGGACCGTGGACCATATCGGCCCAGCCGCAGATCACCGTGGTGCCCCCGTTTACGGCAAGCGTCGTAACTCCACCGCCCCCGGATCCACCATACACGCTCTTCGTAGCGCAATACAATGACACGGCCGGGTACACCAATTTGTCTAAGGTGCAGATACCGATCATGCCGACCTCCCAAAACCCGGACTTTAGTGGCGCCAATAGCTGCACGGTCCGGTACGATCTCAATACGGGGGGAGGACTGTCACTCTTGGACAACACTGGGGCGTGGCAGAATCCGATCTCTCTGACCTCGGGTTTAACACTCAGCAATTCTCAGTGCACGTTGTGGGCCAAGTACTCTAGCATCCAACCAAGCGGAAATTCGTTTACATTCAAGGCCGCCATCACCTTTTCCAGCTCGTATACGGGAACTAAGAATGTCTATCAGTACGCCCGCAACGACCAAGTGCTTAACGGCCAGAATATCCAAAGCGGCCGTTGGCTGATGGGTACATGGACTATCACCGGCGGACAATCCGGGCCGCCTGCGAGCATCACGGCTACTGGCGGCTCGGGGCAAACCGCTGTCTGCAATACGGCGTTTGCAACCAACTTGCAGGCTACCGTGCGGGATGCTAACAGCAACCCGGTCAGCAATGCGACAGTAACGTTTACGGCGCCGAGCAGTGGGTATAGTGGCTTGTTCGGCAGTTCGACCACCGCCACCGCGCTTACCAACAGTTCCGGAGTTGCAACCGCCCCGACATTCACCGCGAACGGCACAGCCGGAGGACCCTACACAGTCACCGCCACCGTATCCGGCGTATCGACTTCGGCCAATTTCAGCCTGACGAATCAGTCTTCTCAACCGTCCACCTACAATATTAGCGGAACGGTCACCGTCGGTGGTCAAGGCCTTGCGGGTGTGACTGTCGTGTTTGAAGGCAACTCTGTTTACACAACGACCACCGATTCATTCGGCAACTACTTGCAAGGTCTGCCAATCAATGTTGTCTATTTCGTTTACGCTGTCGCCCCTAACTATTACTTTCTCCCAGGCTGGCAAGAGATCGTCTTGACGAACAACGTATCGGGGGTAAATTTCAGCGGCACCGCATTGCAGCCATATATCGGAGTAACGCCGCAGAGCGGAACGGGCCCTGGTGGCCCCTCGTCAGGAGCTGGGTGGTTATTTACTGCGGTCGACCAGCCCCAGATGTTGGTTGGCTCAGGGTTGATAAACTCTGCAGAAATGTTGTTCAACACGACTGGCGTGGACAATGCCGTGAACGCGTGTCATCTGTTCTTCTACTTCGCGGGGACTCCGCCTACCTATTTATTCAATGATGCAGGGACCGCCTACGTTTCGCCCACGCTTTCCACATACCCGGTGTACTACCCTGTGCAGCATGGCAACCAACTTGCCTATAACAGCCATTGTCTGATAGACACCTACAATGCGAGCGTTGACCTCACGCAGGCACAGCAGTTTGAGTGGCAGTATCCCATATACTTTTTCCCCAGCTTTAATGGCGTGCGAAATGTCTATATTAGGCTCACGAGCGTATTCGGAAACCACGGCCCCTGGATACAAGTTGGATCGTGGAACGTGGCAAACCCGTCAGGGTCCGACCCAACCATCACGATCACAAGCCCGGGAGCTACCGCGACAGGCACGGTGCCAATCTCAGGGGCTGTATCAGATCCAAACTCTGCAATCGCAAGCGTCATCGTCTATATAGATGGCGCAAAACAAACGCCGGCGGCAACAGTGAATAACACGACACACACTTATACCTGGAGCTGGAACACAGCCACCAGCGGCACAGGCGCGCACACGATTACCGTATTTGCGACCGACAGCGACGCAACAGCCCTACAAGCCGTGGCGTCCCAAACGGTTACCGTCCATTAACAAATGAGGATGCACATGAACAGCCGACACATATTGCCTGCGCTAAGGTCCATGGGCGGTGCTGCAACCGTTGTCGCGGCCGTCCTCGTATCGGCTCCAGCTGCACTCTTGGCGCAGCTATCCGCGCCATCAGCTCAGATATCCGGAACGGTGACGGACGATACTGGCAATGCATTACCGGGAGTGCTTGTGACTTTCACGCTTGCACCCGACCCGACACTTGCTAAGTCGCTGACTTGGTACAACGTAACTGCGACGGATTCTAGCGGATCGTTCACATCTCCCTTGCTGCCTGCCGGCACCTATTTGATATGCGGACGCGCGGGTCGTGCCCTGGCGGTACTAGACAATTGCGAATGGACCCTGTTTCCGCCAAGCGTCACGGTGACCGCGAGTCAGGCTCTGACCGGGTTCACGCTCGTAATGCCTGTCGGCATGAACCTTGTGGTCCGCGTTAACGACCCGGCAGGACTTGTGGCGAACGCTGTGGATGCCACGAAGGCGGGAAAAGGGAGCCCCCTGCTCACTCAGGTCTGGGACACCAAGGGATTCGTACATTCCTTGCCATTGCGGTCATTCGACGCCGCGAGCCAGAATCTCTCGTTGGTGGTGCCGTTCGGAGGACAATTCCAGTTGAGCATTTCAGGACCGAGTCTAGCGATCACCGATAAGACGGGAGCGGTGGTACAGCCTGGCGCGAAGATTCCATTCACGGCTGGGAAAACCGCACCGACTTTGCAGTACCAGTTTACGGTCAGTGCGGCGGCCGTGACTCCAGCTACTGGGAGCGTTCCTGCTGCTAATTGAGGGCCCAGGGGGCCTCGAGAGGAGTATCTATGAGGGTGGCTAACGTTATCGAAGAACTGTCTCCACGAAAAGGTCGGCGCCAGCGTTTTTCTTCGCTGCCGAATCGCCGCAAAAGACTGCGAATCCGGTGTAAGTTGTACCCGCTACTAGCACTACTCGCGAGTTTCCCTGCGCTTGCTCAAGACGGGCCATCGACAGCGTCACCTCCGGGTCCAATCTCGTCTACGGCGGCTATAGTTCTCGACCGGCATGGCTGTGTACCTACCGAAACCGTGGTTCTCGCAGGAAATGTCGCGACTGCCGTGATTAATCGTACCGGATTCGATTCCATTACTTTCCACGTGCGCCCCGCCGGTGTCACAACGGCAGGCACACCCGCTGCTAGTCTCCTCGACTTCAAGCTCGTGAACCGACTTGCAAAGCATCACCAAGTTCTGAAGCTTGCGTCGGGGTCCTACCAACTGGATTTCGATAATCATCCGGAGTGGACATGTTCAATCACTGTAAACTAATACAGGTACGGCCCAGATTCTGGGTCTTGCCGGTCTTGCTCTCATGCGCGGCCGCGGCTCTTGCGCAGAATACCATCACTGTAACCGATGGAACGACACCGGCTGCCTTGGCGCCCGGTAGTCCATCTTCCTCTTATCCACTGTCTGAATTTGAGCACTATTCGCCTTACACAGGCAAAATGAATCTGGTTTTCCCCATGCATCACATCGGCGGTCGCGGCACGGCCGGCTTCGAGATGGTTCTTAAAATCAATAGCGCGTGGACGGCGGAAAAAGTATTAACGCCTAACCCACCTCACGTAGATCTCTTTCCAACCTGGTGGAGCCAAGGAGGGACGCCAGTTTACGGTCCGGGACATCTTTTCGGCCGCGAGAGTGCGATATTCGCCACTGATTGTACGGGAGCTCCACCGGGCCCGATAGCGAAAGTGACGCTAGGCCGCCTTACCTTCACGGCTCCAGATGGGACTGAAACAGAACTCCGGGACGCGAACACGGACGGAAGACCGTACTCGATCCCGGACTATTGTCACAACTCTGCCAACTCCTGGGACGCGGGACGCGGTACAGTGTTTGTTAGCCGGGATGGCTCCGCCATGACGTTCGTCGCCGATGCCACGGTGATGGATTTCAATCCTGAAACAACTAGCGGATTTTTCTATGTCAATGGAAACTTAGTGTTCCGCGATGGGACGACATATCGGATCGATACCGGCAACGTCAGCTGGATACGCGATCGCAATGGTAATAAAATCTCCTTTACGTATAACGTCTCCAACGAAGTCACTCAAATTCAAGACCAGAACGACCGGACGATAACGATAACGTACTTGGATACCACCTGCGCTGGATCTGCACCCAGTTGCGATCACATAGCCTATACGATTCAGGGAACAAGCGGACCCATTACTCAGTCACTCGAGATTGGTTACTCGCCACTCGGCAGTGCTCTGCGATCTGGCTACTCGCTTGAGACCTACGATCAGCTATTTCCTGAAGCACAGACAAATAACAATTCAACCTTTAATCCATTCGTCGTTTCGTATTTGCGGTATCCCAACGATACGAAGTTCCAGATATTTTACAACAGCTACGGAGAACCTGCGCGGGTAATCCTTCCCACCGGTGCAGCCATCGAGTACGATATGGTTGGTCTCCTTAATGGCTCCAGCGGTTTCGCTGGGAACCCAACCGATACGAACCCGGTCATGATTGATCGGATACTTTCCACACGGCGAGAATACAGCAATGGAATCACGCTTTCAGGGAGTACACAAAAGGCGTACAGCTACGGCGGCGGCACCGTTGGAACGCAAACAGCTACAGAAACCTTCTACGATGGCAGTGGGACGGCACTGACCCAGACCGTTCATAGCTCCTACGGCCAGCCGATCAACGCCCTGATAATCACTGGAACTGCCTATGACGGATGGCAGGAAGGCAAGGAGTTTCAGACCCAGTGGGGCTCACCCGTCCTCAAAACTCTGGCCAATACATGGCAGCAAATCGGTGTGGTGACGTGTGGATCAAATTGCTTTCTAGGCGGCCCACCGGAAAATCCTGCAATAACCACGGTCCAGACAACGCTCAACGACACTAATCAGGTTGCCGAAGTGGACTACGGTTACGATGCCTACAACAACGTCACATCTAAGCAGGAAAAGGACTACGGCAACGGCTCGGCGGGGTCGCTGATTCGACAGACCGCCACAACCTATTTAACCGTAGCGGGGTACACCGCGCCAAGTGTCAACCTCGTCAGCCTACCGATTCAGGAAATCGTCACAAATGGCAGCAGCACGGTTATCGCCCAAACACAGTGGTGCTATGACAATGGGCAGGGTGTGGCTGGCGCCGGCTGCAGCAGTAGTAGTTTGCAGAACTATTCCAATATCGTTGGGCATGACTCCACTTTCGGAACGGGCTACACTACCAGAGGTAACATCACCACCCTATCCCGATGGTTGAGCACGACCAACAGCTATCTTCCCGCCACAAATACCTATGACATAGCTGGGAACGTGTTCACTGCGACAGATAGAAACGGAAATACGACAACATATACTTACAGTGACCAGTTCACTACGGGTACAACCCTACCGGGAGGTCAGGCGACCTACGGTTTCGTTACGAATGTGGCGCTACCGAGTGCAACTGGTTTTTCTTATTCTCAGAAGTACGACTACTACTTGGGCAAGCCCACACAATTTACAGACATAAACAATATCGTCACCAACATAACGTATGAGAGTGCGGCAAGCCTGTTGGACCGGCCGCTCACCGTGGATCGCGCCGTGGGAGTCCCGGCTGATGAGACGCAGACAAACTACTCGTATTGTGATTCTGCATGCAACCCGAGCCAAACTGTGACCACGTTCAACGATCAAGTCAACGTAGGCGACAAGCTCTTGCAGTCAGTGACGGTGTACGATGGCCTAGGCCGGGTGGCGGAAACGCGTCAATACGAGGACTCCTCACACTACATCAGCGTGCAGACCAAATACGACAGTCTCGGCAGAGTCTTTCAGGTATCGAATCCGACGAGATCGGCGAACCTTCCGCCGACGCAGTGGACCACCTCGGTGTACGACACGCTGAGCCGTGTCAAGACCGTGACTACGCCCGACGGCTCCGCGACCAGCATAGTCTACAGCGGCAATCAGACGACGACCACGGATCCCGCGCCGAGTGCGCGGAGCAGCACGGTCGACGCGTTGGGCCGAGTCACACAGGTTGTCGAGGATCCAACCGGCCTGAACTACCAAACCAAGTATAGCTATGATGGATTAGATAATCTGACACAGGTCTGCCAGAACTTTAGCGGCACTTGCGGCGAGACTCGAACGTTTCAGTATGACTCGCTAAGCCGGCTCACGAGTGCGGCAAATCCCGAGACCAAAAACCTGGCAACGGCCTACAGCTATGACAACAACGGGAACCTCGTTACTAAAACCGATGCGAACGGTGTAATCACCTGTTACGGAACACTTAACGGCAGTACCTGCACTTTTTCCAACGTCGGCTACGACTCGCTGAATCGGCTACTCAAGAAAAGCTATTCAGATACCGGCACGTCCACGGTCACTTACACGTACGATTCGGTGTCCAAAGGCCGCTTAAGTTCGGTGGCAAACGGCGTGTCAACAACGTCGTACACCGCATACGATTCTCTCGGCCGCATGAAAGCCAGTTCTCAATCGACCAGCGGAACAAACTACAATTTCGCATACACGTACAACCGCGCCGGGGCCCTGACGTCAGTTACCTACCCGTCGGCGCGCGTGGTGAACACGAGCTATGATGGAGCGGATCGGGTGGGCCTGGTCAGCTCAGGGACGACGAACTACGCCACGCTCACGACCACGCCGTCCCAGGGCATTTACGCCTATACGCCGCACGGAGCAATCCAGCAAATGAGTCTGGCCAATGGACTGGTGTCTGTAGCAACACCATACAGCACGGACCGTATGCAGCCACAGTCAGTCACAACTACGGGCAGTACGACGCCGCTGTCGCTGGGGTTCTACTACTGCCCGAACAAGGGGCTCTCTTGCACGACGAACAACGGTAATTTGAAGACGCAGACCATGGCCACGCTCCGGCAAGACTACGGCTACGACAAAGCGAATCGGTTGAGCTCTGCCGGTGAAACCGGCGGGTCGAGCGAGTGGTCGCAGACCTACGGGTACGATGCGTATGGAAACCGGTGGGTGATTACCAGTCCCGGGTATACTCTATCGACATTCACGCCGACAACCCCGAGTTTCTATGATACGTACAATCGACTGAACCTTACAGTCGGCTCGAACTACGACAATGCGGGCAACCAGACGCAGCAAGGCGGCTACGCGCAGGCGTACGACGCTGAGAACCACGTCAAGAGCAGTACAATCAATAGCGCCACGACGGCTTACAGCTACGACGGAGACGGCCGGCGGGTGATGAAGGTGTCAGGTGGCGCGGCGACGGTATACGTATACGATGCTCAGGGGCAGTTGGCGGCGGAGTACGCGACGCCGGCAGCTGGCGCACCCTGCGTGACGTGCTATCGGATTGAGGACCATCTGGGAAGTACCCGAATGGTGACGGACGGAAGCGGCAACACGGTGAGCCTGCATGACTATCTGCCGTGGGGTGAGGAGATCCCGGCGGGAGTGGGCGGACGCGGCACATTATACGGGGCCACGGACGCGGTGACGCAGCGGTTTACCGCCAAAGAACGGGATGCGGAAACTGGCTTCGATTACTTCGGCGCAAGGTATTTCTCAGGGGCGCAGGGTAGGTTTACGAGTCCGGACCCCGTGACTATTACGCCGCATCGCCTGTTCGACCCCCAGCAATTGAATGCATATGCCTATGTGAGAAACAATCCTTTGCGGTTCATCGACCTGACCGGCGAGGTGCTTACCTGTACCGGCTCAGATCAAGCCGCATGCCTCGCGGATCTTCAGTTGATCGCTGGGGACGCAGCAAGCAGGGTTTCCGTTGACGCAAAGACAGGGGTGGTCAGTTTCGACACTACGGATCTGGATCTAGCCAAGAACGAGGGTGCGAATTTGATCAATGACCTTGTCACGAGCACAAGCAACTACGGTTTCAGTGTTGGAGACACGACGCAAACCAAGGCCGGACCCGTTCGAGTGGATTACATCTCGAATTTGCCGTTATTTACGGATCAAGTAGCAAACCGGAAGTGCAATTGCATGGCCGATAATGAGCGTCCGGCCAATGTGGACGATCAGCTGGTGTTCAACCCCAACAATCCGCGCATTAGACATCGGAGTAATACCAAGCTCAGTTTGGCGGAGCCATATACCGTAGTCTTCCACGAACTTGCGGAGGCTTACGAGAAAATCGATGGCGGTCACGGCGACTCATATGCCACGAGCCACAATTCGGCGGTCGTTCGGGAAAACAAGCTTCGCGATCAACGGCCAAACCTGAGGGGGCACAATCCCGGCTCTGGTGGCCCGGCAAACGGTCCCGCCGATAGCACTATGATTATCATAAGGAAATAGTCTCATGATTAACCGCCGTATCGTTACAATTTCCTTTTTCAGTCTTGTTTTATTAGTGTTGGCCCTTGGTGGGTTCTGTCAAAACGCCGTCGTGCTGGAAGAGACCGTGCTGGTTTCCCAATCGTTGTCTGGGCACGTTCAGCTTGGCGCCAACGAATCTGGCCTACATGGGGTGCACATTGATATATGCGACTCTAAGTGGAAAAATGTGGTCGCTTCGACGACATCTGATGAAGACGGCATGTTCAGCTTTCCCTCCCGACGGAAAGGCCTATACCACTTGCGTTTGTCATTGCCAGGCGCAAATACACTTCTAGTGAAGGTCAAGCTCGCCACTAAAGGTCCTACGCGGCTGTCTTTGACGTTGACTCCCGCTACCTGAGTATGGATCAATTCACGAGGAAGGAACGGGCCGCGGAGACGGGGTTGGGGACGAAAGTAGCAGGGACGAGACCGTCCAGAATCGTGAGACAGCCGAGAGTCCAACGACGCCCTGCTTGTTGTGCCGGACTTCCAATGAGGGTCTGTGGCCTCGCGAATCGACAACGCCTGTTCCGCAGCATCCTGGGTAACCGTGTTCATCGCGTTCCAGACGCGGAGCTGGCAGACGGAGCGATGCGGGCAACCTGCGTCGAGCGGCGCAGCAGTCAGTTTCTAAGAGCTGTTGATCAACTTCGCATACGCCCCGCGCGAGAAATGGCTTGTTATCAATCGAACGAAATTCTGCAAGAGACCCCATTTGTTCTCGCCCAAGTAGGCGATGCCGGTCTCGACCACTAGCGAAGCTTCCTTCAACGGACGGATCACAAATCCTTTGCCGTGGAAACGGGGCTCCGCGCCGTTCACAAAACCGATTCCTAGTCCCTCGCTGACGAGCCCCAAGGTTTCCAACGCCGACAGGGTCTCACGCGAGAAATTCGGAATATACCCACATTTCCGGAACTGGCGAAGGAGGTGTTCATGGAAGGCGGGATGCATTTCTTGACCACTCCAAATTACCGGATCGTCCCCCAATTCGCGAATCGAGATCCGTTGCTTGCGAGACAGCCTGTGAGTCGCCGGTAAGGCAACGAACAGACTTTCCCTCAATAGACAGGCGCTCGCCAAACGCCTGTCGAGCGGCAACGATATGAGGGCGGCGTGCAATTCCCCCTCGAGCAATGAGAGCGCTGCACGATGCGCCGGGATGCTTCGAAAGTTTGCCGGAACCCGGCTCGCCATCCTCTCGAACAGCGTCTGGGCCTGCACAACCAAGGACGCGTCCACGGATGGCGCATACCCTACGTGAAACTCCGCCGGCTCTCCACGACCGATCGCCTGGGCACGAAGAACGCCGAATCTCGCATATGCCAGGCACGCGCGCGCGTATGGGAGGAAGGCTTTACCCGCCTCGCTGAGCTCGACCTTACGCTTGTCGCGTTCAAACAGCCTATATCCAAGCGCGCACTCGAGTTTTTGCACGTGACGGGAGACCGCAGACTGATCCATGTGGAGCTTGGCTGCCGCACGCGTGAAATGCAATTCCTCCGCCACCGCTACGGCACAATGAAACCAGACCAGCTCGCCAATCGGAGGTCCGTTTCCGGCAACGTGTATCTGGAAGTCAAGCTCGATCGGTATGTTCGCCGACTCGATCTGCGACCGGATTACGCTGCGCGCCTCGCTTAGCAAGTCGTCCCCACAATCAAATAAGCGTTGGCGGTCTGAAAAAGCCGATACGGCTTGGTGCGTCTTATCACGACCGGCAAGTCCTGACTATCACCACGATTGAATGGGAGTATTACCACGACGATGCAGGAATACTTGAGCGTTGTAGGGCAGCTGGGTTATAAATCAGGATTCACGTCGGGAATTCAGAAGCCACAGGAAGTCAGTAGAACTTCAGGATTGTGCAGATTCGATTTTCAGATTTTTCGGACTTTTCTTCTCTGCAGACTCTTATTTAGTGTAGGGGGGCCTCACTGGTTCGCCGATAACCGCCCTCTACCACCGTGTCGCCGTACGACGGAATGCGATGAGGGAGGCTCACGACCAAAAACGGAAAGGCAACGGCCAAGTGCCACCGTTTTGGATTCGACCGCGCGGTCACGATGGCCAGCCGATTGATCCGCGTGTGATGGATGCGTCGCATCGCCTGTGGCGTTGGGCTTATCGCCACGTTCAGCGGGTACTGCGCGACGCAGCGTGCGCCGCGGAACTCCTTGAGGAGGTTGCTCTTGAGGTCTCCGCTCGCCTGCAGGTGGCCCCGGAGGTTGCTCGGAATCTGAGCGGCTATTTGATCACGGCATTCCACCACAAGGTGCGCTCGCAAATCCTCAAGGAAAGCCGCCTGGCTTATCACGGGCTCCCAAAGGAACTCGAGGAGATACATCAGCTCACAGCCCCGGACTGGGGCTCAGCAATGCACACGGAGTTAGGATTGAAGTCCCTTCTCTCCCACCTGCCGCAGGAACCGAAACATATGCTCCACCAGCGGATGCTCGGGTTTTCCTGGAAGGCAATCGGAAAGTTCATGGGCATCTCAGCAAATCAGGCGAAATCGCGGTTCTACTACGGCATGCGGAAGGCGCATGACACGCTTCTGGAAGAGCAGGCCAAGCGCCGCAGTCACGAGGAGCGCAAGTGATGACAGAGTTGCAGAAAGCCCCGCATCTTTCACGGATAGAGGAAGAACGCCTACTGAGAGTGGCTATCCAAGCTGCGCAGTCAGACTTTCCGAACCAGGTCCGGCTCAGGTGTCCAGGATCTGCCGTGCTCAAAGCGATTGCGCACCGGCGCGTTTCATTTCCAACTGCCGCCGCCATCGATCACATTGCCACATGTTCACCGTGTTTTGGCGAGTATACCCGTCATCGCAGGGAACATCGAGTGCGTGTCATCGGCAGGCTTGCGTTGACTTGTGCCGCCGGTCTATGTGCCCTCGCAGTCTTGTGGCAATACGGCCGCTCTCAGTCCTCGCCCCAAAAACAACCCATCGCACACGAGTCGCCCAATCCCACCATTACCGCGATTCTGGACTTTCGGAATTTCACCACTGAGAGATCGGGAGGGATGCAGGCGCCGAAAAGTGCGGAGGTGAGCCATCTCAAGCGGGACTTGTTAAACATCGCCATCAAACTTCCCCTGGGCATGGAAGATGGCGTTTACGCTGTGCAGTTCCGAACTCGCTTGGATCAGCCAGTGATCAGCACGGTTGGCACGGCGGCATGGGACGGGAGTGCTGAGACATTAACGACCACGATCGACCTGCGCACGCTCGCACCCGGGGAGTATTGGATCACCATTCGCAGTGGTAACGCATCATGGCGCAAATATCCGGTAGTTTTGGATTGAAATGAGGGACAGCATGAGTTCGCCATCAACTAGAAGACGGTTCACTCCGCTGTTGGCTTGTTTCGTGTCGGCAACGATCCTTCCGGCAGCCCATGCTCAGCAGGCGGAGCGGCCGGCTTCTGATGTACTTCAGCATGCCCTCCATCTTGCTGATCTGTACAACTGGTCCGATGCTGCGCCGGAGTTTCGGGAAGCTGAGAAAATGTTCCAGGCAGCCGGTGATCAACGGAATGCGTTGTATGCCAAGCTCGGTAGGATCCGATCGAACATACAGGAGCGCACCCTGCCCGAAACTTCAGGCGAATTGACAAGAGAGCTGGATACCAACCCAATCCTACAGACCGACAAACAACTGCGACTTTTCTGTCTGATCATCAAGGGGGACATTGACGGAGAGATCGACGCCCGCGCCATGGCGCAGGATTGGGAGCAGGTGCAGACACTCGCTGGTGAATTGGGCGATGAGAAATGGCAATACCGCGCCTCCGCGCAGCTCGGTTTGGCGGCTTTCTACAACGGCGATTTGACAACGGCTCGCAAAAATGTCGGCGGCGCCTTGATGGCAGCCACACAGAGCCACGACGTGGGCGCGCAGATCAGGTTTCTTACGGCGATAGGAGTCGGACTGGCGGAATCAAAGATGTACGACCAGGCGGTTCAATATTTGCAGAATGCTTTGAAGATCGCCAGCGCGACACCTGATGTCGGCTACCCCTTCACGACCAACGAAGCGCTGCTACAAACGCTGATTGGATCAGGACGTGTGGATGCGGCTCAGCATGTGGCAGACGACATCTTGCTGCATGCGCAGGAGAGGCACCTGACACAGCAGCAGGCGATCGTGTTGAACGTCGCCGCTCGCATCGCCAGCAGCCGAAAAGACAACAAGAGAGCCATCGCTGACCTCGATCAGTCGATCACGCTCTCGGAGGCTGGAGGCTTTGTCCGCGAACTCGCGGAGGCTCAATCACTATTGGCGAATATCTACCGTGAGCACGGAGAGTTCGCGAAAGCAGAACAGTTCGCCACGGAGGCGGCGGCTTCGACGCAGGCGAGCGGCGACATGTGGTGGCTTCCCGAACGTCTGCAAACGCTCGCGGATTTGCAGGTCAGCCAAGGAAAATATGAGGAGGCAGACCGCGTTTATGACCGAGCTGGCGCCTTCATCGACTCGATGATCGGGAATTTTTCAAGCGTTTTGGAAAAGACCGCCGTGATCAATGCTTCGAGCGAGCTGTATTCCAGACACTTCTCCTTGATAGCGGATCGATTCAACGATCCCGCGAAAGCGTATTCCATTGTTGAGCAGGTTCGCGGCCGCGTTGCTACTGACCTGCTTATGGCCGGTTCGGTAACGTCGGACGAGGCGACAAAAGCCGAGCGAAGTATTTCTCAACTTCGCCTGAAACTGAGGGATGCACGGTCCACCAGCGACGTGCACCGCGTCCGCGATCAGATCTTCATGGCCGAGCAATCCCGGTGGATCAACCCAGAAATCAACATTCTTAAGGCTCAAGCGCAGAGTACGATTGGGATTGATCGCGTGCAGCACAGCCTCGACGTATCGGCGGTCGTTCTGGAGTACGTCGTGGCGGACCCGAAGTCGTATTGTCTGGTCATTTCCAGGACGGATTCACACATCGTCCGACTCCCTGGGAAGCAACAGATTGAGGCTCTCGTTGCCGCATATCTCAAGGCTGTCAAAGCCAAGCAAGATGCCTACGCTGAGGCGCGCAATCTGTACGATGCCCTGCTTCGGCCCATCCGTGAGGCTGCCAAAAAGGCCACCCTTGTCGTCGTCAGAGATGGCCAGCTCCATTTTGTGCCGTTTGATGGATTCATCGATGTAGGCGGCCATTACGTTGCGGAAGCGCATACCGTCATATATGCGCCATCTGCTAGCAGTTTCTACCTGCTCACGACACAAAAGCACGACGGGCGCCATTTACCACACACGTTGCTTGCGATTGGTGGAATTCCTTACGGGCGCACCGAACTGCAACAGGCGAGTATCACCCGCGGTTACGACGCAAACAGTCTCTTTGACCTGCCTGGGTCTCGAGAAGAAGTGCTGGCAGCGGAAGCCGCCGTTCATGATCCAAGTAACATGGTTTTGGTGGGGTCGAATGCGACGGAGTCTGCCTTCAAACGTGCCGACTTGCCACAATATCGTATTATCCATTTAGCTGTTCACGGCTTGGCCAGCACAACGCATCCGGATCGCTCGGCACTCATATTGCTAAGCGACCCGTCCGCAGGTGAAGATGGCTTTCTGCAGGCTTCAGAGATTGTTCAGCTACGGTTCAATGCCGATCTTGTGATTCTGTCGGCCTGCGACACGGCAGTTGGCCCGGTACAAGGGGAGGAGGGCATAGCAACGCTCTCCCGAGCATTCCTCCTGGCTGGCGCAAGAGCTGTCGTCTCAACCTTGTGGGCCATCGACGACACCTTTTCGCTTTTCCTTATGAAACAGTTTTATAAGCACCTCGCCGCGCATGAGCCGGCTGCCTATGCACTAGCCGCCGCAAAGCGCGACATGTTGCGAAAGTTCGGTCGCGAAGCAGTCCCTTATTATTGGGCGGGCTTGACCTTCGAAGGCGCACCAAATGGTACGCCATCGTCACACGAGAGCAACACTGACCACCATGCCGGTAAAACAGCGCGTTAAAATTCTCGCCTCGATAAGAAAGCGCATTCTCAAACACCACGTCAATACTGCGGGTGTGAACTACGAGGATTGGTCACGGCTTTTCGATCAGCGAACTCCTGAGCTGCTAGCTGCGGATACGGAGGGTTTTGAGACCGGCGTGCAGCGCGTTCTCGCCGAGCTTCGGAGTAGCCACACCGTTTTTTATCACGAACGCACCATCCAGGTTCTGCCACAGCATTCGATCAACGCGACGTTCCGCAGTTTCAAGCCGCAAGATGGCGACGGGCAATGGATCTTCCTGGACATCTTCGAAGACGGACCTGCTGATGCCGCTGGCATCAAGCCTGGCGACCTGCTACTCGCTGTTGACGGTGTCCGTTACCACCCTCCATCGATGCCGCGGTTCAAAGTCGGGTACACGCACAGGCTGAGTATTTCGAGTATCCGCGGAGAGAACCGTCGGGACGTCGCCGTGGAGGTCCCATTCAGAAAAGGAACAAAGGCTCGCCCGCCAATCGTGGAGCCCAAGAGTCTCATACACAGGATCATCGCGCCAAACGTGGGGCTTCTTAGAATCCGTTATTTCCCCGGTGCCTTTGGGATCCGCTTCGCAAAGGCTCTGGATGCGGCGTTGGAGGCTCTCAAGGCGCAAGGATGTGATCGCCTGATCATTGATTTGCGAGGAAACATCGGTGGCAGCTTAGGACTCGCCAGGCTTGCGAGCTACTTGTGCCCTGGAAGGATTCCCATCGGATACAGCTTAACTCCGAGCCGTTTGCGCACAGGGTACAACCGGGAGACGCTGCCGCGCGTTCCCATGCCCCGGAGCAAAGCAGAACTCGTCTTTACGCTGGTTAGATTTGCGCTCCGGGACAAATCCGTGTTTCTTCTCACTCAGGGTTTGGGTGCGCAGCCATTCCATGGCAAGATCGTTCTGCTCGTGAACGAATGGACAAATAGTGCCGCTGAGATGGTGGCCAGCTTTGCCGCTGAAAATCATCTGGTGACGATCGTTGGCAATAAGACGGCCGGAAATGTCCTGGGAGCCGTAAACTTTCCCGTTGGGAGCGCCTACTGGTTACGGCTGCCAGTTTTCGGCTGGTACACACCAAAGGGTGACTCTCTCGAAGGCAAAGGAGTATCGCCGGATGTAGACGTAGAACTGGATCCCTACCTCTTGAATGCCGGCATCGACCAGCAGATGGAGTATGCCCTCACGGAATTGACGGCTGCTCCGCAGAGTTCACACCGGCGTCATCAATGACCGCACGGCTTCCAAGGACGCAGTGGTTAGATTCGAGCTCCTATACTTGTGAGGACACGAAATCAATTCGAGGCCGGTAGTGTGACATGGAGTGTGATGCAGCCCCTCATTTTTGTCCACATTCTTCAGTATTCATGGCTTCGCACAACGTGCAAGAAACCTCGCTGACCCGTTGCCACCGAACCGCCAGAGAACCTCAGTGAATGTTCCGGAACGATGCTCCTCACAATTCGGGACACCGTGGCCTCAAGGATGTACCTCCGCGTACGACCTCAGCAAGAATCGGGGCATTCTCTTATCGGTCGAGGGCCGCTTAGGGCTCGCGATGTCTCTGGCGGATGACGCTTCAATAACAAAACATTGGACGCGTCGTACGTGGCGGCCTATTCTGATTGCAGGCGGCCATCACAAGGTCTAATCGTATTGCCGGCGCCTGTCCCATGCTCGACGAAGCTGCTGATCTGAAGAGGACAATGCGAGTCCTACGACTGGCCGATCGCGCACGCGCCGAAGTCGTCAAGTCCGAGATCCCGATCCGAGTCCGAGATGCCGCGGTCTTTCTTGGCGTGAGCCCTCAAACGGTGTATCTTTGGGTTGAGCGAAGGCAGATTCCCCACTTCCGCGTGATGGGTCGCAACATCCGGTTTCTGAAATCGGAGTTGGAGCCCTTCCGCGCGCAGTTCAAACAGGAGGTGGAGAATTGGCAAGACCGTTAAAGCACGATGGGGGCTTGTACAAACGCGAAGGATCGAAAATCTGGTGGATGCGGTACCGCGACAAGGACCGCATCCGGCATAGAGAATCGACTCTTACTGAGGACTGGACCGAAGCGCAGAAATGCCTCAGGGCGCGTCTGCAAGCCCGAGACAACAACACGCTGCCCGCGCTGCGCCGCGGGCGAGATCTCGCATTTGGGGAATGGGCGGACTTTTATCTGGAGAACTTTTCTAGACCGCCGTTTCGCGCGCCGAAGACCCACGAGGTCAACGAGCGCGCGCTGAAGCACCTAAGAGCGATGTTCGAGAACACCAAGCTCGCTGAACTGACCGCCGACGATATCGAGATGTACCTTCGTGGGCGGCTCAAGCAGCATGTGATGGTGAAGGCAAAGGATGGATTCGTGAAGAAGGGCGTGCTGAAGCCAACGACAGTACATCAGGAAATGCGAGTGCTGCGCCGCATGTTGAATGTGGCGGTGCGCAAGAAGTTCCTGTTTGCGAATCCATGCGCAGGCGTCGAGTTTCCGGCGAGAGTCGATGGGCTCTTCCGGCCGCACTACGTGGCTTGGTCTGAACAACAGAAGATCGAGTTCAGCGCGCCCGGCTACCTACGCAACGTCATCCGGATCGTCACCGAAACCGGACTTCGGATTTACAAGGAGCTCACTCCGATGAAGAAGGAGCAACTCGATCTGGAGAATCGGACGGTATGGATACCGGACTCGAAGACGCCGAACGGCGTGGCCGAGGTTCCATTGACAGAGATTGCGATCGAAGCATTCCGCAGTCAGCTCGCGATTTCAGGGTCAGGTGATTACCTTTTCCCAAGCGACGAAAACACCGACGGTTATCAGAAGACGTTCAAAACCGTTTGGCACGCGACGTTGCGACGAGCAGGTATTCGATACTTTCGCATCTACGACCTCCGATCGACGTACGCGACTAGGCTCAGCGCTGGTGGAGTCGCCGACGAGTGGGTCACGCAGTTGCTCCGACAGGGCGATGCGAAGGTGTTCAAGAAGTACTCGCAGATGAAGTTGCAGATGAAGCGCGAGGCGTTGTCGAAACTGAACCGCCGGGCAAACGAGAGCGGGTCGAGTTTTGGCACAGCTGGCCAAGACCAGAAGGGTTTTGACACAGTTTTGGCACAGTGAAGGCAAAGGATGGGTGAAACGATGAGCCAGGGATCAAGCAACTCGTTTGAAATCAACGAGGGTTTGGTCGGGGCGCGCGGATTTGAACCGCGGACCCCCTGCGCCCAAGGCAGGTGCGCTACCAGGCTGCGCTACGCCCCGACATGTGAAGCTCTCTTGATTTTAAACTACCTGTGCGATGAACATCCATCCCGGAAATGCCTCCGGTTCGTTCGCTTC
>Ga0335081_10000687_pt1 | contig 55730 bp, 43 predicted proteins | sample Lox_Sample_35_FD_206713 | JGI IMG/M metagenome (GOLD analysis project Ga0335081, IMG submission 206713) | Soil microbial communities from Loxahatchee National Wildlife Refuge, Florida, United States - Lox_Sample_3.5 | ecosystem: Environmental > Terrestrial > Soil > Wetlands | place: USA...
GCCACCGTTTGGTGAGCGACCCCGCCAAGGGCTGAGGATGAGTTTCGCATAATCAAACCCATCCAAACTCATCCGGTGGCCTTTTGCCTACTGCATAATTCCGGCTTAGACCGCCTGCAAGCACCCCGATAAACCCCACGCCGCCGTTGTTGGGGCTCAATTCGAGGAATGCCTCGCGGCGCCAGGCAAATCCCGCACACAAGAGCAAGACGAACGCCATCTGTACGCCGTTTACGTGCGACGGCGCCTCAACAGCAAGCCGAGCAGGCCCACGCCCACCAGGGCGATCGACGAGGGTTCGGGTATGATCGCCATGCTGTTGAAATACATGTTGTGGTAAGCGTCAGTCGTGTTTTGCTGGCTGTAGAGCGTGACGCTGTCGATTCCCGCGTCGGCGGTGCCCCCCAAAGTGCCGGTGACCGTTATCGATTGATTGCCCGAGCCGGCATTCGGATCCAGATTTATCATCGTGAGCGAGTAGGTGTTCGCCGACGTCAACGTGAAGTCGACCTTGAAACCACCGGTGTCGTAGGACAGCAAGTTGGGATTGGTATTGCCGTCGTAGATATGCCAACCTCCTGAGAAATACAGACTCAGACGCTCCCCGGTATTGTAAGCGTCCATACTGGTGCCATCGCGCAGGTCAATACCCACCGACCCGCCATCCACATACCCATTCTGCAGGGAGATCTCAAAGGTCTGACCCACCGACAACGACCCGCCGGTAAACGGCCGCATCGCGAATGTAGACGCCGACGTGGAATTCGAAACCGACAATCCCCAAGAGACGCCGGCAGTGTCAATACCGGGCCCAACGGTCGCGGGATTGGCAGTATAACTGTTCACGTAGAAATATCCCACCCCCTCGGGGACTTGCTGCGCCCAGCTCCCGAACCCAAAGCCGCCATTCATGCCAGTGTTCCACCCGCCGCCATAGACCGCGTTCCCCGCGTCATCCGACGCAAGATTTGCGGCCAACGCCGACCCGGCCACGAACGCCCCTGCCACACCGAGAATCCAAAGTCTCTTCATGGTTTCCGTCTCCCTCATCTTGATTGTTCCTGACGCCGCGCCTTCGGAAATCCCCGCTCCAAGCGTACGTTATCGATAACATGCGCCGCGGAATATGTCAATAACTTTTTCGGACCGACCCGATCGTCGGGTGGGTTTGCCCTCACCCCCGCCCGTCCCCACCCGTTAGGGATGGTTCGCGGCTTCGATTCCGAGCGACACATCATCGAACTTGATGGCACCCCCGCGCGGCGCCGCTGCCGCCGGCGTGACCACGATAAGCACCCGCAGATTCTCTTCCGGTGTCGTGCCTGTGACGGAAAGCTGATGCCATTGCCCGTCGGGGAAATCTTTCGGCGAAAACTTCGCGGACTCGATCGTTATCTGTCGACTGTTGCGCGTGGCCTCCAATCGCAACTCGACTTGCCGCGCCGGGGCATCGGTCTTGTCAAACCAGACAAAGACGGAGAACTTGAAGCGTTGGCCAGCCTTTACGTCACGAATGTCCTGCCAGATGCCGGAGTCGTTTGCATCCTCAATCTGCCAGTGATGATAGCCGATCAGGCATTTGCCGGTGTGGGTGGGCGTCCACCCGTCTTCGCGGTTGATCCACTGGCCCCAACGATTCCAATGCGCGGCAAGGTCGGTGGCGTTGCCCGGCTCCTCAAACGAGGGATTCTGCAACAAGTCGGCGCGCACCGGGAGTGCCGCGACGGCGACGCACAGGCTGAGAATAATTGTTTTCATGGTGGGTGGCTCCCGTCGATCCTCATGGTTGGTGGATTTGGATGTTCGTAAATGTTGCCTTGCTCAAGAGCAGTGGTTCGTGGCTCAAGACAAACAGACCGACCCATCCCTTCGCCGACCCAAGCTCCGGCAGTTCGACCGACCTCGTCGCGAATGCCTGGCCGTCAGCATCGATCGCCGTGGCCTCAAAATGAGCGCCGTCGCGCTCGAGGCGAAGCGCCTGCGTCTTTCCCGGAGGCGGCAAGCGGATCTCGGTAATCCGGGCTCCCGCCTGCCGTCGATAGGCGAAGGTGCACGTGCCGTCGGGAAACAGCGACACCATGACAATCGGCGCGTCCGCGTCGAGACTCGTGCGATACATAAGCCCAGCCTTGGCAAAGGTGTGCGTGTCAAACGGCGGGGTCAGACCCGCCTCACACTCGAACCGCCCGCCGGCCTGTCGCGAGATGAAGTGACATTCATCGGCGCCTTCAAAGACATCGCATCCGCCGCCAAACACCTCCATGGCATTGTTCGCCATCACGTGCTGACCACCCTTCAGGAACGTTTCACCCAGATCATGGCTCTCCCACCCCCCGGGGAGGCGGTCCTGCGGAGCCGGCCCCGGGATGATTGGGTACTCGTGCAACACCAGAGCGGGAGCGTTCCTGCTGGTCAGCGCCGCCCGCAATTCGTCGTCCTGTGCGTAATCCATGATCCCCAGCGTCTTGAAGAATTCTTCGATCTCGTCCTTCGATGCCGTACGCAACGCAGGAATGGCCAGGTCGCGGCGGTTCGTTACCAGATACCAGTTATCGGGATGACATCCGCCCTCGTGTTTGACCAACTTGTAGGACCACATCGTGGCCAGCCAGTCGTACGACGCGAAGGTGTCATAATAGCGCCGCATCATGGCGGAGCCGCCGGCCCGTTCGAAAACCACGTTGAACTCGCCGGCCAGAAATGGCACACGCCACTGTTGACACAAATCGGCCGTTGCCCGCAAATCGCGACTGAGAAACCGCGCGTGAGTTTCCAGCGTTGGCGCGCTGTCGTAGACACCGGGATAAAAGTGTTCCGTGTAGCCGACGCTCTTCCAGCCGTGCGATGCCCGAGCGCCATACATCGCGATTCCGCGCATGGACCCCGCGCAAAAGATCAGATGCCGCTGGTCCACCTTGCGAATGGCCCGGATCAACTGGTCCATCGTGTCCACGATCGTCGAGTCCGGCGGCTCGTGACGATAATCGCCAAAGGGCTCGTTCAATAGATCGTAGGCGGCAACCGTTGCGCAGTTTCGATAATGCTCCGCGATTTTTTCCCACAGGCTCGCCGCCTGTTCCCTGTTCTTCGGCAACCACAACTGATCCCGTCCGCTGCGGCCGGTACAGTGATCGATGCTTTGGCGGCCCGGCGCGCCATGCATGTCGAGAATCACGTAAAGACCGGACTGCGTGGCCAGGTCGACGGCCCGATCGAGCCATTTGAACGCATCCGGACGCAGCCGGCCGGGCTCGGCTTCGTCTTCAAGTATGGTGTAGTTAAATGGGACTCGCACGACATTGAATCCCCAGGATTTGATGATGTCGTAGTCGCGCGGCCGAATCCAATTGTCGCGAAACACGTCGAGCAGCCGATCCTTCTCCTGCGCCCCGAAGCGTTGCTTCAGCAACTCCTCCATCTCCCACTGATCGGCTGGCTCGCCATCGTGCGCCATGTCCATCATCCACATTTCATTCAGCAGCCAGTTTCCCAGATTGCAGCCGTGCAGCACCACGGGGCGATCCTTGTCATCCACAATCGTCGCGCCGCTGGCGTGGAGCGGTGGAAGCGCCGGCGGCATCGGTGACGATGCCCCTTGGCGTGAGCACCGGGAAAGCAGTGGCACCAGAGAAATCATCGCCGCACTGAGCGCGACACGCTGCCATCTTCGGTTCCTGTGGGACATGGCGCTATCCCTTGATGCCGGTCATCGAAATGCCCTCGATGAACGTCTTTTGGGTGAAGAAGAACAGGACGATGATCGGCAAGGCCACCAGCGTGCTGGCCGCCATCAGGTAGTGCCATTCGGTGCCACCGCGCTGGCTTTGATAGAACTGCAGCCCGAGCGCCAACGTGTAATCCTCCTGCTTCGTCAAGTAGATCAACGGCCCGAGGAAATCGTTCCAGGTGTACAGGAATTGGAACAACGCCACGACCATCAAGGCGGGGCGGCAGAGCGGCAGGATGATCTGCCAGAAGATGCGGAACTCACTACAGCCATCGATGCGCGCGGCCTCGGACAGGTCCTGGGGAATCGTCATGAAAAACTGCCGCAGCAGGAACACATTGAATGCACTCGCGAAGAATGAGCCGACCCACAACGGTTTCAGCGTGCCAATCCAGCCGAGCCAGCGGAACAGACCGTACAGCGGCACCATCACGACGGGAAACGGCACCATCATCGTCGCCAACGCCACCAAGAACACCTTGTCGCGCCCGCGCCAATGGACACGCGCGAAGCCGTACGCCGTCAGGGCGCTCGACGCGACCGTGCCGACCACTGTCAGCAGACACAAGAGCAACGTATTCTTCAAATACAGCGGGAAATACTTCATGTACTTGATCGCGCTCGCGAAATTGCCCCAGCGCGGCGCGATCTTTTTCACAATCTGTGCGTCCGGATACTTGTCCAACTCGCCCTTTTGAATTTCCGTGAGGACCCCGTTCTGTTCGACGTAGAACCGGTACGGAATCCACGTGGGCGGCATGGACATCGCCTGATCGACCGGCTTCAGTGCCGTGGAAACCATCCACAGCAGGGGAATCAGGCACGTGACTGCGCCCAGCACGAGCAGCACATAAATGAGCAGACGATGCGGGAAGCGCATCAGTTATTCTCCTCCGTAGTAGATGAGCCGGCGCGTCGAACGCGTCGCGACCCACGTCAGGAACAAAATGGTGAGAAACAGGATCCAAGCCATCGCACACGCGTAACCCATCTGGTGATAGTCGAACGCGTTCTGATACAGGTAGACCGTGTACAGCAGCGCCGAACGATTCGGTCCGCCGCCGCCGAACAGAATGTAGGCCTGGGCAAACACCTGCAGCGAGCCGATGATGCCGATGATGAGATTGAAATAAATGACGGGCGAAATCATCGGCACCGTGATGTGACGGAATTTCACCCAGGGATTGGCGCCATCGATTTCCGCCGATTCGTACAGCGAGCGGGGCACGTCCTGCAGCGCGGCCAGATAAATGACGATCGTGTTGCCGCATCCCCAAACCGCCATGAGCACCAGCGACGGTTTGGTCCAGGCCTCACTGGTCAGCCACTGCGGGCCCTCGATGCCGAACCAATGCAGCAGATAGTTGAGCACCCCAAAGTTGCCGTTGAGAATCCACAGCCACGTCATCGACGCCGCCACGACGGGAATCAGCGATGGCAGAAAGTAGATGGTGCGAAACGCGGAACGCCCCTTTACCGACTGGTTCAGCAGCACCGCCACGAGCAGCGCCACCACCAAACACAATGGCAGCGAAAACACGGCGTAGTACAGCGTGTTGTAGAGCGATTTCCAAAACGCCTCGTCGGTAACCATGTCGCGGTAGTTCGCAGTGCCGATCCACACCGGCCTCGACAACACATCGTAGTCGCAAAACGAATAGTAGACGGAGGCGCACACCGGATAGAGCGTGAACGCCAGGAAACCGACGATCCACGGACTGATGAACGCCAGGCCGATCCCTAGATTGCGTTTTTCACCCCGGGTCATAAGCGCTCCACTGCTTCAGGCGTGCATCCTTGACCGCATCCCACCGCCGCAGCACCCGGTCGAACCGCCACTGCATCCGCTGTTGCACAAGATCCAGCGCCGCCTGGGGAGAGGTCGTCAACGCGGTCACCCGATCCACCGCGACGTTCATCTCGTCGTTGTACTCCGCCCAAACGGACAGCCGCGGCACGAAATGCGCGTTCGGACTGTTGGCCAGTTCGATAAACGTCCGGATATACCGGTTCGGGTGGTTCTGAATGAATCCGGCGCTGACCTTGGCCAACGGACTGAATTTGCGCTGTCCGAGGCACAGCTTCTCCATCGGCCCCTGCTTGTTGACATAGCGGATGAACTCGAACGCTTCTTTCACATGCCGCGCCCCTTTGGGGATGACCAATACATCGGATTCCGCCAGTGTGACCAACGGATACCTCTGCGGGTCCTTGGCCGGGAACGGCGCCGCACCCCATTCCAACTCCGGCGCGTACTTGTCGATGAAGTTGTACATCCAGACCCCTTGGAAAGTCATCGCGATCTGCCCGGTCAGAAACGGGTTCTGGGGCGAGTTGAAATTGCCGAACGACGCGCTGAACCCGCGCCGGTTATCGACCCCGTACTTCTCGGATTGCTCGCGCAACCACTCGAAGGCCTGAATGTTCCCCGGATCGTTGGCGGTAATACGTCGGTCGCCGTCCCATAGCCGCCCGCCAAACCAATAGACCCACATCGGCATCCACCAACCGGGTTGCTGCGGATCGTGACCGACCTGTACCAACCTGAAATTCTTGGCAGTCTTCTCCTGATCCGTCAGATCTGGGTACCGAACGTGAACCAGTTTGCCGCCCCGCTCGATCTCCACAATCGTGAGCCGCTCCGACATCTTCTCGAGTTCGTCCAAACTTTGCGGCGGGTGCTCGGGATCGAGTCCCGCCTCCCGAAACAACCTCTTGTTCCAGTGCAAAGCGGCGGACCAGGGAGTACTCGGCAGCGCCCACAGGAAGCCGTGATGATGGCACTCTTTCCAGTACACCGGGATGTAGTCTTCCGCCTTGACATCCGCCCGCGCCGCCAATTTGTCGAGCGGCGTCAGCGCCCCCTTCTCGGAAAAACTGGGGATCGTGGAGGCCCAGACTCCGGCGACGTCGGGCGGGTCGCCACCGGCGGTCGCCAACATCAATTTGCGTTCCACCTCGCCGACCGAGAGCATCGTGACGAGAATCCGTTTCTGCGACCGGTTGAAATCATCGACGACCGCCTGCATTGCGTCGTTTTCGAATCCCGTCCACTTCTCCCAGTAGTGAACCACCACCCGTCCGTCCGCGGTCACCTCGGATGCCCGGCCCCCACATCCGCTTGCCGCCAGGAACGGAAGCCCAATCAACAGAGAACAGACATTGGCGCGTAGGGGTTTCATTGCCGGGCCAAAGATACGACGACCCACGAAGCTTTCCGAGAAACGTTCTGGTTCGTCAAACCAACATCCGTACACAAGCTAAGTTGCTTTTTGTCAACGCCTTCCGTTCCAATCTGCGGAGACCAAGGTATCGTTAACATTTCTACCCCATGCCCGTCAATCGAAATCCCCGTCCCAGCCAACCGTCATTCCAATACATCGTGCGCAAACCGTCGACGCAACTGCGGAGCTTCTGGCGACTTGCCGCGCGAGAAGCGTTGACATCGCCATACCGCAATGCTACTGACCGGCAACATGCAAGCTCACAAGGCGAGTAAGGTCACGATGGGCGACATCGCGCACGCGACCGGCCTTTCCACGATGACGATTTCCCGCGTCCTCCGCAATGACGCATCCGTCTCGGAAGCAACCCGGAAGCGGGTTCTGGCGGCGACCAAGCGGTTGAACTACCACGTTGACTTTATCGCGCGCCAACTGCGCGCCAAACACACTTTCCAGCTGGGAGTCATTGCGCCATTCCGCGGACTGGTGGGCCAGTATTATTTCGGGCAGATTCTCCAGGGCATCCAAGATGTGCTGACGGGAACCGAGTATCATATTGCCCTCTTCGACAGCCTGTCGGAGGATTTTAACGATCCACAGAAATGCGTCCACCTCTGCCACGAACGGCGTGTGGGCGGCTGGATCGTCGTGGCACCTGGATCGGACGACCGGTTTCCCAAAACGTTTGTCAACCTCAAGATGCCGATCATCGTCGTGGGCAGCTCCTTCGGCCGCCAGGTTATCAGTTACGTCGACGTCGACAACTACAATGGTGCGTGCGCTATCACCCAGCATCTGATTGGCCTCGGACATACGAGAATCGGCTTCATCCGAGGACGGAGCGACCGACACGACGCGGCGCGCCGAGAACTCGCCTTCCGCAAGACCATGGCGAAGCGCAAACTCCCCGTGGTCGAGGAGTGGATCGTGCAAGGTGACTACGAGATGCGAAAGGCGTTCCACCTGTCCCTGGACTTGCTTGCCAAAACCGACCGTCCCACGGCGATCTTCGCCGCCAACGATCAAATGGCTTATGGCGTCATCGATGCGGCTCGCGTCTTGGGGCTGCGCGTTCCCGAAGACCTGTCGGTGGGAGGCTTCGACGACATCGAAGGGGCGGCAGAATTCGTGCCTGCCCTGACGACCGTTGCGCAGCCGATCGCCGAACTCGGCCGGGTCGCTGCTCGCTACCTCCTCAACGCACTGAGCAACCCCGATCGACTCAAAATCCTCCATCAAATGTTGCCCACCCAATTGCTCGCTCGTTCCTCGACCGGCCCTCCCCGTCAAGAGAGCGAGATCATAAAGAGTGTCCCGGCAAGGTTTCGGCTGACATAGCAGCAAGACGCTTGGGGTGGTAAGCGCGAGATCCGGGTACTGCCGGCGCTCATGTGCCGATCAACGCTTCGTCTTCCTGAGTGACGCGGGCGACTTCTTCGACGGTCGTCATGCCGATCTTGACCTTGTCCCAACCGTCGTCCCGGAGGGTTTTCATACCGTGGGCGATCGCCGCCTGTTTGATGGCCGACGACGATGCCCGCTCAATAATCAACGGCCGCAGGGTCTCGCTCATGACGAGAATCTCGTAGATGGCCGACCGTCCCTTGAAACCCGTGAACCGGCATTCTTCGCAGCCGCGTCCGCGGCAAAACTTCACCTTGCCGACGTCTCCGGTCGGGAACCCAACCTCGTGGAGAAACTCCGGCTCGGGTTTGTATTCCTCCTTGCACGCCTTACAAATCGTACGAACCAGACGCTGGGCGATGAGAGCTTCAACCGACGAACTCACCAGAAATGGCTCGATGCCCATGTCGATCAACCGGGTGATCGCGCCGGGAGCATCGTTGGTGTGCAGCGTCGAAAAGACCAGGTGACCCGTCAGCGCGGCGCGAATGGCGATCTCGGCGGTCTCCAAGTCGCGCACTTCGCCGACCATGATCACATCGGGATCCTGACGCAAAATATGCCGCAGCCCGCTCGCGAACGTCAACCCGATCTCCGATTTCACCGAAATCTGGTTCACGCCGGGCAGTTCGTACTCCACCGGCTCCTCGATGGTGATGATCCGTTGGTCGATCGAGTTGATCGTGCTCAGAAACGCGTACAGCGACGTCGATTTTCCGGAGCCGGTCGGCCCCGTGACCAAGATGATTCCGTGCGGCAATTCCACAAGCTTGCGGACGGTCTTCTCGTCCGTCTTGCTCAGACCGAGGCTCTCCAGTCCGAGGAAAATGCTGCTGCGCGTGAGCAAGCGCAAGCTCACGCTCTCGCCGTAGGCCGTGGGGATGGTCGAGACGCGTACGTCGATCTCCTGACCACCGCTGCGCACGTTGATCCGTCCGTCTTGCGGCAGGCGACGCTCCGCAATGTCCATGTTCGCCATGACCTTGATGCGGGAAATAATCGCCGCCTGGAACCGTTTCAAATGCGGCGGCACCGGCGTCTGGTGGAGCACGCCGTCCACCCGGTAACGGATCCGCAGATCGTTCTCCATTGGTTCCATGTGAATGTCGGTGGCGCGCTCCTTGTACGCTTCCCCGATGATCTGGTTAACGAATTTGACGACGCTCGCCTCCTGGTCGCCGCTCTCCAGATCTTCCTTGGTCACCTGCTCGATCTCGTCAATGTCGAGCACGTTCTTCTGCATCAGCTCATCCAGCGTCTCCGCGCCGACGCCGTAATAACGTTTCAACGCCTTGGCGATGTCAGCCGCCGTGCTGAGCGCCAGCTGGACCCGGCACTTTGTGACGAGGCGGACCGCCTCCAGCATGGTGAGATTGAACGGATCGTTGGCCGCAACGAGCAGCGTGCCGTTATCGGCCCGCATCGGCATGACATTGTGCTGGAACACAACCTTCGTCGGCACGGTGGCGCGCGCCGCCGCGTCGATCTCTTTCTCCGTAATGCGGGTGAACGGCAGATGCAAGGCCGTCGCCAGCGCCTGGAGCAGTTTTTCCTCGGGAACCGACCCGGCTTTCACCAGGGCGGTAACCAGCGGTTGACCTGAGGTTCGTTGGTTCTGCAATACTTCGGAGATCTGCGTGTCCGTGAACAGACCCGTTTGTTGAAGTAACTCACGCAGGCCGGCCGGAATGGCGGCTATAGCACCCGTGGTGGTCACAGCGCTACGATAAAAGACGGGCCAAACGTTGTCAACGACCCAGCGCCGCCTCCGATTCACCATTGCCCGCCCTGATGGCGCAGCGAGAACTCTTGATAATGCGCCTTCGGCACCTCCGCGAGGAACCGCGAGGCCCGTTGGAAACCGCCCGTGTCGCCGCCCGTCAGGCGAAACAGCGGGTAGGTCAGGTACAGTTCATCCTTGGCCCGAGTGACCGCCACATAGAACAAGCGCCGCTCCTCCTCCTCGCCCCCGAGGTTGTCGAGCGATCGCGACAGCGGGAACATCCCGTCGCACAGGCCGATGACGAATACGGCCTTCCACTCCTGCCCCTTCGCCTGGTGCACGGTGCTCAGGCGCAGAAACTCCTGGTCGGTCGTCGCCGCCAGGTTCGCATCCTCGGCTTCGAGGTTGGTCAGCAGCGCCAACTGACTCAGGAAATCGTCCACGGCTTCATACTGCGTGGCGAACGCCGCCAGTTGATGCACGTCCTCCTCCCGGGCACGCGCGTTCGGGTACTTGGCCTTGAGGTAACCCGCGTAGAATTCTTCGACCACCCGCTCGATCATCTCGGCGGCCCGTTTGGGGTCGGACTGGCGCAACTCATTCAGCAGCTTCGCCACCGGCTTCCAATCGTCGCGCGCCCTGGCGGGAACGACGCCGCTGGTGAGCAGCAGCGGTTTGCCGCCGGCCAGAACCGGATGAAACTTCTCCCACAATTTGTCGGACGTTTTCGCCCCGATACCCGGCAGCAACTTCAAAATGCGCTTGAACGACAACTCATCGTGCGCGTTTACTGCCACCTTGAGGAAGCAACTCACGTCCTTGATGTGCGCCTGTTCGAAGAACCGCAGGCCGCTGGTGATGACGTACGGAATGTTGCGCCGCGTCAGTTCCATTTGCAGCTCCATCGAGTGATAGTGCGCGCGGTACAATACCGCCATCTCATTGAGCGCAACACCCTCGTCACGCAGTTCGAGAACGCGTTGCGCGACGAACTGCGCTTGCTGGTTGGCGTCGGCACACGTCACAAGCCACGGCTTCGCCCCGCCCGCGCGCATCGGCTGCAGCGTCTTGGCAAACTGGTGAACGTTGGGTTTGATCGCGTCGTTGGCCAAAGTCAGAATCGGCGGCACGCTTCGATAATTCACCTCGATCTTGAACACTCGTGCGCCCGGATACCGTTCGGGGAAGTTCAGGATGTTCTGATAGTTCGCGCCCCGCCACGAATAAATGGACTGCGCGTCGTCGCCCACGACCATCACGTTGCGGTGCAGCATCGCGATGGCGTCGATCAACTCCGCCTGGATCTTGTTCGTGTCCTGATACTCGTCCACCAGCACGTGCAGGAACTGCTCGCGATACTGCTGCGCCACGTCACCGTGTTCCTGAAACAAGCGGAGACAATTCACCAGCAGGTCGTCGTAGTCCATCGCATTGGCGTTGCGTTTGCGTTCGACGTACACCCCGCGCAGCGTCTGGACCGGCCCGGCCAGGTGCGCGAAGTAGTCGTATTGCTCGGCCAGCACCCGTTCGATGGGCCGCTCGGTGTTGACCGCCAGCGAGTAAATCTCGGCGAGTACGTCGCCCTTGGGAAACCGCTCCTGCCGGGTGTCGATCCCGGCCTCGGCAATGCAGGCGTCGAGCATGTCCCGGGAATCTTCGCGATCGAGAATGGTGAAGTCGTTGCCGTACCCGAGCAACCGGGCATGCCGCCGCAACATTCGATTGGCCACGTGATGGAACGTTCCGCCCCAGATCGCCGAGATGTCCGTCGGCAACAGGCCTTCGACGCGGCGCAACATCTCGCGCGCGGCCTTGTTGGTGAATGTCAGCAACAGGATTCGCCCCGGTGGCACGCCGTGTTCGACGAGCCACGCAACACGATAGGTGAGCGTTCGCGTTTTTCCGCTCCCGGCCCCGGCGATGACCAGTGTGGGGCCGGAGTTCACGCTGCCGTCCGGGCCCGCCGCCGTCACGGCAGCCAACTGCTGCTCGTTCAATTCGGCGCGATAATCAATGTGCAGGTCCCGCGACCCGTGTGCGGGCTTGAGAATGTACTCGTGAGCCATTGTTCCCGTTTGTCATGCTGAGCTTGGTTGTCCGCCGCGAGCCCAGGCGAAGGAAGACCGACGCCTCGGGTTGTCGACGAGAAAGATCGTCACCTCGTCAATGCCACCCCGAAAACGATCAGTGCGGCCAAACTTAGAACCGCCAGCACGCCGGCCGGCATGAACCGCCGGGTCTTCACGAGCCGGACGGCAAAAATTGCCACCAATAAGGCGGCGATTACCGCCGACGCCGCGAGGCTTCTCCGCGACCCGTGCCAAACGCCATAGCCGCTGGCCAACAGCATCAATCCAAACCCGACGCCCGAGAGGAGCGACGCCTTGCTGCGCACCTTTACGTACCCGATGACTCCGCCCACCGCCATGATCGCGCCATAGACCCACACGATGACCGCTGTCGTCTGCATGGCCGCACACCCTACCCGAAGACCGCAGAGTTTGTCCAGCGCCGCAGCGCGGCCCGCGTTTTTCCGCCTTGCACTAAAAGTCCGGATTCGGTATAGAAGCGGCGGCTAGGGAACCAGGCTGTTCGAGGCCACGAATAAGGAGAGAACACATGCCAATGAAACGTTTATTGCCCCCATTGATCGCAGGTGTCGTTGTCTTCATCGCAACTGAATCTTTCGCGCAAACACTGATCTCGCGCAGCCAACTGCGGCGCACCGTTGATCCGTCCGAGCGCAGCGCCAGCGGCACGATCATCTTGACGGTAACCGCCGAGGGACGGCAGATCATGCAAACCCATGTCACCGGCCTCGCGGTGGATTCGTTCGCATTGTTCTATTCACCGTACAGCACCCCGACCACCGACTGCTGCATTTATGCACTCGCCCCGTTGGATCGAGCCAACTCCAAGAAGGGCACTTGGACGCGCCGGCTCGCTGGTACGGGCGGGGCCCCACCTGAACTTGAGCGAATCAGCATCCTCGATCTCGGTGACCTGGACGGCCAGAGTGCCGACATCGCCGAACCTGCTGCGAACAATCTGGTCCAGCAAATCACCAACGTCGTCGGCAATGTCACCAACATCATCACCGGCATCCTCGTTCCCACGCCGGAGATCACCAATTCGGTCAACTCAATTCTTTGGGCGCCGTTGTACGCGCCCACGGCCAATCCGGGCGCGGGCAGCTACGTCCGCAAAGGTACGATGGCCCCACCGGAAGACGTGCCGCCTCCCAGCCCGGGCGCCAAGGCCAAAATTACGGTGCGGTTCAAAGGTCCTCAAGGCGACTCCGTCTTCGACATCCAGGCGAGCAAGCTCACCCGCGGGCAGGTCTACCATGTCTATGTCGCCGACCGCACCAATCAGGATGTGTTTGTGCTGATCGACGCCGGCACCATGACCACCAGCAAGAGCGGCGCGACCGCGCGCTTCCTGCGCGACACGAAGTTTGGCGACCCGCTGCCGCAACAGGCGCGCGATGCCGGTGATTTGTCCGGCCGTGTGGTCGAGATCCGCGACGAGTTCGGGGACTTCATCCACCTCGTAGGCCTCGTTCCCTAGCGCAACCGGACTGGCAGTACCTTACGACAAGGCGGCTCCATCTTGGAGCCGCCCTGTTTACTTTCTTCTGCAAGCTTTCGCCGCCGGAGATGTCTCGACAGCCCCCGTCTCATTGACCGGGTGCCCAACCTTCGAACTCCATCAGGTTGATGCGGCCGTCGTAAAGGGCTTTACCGATGATGACACCTACGAGATTCTTTCCGGACTGCTCCGCCGCCAAGCGCTGGAGACGGCGAACGTCGTCGGGCTTCGAAACGCCGCCGCTGGCAATGACGTTGCAGGTGACGGCGTCGCACATCTTCGCGATGCCGTCGTAGTTTGGTCCTGTCAACATTCCGTCGGCAGAAACATCGGTGAAGATGACGTTGCGGACGCCAAGCCCGCTGATCTGCCGGGCAAACTCGACGGCGGAAAGCTGCGTTTTCTCCGTCCACCCTTTTACGGCAACAAAGCCGTCGCGGGCGTCGATGCCCACCACGATACGCGGCCCCAGGTCCCCGACGAGTCCCTCGACGAAATCGGGAGCGTCACACGCCTTGGTCCCGAGGACAATGCGCGTGACGCCCATTTCGAGCGCCTGCTGAATCCGATCGCGATCGCGCAGGCCGCCGCCGAGTTGGACGGGAATCTGCACGGCCCGCAGGATCGCGCGGACGCTGTCCCCATTCCGCGGCTCGCCTTCAAACGCGCCATCGAGATCGACGACGTGGAGGTACCGCGCGCCTTCGTTCTCCCAGCGCTTGGCGACAGCCGCGGGATCGTCGCTGTAGACCGTCTCGGCGTCGGCGCGGCCCTGTTGCAGCCGCACGACCTTGCCGCCCTTCAGGTCGATGGCGGGAAAAATAAGGAAGGGCTTCTTCGTGTTCTTCGTGTTCTTCGTGTCCTTCGTGGTTAGGCCGAACCGTTTACCAGTTCGACAAAGTTCTCCAGCATCTGCAGGCCGACCGCCTGCGATTTTTCCGGATGGAACTGGGTTGCAAACACGTTCCCAACCCACAGCATCGAGCAAAACTCGATGCCGTACTCGGTCGTGGCGCACACAACGGACGCATTCTCGGGCCGGCAGTGGTAGCTGTGCACAAAATACACGTAGCTGCCGTCGGCCACACCCTTGAGCAGCGGACAATCCGCCTTCTTGATGCGCAGTTGGTTCCAGCCCATGTGCGGGACTTTGAGGTGGCCGGCCCCGTCCGTTCCGTCAAGGTTCGCCGCGAACCGCGGCACGTCGCCCGGGAACGCGGCGAGACCCTTCACACCGGGGGCTTCTTCGCTCGACTCGAACAAGGCCTGAAACCCGAGGCAGATGCCGAGGAACGGCCGCTGCGAGGCGATAAACTCTTGGATCGGCCGCGCGAGCCCGGCAGTTTCCAAATTCCTGAGGCAATCACCAAACGCACCGACGCCGGGCAGGACGATCGCCTTCGCCGCCCGCACGGTGTTGGCGTCGCTCACAATGCGCACATCGGCCCCGACCCGCGTCAGCGCCTTTTCGACGCTGCGCAGGTTGCCCATGCCATAATCCACGAGGGCAATCATGTCGCCATGAGCTTACACGGAGTTCACGGTCGCGGGCAAGTCTCAGAGGGCGGCCATCCCGCTCCGTGGAGATCAGAGCCACGAGACCGGGTCGGCTCGCCGATCTACTGGAACGGACGCCGGGCCAACAGCCGGCTGAGGGCCCGACTGGGTGTTTCGACGAGTAACTCGCGCAGGAAGGCATCCGTGGTCATCGCCCGAGGTTCGCTCAACCGTGTTCGCATCCCCAGCGCACCGCCCACGAGGATCACCAACGCGCCGTACAGCAGGCTGTACTGGTTCCACTCCCATGCGCGCCAATGGACCCCCCACCCTGCCAACGAGTCGAGGAGGATTCCCCAAACCACCGGCAACACCCCGAGCACCAAGCTGGTTACGACGGTGAACAGCGCAAAGAAATGGCTGCGCCCCATCGGTGGCACGGTTGCCATGACCAACCGCGTGTTGGCCAGGTTGTAGAGTGAGTTGGCGACGCCGGATGTGAGTTGGATTGCGCCCAGCGTCACCCAGTTGAACGGCAGCACCCGGGCGGCAAGCGATCCCCAAAGGCTGAAATGAACAATGAAACTGACCGTGCCCAACCCCAGCAACGGGCGGCTACCCACGCGGTCGATCAGATGACGGAATGCCCATAGGCACACCACCGACACAGCGGCCCACACCACCATCATGTCCAGAATGAGGGCGTCGCTCGCCCCGAACGTGTCGCGTAAGCATGGAATCCAGAAAACGCCGCTGCCTGCCAGGGCTGTTAGCAGAACGGCATCGTAGATCAGGATCCTCAGGAATGGCGGATACAACAGCATCTCCCGATAGGGCACGCTTCCCCGACTCGCCGGACGTGACTGTACGGGCACGTCGGGGATCCGCCGCAGAAACAGCAGACTGGCCAGTGCGGTGATAAAGCTCGCGAAGAACATGAGAGCATAGGGAAATCGGACGTCGGTGGTCGTGAGATACAACGCCGCAAGTACCATGGTTACCAGGGTCGCCACGGCGCTCGATACCTGGTCGCCGGCGACGTACCGCCCACGAACCTCTTCGGGAATCCATTGCGTGACCCACGGAAGAAACCCGCACAACGAAATCCCCCGCGACGCATTGTAGGCAAACAGCAGGAACAACATCAGCGCGATCCGCGTCGTGACGTTGAGCTTCGCCGGCATTAACGGCACAGCCGCCATCGCCAGAATGAATAGGGCGCGCAACATCCATCCTCGCAATACAAACGCCCGGTACCCGGTCTTCTCCACGAACTGCGCCGCGGGAATCTGCAGGATATTCAACAGGTTCGGCAGCGCGACCACGATTCCCAGCACGGTCGCCGAGGCATTCTGACGCTTGAAATACAGGAGCATGGGCGTGCTCAGCACGATCGTAAACGACATCGTATTGAACACCTGGAACAGATAGGCATTCCACACGCCCTCGGGCATGGGCATCCGCGGCGCGGCCCCCCCTTGTCGTGTCCGTTTCCCGTTCAAGGCCGTCCACGATACAGGGGCGCCAGCCGCCGCGCAAAGGCAATTCCGCAACGACCAGGCAAGTGGTGGTGTAAGGAGTGTTCTGTAAAAGGCACAAAGTGGGTGTATCTCGGTTCAGTTCAAGCAGAACCAGAAAGGAGATACACCCATGCGAGTTCCTACAGAACTCACGATTGACCCTGCCAAGGATTGGCACCGAGTGCAAGACTGTAAAGAGTGGTTTCTCGAGGACTTCGAGCAACTCCAGCGGGAGGATCACCGCCGCTTTTTGGAGGAGGTGATGGGCTACGAACGCCAGTGTTTCCTTAACGCCGCGCCGTACGAGCGCCGTGCCGAGCGTACCGACCAAGCCAATGGTTTCTATCAGCGCCATCTGACCACGCGCTTGGGAACGTTGCAGCTGGCAGTGCCACGCACGCGTTCCGGGCTGTTTCATCCACAGGTGTTGCCACGTTACCAACGACGCGAGCCGGCGGTGGACGCCGCGATCCGCGAGGTGTTTTTGCTGGGGGCCAGCACCCGCCAGACGGGCCGCGCCCTGGCCACGTTGGTGGAAGATGCGGTCAGTGCCGTGAGCAAGGCCTTGGATGCGGCGGTGGGGGCGTGGCATCGGCGCTCGCTCACCGATCAGTTCGTGGACCTGATCCTGGATGCGGTGAGCGTGCGGATTCGGTTGGTCGGCAAGACACTGCGCCGAATGGTGTTGTGCGCCTACGGGCTACGAGCCGATGGGCAACGGGAACTAATCGACTTTTTAATCGTCAAGAGCGAGAGCCAAGAGAGTTGGCACAGCTTCTTGGACGAATTGTGGCGGCGAGGATTGCGGAGCCAGAAGCTGGGGTTGATCACCACCGATGGCCACGCCGGGTTAGAGGCTGGCGTAGATCAAGTGTGGCCGCGGGTGGCGCACCAGCGCTGTTGGGTGCACAAGCTGCGTAACCTGGGGAACAAGCTGAAGCGCTCCCAGCAGCAGTGCTTGGAGCAGGCCAAGCCGATCTATCACGCCGCCCATCGGCGGGAGGCGGTGACGCGGTTTCGGCTGCGGCAGGCGCGGTGGCGTCGCCTCGCCCCCAAGGCCGTGACCTGCGTAGAACAGGACCTGGAGCAACTCCTGGCTTTCTACGATTGCCCGAGGGCGCACTGGAAGATGCTGCGCAGCACCAATGTGATTGAGCGACTGTTCGTGCAACTGCGCCGACGGATCCGCACGATGTGCGCCTTCACCACCCGCGACAGTTGTGAACGAATCTTATTCAGCGTGTTTCACCGGATGAACCAACATTGGACCCGACACCCTCTGAAGACTTTTACACAGAACAATTGACACTACCTTTCCCAACCCAATCAATTTTCTCCCTTGATATTTTCGTCCGAGCCAATGAGAATCGCTGGCAGCCATCTCTCTGGCGAACGAAAGGACGCGCGATGAAAACAACTTTGGACCGCGAACTGTTTGGCCTGAAAGGAACGGGCCTGCTGAGAAGCTTGAGCTTGGTCCTGCTCAGTATTGTGGTTGTGGGGTGTCCCGCCGGGAAGTCAACCCAAGAATCTCCGGCCGACGTCAAGAAGCTTGTCATCCGAGGCTCGAACACGATCGGCGAAGAACTGGCCCCACGGTTGATCGCAAAATACCGGATGGACCACCCCGACATCACGTTCGACCTGGAGACCAAAGCCACCGGCTACGGGCTGGCAGCGCTCGCGGCGGGTCAATGCCAAATCGCGGCGGCTTCTCGACCGGCAAACGCGGCCGAACTCAGGTTGGCTGAGTCGCGTGGCATCGAGTTCAAGGATTACGTCATCGGCTCGTACAGCGTCGCCGTCATTGTCAACGCCAAAAACCCGGTGGGAAATCTGACGCGCGAACAGGTGCGGGATATTTTTACCGGAGTCGTCCGTAACTGGAAGGAAGTGGGCGGACCGGATGCCCCCATTGCCCTGTACATCCGCGATCCGATCTCCGGAACCTATCTGGGATTCCTGGAATTGGCCATGGAACGGAAGCCGTACGCCCCGGATGTCAAGACGTTCACCAGTTACACGGCGATCGTCCAAGCGGTCGCTCAGGATCCGAACGGGATTGGATATTCGAGCATCGAGTTGGCCAACCGAGATGGCGTTAAGTGCGTGTCGATCGGGGGTATCGCCCCCACCATCGCGTCGGTGAACAAGGGTGAATACCCGTACGCGCGGACCCTCCGGTTTTACACCGATAAGGCGAAGGAACCGCCGGCCGCCCACGACTTCATCCAGTTCGTCCAGTCACCGCACGGGCAGGCGATTCTGGATCAAATGGGCGACGTACCCCATTCGTGAGCCGGTCGCGCCAAGGCGCGTCGGCCCGGTTGCTCCACGAATTTGGCGTCCACCGTCACCGAGATGTTCCCTTCGGTGCCGGCAACGGCGCCACAATCCCCAACCGCGAACGCTGAAACGATTGCACGTGGACTTCAGGAGATTCAGAACAGGCCCATTCGCGGGTGGCTACAGCACTCGCCAACAGCAGAACAGTCGAGGCGCCTTTCCCTACGCCGCGTCTTTGGATTGTTTCTTCCGGACGAGGGGCTCGCGTTTGCCTTCGACGACGCCGCGATTGATGGTCACCTCGGCAATGTCGTCGCGCGAGGGGATCTCGTACATCAAATCGAGCATGAGCCGTTCGAGCAGTGACCGCAACGCACGCGCACCCGTCCCCTTCTTGAGCGCCGTCCCCGCCAGGGTTTGCAACGCGTCCTTGGTGAAATTGAGGTGCACACCCTCCATCGCGAACAGCTTGGAGTACTGCTTGATCATCGCGTTCTTGGTTTCCACAAGGATCGAGATCAATTCGGCCTCGGTGAGTTCGTTCAGCACGGAGACGACCGGTAGCCGGCCCACAAACTCGGGGATCATCCCGAACTTCAGCAGGTCCTCCGGTTCGACCAATGTTCCGACGCCGGCGCGACCGGTAAGGTCCACCGCTTCCTCGGCCTTGCCGAACCCCAGAACGTGGCCGCCGACGCGCCGTTGAACGATCTTGTCGAGGCCGATGAATGCGCCGCCGCAGATGAACAGGATGTGCTCGGTGTTCACCTGAATGTACTCCTGGTGCGGATGCTTCCGTCCCCCTTGCGGCGGGACGTTGCAAATCGCCCCTTCGAGAATCTTCAGTAACGCCTGTTGGACGCCTTCGCCCGAAACGTCGCGGGTGATGCTGGCGGAATCGCTCTTGCGCCCAATTTTGTCGATCTCGTCGATATACACGATGCCCAACTCGGCCCGCTTCACGTCGTAGTCGGCATTCTGCAGCAATCGCAGAATGATGTTTTCGACATCCTCACCCACGTAGCCCGCCTCGGTCAGCGTCGTCGCATCGGCAATGCAAAACGGCACGTCGAGAATCCGGGCCAGCGTGCGCGCGAGCAGCGTCTTGCCCGAGCCGGTCGGCCCGATCAGCAGGATGTTGCTCTTCTCAATCTCGACGTCCCGGTGCTCTTCGAGCTTGATCGCCGCGTCCGCGGCCTTCTCCGAACCGGAAGGGTCCTGCTGAATCCGCTTGTAGTGGTTGTGGACGGCCACCGCGATGGTCTTCTTGGCTTGCTCTTGTCCGACGACATACTGGTCGAGTTGCCGTTTGATCTCGGTGGGTTTGGGAACGTTGAGCCGGAAACCCGATCCCGCCTTGGTCTTTTGGTGGCCGAGCTCCTTGTCGAGGATGCTCTTGCAGACCGTGATGCAGTTGTCGCAGATGTAAACGCCCGGGCCTGCGATGAGCTTGCGCACCTCGCCATGGGCTTTCCCACAGAAGCTGCACATCGTCAGGTTGGTAGGCCGGGCCACGGGATTCCCTAATCCTTCTTGTCCGGCTTCTTGTCCACATCGCGCCGCGACTTCACCACGTCGTCAACCAGCCCGTAGTCGCGCGACTCGGCGGCCGACATGAAGAAATCGCGGTCGGTGTCCTTGGCAATGGTCTCGATCGGCTTGCCGGTGTGCAGGGCGAGGATCTCGTTCAGGCGGTCCCGCATCCGGAGAATTTCCTTCGCCTGAATGCTAATGTCCGACGCCTGCCCTTGCACCCCACCCCATGGCTGATGAATCATGATCCGGGCATTGGGCAACGCGAACCGTTTGCCTTTCGTGCCTGCCGCCAAGAGCACCGCCCCCATGCTGGCCGCTTGACCAACGCAATACGTCGTCACGTCGCACTTGACGAACTGAATCGTATCGTAGACCGCCAATCCGGCCGTCACGGTGCCGCCGGGCGAGTTGATGTACAAGTTGATGTCCTTGGCCGGGTCCTCCGACTGCAGGTAGAGCATTTGCGCGATGATCAGGTTGGCCACGTTGTCGTCGATCGGGGTGCCGATAAACACGATCCGATCCTTCAGTAGACGCGAATAAATGTCGTAGCCGCGCTCACCACGGCCGGTCTGTTCCACAACCATCGGCACGAGAATCTGGGCGTTTTCCATTTTTGTTCCTCTCAATTTGATACTACCATTTCTTCTGCCGCCTGCAACCTGCCGCTACGACTCCGGAACCGTCTCGACCTTTGCCTGGGCCGTCAAGAAGTCCAGCGTCTTGCCGATGAGTATTTGTTCTTCGATCTCCCCAAGCCCGCCGCGCTCCGTCAACTGGGCCTTCAACCGCTCCGGCGTGGTGCGCGCGCGCTGCGCCAACTTGGCGATGCGTTGCTGAACCTCGGTCTCGTCAGCCGTGATCTGCTCCGCCTGTGCGATGGCCTCGAGAATGAACGATGTACGTAGGCGTTCCTGGGCACTCTTCGTGGCGAATCCAAAGATTTCGTTCTTCTTCTCCTCCAGTTGCTCCTTCGTCGCGCCGCGCAGACTGTTCTCACGAACAACGTCATAAATGATGCTGCGCGTCTCCTGCTGCACCAGCGACTCCGGGAGGTCGAACGTAGTGCGGCGCAACAGGTAATCGATGATTTGCCGGCGCAGATCGGCGTTCTGCTGGTGCTCAGCCTCGGCCAGCAGGCTGTTGCGAACCGTGTCCTTCAGTTTCTCCAAGTTCTCAACACCCAGTTTCTTCGCCAGATCGTCATCTAATTCGGGCAACTTCTTCTCTTTGATCGCGGCCACGTCCACGAAGAACGTTGCCTTCTTGCCCGCCAACGGCTTTTGCGGAAAGTCCGCAGGAAAATCGACCAGCACCTGACGCTTCTCGCCCGCCGTGGCCCCAAGAAGCTGCTCGCAAAAACCGGGAAGAAACGATTCCGAAGAAATGAGCAGCCAAAAATCCTTGTTCTCGCCCAGTCCCTTGGCCTCGGGCGCCAGTTGGCTAATCGGCTTGCCGTCCGCCACCCCACTGTAGCTGACCACAGCGAAGTCACCTGTCCGCAATGCGCGTCCCTCAACCGTCACAAAGTCCGCCTGCTGTTCCCGGAGCGAGTCGAGCGTCTTGGAAATCTCTTCGTCTTTGACCGCCACCGGCTTCTTGATCAGCGGTATGCCTTTGTAAACGGGCAAGGGAAACTCCGGAGCAGTATCCACGGCGGCGGTGTAAACCAAGGGTCGGCCGGGCTGGTATTCCACGGATTCAACCTGCGGGTAGCCGAGGACCTTCAACTTCTGTTCGGCGAGCACTTCGCGGTAGCTTTCGGGAATCAGCCGCTTCCTCAGTTCCTCGTCAATCTCGGCCGCATATCGTTTCTCGACCATCGGCTCGGGCGCTTTCCCGGGGCGAAAACCCGGAATCTTGGCGAACTTGCGGAACTCCTGCAGAATCTCGGCGCGCGTTCCTGCTACGCGTTCAGCGTCGACTTCAACGCGCAATTTCTTGCGGCACGGCGCGGTGTTTTCAATCGTCACTGCCATTGGTAATGTCGTCCCCCAGTCTTTCAGCGGCCAACCGTATAGAAAAGCGTCGAGCCCCGTCAAGCGCGCAACTCTCGCGACTGAGCACCCAGAACGGCGGAATTGTACAATTTTGAGAATTGAGGCGAAGCCAATCTTGGCCGTTTTGCCCGTTTTGGCGCGTCCGGCGGCAAAAAGCCACTAAAACCACTGATTCAGAGCGTCGGCACCGCCCCTGCTAGTTAACCACTCACCCTATACCACACCATACCTCGTCGAACGGCGCTTCTCCACGCCAGCCGACAAAAGAGGCCGAGGAACCAACCCTCGGCCTCCTCCCTTTCTAGGGGAAATTTCCCGCCCTCAGGACCCGGTCTTCGACTGATCCACGGGCAAGGATTGCTGCGACGGGGCGGAAGTGCTTTCGAGGTCGAGATACAACTTGCGCTCGTCGGCGTTGTACCCGAACAACTCGGCATAGCGCCCCCATCGCACAATCGTTTTGAACATTGCCTGCGGCCTCTCCGTGGGCAACCATACCGCCAACTCCTCCAACACCAAGTCCTCATCCACCGTGAAGTTTTCCTGCGAGCGCAAGAGTTCGCACACATTCTGAAACAAGTGCAACGCACGAAGTTGTTGGTTGATCAACTGCTTGCGCTCGTTGACCTTCGCGCCCAAGAACCGTTTCCCAAGGGGCGTCATGACCACCGTGTGCTTTGGCGTATCCACGAAGTCCAACAACTCCGCGGCCTTCACCAACGCCAACACCCGACCGAATTCCTTGCCGATCTCCACCGACAAATCGAAAATGTCCGCCTTGCCGCCCGCCGCGTCGACGCGTTCCAACAGTCCGGCGATCTCGCCGACGTTCACGTTCGGCAACGGCTCGATCCGCGGCGTCAGCTTCGCCGCCACTTCGCCGGCGGCCGGCGCCACAGCCAGCGCCGGCGCTGCCACCGGCTCGTCGGGAATCAACGCCATCGTCAGAACGTCGTGAATGTGATCCGCCATCGCCACAAACGATGGGTCGTGGTAGTCCCGCGGGTACGGCAACGGGTTGTCCAGCACCTTGCGAATCTGGCCGGGATTGGCGCCCATGACGACGATGCGCGTCGCCAAAAACACGGCTTCGTTGATGTTGTGCGTAACCACCAGCACGCTGTTGGGATCCGTCGTCGCGTCGCGCCACAGATTTACCAACTCCACCCGCATGTTCTCCGCCGTCAGCACGTCCAAGCCACTGAATGGCTCGTCCATGCATAGCAATTCGGGCTGCGCTACCAACGCCCGGGCAATGCCGACGCGTTGCTTCATCCCTCCGGAAAGCTCCTTCGGATACGCCTCCTCAAACCCTTCCAAGCCCACGCGGTCCACGGCGCCGGCCACCATCTCGACGCTCTTCCGCGGATCGACCACGCGCCCATTCAACCCCACGGCCACGTTCTCCGCAACCGTAAGCCATGGATAAAGCGCAAAGCTCTGGAACACCATCGACACCGCGGGGCTCAGTCCGCGCAGCGGCTGGCCGTGAACCAGCACGTCACCCGAAGTCGGCTCAATCAATCCCGTGAGGATGCGCACCAGCGTCGATTTCCCACAGCCGCTCGGACCAAGGATGCAGGTGATGCCGTTGCGACGCACGTCGAGACTGATGTTGTCCAGTACCTTCAGCTCCCTGCCGCCCGGCAGGCGGAACGTCTTGGTGACGTTGCGCGCCTCGCAAATAATTCCGCTCTCGTTCGCCATGGTCATTTCGTCAGGGCAAATTTTTCCTCCGCCAAATTATACAGCCGCTTCCAAACAAGGCGATTGATCCCGACCACGGCCACGCACATCGCCAGCACACACGCCGCCAACATCGGAAAGTCCCCGTGGTCGGTCGCCAAACTGATGGTCGCGCCCAATCCATCAGCCACCAGTGTGTGCTGCCGGAATTGAACGTACTCGGCAACGATGCTTGCGTTCCATGCCCCGCCGGCCGCCGTGACCCAGCCTGTGACCAGGTACGGGAAAATGCCCGGTAGAATCAGCCGACGCCATTTCTCCACCGTGCCCATGCGGTACATCACGCCCACCTCGCGCAAGTCCTGCGGCAACGCCATTGCTCCGGCAATCACATTGAACAGAATATACCACTGGGTTCCCAACAGGATCAGCACCACCGCCGCGTAGTCGATCGTCACGCCCGCCGCGTGCAGGACGATCAACACCAGCGGATACAACATCGGCGCCGGGAACGACGCCATCATCTGAATCACCGGCTGCATGACGCGCGACAGCCGCGGACTCAACCCGACCGCCACCCCCACGGGCACGGTCCAGAGCGTTCCGATCGCCACCGCCGCGAACACGCGCAGGAACGTCAGCGACGTGAGTTTCCCAACGCGCAGCCAATCCGCGGCATTTAAGTGCGCGAGCAACTTCACCGCGCTGGCGCCCCCCCAAACGACTGCCGCCGACACGGCAAGAGCCGCGCACCACCCCACCGTTTTCCACGCAATTCTGCCCGGTTCGGACCGCGACCGCACGCCCGGCGAGGTGCGGCTCCCACCCGTCCCCAACTCGGAAGGGGCCGCCACCGGCCCGGATACGGTCGCCAACGACATCCGGGGTTGGCCCAACGCGATCAACGGCGTCCACACACGTGTGTCCAGCCAACGCAAGAGCCGCGATTTGTGTAGCAGCTCCAAAACGAATGATCCCGATTGCGTCGCGGCCTCCGTTTCCTCAAGTTTGAACTTCTGCGACCACGCCACGATCGGCCGCCAGAACAACTGGTCCACCGCCACAATCATCGCCATCATCGCCAACACACCGTAGACCATCGCCGCCCCATCCCCCTTGGCCATCGCCACACTCATGTATGAACCGATCCCCGGCAACCGAAAATCCTTGTCGCTGAGCGTAAACGCCTCGCACACCGTCAGGAAAAACCATCCGCCCGCCATGCTCATCATTGAGTTCCATACCAAGCCCACCGCCGAACTCGGCAGCTCGAGCTGTAACAACCGCTGCCAAGCCGTTAGCCGATACACCCGGGCCGCGTCGCGCAAGTCCGGCGGGATCGCCCGCAACGAATGATAAAAGCTAAACGTCATGTTCCACGCCTGGCCCGTGAAAATCATCAGGATGCACGCCAGTTCCAGCCCGATGTTGCTGTGCGGGAACAGCGCAACCAGCGCCAGCACGAGCGACGGCAGAAACCCCAAGACGGGGATGCTCTGCAAAATATCGAGGAGCGGCACCATGATCTTCTCCGCCCGCCGGTTGTAGGCGGCGACGTAGCCGTAGATGAGAGTGAACATCAGGGAGATGAAATACGCCGCAAACCCGCGGAACAGACTGAGCAGTGTATACCGCGGCAGCGCCCACGGGCTCAAATCGATCGCCACCACCGGGCGCAGCACGCCTGAGAACTCCGTGCCGACCGCGATCAGCCCGTATACTGCGGCCCCCAGTGCCGCCAGTACCAGCAGATCTACACCGCCGAACAACCGCGTCAACTTGATATTGGATTTGAACAAGCTCATAAGCCGGCCAGTGGGCCTTCATACCCCGCACCGTGAAGTTTTGCACGGCCAAAGTGACCACCCCGCTAGACCGTCTTCGTTGCTTGTTGGCGACATCATCCACCGCGAAGTCGGAAGACCAAGGGAAACACGAACCGTCAGCTAGAGGAGGCTGCCGCGGAGAATCAGCGCGGCAATGACGAAATAGATGACCAGCCCCGTTACGTCCACGAGCGTCGCCACAAACGGCGCGGACGAGGCCGCGGGGTCGAACCCCATTCCGCGCAACGCAAAGGGCAACATCGACCCCGACAGGGTCCCCCACATCACTACGCCGATCAGCGCCGCGCTCACGGTGAGGGCCACCAACAACCAGTGCGGCCCATAGAGATTGGAGAAGACCGACCACAAGGTGATGCGCAGAAAACCGATCGAACCCAGGATCGTGCCCAGCGACAGCCCGGCCAGCACCTCGCGGCGCATCACCCGCCACCAGTCCCGCAACGTCACCTCGCCCAGAGCCATCGCGCGGATGATCAGTGTGGCCGCTTGGGACCCGGAATTGCCGCCGCTGGAGATGATGAGCGGCACGAACAACGCCAGCACAACGGCCCGCGCGATCTCCTGCTGGAAAAAACCCATCGCCGTCGCCGTCAGCAACTCGCCCACGAATAGAATGACCAGCCAACCCGCCCGCTTCCGCACCATTCTCGGCAGCGAGATGCGCATGTACGGCTCGTCCAACGCCTCGCTGCCACCGATCTTCTGGATGTCCTCCGTCGCGGCTGCCTCCGCCACGTCGAGCACATCGTCCACGGTGACAATACCGACCAGTTTGCCGACGGAATCCACCACCGGCAACGCATTGCGATCGTATTTCCTGAACGCCTCGACCGCCGACTCTTCGGAATCGGTCACCTTCAGGGCATAGAATTCCTGGTTGCGGATATCCCGCACCTTCGCGTCCAGCGGCCGCAGCAGGAACTCGCGCATCCGCACATCGTCGATCAGCTTTCCCTGGTCATCCACCACGTAGAGCACGTTCAGTGTTTCGCTGTCGCGGCCGTGTTGGCGGACATAATCGAGCACCTGCTGCACCGTCCACTCGTCGCGCACCGCAACGAAGTCCGGAGTCATCAATCGGCCGACGCTCCCTTCGGGATAACCGAGCAGCGACTGCGCAATGGTACGTTCGGCCGGGGAGAGCAACTTCAGAAGCTGCGTGACCGCTGCGCCGGGCAATTCCTCCAACATCGCCGTGCGATCGTCGGGCGCCATCTCGTTGAGAATCTTGACCGCGTCCTCCTGACCGAGGGCGTGCAGCAGCCGCTCCTGCGCTTCGAGGTTCAGGTATTCGAATACGTCTGCCGCCAGCGTCTGCGGCAGCAGACGGAACACCAACACCTGCTGTTCGTCGGGAAATTCAACGAGGGCTTCTGCCAAATCGGCCGGATGCCATTCCGCCAGAACCTGCTTGAGTTCGGCGAACTTCCGCTCCTCAATGAGCTCCTGAATCTCGCTCTGGATCAAGCCGGCAATCATGTAGCGGTTTGCTTTACACTTGCCCGCAGACTTTTGCACGGCGAAAAAACGGGTGGCCCTGCGGCAGCGCGTCCTCGGCAGAGACGCGATGCCCCGCATCCGCATGGTCGTCGGTAGGGACGCGCTGCTGCGCGTCCTAGCTTCTGCGGGCGATCGTTACTCAGGGATACCAGCGCAGCGAAGGATTGTTCGTGATACCGTTGCTCCCATCCCAGTAAGCGCTCACGGGAAACCAAGTCACGTGGCCGTCTACAAACAGGAAGTTGGCGCCGTTTTGATGGAGACCTTCGCCGTTCTGCTGCCAAGGATAAGTTTGGAAGGTGGTGTCCATCGGATCGCAATACACCTGGCTTGCCTTCACGTCGCACAAGAGGATTGTCGCGTTCGGGTCGGTAACAGTTGATAGTCTCACGTGCTGCAGGACGTGGTGTGGTAAATCGTCGAAATTATTGTCGTCCAGATAGCCGTTCATGCCGTAGAACACAGAGTTCTTGCCGCTGGCGGTCTTGGCATTGCGCAGATTCTTCTCGGGACAGACCCAGATCCTCAGTTTGCCGAACGGTTGAATGCTGGACCCAACCCCGGGAAGGTCTTTGTAAGACGACATCTTCAAGTACGGCGGCACCGCATTGTACCAACATTCCTTAGCCGCTATGGCCTGCAACGACCCTTCCGATGGCAGGTAGCCACTCCAGTCCGCAGCGTAAAGCTGAAAACCGACGCCCCACTGTTTCAGGTTGTTCAGGCAAAATGCCGTGCGAACATTGGCCTTGGCATCGTCGAGCGACGGTAACATAAGGACGGTGAGAACGGACATTACGCCCGTGATCACGAGCAATTCAGCCACAGTGAAGGCCGTGAGTGTGTTTCTGCTCGTCTGCGCGCTTTTCATCACATCGTTCTCCTTCACGGCGACGGGAGCAATCGCACCCGGTAGAATCGGGACGGCGTGTTGGTAGTGGCCCCCAAATGGAGAACGGTCACTTCCGTCGCCCCCGTGCCGGGCGCAACGATCGCCGGATTCAAATCCACGAAGTTGTTCGAGAAGCCGCCGTCGTCGCCCGTGGTCGTCTGCAGCACGTACCGTTTCCCGCCCACCGCGGCCCACGTGACGAGCATGCCTTCATCGTCGGGCTCAAGTTCGGTGATCCGCAATGCCGACGCGCTGTTGGTGGGGTCGGTGCCCGCCTGATACTCCTGCAGATTGCTGAATCCGTCCCCGTCGAGGTCCAGGTTCGCGTCTGCGGCGTTGAACGGGTCAAGCCCGTAGGACTGTTCCCAGCCGTTCGGCATTCCATCCCCGTCGTTGTCGCCGTTCGGATCGAGCACGAGTTTGTCGTAAATGAGCAAGCCGCCGTTGTGAACGACTTGCGCGCAGGGATTCGTGGCGACCAGCGTGTCGACCAACAGGAGTCCCGAGTTCACAATCAATGTCCCCTGCCTCACCTCCAAGACGGCATTATGGCTGGCGTTGATAACAAACAGGTCGCCCCCGTCCACCGCGACATGGCCCGTGGCGTTGGTCGCACAATCGCCCACCACAGCATCTCCCCACGAGATTAACGTGCCGCCGGCCATCGTCAACGTTCCCTGCGAATCTCCGAGTTGGCCCACAAACATTCCGAGAGTCTCCACTGTGCCGTTGGAGACGGTCATCCGGCCGATGCCAGAGTATCCGATAGCTGTCGCGTTGTTGGTGGCGATGATTTGTCCGCCCGTCGCCCAGACCGTGCCTGTGGCCCCGACGTCGGCCCCGACGAGCAAGTTCGAGTACACCAGCAGCGTGCCACCGGCGGCGGTCAGAGTTCCTTCGCTGATGCCACCGGTGACGTTGCCCGTGACCGCGCCACTGATCGCGCTGCCCAAGCTGATCAGGAAGGGGTCGCTGCCCACGTAGACCGCGTTCGCCCGGAATCCGCCCTTGGAGAGAACCAACGAGCCACTGCCCGAGGAGCCCACGAACGTGTCGCCGTTGGTCACGGCCAACTGACCACCGACGACCCAGACCACGCCCGTGCCCTTATCAATCCCGACGCTGAGGAACCCACTCAGTGCGACCGTTCCTCCGTTCGCCACGCTCATTTGGCCGGCGCCGGAGCAACCGATCATCGTATAATTGCCTCTCGTAGTCAGTTGGCCCCCCGCCACAGTGAGAGCATTTGCCGCTGTCGAAATCCCTTGGGTGTAACAACCCACCGCCAAATCACCGGCCAGTGCCACGCCGTTCGAAATGGTCAGTTGACCGGGTCCCAAGAATCCGATCGCGCTCAGGATGTTCGTAGCAACCAACTGGCCGCCGCTTTCCCAAACCGTTCCCGCACCATTTCCGCCCACCAGCAGGCGGTCACGACACGCCATGCTTCCCCCATTCAGTGAAACGACACCATTCGCCCCGGTCCCACTTCCCAAATACACGGTACTACCCAGCACCGCGGCGTCAGCCAGCACGGCGACGTTGCCATCGATGGTGAAGTAGCCATTGGAAACGCCGCCAGCCGTCAGCGCGGAATTGGAAACGGTCACCGCACCGCCGCTGCCAACCGAGAAACCATTCAAGACGTTTAATGTCGCGCTTGGGCCACCCATGTCGATCTGCAGCGTGTTGGTTTCGCTACCCATAGCCGAGATGGCCAGGTTATTGATCGTGAGCGTGCTGGTGTTGGTCGCCGTCGCACTGTCCAGGAACACCGTCTTGGAGTTCGCATTTGTGATCAGCATGGCAATCCAGTCGATCGCAGGCGCGAGGCACAACCACCACTTACCCGGGTCCTCCCAACGGCTGCCCGCAGGGTTGGTCCAGCTATTCGTGAACAAGCCCATTGGAATCGGAAGGTCCCCCAGCGGCACGCCTTTCCGAATTGTGTCCTCGCTGGCATCACCCACGTAAACGATACGTTCTTGGTCCACCGTCACGCCGCTCGGACCAAAGAACCGCGCCACGGTTCCTGTTCCATCGACGTTGTCGCAACGCCCCGCCAACCCGCCCACAGTGGTGACCAGTCCCCCTGGCACGCTCACCGGTCCGCAGGGGGTGATTACCCACTCCGCGATCTTTCGGATCGTGCTGTTGCCGGTATCCGTCACGTAGATATTGCGGTCATTGTCCACCGCTACCCCGCTTGGCCCGTTGAATCGCGCCGCGCTTGTGGTCCCGTCATTGGTGCCGGAAACTCCCGCCAACCCAGCCAGCGTGCTCACCACTCCCGCCGGCGTAATCTTGCGAATCGTGTGGTTGTTGGTATCCGCGACGTAGACGTTGCCGTCGCTGTCCACTGCCACGCCATCGGGATAGAAGAAGCGCGCCGTGCTACTCGTCCCGTCGTTGGTACCGTAACTTCCGGCCAAGCCTGCTAGCGTCGTGACTTCTCCCGCGGAGGTGATCTTGCGAATCGCATGGTTGAAGGTATCCGCCACATAGACAATTCCGCCGTCGTCCACTGCCACGCCATTCGGATTGAAGAACCGGGCCACGGTTCCCGTGCCGTCGGCGGTTCCGGGACTTCCGGCCAAGCCTGCCAGCGTAGTAACTTCTCCCGCGGGCGTGATCTTGCGAATCGTATGGTTGCCGGTATCGGCCACGAAGACGTTGGCATTGCCGTCTACCGCCAGGCCATTCGGCTCGTTGAATCGCGCCGCGCTCCCGGTGTCATCGTTGGTGCCGGAACTGCCAGCCAGCCCCGCCAAGGTGGTGACCACACCTGCCGGCGTGACCTTGCGAATCGTGTCGTTATAGGTATCGGCCACATAGACGTTGCCGTTGCTGTCCACCGCCGTGCCGTGCGGCCCGTAGAACCGCGCCGAGCTCCCCGCCCCATCGTTGGTGCCGGAACTCTCTTTCACACCAGCCCATGTCGTCCACGCATAATCTTGGGCGTTGGCCTTCAAAACCGATAGCGCTGCCAGCACCAAGAAGACTGTCGAAGGAATGAGGAGCGAAAGAACAGTTGCAGATTTCGTACGGCTTCGGCTTGACGGAGTGGGTTGAAACAGCACCGTAAACCTGACAGAGTCAATCAGGCCTCTTACCGCCCGCGCTGACTGAATCGGATTGATACGCCTTCTCCTGCGACGACGATAGTGAATCAAGCACCGGCCCGAAAGTCCAGCCCATTCGAGCCCTGCACGACCACGGCGCGGGGAGGACGCGCCGGAGTGCCAGATCCGCCCAAGTTCAGGGATACCAGCGCAACGAAGGATTGTTGGTGATGCCGGCACTCCCAACCCAATAGGCGCTCACGGGGAACCAGGACGCATGGCCGTCCACGAACAGAAAGTTGGCGCCGTTCTGGTGAAGCCCCTGCCCGTCCTTCTGCCAGGGATACGTCTGGAACGTCGCGTCCATCGGATCGCAATAAGTCTGGTTCGCATACACATCGCACAGCAACACCGCCGCATCCGGCTTGCTGACGGCCGACAGTTTCACGTGCAGCCACGTGTGGTGCGGCACATCGTCAATATCGGTGCCGTCCAGGAAATCATTCATCCCATAAAATATGGAATTCAGTCCGCTGATGCTCTTGGCGTTCCGCAGATTCTTCTCGGGGCAAACCCAAATCCGCAGTCGCTCGAATGGGAAATGCATACGAGCATCGCTGTATCGTAACATCTTCAAGTAGGGGGGTACGGCGTTATACCAACTCTCCTTGGAGGACAAGCCCGTGCCTGCCACCGTCCCCTCCGACGGCAAGTAACCATTCCAGTCGGCGGCATAAAGTTGAAAACCCACGCCCCACTGTTTCAGGTTGTTCGTGCAAAATGCCGCCCGCGCCTTGGCATTCGCGTCACTGAGCGCCGGCTGGATCGACACGGCAAGAACGGACACCGCAGCAATGGCTCCCAGCAATTCGGCAAATGTGAACGATGCGGGCCGGCTTCCATTCGATCTGGCACTGTTCATCGCATCCTCCTTCACGGCGATGGGAGCAATCGCACCCGATAAAATCGGGACGGCGCGTTGGTCGCCGCCCCCAAATGGAGCACGGTCACGGTCGTTTCGCCCGTACCCGACGCAACAATCGCCGGATTCAAATCCACGAAATTGTTCGAGAAGCTGCCGCTGTCACCGGTCGTGGTCTGTAGTACATACCGTTTGCCGCCGACCGCCGTCCACGTGACCAGCACGTCGTCGTCATCAGGCTCAAGTTCGATGATCCGCAACGCCGACGCACTGTTGGTCGGGTCGGTGCCGGCCTGATACTCCTGCAGGTTGCTGAATCCGTCGCCGTCGGTGTCCACGCTCGCGTCCGCAGCGTTGAACGGGTCAAGCCCGTACGACTGCTCCCAGCCGTTTGGCAGGCCGTCGCCATCGTTGTCGCCGTTCGGATCGAGCACGAGGTGGTCGTACATGAGCGAACCACCGTTGCGAACCACAAGCGCGCACGGATTCGTTGCCACCAGCGTGTCGACGAACAGCAGCCCTGAATTTACGGTCAACGTCCCATTCCTGACTTCCAAGACGGCATTATGGCTGACGTTGATGACAAACATGTCGCCACCATTCACTGTGACTTGTCCTGTGGCGTTGGTGGTGCAGTCACCCACCACGACATCTCCCCATGAAATCAGCGCGCCGCCGGCCACCGTCAACGTTCCCTGCGAATCCCCGAGTTGTCCGACAAACATTCCCAGAGTCTCCACTGTGCCGTTGGAGACGGTCATCCGGCCGATGCCCATGTATCCGACGGCTGTCGCCTCGTTGGTGGCGATGATTTGTCCGCCCGTCGCCCAGACCGTGCCCGTCGCGCCGACGTACGCACCAATCACCAGATTCGAGTGCACCATCATCAGGCCGCCCGCGGCGGTCAACGTCCCATCACTGATGCCGCCGCTCACGTTTTGTGAGACGGGAGCGTTGGTGTAGAAGAGATCGCTGATCGCAAACGGATCGTCGCCAACATACACCGTGTTCACCTGCACGATTCCGTTGGAGACGATCAGTTCCCCCAAGCCGGAGCACCCGATGAACGTGTCGTCGTTGGTCACCGCCAATTGTCCGCCGACGATCCAAACCGCGCCCGTGCCCTTGTCGATGCCGACGCCCAGCAGCGATTTCAAGTTCACCGTTGCTCCCGCCACGGTCAGTTGGCCCACACCGGAACAGCCGATCATGGTGTACTCGCCGTTCGCCACCAATTGGCCGCCCACCACGGTCAGAGCATTCGCCGCCGTGGAAACCCCTTGCGTGTAACAACCCACCGCTAGATCACCTGCCAATGCCACGCTGTTCGAGATGGCCACCTGACCGGGTCCCACAAACCCAATCGCACTCAGAATGTTCGTGGCAACCCACTGGCCCCCGCTTTCCCAAACCGCTCCCGCACCATTGCCGCCGACCAGCAAGTGGTCACCGCACGCCATGCTCCCGTCCGTCACCGAAACCACGCCATACGATCCCGTCTGGCTTCCCAAATACACGGTACGCCCCTGCACCGTGCCGTTAGCCACCACGACGACGTTCCCGTCGATGGTGAAGTAGTCGTTGGCTATGCCGCCGGCCGTCAGCGCAGAATTGGAAACGGTCACCGCCCCGCCGCTGCCTACCGAAAGGCTGTTCAGAACGTTCAACGTCGCGCTCGGACTGCCCATGCTGAGTTGCAGCGTGTTCGTTTCCCCGCCCATCGCTGAGATCGTCAGGTTGTTGATGGTGAGCGTGCTGGCGTTCGTCGCCGTACCGCCATCGATCAACACCGTCTTGGTGTTCGCATTCGTGATGAGCACGGCGCCCTGGTTGCTCGATGGCGCCAGACATAATGACCAGCTACCCGGATGCTCCCAGTGATCGCTCGCCGGATTGGTCCAACGATTCGGAAAGATGTCTCCGGGGATAATTGCGCTCCCCAGTGGCACCCCTTTCCGAATCGTGTGGTTGTCAGTATCCGCCACGTAGACGTTGCCGGCGCCGTCCACTGCCACGCTGGACGGCCAGTTAAACCGCGCGGCGCTCCCGGCTCCGTCGGCACTGCCGCCGTAATACCCCGGCCACCCCGCCAGCGTACTGACCGCTCCCACCGGGGCACTCATCGTCCCGCAGGGCGTGGTCACCTGATGCACGACCTTGCGAATCGTGCCGAGGTACGTGTCCGCCACGCAGATGTTGCCGTCGGCGTACGCCCCGACACCAAACGGTTGAAAGAACAGCGCCGCGCTACCGGTCCCGTCCTGGAAGCCAAGTGTTCCCGCCACGCCCGCAAGAGTCGTGACCACGCCCGCCGGTGTCACCTTCCGGATCGTGTGGTTGTAGGTATCCGCCACGTAGACGTTGCCAGCGCCGTCCACCGTCACGCCTTGGGGATCGTCGAACCGCGCCGCGCTCCCCGTTCCGTCGGCGCTACCATAACTTCCCGCCAGCCCGGCGAGTGTGCTGACCGCACCGGCTGGAGTGATCTTGCGAATTGTACAGTTGATACTGTCTGCCACGTAGACGTTGCCATCGCCATCCACCGCCACGCCGGACGGCTCGTAAAATCGCGCGTCACTCCCTATCCCATCCGCGCTGCCAATGTTCCTGGCCAGCCCGGCCAGCGTGCTGACCTCACCCGCCGGCGAGACCTTCCGAACTGTCTGATTGACGGTATCCGCCACGTAGACGTTGCCATCGCCATCCACCGCCACGCCGTGCGGATCGTAAAACCGGGCTGCGCTCCCGGTCCCGTCCACACTCCCAACACTTCCCGCCTGCCCGGCCAGCGTGCTGACCGCCCCCGCCGGCGTGATCTTGCGAATCGTGCTGTTGACGCCATCCGCCACATAGACGTTGCCATCGCCGTCCACCGCCACACCCTTCGGATAGTAAAACCGCGCCGTGCTCCCCACCCCGTCGTTGGTGCCGGAACTTCCCGCCAACCCCGCGAAAGTGGTGAAACTGTACGTCTGGGCCTCAGCGTTCAACACCGACAGGCCAGCAAATGCCAAAACGCATGTGGAAGAGATCAGGAGCAAACGAACAATCCCTGCTTTCGCATGGCTGAACGCCCAGCCGAGCACAGCAGGCGGGACCAGCGCGCTGGCAATGCCGACTCGGTGTCCCGCGTTTTGTGGTAAGCTCGAGCCGGTCCTCACCCGCGGCAGCCCACAGCCGCGCCGAACGACAGCCACAGGCAAAACGACGCGGAGACGACCAATCAGGCCCCTTGTCGCCCGCGTTGACGGAACCGGTTTGATGCGTCGCTTCTCCTCCGGTGAGTAAAGCAAATCGCCGCAGAAATGTCCAGCCACCAATCACCCGGGTTTCAGCGTCAGATGGACGCGCCGCGACTACAACGATCCGAAATTTTTGCTTGTCGACCGGCAACCGATTCAGTATAAAGTGCGCCTTGGAGGGTGAGGGCGGGGCGAGCGAGGGCCTAATCAACCAACCCCCGGCCCGGCGTGTGGCGTATGGTGGCGCAATTGAATCAGGTTTATCCGTTGCTCGCGCTGACGTTCGTGGTGTGGCTGGCGTGTTTCATCCAGAGTCACCGGTTGTTCTACAAGTTCCGCGCCAAGTATCCCGAGATCGCCCAGCGCGATATCCCCTACGCCTTCCAGACCCGGGAGAACCCCGAGAAGCTCCTTTACTTTTTCCGCCGCAAGTCCGCCGAGGTTTTGCGGAACGACCCCGAATTGTGGGGGTTGAGACAACAGGTCAAATTCCTGATCATCCTGTCCGTTATCGTCCCCCCTGTCGGATTTGCGGTCCTCCTGCGGGCGGCCATGCTCGTGCTGACACGAGGATGAACCGCGTGGGAGGGAACGTCTCAGGCAATCGCTTTCCACCTGCAACCGAAGCGTGAGATTCGGCTCGATCCTCGGCTTTTACCCGCCTCAGGCGGGCGAGCGCCACGTCTACAGGACACATCATATGAACCCGGGTTCCCCTACCAATACCGGCCCACGAGTCTGAAGAACCGGACCGTGTCGCGCAGCGGATGAATGTGGCTGGCCCGGGCTTCGCCGCCGTAAATGGCGCGAATGGGTACGCTCACAATCCTATGCCCCGCCCGACCCGCTTGAATCAGCATCTCCGTCTCGGTCTCGAACCGTGCGGTCGAGAACCGCAAATCCTTCAACACGTCGCGCCGCAACAACCGATAGCCGCACTGGCTGTCGGGGATTTGTTGATGCGCCAGCTTGCCGGTGATCCACGACGTAAATTGATTCGTCAGCTTGCGGACCAACGGCATTTCTTCCGTGTCCGCCATGCGGGTGCCGACCACCACATCCGCTTGCTCGCGTTCCGCCATCTCGATAAACTTCGGAATCTCGGCTGGATCATGCTGGCCGTCGGCGTCCAACAGCACCGCCAACTCCGCGTCGGACCGGCCGAAGTATTCCAGCGCTGTGGCGATTGCCCTACCCTTCCCCCAATTCTGTCCGTGGCGGAGGACTTTCGCGCCCGCCTTTTCCGCCACGGCGGCGGTGTCGTCGGCAGAACCATCGTCCACGACAACGACTTCGTCGACGTGAGGGCGGGCCTCGGCGACAACCTTCCCAACGCGCGCCGCTTCGTTGTAGGCGGGGATCAGGGCGAGGTGGGTCATGCAACCTCAGATGACATGCCAACGATCAAATGACTGTTCGGGAACTTGCACATTCTGGTGTAGCGGCCCTTCTGCGAAGCGCCGACCTGATGTCCAGGGCTGAATCTCGGCGGTCATAGACCGCCGCTACAGGTGGATCGCTCCCTTCGAATGTTTCTTGGAAATGCGGTCGCGCGTCCACTGCCCCCTTACGTCCTTCCGCTTACCTGTCTCCGCCCCGTCCCTCTTCCCGTCGGCCTCCCTCCATGTCCTGCTCCTTACCAACAGCCGGCGGGTCGATGCCAAACGCGGTCGCCGTCGCCAGCGCTCGGTCCTCCTCGATGTCCCACAGGTTGTGAAATAGGTACCACTGTTCGCTGTGCTGGCGGATGACGCGTTCCAGCGCCACCGCGATCTGCCGCATCACGTCATCGACGCTGTGATGCTTCTTGTCGGCCCAAATCGGCTCCTCAACGATGTAGCCAAACGTATCATCGGGCAGCCGGATCATGAAGATCGGCAATAGCGGTGCCCCCGTCGCCAACGCCAGTTTCGCCGGACCATCGGGCAGACGCGCGGGCCGACCGAAAAACTCCACGGTCTGAACCGACGTGGTGAAATCGCGGTCGGCAACGACCCCGACGATTTCGTTGCGATGCAACGCGGCGATGCATTCGCGGGCGGCCCGGCCAAACGGGATCAGATTGACCCCGCGCGAACTGCGATAGTGTTGATACAAATGGTTCAACTTCTTATCCGGCACCCACAGCGCCACGGCGTTGAATCGGTACCCAAGCGCGGCCAACGCCGCGGCGCCAAGTTCCCAGTTGCCGAGGTGCGCGCTGACGAAGATGATGCCCTTCCCGTGCCCGAGAAGGTCGTCGAGCACCGCCGGCACGTTGCCGAAATGCACGATGCGCGCCAGGCGCCGCCGGTCGATGTGCAGGAACTTGAAAAAGTCGACGAGATACTTGGCAAAGTTCAGGAAGTTCTCCCGCGCCAGCGAATGGAGCGCCCGCGGCGAGAGCGCGACGCCGCTGCTGGCTTGGACCTGTTTCAGATTGGCAATGACGGACTCCCGGCCGCGTCGATCGAACACGAGATATAGGTCGGCGAGCCGACGGGCCAAACCGTAGCTCATCCGGCGCGGAAACAGCCGCGAGAGCAGCTCCGCGAACTTGAGCCAATAATACTTCATGCCGCGACAACCGATTGAACGGCCAGCAATTTCAATATCGCGTCCGCCGCGCTCGCCGCGGAATGCGGACGCCCCAACGCGGTGGCTGCCTCGCGCATCGCCCACAGCTTGCGCGGATTGCGCAGGAACTCGTCCACGAACAACATCACGTCGTTGGCATCAGCCGCCTCCACCGCGACGTTCTGCGACAGCAGATACTCGGTGTTCTTGGCTTCCTGGCCGGGAATCGGATTGATGATGATCATCGGCAACTTCTTCACCAGAGCTTCCGCGGTCGTAATGCCACCGGGCTTGGTGACGATCATCTCCGCGATCTCCATCAGTTCGTGGACGTTCTCCACAAAACCGAAAATCCGGGTCGTGTGCCGCAACTTCGGGCCTTTGCGGGCGAGCTGCTCCTGTAGCTCCTCATTCTTGCCGGTCACGACGATGATGTCGAACGGCTGCGGCAGCTTGTTCAGCTTGCGGATCACCGACTTCATCGGGCCCAACCCGAGGCTGCCGCCCATGACGAGGATCTTCGGCAAATCCGGTTTGAGCCCGAGGCGCTCAATAATGGCCGCCCGGTCGAGAGGACGCGTAAAGAGTTGATTAGTGGGGATGCCGTCCGTTTTCACGCGCTCGGGCAATACGCCCTGGGCAATGAGGTTCTGCCGGGTTTCGTGGCTGGGCGCGATGTACAAATCGACGTCGGGGTCCGCCCAGTAACGGTGCGCCACGAAATCCGTCAGCACGCCGACCAGCAAGGGCGTCTTGCGCCCGGTCGCCCGCTTCCACGAGGCGATCACGCCGCACGCAAACGCCTGGGTGCAGACGACCGCGTCGGGCGCGAATTCGTTGAGCAACTTCTGCAGCTTTCTCGAATTGCCCCGATTCAGGGTCTCCCGGATCTTGTGCGTCCGCTCCTTGAATTCGGGGTTGTCATACATGAACTCCCAAATCTCCGGCGCGGCCCTGAGAATCGCCAGATACGCGCGCAGGGTGACCTTCGACAGCACGGGATTGGCGTGACTGAACGAATCCAGCAACATCGTCTCCACGTGGCCGTCCACCTGCCGGATCGCCTCGTCAATCGCCACCGCCGCGGCATAGTGACCAGAATGCTTGGTCAAATACAAAAATAGGATTCGCCTCGTCATCCCGTGTCTACCGCCCGCCAGCATACAAGACCGCGATTCCGCTGGTCAAACAATCTGTTTGTGGCCGCGTACAGCGCCGCCTTCCGTCGCGCCCGCCAACGAATGACGGGCCTCGGCGCCGCCAAAGAATTCCACTTTGTACAGACCACGCCACTCCGCTAGACTGTCCGGCCATGGAACCCAAGCCCCAAACCAGGATTCGTCCCGACCACGGACTGGCGCGGATCGATCTGCGCGAGTTCTGGGACTACCGCGAACTGCTGTACATCCTGGTCTGGCGCGACATCAAGGTGCGCTACAAACAGACGGCATTGGGCGCCGCCTGGGCCGTGCTCCAACCCTTGGTGGCCATGCTGGTCTTCACCCTCATTTTGGGAAAGCTCGCCCACGTCCCCTCGGACGGTCTGCCCTACCCGGTGTTTGCTTACAGCGGCCTTTTGCTCTGGCAGTTCTTCTCGAGAGCCTTGACCGAGGCCAGCATGAGCCTCGTCGTCAACGAACGCGTCATCACCAAGGTGTACTTCCCCCGGCTGCTGGTCCCGAGCAGCGTCGTCCTGGCGGGCCTGATGGATTTCGCCATCGCCTTTGTCCTGTTGCTGGCGTTGATGGCCGGTTACGGCCTGAGAATTTCGTGGAATGTCCTGCTCGCTCCCGTGTTCGTCCTGCTCGCCATGGCCGCCGCCCTGGGCGTCAGCTTCTGGCTGTCGGCACTCGACGTGAAATACCGCGACGTGCGGTATACGCTGCCGTTTCTGACGCAGATCTGGCTGTTCGCCACGCCGGTCGTGTATCCGAGCAGCCTGGTGCCGGAATGGCTCCGGCCGTGGTACGGACTGAATCCCATGGTCGGCGTGGTCGAGGGCTTTCGCTGGTCCCTGCTGGGGGGCGCCACCGCCCCGAACATCATGATGATCGGCATTTCCACCGCCGTCGTGGGGCTGGTCCTCGTCGGCGGGATCCTGTACTTCCGCGCAATGGAACAAACCCTGGCGGATTTGATTTGATCCGGTGACCATGAACGACATCGCCATCCGCGTCGACGGCCTAGGGAAACGCTACCAGATCGGCCAGCGCGAGCCGTATGTGGCCTTGCGAGACGTCTTGATGGAAGCCGTCCGCCGCCCCCGACGAGCCGTTCCCCAAACGATTTGGGCCCTCAAAGACGTCTCGTTTGAAATCAAACCTGGCGAGGTGGCGGGCATCATCGGTCGCAACGGCGCGGGGAAAAGCACCCTGCTCAAGATCCTGGCCCGAGTTACCAAACCGACCGAAGGCGCCGCCGACATTTGGGGGCGCGTCGGCTCCCTGCTCGAAGTCGGAACCGGTTTTCACCCGGAATTGACCGGGCGCGAGAACATCTATTTGAACGGCGCGATCCTCGGGATGCGGCGGGCCGAGATCGACCGCAAGTTTGACGAAATCGTCGCGTTCGCCGAGACCGAACAGTTTCTCGACACGCCCGTCAAACATTACTCCAGCGGCATGCGGGTGCGGCTGGCGTTCGCCGTCGCGGCGCATCTCGAACCTGAGATCCTGCTCGTCGACGAAGTGCTCGCCGTCGGCGACGCCGCCTTCCAAAAAAAGTGCATCGGCAAGATGGGCGACGTCACCAAGTCGGGCCGCACCATCCTGTTCGTCAGCCACAATATGGCCGCCATCCAGAACTTGTGCGCCTCGGCCTACCTCCTAGAGCAAGGTCGGATCGCCACCTCCGGGAAGACCGAGCACGTGGTCGAGCAGTACCTGCGCACCGTCCGCGGCTCGGAACGGACCTCGCTGGTCGACCGCCCCGATCGCCGCGGCGACGGCCGGTTGCGGTTCGTCGAGTTTTCGGCGACGGCGGGCGACGACGGGGGGACGGTGATGTGCGGCCAGCCGGCGACCCTGACGGTGCGCTATCGCGGCGCGACGCGGCCGCGCAACGTGGCCCTGCACATCTGCGTGTTCACCGCCCTCGGCGAAGGCGCGTTGTATCTCGACAACGAAATGGTCGGCCAACCGTTCACCGAGTTGCCCGCAGAGGGCGCCATGGTCTGCCGACTCGATCGGATGCCGCTGCTGCCGGGGAACTATTCCGTGAACCTGTTCTGCACGATCAACGGCGTGATTGCCGATTGGGTCATTGACGCCGCGCGCTTCGACATCGGCGGCGGCGACTTCTTCGGCACCGGCAAACTCCCGCCGCATGGCTATGGTCTCGTGGCGGCGGATCACCGATGGGATGTCGTATCATGATCGCGGGTCCGGCCACGGACCCGATCCGCTCCAGTTCGCGAATCCGGCGAACGCTCTCTCGAGCTGGCCGGACGGAAACTGGTACCGCCGCTCCGGGCGGTTGAGAAACCCACTCCCATGAGAATCGTGCTCCTTTCCAATTGGTTCGCCGAGACCATGGGGTATGTCGAAAACTGTCTTCCCAAGGCGCTAGCCACGTTGGGACCCGAGGTGCATCTCGTTACCGCGAACGTCCAACCCCATTTCAATTCGCCGAACTATCGCGATACCTACGAGCCATTCATCGGCCCCGGCGTCGTCGAGTGCGGAATCAAACCTGTCGACGGCTACACGCTGCACCGTCTGCCTCACATCAGATACGCCCGAGGGCTGCGCATCCGCGGGCTGTCCGCCGCGCTTCGCGAACTGCACCCGGATATCGTGCAGACCTTCGAAACCGGTGACTGGACGACATACGAGGCGGCACTGCAGGTACACCGCTTGGGCTACAAATTGTTTGTAGAAGTGCATCAACATGCTTCGGTATACCCCGGACCCAACTGGCGCGCCCGGTTCCATGGGACGTGGCAACGGCTTGTCGTCGCACCGACGCTCGGCCGGTGGGCGAGTCGAAGGACGCAAAAGTGTTACCCGATCAGTCCGGATGCGGCGGAAATTGCCCGCCGGTATTTCGGCATTCAGCCACAGAAGATTTGTGTCACCTCATTGGGAGTCGACACGGACTTGTTCCGGCCGGTCAGCGACGAGGCCATCCGTCAGCGACGCGACCAGATGCGCCGACGCCTCGGCTTTGAACGGTCTGACGTGGTTTGCATCTACACCGGACGGTTCTCCCCCTCCAAGGATCCTCTCTGCCTGGCACGGGCCATCGCCAGCTTGACAACCGCCGGCCGGCCGTTCCGCGGCTTGTTTGTGGGCGGCGGAACACCCGCCGAAGTCGCCGCCATTCAAAACTGCGCGGGTTGCGTGGTCCACCCGTTCGTCCCCTTTCGTGATTTGCCTCCTTATTACCAAGCCGCGGACATTGGGGTCTGGCCTCGACAGGAATCGACCAGCCAACTCGATGCGGTCGCCTGCGGGCTTCCCATCGTCGTCAGCGACCGCATCGCGGTGACCGACCGCATTACCGGCAACGGTCTTGTTTATCGCGAAGGCGACTGCCAGAATCTGGCACACACTCTTTTGACACTTGTGGACGAACAGCGGCGCCGGGAAATGGGATCCGCCGGGGCGGCCAGGATGCGGCAACAGTTCAGTTGGCAACGGATCGCCCAACACCGTCTGGCAGATTACCAAGCCGCACTGGAAAAATGATGGTTGAGGAATTGCCACTCAGTTGCTGGCCAACGACGATCCATCGTTCGGGACGGCAGGCCCGAGCACGAGCCGTCGCGTACCATGATAATTTGACCCATGCCAAACGAAACGATTAGGAGAATTCGCCGCTGGGTCCGGCAGCAACAGCGGCACTTCGACAAGATCGATTTCGGCAACCTGCGCCGGCTCGAACCCGTGAGCCGGGCGTTCGGTGGCGATCGAGGCCTGGCCATCTGCCACTACTACATCCGCCGCTTTCTGGCCGCACACGCGGCCGATGTTCGCGGACACGTCCTGGAGATCGAAGCCAGCCGATACACCCGCGAGGTCGGGGCGGACCGCGTGACCCGCAGCGATGTGCTGCATGTCGCCCCCGGCAATCCGGAAGCCACCATCGTGGCGGACCTGACGTCGGCACCGCAGCTCCCGTCGGACCAGTTCGACTGCATCATCTTCACGCAGACATTGCAGCATATCTACGACGTGCGCGCCGCGCTGCGGACACTTCACCGGATTCTCAAGCCGGGCGGCGTGCTGCTGGCCACGTTTCCCGGGATCAGCCAGATCAGCCGCTACGACATGGATCGCTGGGGGGACTATTGGCGATTCACCACCGCCTCCATCCAAAAGTTGTGCGCGGAATGCTGGCCCGATCAGCCCGTGGAAATCACCGCCCACGGCAATGTGCTGGTCGCCACCGCCTACCTTTACGGCCTGTCGAGCAACGAATTGCATGCCGAAGAACTCGCGTTCTCCGATCCGGATTACCAGGTCTTGCTGACGTTGCGCGCTACCAAGCCCGGTCCGGCGAAAGGGGCCGTGCCATGAGCCTCGTCAGCAACCTCCGTCGGCTGGCCGCGAAGATTCGACCGACCCGCCCACCGGGCGGCGACGCCGCCGACGAGCCGACACGGATTGCGCAAGGATGGGACGAGTACGCCAAGAGCTGGAAGCCGGAAAAGTTCAAGGTTCTCGAGGGCTACCAGATCCGGCATCTGGGCGACGAGTGGACCGCGGAGGATGTGAGCGAGGGCGGCACCACGTACGGACTCGCTCCCGAGTCGATCGAGCACTTCGACGATTGCATCGACGACCGCCTTCTCCGCCCGTATCTGCCCGCCCAGGCCGAGCAAGGCCTCGAGATCGGTCCCGGCGGCGGGCGGCTGACGGCGTTGCTGTTGCCCCGCACCGCCGTCTTGCACGTCGCCGACCCTTCGGACGCCATGCTTTGCCATTTGCAGCAACGGTTCAACAACGTCGCCAAGCTGCGGGTCCATCACATCGACGGCATGACGTTGCCGCGCCTGCAACCGTCAAGCTTGGACTACGTAATCGCGTTGGATGTATTCGTGCATTTTGAGCCCCGCCTGATTTATTGGTATCTCCGCCAAATCGTTCCGCTGCTGAAACCCGGCGGAACCGGGATCGTCCACTACTCCAACACATTGACTCCCATCGGCTGGCAGCAATTCGAAGACGACCTGGAAACAAATGTCCACGGACGCCAAAGCTTTGGAGCTTTTGGAGTGATGTGCCCACCCTTGATGGAAAAATTCCTCGAGACGCTGCGGGTCGACGTGATCTCACTGGATCTGGGATTGCTCCCCCGTGACGCCGTAACCGTGTTTCGACGACCGGCGATTCCCTGACGCCCCCCCATGAAACGCCGTCTCTATCGCCAAATCCGCAGGCTCCGCACCCCGTTCCGCCGTGGGGCCGTCATCCTCACGTACCACCGCGTGGGCCAAGCCACCTCCGATCCGCAGTTGCTCAGCGTGAGCCCCGAACATTTCGCCGAGCACATGGCCCACCTGAACCAACTCGGTCACGTGACAAACCTCCCGTCCCTGGTCACAAACCTGCGCCAAGGCCAACTGCCCGAACGTGCCGTCGTCGTCACGTTCGACGACGGGTACGCCGACAATCTCTCGAATGCCAAACCGCTGCTCGAGCGCCATGGTGTCCCCGCAACCGTCTATGTCGCCACGAAACTCCTCGGTCAACCGGCCGAGTTCTGGTGGGACGAACTGGAAAACATTCTGCTCCTGTCCTCCACCCTGCCCGAACTGCTGCGCGTCTCCATCGACGGCACGGACCACGTCTGGCATCTCAGAAGTTCCGCAAGCGAGTTGGCCGCCCTCCCGGCCTGGACCGTGCAATCGCGCAAGGCCCCGACGCCGCGCCACCGCGCCTACCGGGATCTCCACCAGCTGTTGCGTCCGCTCCCCGATGAGAAGCAGGAAGCCGTGCTGGCCCAATTGCGCGATCAACTCCCGAAACCGTTCACACCCCGCCCAACGCATCGTCTCCTGACGCCCGACGAACTGCGCTCACTGGCCGCGGGCGACCTCGTGGAAATCGGCGCGCACAGCGTGACCCATTCCATGTTGACCAGCCTGCCGCTCGAAGCCCAACGCCGCGAAATCACCGAAAGCAAACGCCGGCTCGAAGAAATCCTCGGGCGCACCGTCACCAGCTTCGCCTACCCGTATGGCGGTCACGAGATGGTCTCGCCCCAAACGGTCACGTTGGTGAAGGAATCCGGTTTCGCGTCGGCCTGCAGCACGATCGCCGAGCCGGTCCGCTTGAAATCCGACCTGTTCTTCCTGCCGCGATTCCTCGTCCGCGATTGGACCGGCGAAGAGTTCGCCCGACAGATGCGGGGATTTTTCAGATGAATATCCTGCAGGTCAACACGGCAGACGACCGCGGCGGGGCCGAGAAAATTTCCTGGCATTTGCACCGCGCTTATCGCGAGCGGGGCCATCGGTCGTGGCTGGTCGTGCGCCGCAAGTTCAGCAACGATCCAGACGTGCTCGTCATGCCCAACGACCGCTATCGTTCCGCCGCGGCCCGGTTCTGGATTCGCACCGGCGACCGACTGACGCCGCTGGTGGGCCGGGTCCGCGGAGCGGGCCGGTTGCGCGAATTGATCCAGCGCGTCGGCGAACCAGTCCGGTTGCGCGACGTGCTTGCTGGCCGCGAAGATTTCTCCTACCCCGCTACAGCGCACCTGATGGAGTTGACGCCGCAAACTCCCGACATCGTTCACGGCCACAACTTGCACGCGGAACTGTTCGATCTGCGGGAATTGTCCCGGCTCAGCCAGAAAGTCCCCGTGGTGCTGACACTGCACGACGCCTGGCTTCTGAGCGGCCACTGCGCGCATTCGTTCGAGTGCGACCGCTGGAAAACGGGTTGTGGCGAGTGCCCCGACCTGACCATCCCGCCTGCGGTCTGGCGCGACGCGACGGCATTCAACTGGCAGCGCAAGCAACAGGTGTACTCCCAATCGCGGCTCTTCGTGGCGACACCCAGCCGCTGGCTGATGCACAAGGTCGAACAATCGATCCTGGCTCGCGGTATCGCCGCCAGCCGCGTCATTCCCAACGGAGTCGACCTGACAGTGTTCCGGCCCGGCGACAAAGCCACCGGGCGGTCGGCCCTCGGCCTGCCGAGGGACGCGGACATCCTGTTGTTCATCGCCAAACGACCGCAACGAAGCATGTGGAAAGATTATCCCACCCTGCGGGCTGCGTTCGCGCAGGTCGCCGCGCGACTGCCCCAGCGGCGACTCCTGTTGATCGTGCTCGGCGAACAAGCCCACCCGCAGCAGTTGGGCAAGAGCGAATTGCGTTTTGTCGACTACCAAAGCGACCCGGACACCGTTGCTCGCTACTACCAAGCGGCCGATCTCTATGTCCACCCCTCGCGCGCCGACACATTTCCCAGTACCGTGCTCGAGGCGCTGGCTTGCGGCACGCCCGTGGTGGCCACCGCCATCGGCGGAATCCCCGAACAACTGCAGGACCTGGCCGGCCACGCACCGGACAAGGCTACGGGCATTCTTACGCCTCCCGCCAACCCGGCAGCAATGGCCGACGGAATCGAACGACTCGTTCTCGACCCGAAACTGCGCCAGCAACTCTCGCACAACGCCGCCGCAGACGCGCGTCGCCGGTTCGACGTGCAGCGGCAGGCCGATGATTATCTCAACTGGTACGAGGCAATCCGTTCCTCGCACTCCTCGTCATGCGCTGCCCAACGTTAGATGAACTGCCAAAACCGCCACCGGGCAAAACCGGGTGGCCGTGGACTCAGGCGACCGAGCCACTCCCAAGCTCCGGGCCCCGAATCACCATCGTCACGCCTTCAATGAACCAAGGAACGTTTCTCGAGGCCACCATCCGTTCCGTCCTGCTGCAAGGGTATCCCGACCTCGAATACATGATTCTGGACGGCGGCAGCCAGGACGGCAGCGTCGAGATCATCCGCCGCTACGAGAAGTGGCTGACCTATTGGACGAGTCAGCCTGACAAAGGCCAGGCGGATGCGGTCAACAACGGCTGGCAACGCGCCACGGGCGACATTCTCGCCTACATCAATTCCGATGACACCTATTGTCCCGGAGCGCTGCACATCGTCGCTGAGGCTTTCGACCGTAACCCGCAACTCGGTCTCGTGTACGGCCGCTGCCACGTGATCGACGAGCGCGGCGGCGTTCTGCGCGAACGCCGGGTCCGCGATGCCACCCTGCCCGAAGTCCTGCGATGGTCGCCGTCGATTCCGCAGCCGACCATGTTCATGCGCCGCACGGCGGTCGAATCCGTCGGCTTGTTGCGCCCGGAGTTGCACTACACCATGGACTACGAACTGTCGCTGCGCATCGGTCTGCGGTACCAATGGCAGTTCATTCCGAGGTTATTGGCCAACATGCGTGATCATCCCGCCGCCAAGACCGCGGTCGATCCGCTGCGCCACATCGAGGAAGGCATCGGCGTGGCCGAACAATTCTTCACGCCAGCGCTGCCCGCGGACCTCGGCGAACTGAAGAACAAAACGCTCGCCACGCTCCTTGTGCGAAAAGCGCGCGTCCTGTCGCGGCTCGGTCGGGGCGCCGAAGCGCGCGACGTCATCAGCCGGGCACTCACACTCTGTTCGGCTGCCCCCGTTTCCCGCCAGGCGACCGCAGCCTGGGCCATGAGCTGGATCGGCCCGAACGGCATCGCCGGTCTCCGTCGGGTCAAGCGTGCCTGGCTGCAAACCGTCACGGGGCGCCGATCATGAAAGTCTTGTTCCTCACCCAGACTACCGAACTTGGCCCGTCGAGCCGCTACCGCGTTTACCAACTCGTGCCGCACCTGCAGAAACTTGGCATTGAATGCGAGATTTCACCGGCCATCGATTCCGAGACCTACCAACACCTGTATCTCGATTCGGGTGGGCGAGGCTCCCGCCGAGCCGTTACCAGAACGATCTGGCGCAGGCGGCAGGCCGACCTGCAGCGGGTCGACAAATTCGACGTCGTGTTCGTCCAGAAAGGCGCGTTCCCCGGGCTGTACTCGGGCTTCGAACGTCAGATCGCCTCCCGCAAGCCGCTCGTGCTCGACCTCGACGACGCCATCTGGCTCCCCCGTGAGGGCGGGGCTCGCTTGTTGCGCGTGCTGCACCGGGAGCGCGCCGTTCAGGACGTTCTGCGTTGCGCGGCGGCGGTGACCGCGGGCAACGCGTTCCTGGCGGAATACGCCTCACGGTTCAACCGCCACGTGACCCTCGTGCCCAGCACGGTGGACTTGAGCCGTTACCCCACCACGTCGCCAGTCCCGCATTCTACCCCGCCAGTCGTTGGCTGGATCGGCAGCCGCACCACGCTGGCGTACCTGAAACCATTGAAACCTGTATTCCAGAATCTCGGCGTCACGCCGCGCGTGATCGCTTCGGGCAATCCGTCCCGGTTGGGATTTGCGGTTGAGTTCCGACCGTGGCGGCTGGAAACCGAGATCGTGGAGTTGCTGCAAATCGGTATCGGCATTGCCCCGCTGCACGACACGCCGTGGGAACGCGGAAAATGCGGCGTAAAAATTCTGCAGTACATGGCCTGCGGTCTGCCTGTGGTCGCTTCTCCCATCGGCGTCAACGCACAGATCGTCATTCACGGCGTGAGTGGTTTTCTTGTCCGGGACATCGGCGAATGGCAAGAGGCACTGGCCCGGCTGATCGCCAACCCAAACCTGCGCCAAGACCTGGGCGCCGCCGGCCACGAAACCGTCCAGAAACGATTCAGCGTTCAGGTCGCGGTCGAGAAAATCGCTTCTGTCTTGCGCGGCCTGGCCTGAAACGCCGCACCCGCCAGCGCACAGACCGCCGGCATCACCGGCAGGCTGAACCGCAAATCGGCGTAACTCAGCGCGTGAACCAACATCACGTACAGGATCAACGTGACCAGCACCACGACCGGCAGCCGCCACGGACGCAGCCGCCACAAGCCGAGGCCGAGCAGCGCCAGCCAAGCCCCCTGAATCGCCAAGCCGGCCACTTGCTCCCGTCGGGCCGCACTGAGAAACCAGAACCGGCCACATTTTCGCACAAACAATTCGAATGCCTTTGCCGGATTGGAACGCACCTGCCGCCACGCCGCCCGATAAAACACGCGGTCGAGTTCCACAACCGACGCGCCGGCGTGCTGCTGTTTGATCTCGTCGACCGCCGCCAGCCAGCGCACCTTCCCGGGGCCTTCCCACAACCCGAGCGTTGGTTGATAATTCCCGATAAACGTCGTGACCCCTCCCTGCTCGGTCGCGACGGGGATAAACGCACCATCGGTCACCCGGAAATTGCGCCGGGTCCAAGGCCCGAGGAGCACGACCATGGCCACCACGAGCGCAAGGACCCGCCCCAGCGACACGCGATGCAGGAAGGCGATGGCGAAGATCAGCACGGGCCACGCGAGAAAGGTCGGCTTGCACAGATTCACGAGACTGAGCACGCCCCCGGCCGCAAGCCATTGCCAGAGTTTTCCGTCGCGGAACGCAGTCAACTGCACCACCATGTAGCCGGCCAATAGAAACGCCAGCACAACCTCCTTGTTGATGAAAGCGACCCGCCAAATCGCAAACGGATAAACCGCCCACAACGCCGCCGCCCGCCAATTCCGATTCGCCAGCAGGAACACCAGCCAACACGTGGCCGCGTCAATCAACGCCTGCAGAAGCTTGGCGCCGATCGCCGAGCCCGCCGCGGCCACAAACAGGGGATAGACCGGCCCGCGCGTCACGTCGGTGTAATGGCCCTCGCGAATCGTTTGCGCGATGGCCCCATAACCGTCGCCGTCCTCGCGCAACTGCCATCGTTGTTGCAGAAGCGGAAACCCGACGAACACGAACGCCAAGCGCAATCCGAGCGCGACGACGAAACAGACCAATAGACGCTTGTTTGTCACCCTGAGCATAGCGGAGGGTTTCACGTCCGCCGAGAGATTCTTCGCCTCGCTCAGAATGACAAGCCCGGAGCTGGCGTGCCGAGCCGTAGCTCCGCCGAGGAAAGAACGCCCGCCTCCGCCTGGGAGGCTTCGGCGCGACAGCCTTCGCTCCGTCACTTCATTTGGAGCGGCGGAGCGAAGGCTGGTGGGCGCGATAGGACTCGAACCTATGACCTCACGGGTGTGATCCGTGCGTTCTAGCCAACTGAACTACGCGCCCGCCCTGACACTGCGGAGCAGCCTACCAACCGACACCGGAACTTTCAAGCCTTGAGGTCACCCCGCGGGACAGGCTAATCTGCGCTCCGCCATGTCACCCGGCGAATCTCGAACAACCATTTCCTGGCGCGGGCCGTTGCTGTTTGTCGGTTTTGTCGCCGCGACGCTCGTGGCGTTCTGGGCGCTGCTGGGCCAACGGTATTCTCCCGAGACTTTCGTGCCCGTGCCGGTAGCGCCCGACACGCTCGAGTTCGTCTGGTTCGGCGGCGTACTCGTGGCCGCCGTCGTGGCCCTGGTGGTGTTGAGCCAACAACCCCGGTCGTGGCGAACCGTTGCCCCGGGCGCCGCTCCCATCGCCCTCGTCGCGCTTCTGATATCCGGCAAGGTCTGGCTGGGAGCGCCGATCCGGACCTACGATATGATGCTGTTTGCCACCGCCTGCGGCTGGGGAGTGTGGTCGTGGTTGCGTAACCGCGCGGCACCCGCCGGCGAGCCGGCTTCGCCGCTCCTGGGAATCATCGTCTGGAGCGCGGTCGTGCTGCTGGCGGCCTATCAGTTCTGGGAGCAGGTCGGTTATCTGCACGACCTGGCACTCGGCTACGCGGATTGCGGGGAAAACGCGCGCTTGATGTTCAATACCATGACCAACCCGCACGAGTTGTTCCTCCGGGTGAATCCCGACAAACCCCTGTTCTACGACCACGTCGATGCCGGCATCCTCCCATTCGCGCCGCTGTGGCCGCTGTGGCCGGATGTGAAGTTGACCATCGTACTGCAAATTGTGGCCGTGTTCGGCGCCGCTGTCCCGCTCTCCATCATCGGCAAACGTGCATTCGGCGACCAGCGCTCCGCGTCGCTGCTGGTGCTCGCCTGGGTCCTCTATCCGTCGACGTCCCAATTCGTATACAGCGCGTCGTACGGCTTCCGCTGGGGCAATATGTGCCTGCTGTTTTACTTCATCGCCCTGGCGTGCTGGGTGACCGGCCATCGAGGCTGGGCACTGTTCGTAGCCATCTGGGCCATACTCATCAAGGAGGAAGCCGCCATCGTCGTCGGTATGTTCGGGTTGTACCTGGCTGTCTTCGAGCGGCGACGCGTCGTGGGCCTCGCGCTCGCCGCGTTCGCGTTTGGTTACTTCCTGATGGCGACCTCCGTCCTCATCCCCGCCGTCAGCGGCCACCGCTATCCCCAGGCGCGGTTCTTCCACATTCTCGGTGCCACCAATTGGCAAATCCTGTTGTCGCCCCTTATGAAACCGCGGGTCTTTTGGGGGAATGTGTTCGAACCATCCTCGCTCTATTTCGGTGCCGCGCTGCTCGCACCCCTGCTGTTCCTGCCGGTGCGAAAGCCGTCGGTACTGTTCATTGGCGCACCGACGTTCGTCTTCTGTTGCATGAACCAAATCCTGAAAAGCATCGCCTTCCATTACCAAGCCGGGCTGCTGCCCGTTGTTTTCTGGGCACTCGTTTGCGCGGTCCAGGACTGGGACGGACGCCCCCGTCGCCGCGCTCTGGCCAGCGTCGCCGGATCCTGTGTCGTCTTCTCACTTTTTCTCGGGGCGCAGCCGTGGAGCAAAGGGACGCTGGTCGTTCGCCGGCACCCTGGTCGCCTCGCACTCGTGCATCAATTCGCCCGCCAAATCGACCGGCGCGGGACGCTGTTCGCCACCCAGCGCGCCGCGGCCCACTTCGTCACCCAGCGCTATCTCTATCTCGACCCCCCCGTGCCGGCCGGCACGGACTACGCGCTCCTCGACCTGCGTGACTCGTGGCGGGGACTGACGGAAAATCTCGATTGGCTCTGGCGCCTGCGGCAGATCCAGCACGAGGTGGAAGCGATTCCCGGTCTCCGACTGGCCGGGGCGACGGACGGATTGTTGTACTACTCGCGGTACAGCCCGCCGCTCGACGCGCGGTCGCTTGTCGAACGAAACGCACTTCCCCCGACCGCGGTCCCGGCAGGCTTTGACTACGGGAGCCTCCGCATCCTCGGTTTCACCCTGACCCCGCTGTCACGCCAAGAATCCGGGCGGACCGATCATCTCCGGGTCACGACGTTTTCCACCGTCCGAACGCCCACCAACCTCGATGTCGCCGTGCGCTGCATCGTTCGCCTCAGCAACGGCCCTGCCAATGCGGACGCCTATGTATCGGACTTTCAACCCCTCGGACAAGGGATCTGGCCCATCGCCCGCTGGGAGACCAACAAGGTTTATGTCGATGATTTTGTCGTGCCGTTGCCCGCCGGACTCCTGCGGGAAACCTCCTCGGTTGGCTTCCAAGCGGTGGCGCTGGCGCCGCCCCAAGAGCCCACCGATTGAAACCCCGATTCCCTCCTCGCTATATCTTGCGCAGCACCGTGTCCCGTCCCCAATTCGCGTCGTCGCGCTCGGGGTAATCGAGCGTGTAATGCAGGCCGCGCGATTCCTTGCGTTGCAATGCGCTCTCGATGATCAACTCCGCGACCACCGCCAGGTTGCGCAACTCGATCAGATCCGGCGTGACTTTGTAATCCCAATAAAACTGGTTGATCTCCCGTTGCAGGTTCTGGATCCGGGCCCGGGCGCGCAGCAGACGTTTGTCCGTGCGAACGATGCCGACGTAGTCCCACATCAGCCGCCGAATCTCGTCCCAGTTGTGCGTCACCACAACCAGTTCGTCGGGATCCGCTGCATGGCCGGTCTCCCACGGAGGAAGCGGGGAGCGGGAAGCCTCAACCATGGAGTGTTTCTTGATGGCGACCTCCGCCGCCCGGTGGGCCACGACCAAGGCCTCCAGCAGCGAATTGCTCGCCAGACGGTTCGCCCCATGTAATCCCGTGCACGCTACCTCGCCCGCCGCCAGCAAGCCGGCAATGTCCGTTTCGCCGTCCACGTTGGTGACCACGCCGCCACACTGGTAGTGCGCCGCCGGGACGACCGGCAACGGTTGCGTCGTCATGTCGTAGCCCAACTCCAGGCAGCGCGCGTAAATGTTCGGGAACCGCTTCTTCACGAACTCGCCGTCCTTGTGCGTGATGTCGAGGCTCACAAAATTCGCGCCGGTCTTCTTCATCTCGGCGTCGATCGCCCGGGCCACGATGTCGCGCGGCGCCAGATCAGCCAGCTTGTGATACCGCTTCATGAACGGCTCGCCGTCCTTCCCGCGCAAAACCGCACCTTCGCCGCGGACTGCCTCGCTGATCAGAAACGATTTCGCCTTCGGGTCGAAGAGACACGTCGGATGAAACTGGATGAACTCCATGTCGGCGATGCCCGCCCCGGCGCGATAGGCCATCGCCACGCCGTCGCCGCTGGCAATGTCGGGATTGCTCGTGTACAAATAGACTTTGCCGGAACCGCCCGTCGCCAGGAGCGTAATCTTTGCCGCAAACACCTCGACCACGTTGCGTTTCTCGTCCAGCGCGTAACACCCCAGACACCGATTCGCCTCGCTCGACCCCAGTTTCTGCGTCGTGATGAGGTCGATCGCCAGGAAATCCTCCAACACGGTGATGTTCTTGTGTTTCCCAGCCTGTACCAGCAACGCCCGCTCGATCTCCCGCCCGGTGATGTCGCCGGCGTGTAGCACGCGCCGCTTGCTGTGACCACCCTCGCGCCCCAGGTCGAACGTGGGAACCCCGACGTTCTGGTCGGGGCGATCCCCACTGTTTTCCGCCTGGGTAAACTTCACCCCAAAGTCGATCAACTCGCGCACCAGCGCCGGTCCCTCGCTGACGATGGTGAGCACCACGTCTTCCTTGCACAACCCGGCGCCCGCTTCGAGCGTGTCGCGCACGTGCAGTTCGAACGAGTCGTCCTTGGCCATCACCGCCGCGATGCCGCCCTGCGCGTAGTTCGTGTTGCTCTCCGCGCGATGCTTCTTCGTGATCAGCGCGACCGAGCCGACCTTCGCCACCTTCAGCGCAAACGTCAGCCCGGCGATCCCGCTGCCGATCACCAGAAAATCGAAATTGCGTTGTGCCTGCGCCGTCATGCCTTACCCGGGAGAAACCTACGGCCCACTTTGCGCATCTTTACATACACCAAAAGGTCGTGGCGAACAAAATGAAACCTCGATTTCAATTCGCATTCAACGAAGCGCCTGCGGACGCTGCGGGACGTCCCCGCTACGCGCCAGGACCCGCCGACGGCGAACTGCTGGACGCGTATTCCCAAGCGGTTGCGGGCGCGGCGGAAAAAGTCAGCCCATCGGTCGTCAAGATCGACGTCGCCCACCCGGGGCGCAACGGCCGGCTGGTGGGCGGCGGCAGTGGCTCGGGGTTCATCTTCACACCCGACGGATTCATCATCACCAACAGCCACGTCGCCCACGGCGCCGCGCGGCTGACAGTCACGTTGACCGACGGCCGCACACATGACGCCTGGCTGATCGGCAACGATCCCGACACCGATTTGGCGGTGATCCGGATCCATGCGCCCGATCTCGTGCCGGTGACCCTCGGCGAGTCGGCCACATTGCGCGTCGGCCAGATCGCCATCGCCATCGGCAATCCCTACGGGTTCCAATGCACCGTCACCGCCGGCATCGTCAGCGCCCTCGGACGCTCGTTCCGAGCGCAATCGGGCCGGCTTATCGACAACATCATTCAGACCGATGCCGCACTCAATCCCGGCAACTCCGGCGGCCCGCTCGTCAATTCCCGCGGCGAAGTCGCCGGGGTCAATACCGCCGTGATCTTGCCTGCGCAAGGGATCTGCCTTGCCGTGCCCGTCGACACCGCGAAGTTCGTCGTCGGCTACCTCATGCGCGACGGGAAAATCCGCCGGGCCTACATCGGCGTGGCCGGCCAGAACATCGATCTACATCGCCGGCTGGTCCGGTTCCATCAATTGCCGGTCGACAGCGCCGTGCTCGTGATCTCGGTCGAACCGGACAGTCCCGCGGCGGCGGCCGGACTCGAAGAGGGCGACGCGATCGTGGCATTCGACGGGAACGCCGTTGCTACGATCGACGATCTCCACCGGTTGCTGACCGCGGAGAAGATCGGTACCAACCGCACGCTAACGGTTCTCCGCCGCTCGCAAAAACTCGATCTCCGTATCCGTCCGCAAGATCCACCCCCGAGAGAGCAAGGGTGACGGCCGGCTCTGCTTCGCCTCTTGAAGCGGATTGAGGGGCGGGTATTCGTGCTCCTGCTTCCCACTCGTGGCGCCGCTTTTTCCTATCCAATACGCTGGCCTCGGCCCGCGTAACTGCTTGATTTCCCAGACAAAAGGGGTCAGACCTGTCCAAAATAATCTTTGGAAAGGGCCTCCGTTTCGGGTGATAACGGTTGATGGAAATGCTCGAACCATCAACACCCAGCCACGGAGGCCATTGCCATGGTACGTTGTGCCAGCCTGTTC
>Ga0335081_10000688_pt1 | contig 55682 bp, 42 predicted proteins | sample Lox_Sample_35_FD_206713 | JGI IMG/M metagenome (GOLD analysis project Ga0335081, IMG submission 206713) | Soil microbial communities from Loxahatchee National Wildlife Refuge, Florida, United States - Lox_Sample_3.5 | ecosystem: Environmental > Terrestrial > Soil > Wetlands | place: USA...
CATCGCGGAGGAATACGCCTGAACACGTTCCAGATGGGTGAGCTTTGAATTGTCCTGGAAAAAAGCGGCAGCGGCGGCGATGTAGGCACGCTCACGATCGGTGGGTGCGCCGATTTTCTGGGCTTCCTCAATATGCTTGCGGCCCTCGGCGATGGTGTCAGCCTGAGGAAAATCCCAAAGCTGATGATAGAGGGCCATGGCCTGTCCCCAGTGAGCCAGAGCGCAGTGCGGATCGTTCTTGGCGGCCTCGACAAAAATCTCTTTAGCCTGCTCGTACTGAAACGAGTGAAGATAGGCGACACCAGTGTTCATGAGGGGCTGGGCATCAGCCGAGCAGCTCGTGGGAAAGTTGACGGTTCCCAACTGCGCGGAGGCAGGAGAAACGGCCGCAGTCGCGCAAAGAAAGGAAAAAATTGCCGCTGAGCAAAGTACTGAGGTGAAGCGGGTCATGACGAGTCTCCTCCGTAAGCAGTTCGGTAGCCTCATTCTACCGAGACGAATGGATGTAACGCAAAGCGATACTGCTTCACTATCTTTCGACGGGACTATTGGAACGAAGTGTCATTTCCCATAGCATGCGGGGCAGCGGGTGCGGCCCTTTATCTACCGGAGATCTACGTCCGCACCAGCAGGAGCGGTCCCATGCCTACATTTGCGCAGGTCAAAGCCGCTGAATTGAAAGAGGTGGAAATGCTGCGCGGACGGCGCGAGCCGGAAGTGCACGGAGAGAAGCCGCGAGTGGGACTGGCGTTCTCGGGAGGGGGAATCCGCAGCGCGACGATCAACCTAGGGATTTTGCAAGGGCTTGCGAAGCGTGGATTGTTGAAGAGGCTAGATTACCTTTCGACCGTATCCGGAGGAGGATTTATTGGCGGGTGGCTGACGCGGTGGATCCGTGAAAGGGGAATCGAGGAGGTAGAACAGCAATTGGGCAATACGACCAAAGAGCCTCCGCCGGTCAATTTTCTGCGGGATTACAGCAATTACCTGACGCCACGAAAAGGGCTGCTGGGAGCGGATACATGGGCGGCAATTGCAACCTACCTGCGCAACGTAATCCTCAATCAAACGATCCTAGCAGGGTTCCTGGGAACGGTGCTCACGCTGCCGTGGATTCTGGGCAGCAATTTTGATTTTGGCCCCTTTGCCGGATGGGAGCCATGGGTTGTCGGAATTGGGACCGGACTTTTGATTGCATTCGCGGTGGCAAGGGCTGTGGTCAACACAGCGACTTGTTTGGGAGGAGAATCGCGCCCGTTCGCACGGCAGAGGGGCGTGCTTTTGACGGTCGTGCTGCCGCTTTTCGCCGGCGCGTTCCTGCTGACGTACGGGATTTGGCGCGATCCGAATCTTTGGACGCTGCAGCTGAGCGTGGCAATAGGAGCCGGGGTGTACACGTTGGGCCATCTGTCGGGTTGGATTGTCTCCAAACTCAGCTTCCGTGACCTTCCGGGCGCGGCGCCGTCTTTTCTCAATGTGTTGTGGGCCGTGCCTTGTGGCGCGTTCGCAGGAGTCGAAGTCTACGGACTTCGAAGACTGGTGGAATATTGGAGCGTGGATTCGCTAACCGGAAGATGGGAAGCGGCGAGCTGGGGACCACCGTTGTTTGTGGTGGCGTTTTTGCTTGCTGGGACGTTACACATCGGCCTGGCCAAGTTTGCGTTGAGGAACGAGATCCAGGAATGGTGGGCGCGGCTGGGCGGATGGCTACTGCTCTGGTCGCTCTTTTGGGCGGCGATGTTTTCGCTGGCCATTTTCGCGCCGCTGGGAGTGACGATGCTGGGAAAGTATGTGTGGGCGAGGAAGGCTCTATTGCTCGGATGGGCGGCGCATAGCGCGATCGGGGCACGGCTCGGATGGGGAAGCCAAACTTCGGGAACGGGCCCGAATGGCAAATGGAAAGAAATCGTGGCGAAGCTGGCACCGTTTATATTTGTGGCTGGGTTGCTGGTGCTGGTGTCGTGCGGGGTACACGCCTTGGTACTGCACGGAAGCGGATTGCCGTTTGACGATACAACGTACTGGGAATTCGCGGATGCGATCAGCCTGCCGTGGCTGTGGATTCTGCTGGGAATCCTCGCAGGAGCGACGGCATTTCTCTCCTGGCGCGTGGATATCAATCTCTTTTCGATGAACTTGCTGTACAGGAACCGGCTGGTGAGGTGCTATCTGGGTGCTTCGAATGAAGCGCGGCAGGAACAGCCCTTTACGGGGTTTGATCCGCGGGATGACGTGCGGCTGGCTTCCTTCGCGGAGAGGGAACCTGGCGACAACGGAAAGTCCGAGGATTGCAAGCCGTATTCCGGTCCTTATCCGATTCTCAATGCCACTTTGAATGTTACACACGGCGAACGGCTGGCGTGGCAGGAGCGAAAAGCGGAGTCCTTTGTTTTCACGCCATTGTATTGCGGCTATGAATATCCGGAAATGAAACCCTCAGAAAATCTCGTGCCGACTCTCAATGTGCCAGAGGGAGGCTATCAGCCTACGAACGAATGGGCATTTCCACCAGTTGGAGTCAAACTAGGGCTGGCGATTTCCACGTCGGGTGCGGCGGTTAGTCCCAACATGGGTTATCACACCTACCCTCCCCTCGCGTTTCTGATGACGGTGTTCAACGTTCGGCTCGGAGAATGGCTGCCAAATCCGCGCTATTCCAACGCGGATTACCGCTTGCGCCTAAAGAAGCCGCAGGGCGGCCCTGGATTTTCGCTGCTGTACCTTCTGAACGAGCTGTTTGCCAGCACGACGGACCGCTCGAAGTACGTCTATCTTTCCGACGGAGCGCACTTCGAAAATCTGGCGATCTACGAACTGGTGCGGCGGGAGTGCGAATTCATTATTGCGAGCGACGCGGGAGAGGATCCGGGATATACGTTCGGGGACTTGATTAATGCCATTCGAAAATGCCGGACGGACCTGGGGGCGGAAATTGATCTGAATCTGGAACCGTTCCGTCCGAACGCGAAGGGGTACGCGCGGACGCATGCGGTTCGTGGAGAGATCCGCTACCGCAACGGGAAGGTTGGACAATTGCTGTTTTTCAAGAGTTGTCTGACGGGAGATGAGTCAAACGATGTGCTGGATTACCGGCGCGAACAGCCGGCATTCCCCCAACAGAGCACGGCCGACCAATGGTTCGATGAATCGCAGTTTGAGAGCTACCGCGCGCTCGGACAATTCGCGGCGGAGTCCATGATATCTCGCGCCGCACATTCGAAACCATCGCTGGAAGAGGTTATCGCTGCTGCTCCAACCGAATAGCCTTCCCGATTTGGCCCGGCGCCCGCTCGGGACTACAATGGGGATGGAGCGGTACTTCGAAGCAGGTGAGGACGCGAAAGCCGTTTGAACCGTAACGAATCTCTGGGGTGCTGCGGATAGACAGCCGGTGAGCACGGCCTGTCCCGTTGGCAAGCCTTTCCAGCCAGTGTTCGGGTGGAGAGTTGCGAACGGGGCAGGAAAGCCTAAAGGTTGTCTCGTGGCGCCCACCTTTTTCAGAGGTTCACGGCCTAGCAGCCCACGGCCGAGCGGTCCGCTCCGTTTCCGTCTTCGTTTGTTAGAAATTCACAAAGATTCAGGCAGTTAAAAGAACGGGCTGCGCAAAAACAGCCAGCGGAGAGCTATAGAAAGACAGCGATGCGTGTTCTTTTCATTGGTGATATTGCCGGATCTCCGGGAAGGCAGATCGTGCGAGATCGGCTGGCGGATCTCGTTTCGCAGCGCCAGATTGACCTGGTGATTGCGAACGGAGAGAACGCAGCCTCAGGCTTCGGAATCACGCCGCGGCTTGCGGAAGAGTTGCTAGGGCTGGGAATTGATGTGCTGACGGGCGGAAATCACAGTTGGGACCGTAAGGAAATTCTGGAGTACATGCCGCACGAACCGCGGCTGCTGCGACCGGCGAACTTTCCGGAAGGCAATCCGGGGAGCGGGGTATTCACCGGAATGGCGAAGAATGGCGTGAGGTATGCAGTGATCAATCTGCAGGGACGCGTGTTTCTGCCCGCGATAGATGATCCCTTTCGCAAAGCGGACGAGCTGCTGAAAACAGTTCCTGCGGATACGGCGTTTGTGCTGGTGGATATGCACGCGGAAACGACCAGCGAAAAGATCGCCATGGGCTGGTATCTGGACGGCAGGGTGACAGCCGTGGTCGGAACCCACACCCACGTGGCGACGGCGGACGAGCGAGTCCTGCCGGAAGGAACGGCTTACATTACGGACGTGGGGATGACGGGTCCGCACGACGGCGTGATCGGGATGGACCGCAAGGGAATCATCAAGAAATTTCTGGACGGATTGCCAGCGCGGTTTGAGGTCGCCCAGGGCGATATTCAGATGAATGCGGTGCTGATTGAAACGGATGATGCCGTGCCCCGAAATGTTTCGGGCAGATTGCGTGCGAAAGCAATCGAGAGGATACGGCTCCGTATAGATTGAAATCCAGCACTTGCACGCAATTCCGACTGCTCGGGCAACCTCCAAGCACACGATATAATCTCAAGACACATGCGAAACAGGGTGGCAGGGACTTTGATCGTCACGGCGGCGGTGTGTGCGCTGCTCGGCGCCGTTCCGGCTCTTCACGCGCAGGTGGATGCGGACCTGACGGCGAAACGGCGACTGTATCCGGAAATCGGCCCGGGCCTGAAAGCGATCAAACAGGGACCGGACGGTAAGATCTACGTGCTGGCCTCACCAAATCCCGGTCTGGTGGTTTACTCCGGGCAAGGGAAGCACCTGTTATCCATGAAGGAAGCGACAGGAATGTCCGCCGAAGCAAGAAAGGAAGCGGCGGAATCCGGCGAAGTTCTTGTCGGCTTTGGAGATGATTTCGACGTAGATGGCGAAGGGAACATCTACATTGCGGACCGGGCTAATAACGCCATCCAGGTTTACACCGGGAAAGGCAACCACCTCCTCTCGATTCCCGTGAACGCTCCGGTTTCCGTGGCGGCTCTTCCGGAAGGGGAAGTGGCGGTGACCACGCTGAACGGCCCTCAGTTGGTTCGTGTGTATGACAACAGCGGACATGACGTGCGGGACTTCGGCGAGTTGGAAGATCTGGCGGACCACAACGATCTGAACCGATTTTTGAATATCGGCCAGATCCTGTCCGACTCGTCCGGGCATCTTTATTATGCCTTTGAATATTTTCCCGACCCTACGGTGAAACAGTTCGACCGGTTCGGTTACGCGGGACAGGAAATTGCATATCACGAGCTGGATGCCTATCCGGAAGCTCAGGCGGTGCGGCGAGAGATCGCGCGGCAGGATGCGCGAAACGGCCCGCCGAACTTCAAACGAGTGCTTACCGCATTTGGAGTGGACCGCGACTCGGGTGAAGTTTGGATCGCGACGGGCGACACGCTCATGCATTTCGATAAATTGGGAAACCGGAAAGCTACGTTTTTGATTTACACGCCGGAGGGCGCGCGGCTGGAAGCAGACACGATTTTGGTCCAAAAGGACCGGCTGCTGATCGGCGCCGACCCGCTGGGAGTCTACGAATTCGACATGAAGGCATACGAATAGGGCAGCACAAATCGCAAAAAAAAGATTCAAGCGGCGCAACGCGCAAGTACAAACAGGATCTTTTTCCACAGATAATTTCGGCGGAATTTCTTGGGAGTTGCTGCGCATGCATGACCAGATTGGATTTCATTCTCTCTTAGGCTACGGAAAGACAAGAGTTCCGGGAGAAACCGGTGTACGCATGAACAAGAATTGCGCTTGTGGAAAAGTTGTGAATGGTGTGTGAACGCAACGGAAGGTCTTCGCACACTTTTCGCTTGCTCAAGAAGCGCCAATCGGAGAGAATCCCGCGCTGTCTCAGAGCGGCGGTACGTGGGCCACTGACTCAATACGGGCCGCGCACGGGACAACAGGGGCAAGTCAAATGTTCCGGCGCGGGCACTGACCCGAAAGCCATAGTAAAGATCGCCCGGAGTTGGCTTTCCACAGGTTATTCACAACTGTGGAAAATGTACAGGTACGGCTTTTTCACGAAATGACAACTTCCTTTCAGATGGCCAGAGAACGCGAAACCGCGAACGCTTGGGAAAAATTCCTCGAGCATGTGAAATCGCGAGTCAGCATCAACACCTACAACACCTGGTTCCAGCCGACACGGCTCAATCGGACGGAGGGAAGCACTCTCTACGTCCAAATCCCCAATGTCGTTTTTCGCCAAGTCTTAACTCGCACCTACGGAGAGATCGTGAAGGCGGTGTTCCATCAACTGGGCACGCCCCAGATCAAGGTTCAATACGTATGCACGGAAGAAGAGCCCACAGTCCCGGCTCTACCGGCTGTTGCCGCGAAACAGTCCAAGCTAGATTTTGAAAGCAGCGATCATCAGCTGAACCTGCGGTACACCTTCGATACGTTCGTAGTGGGCAAGTCCAACGAGTTTGCACATGCGGCTTCGCGTGCCGTGGCGGAACAACCATCCAAAGCGTACAACCCGCTCTTTTTGTACGGCGGAGTGGGAATGGGGAAGACGCATCTGATGCATGCCATCGGCCACATGATCAAGAAGCGGAACCCGGCGACGCGGCTGAGCTACGTGAGCGCGGAAAAGTTCACCATCGAAGTGATCAACTCGCTGCGGTTCGACAAAATGATCAGCTTCCGCGACCGTTTCCATACTGTGGACGTGCTGCTGGTGGACGACATCCAGTTCATCGCCGGCAAAGAGCGAACCCAGGAAGAATTCTTTCACACCTTTAACGCGCTTTACGAGAAGCAGAAGCAGATCGTGATCTCCTCGGATTGCCTGCCGAAAGAAATCAATTCGATCGAGGAGCGGCTGAGGTCACGGTTCGAATGGGGCTTGATCGCCGATATCCAGCCTCCGGACCTGGAAACGAAAATCGCGATCCTGCAGAAAAAGGCAGAAAACGAACGCTTCGCGCTGCCGGACGATGTGGCCGAATATATCGCGAGAGCGATCAAGTCCAACGTGCGCGAGCTCGAAGGAGCGCTGACCCGCCTGATGGCTTACGCATCGTTGACCGGCGCGACCACTTCCCTCGCCACCGCTCAGCAGGTTCTTCGGAATATCATCGCCTCGCAAGAGAAACGCGTAACCATTGATCTGATCCAAAAGCGCGTCAGCGAGCACTTCAACCTTCGGGAGCAGGACTTAAAGGTACGCAGCAACACCCGCGCCATCGCTTTTCCCCGCCAAGTTGCGATGTACATTGTAAAGCAGTTGACCACAGCTTCCTTGCCAGAGATCGGCCGGCAGTTTGGCGGGAAGCACCATACGACGGTATTGCACTCGATCAACAAGATCGAGGAGATGCGCCGATCGGATAAGGAACTGAATCGCACGATCACACGCCTGCTGGATGCTCTGCAGTAGAAAAACGACTGGTAATTCCAATTTCAGTAATTTTTGGTTTTGCATAGGCACCGGGGACTTTCTAGGCGCTTTTGGTTAATCTCCGGCGCGATATATTCCTGAAATTTCTGAAGTAGGAAAAGCTCCTGCTCAGAATCTCTGTAAATCCTTTGGAAAAACGCGTGAGGAAGTGTGGAAAGATTTTGAGGGCGACCAGAAGAAACCACAGGACCCGGCCGGTACTGCGCATTCTCCACAGAATCCGGTGATCTTATCCTTGGCACAATCCGTTCCAGAGATGGACGTTACCTAATTTTCCACCAATTCACAGGACTCATCACAACAACAAGAAACAGTTTTATAAGAGCGTATTTGTTGTTTTTGCTGTACATGTGGAAATCCCGGGAGTACAGATGACGGCAGGAAATTACCGCCAGGTTTCCATCGGCGTTCCTGTTCCTCTATTTCCACAGCCTATTTCCAGCAAGCAGGCTTTCGCGGAGACAAAAAAGCGAGTAAAGTACAGCGCAGCAATTGAGCGGCCCCGAAGAACACTTAGGAAGGCAATTGACCGTTTCGCGGTCAAAACACAAAATGTCTGCGACCGGAACCGTACGCGAAGAAACCCAGGCAATGGAATTTAGCGTCACAAAATCCGCGTTATTGAACGAACTCACGACCACGCAAGGTGTGGTCGAGCGTAAGACAACCATTCCCATCCTCTCCAATCTTTTGGTGGAGGCAAAGGGCGACCGCGTTACGATCACCGCAACCGATCTTGAGCTCAGTGTGCGGACCTCGTGCGAAGCAAAGGTGAAAAAAGAGGGAGCGGCCACCATCCCCGCAAAGAAATTACTAGAGTTGGTACGCCTGCTGCCGGAAGGCGAGATTCGCTTCAAGTTGCTCGACAACCACTGGGTAGAAGTGGTGAGCGACAAGAAAAAATATAAGCTCGTGGGAATGGCTAAGGAAAATTTCCCCGCGCTGCCGGTGATGCCGCACGTATTGGTAAAGCTACCGGCGTTGGTCATGGAGAACTTGATCAACAAAACGAAGTTCGCGATTTCCATGGAGGAGTCGCGCTACACCTTGAACGGTGGACTTCTCATCCTGAAGCCAGAAACACTGGCGATGGTGGCGACCGACGGCCACCGTCTGGCACTCGCGGAGACCGATCAAAAGTTAGCGGGATTGAACGGCGAAGTGAAAGTGCTGATCCCCAAGAAAGCCATGGACGAGGTGGAAAAGCTGGCAAGCATCGCCGGCTCCGACGCGCTGATCGAGTTCGCCAAAGACGAAAGCCATTTGTTTTTTCTGGTCGGGCACCGGCTCCTGATTTCGCGCATCCTGACCGGGCAATTTCCGAATTACGAGGCGGTCCTGCCGCGCGACAACAACAAGAGCGTGGCACTGGAGCGCGCGGAATTGAGCGACGCCGTACGCCGCGTTTCCCAGCTCGCCGACCAGCGCTCGCATGCGGTGAAGCTCGCGGTCTCCAGCGAAGGCGTGGAGATTTCCGCGTCCAGCCCGGAGTACGGAGAAGCGAAAGAAAGCATAGAGAAAGAATACAAAGGCGATCCGATCTCGATCGGATTCAATTCCAGCTATCTACTGGATTTTCTCGCCGCCGCCGCCGATGGACCCATCAATATCGAGCTCAAGGACGAACAATCCGCCGGTCAGATGCGGCCGCTTGCGGATGAGAACTATCGCTACCGCTACGTCATTATGCCGATGCGTATTTGAGGACATAATTATTCAGCTATAGTTGCCGCAAATTTTTACCGGCAACATCCGAAATATTTGCGGACTTGCAAGAACCGGCCGAGTAAGCAAAGGATCCGCAATTCATACTCCCTAACATTTTGAAAAATAAGAAGTTACTCTCCTTCTCTGTTCGTGAATCATATTGAGAAAATGGCGCGTTTCGGGTAGAATTTCACTGTGGTCGAGTCGCGATTTGTATCCCGCGGCCAGCCCGGGTCCGGGGGTTCGGACCAGGTCCGCCAGGCAGAATCGGCTCGGAAAAATCGGCCCAGCACCTGACTGCGCCAGACAGGTTTTGGAGTTCGAGAGCCGGGCGCCTGGAGTTGCATGAGACTTCGCCGCGTCCCGCTGTGCGGGACGGGATGAAGCAGGAACCCTACGAGCTTCGCCTGCGCCCAGCGCGGACGAGGTCAAAGGGTGAGGCGTCGGCTCCGCCAAGATCGGAGCCGCACGGAACGTCGGTCGCTCCGCGATCGCACGAAACGTCGGTCGGACCATTCCGCAAGCACGCCTAGTCTTGCTTCACAGAAAGAGAAATTGGATCGTGGACGCGTCCACCGGTATGCCCGGTGGTCCGTCCAACGCATTGGGAATTCATCTGGTTTTCTGGGTTTGGAGAGAACATGGGCGAAAAAACAAACGGGGACCGCGAAGAAGCCAAAGAGACGGTGGCGGGCCAGGCGCCGGGCCATAAGTACGACGCGAAGTCCATCAAGGTGCTCGGCGGGCTGGAAGCCGTGCGGTTGCGGCCGGCAATGTATATCGGTTCAACAGGCGACATGGGGCTGCACCACCTGGTCTGGGAAGTGGTGGACAACTCCGTGGACGAAGCGATGGGGGGCTACGCCGACGAAATTAACGTCGTCGTCCATGAGGACAACTCCGTTACGGTTGTGGACAACGGGCGCGGCATTCCCGTGGATATGCATCAAACGGAAAAACGTCCGGCTGCGGAAGTTGTGCTGACGGTCCTGCACGCTGGCGGGAAATTTGACAGCGATACTTACAAAGTTTCCGGCGGATTGCACGGCGTCGGCGTCTCGGTCGTGAATGCTCTTTCGGACTGGCTGGAGCTGGAGATTCAGCGCGACGGCGCCGTGTGGGAACAAACATACGAGAAAGGCAAACCGACCTCAAAGCTCAAACAAACCGGCAAGACACGAAAAACGGGCACGAAGATTACGTTCCATCCCGATCCTTCCGTGTTTGAGAAAACGGTTTTCAGCTTCGACACACTTTCCCAGCGCCTTCGCGAACTCGCCTTTCTGAACAAGGGTTTGAAAATCACTCTGAACGACGAGCGCACGGAAAAAAATGCGGAGTTCCGCTTCACGGGAGGCATCGCCGAGTTTGTCAAGCACCTGAACCGGGGCAAATCCACGCTGCATGATTCTCCGATTTACATGGAAGGCAAGAAAGGCAACGTGGAAATTGAGATCGCGCTGCAATACAACGACTCTTACGGCGAAAATGTTTTTGCATTTGCCAATACCATCAATACGGTGGACGGCGGAACACATCTTTCGGGCTTTCGCTCGGCGCTCACGCGGTCGATCAACAACTTCGCTTCAGCCGCAGGAATGCTGAAGGAACAGAAAGACGAAGTGACGATTACGGGCGACGATGTGCGCGAGGGATTGGTTGCGGTGGTCAGCGTGCGCCTGCCGCAGCCTCAATTCGAAGGCCAAACGAAAGGCAAACTGAACAGCGACATCAAGGGCGACGTCGAGCAGCTTGTGAATGAAAAGCTCGGTGAATGGTTCGACAAGCATTCCACCGTGGCGCGGCGGATTATTTCCAAGTGCATTGACGCGGCGCGCGCGCGCGAAGCGGCACGGAAGGCACGCGAACTGACGCGGCGCAAGTCCGCGATGGATTCAAGTGGCCTTCCCGGCAAACTGGCGGACTGCCAGGAGCGCGACCCGGCACGATGTGAACTGTTCGTCGTCGAGGGCGAATCAGCCGGCGGATCGGCCAAGCAGGGGCGCGACCGGAAATATCAGGCGATTCTGCCGCTCAAGGGCAAAATCCTGAACGTCGAAAAGGCGCGTTACGACAAGATGCTCGGCCATGAGGAAATCCGCGCGATCATCACGGCGCTTGGCACCGGCATCGGCAAGGACGATTTCGACGCCGGCAAGCTGCGCTACCACAAAATCATCCTGATGACCGACGCGGACGTGGACGGGTCGCACATCCGCACGCTACTGCTGACATTCTTCTTCCGGCACATGAAGGAATTGATCGAGCGCGGACACATTTACATCGCGCAGCCGCCGCTCTACCGCGTGAAGCGCGGCAAGAGCGAGCGCTATATTCGCGACGAACGCGAATTCGCGCGGGAGTTGATGAAACGCGCAACGGAAGACCACATCGTCAAGGCCAAAGAAGGTGTGACGATGCAAGGCGCCGGTCTAACGACCTTTCTCCTGAACGTGCAGGAGTATGAAGGCGTAACGGCTAAGCTGACCCGCAGGCTCAAGGAAGCCAAGATCGTCGAAGTGCTGGCCGAGAGCGGGCTGGATAAGAAGGCGGACTTTGAGGAAAAGAAGTCAGTCGAGAAACTGCTGAAGGAGATTGAGAAGCTCAAACTCAAGAGCGAAGCCAACGTTGTTTTCGACGAGGAGCACAGCCTCTACGAGATCCAATTCGGCGCCCCGAACAACCAGAAGATCAATTGGGCACTGGCATCGAACCCGGAATATAAGCGGCTGCGCACACTAGCGAAACAGATTGAGGAATTCGACAAGCCGCCGTTCACCATCACACGCAACGGCGACAAAGCCACGAAAGAAAATGCCCAGGACGTCTTGAGCTATGTGATGGAAGACGCCAAAAAGGATTTTACAATCACGCGCTTCAAGGGGCTGGGCGAAATGAACCCCGAACAACTGTGGGCCACCACGATGAACGCCGATTCGCGCACGCTCTTGAAAGTGAAGCTAGAGGACGCCGTAGCCGCGGAGGACATTTTCACAACGCTGATGGGGGAGAACGTGGAAGCGCGACGGAAATTCATCGAGGACAACGCGCTCGAAGTGGTCAACCTGGATATTTAAGGAACGCGATTGCCGCCAGATGGTCTATCAACTGGGCTGGACGACATTGCCGGGGTTGCGAGGATTAAGCGTGAGCGAGTTTCGCGCGACGCCGGCGTCCGCACCGGACAACCAACGCGGCGTGGCCGTTGAATTTGCGAGCGAGGAAGAGTGCGGGGAATTCCTGACGCGGATCGAAGCGGAGTTTGCAACGCGAAGGTTCACGAATGCGGCGGACGCGTTCGACACGGTGAAGGCGTGGATCTTGGAACGAGCCGGATTGTAGAGAGATTTCTCGCCAGGTTCGGAATGAGCTGGAACGGGTTCTATAAGTTTCTTGCAATTTGTGGCTAGCGAGAGCTGAGGACACATGGCGGACGAACAGACACAGTCGGTAATGATTCCGGTAGATATCGAAGCGGAGATGCGGAAATCGTATCTCGATTACGCCATGAGCGTGATCATCGGGCGCGCCCTGCCCGACGCACGCGACGGGCTGAAGCCCGTCCACCGGCGCATTCTCTTCGGAATGTACGAACTGGGCCTGACGTCCACAAAGCCCTATCGCAAATGCGCGAAGATCGTCGGCGAAGTCCTTGGCAAGTATCATCCGCACGGAGACACGCCCGTTTATGACGCGCTGGTGCGCATGGCGCAGGATTTCAACATGCGCTATCCGCTGGTGGATGGTCAGGGGAACTTTGGTTCGGTGGACGGCGACATGCCGGCGGCGATGCGGTACACGGAAGCGCGGCTGGCGAAGATCGCCGAAGAACTGCTCGCAGACATCGAGAAGGAAACCGTAGATTTCATTCCCAACTTCGATGAGACGGAACGCGAGCCAGTGGTCCTCCCGACGCGCGTGCCGAACCTTCTGGTGAACGGCGCGAGCGGCATTGCCGTGGGCATGGCGACGAACATTCCACCGCACAATCTTCGCGAAGTGATTGACGCCGCCGTGCTTCTGATCGAGAAGCCGGAAGCCACGCTGAAAGAAGTGCTGAAGATCGTGCCCGGTCCGGATTTTCCGACGGGCGGCTACATCGCCGGGCGCGAGGGGATTGAAGCTGCCTATAGGAGCGGCCGTGGCAGCTTCACCATGCGCGCGAAAGCCGCCATCGAAGAAGTCGGCAAGGACCGCGAAAACATTGTCATCACCGAAATCCCCTATCAGGTGAACAAGGCGACGCTCATTAAGCGCATTGCTGAGCTGGCCCAGACCAAGAAGATTGACGGCATCGCCGACGTGCGCGACGAAAGCGACCGCGATGGCATGCGCATTGTCGTGGAGCTGAAGCGCGGCGAAGAATCGCAGCTGGTCCTGAACAATCTCTACAAGTACACGCAGATGCAGGAGTCCTTCGGGATGATCCTGCTGGCTATCGCCGGGGGCCAGCCGCGCGAGATGGGCCTGGTCGAAATCATTCGGCTCTTTATCGAACACCGCCGCGACGTGGTGCTGCGCCGGACGCGCTATGAGTTGCGCAAAGCACGCGAACGCGAACACATCCTGGTTGGCTATCAGATCGCTCTGGATCATCTGGACGACGTGATCCGCATGATTCGCGGTTCTTCCAGCCGAGCGGAAGCCAAGGAGAATTTGCTGAAGTTTTTCAGCGAGCAAGACGTCACGATCACAGAAAATGGAAAATCCAAAAAGATCGAAGGCGTGAAGCTCGATGGAAGAAAATACAAGCTCGGCGGCATTGAGGGCGAAACAGGCACTCGCGGAGCAACGACGGGCCTCACCCCGGTCCAGGTGGACGCCATCCTCGAGCTGCAATTGCACCGCCTCACCCAGTTGTCCGTGGACGAAATTCTCAAGGAACTGAAGTCCATCCGCGAGCGCATTGCCGAACTCGAAGAGATTCTGGCGAGCGAAAAGAAGCTCAAGTCCGTGATTATCGCCGAACTGCGCGACGTCCAAAAGACCTATGGAGACGACCGGCGCACGCAAATCGTGGATAAGGTGGACGAGATCAAGCTGGAAGACTTGATCGCCGATACGGACATGCTCATCACCGTGAGCCATGCCGGTTATGTCAAGCGAACGTCCGTGGACATTTACCGCCACCAGTCGCGGGGCGGGAAAGGCCGCATCGGCGCGCGCACGAAAGAGGAAGATTTCGTCGAGCATCTTTTCATTGCTTCGGCGCATAGCTACATCCTTCTTTTCACTTCGAAAGGGCGGGTTTACTGGCTGAAGGTGTATGAGATTCCTGAAGCTGCGGCGGCCACGCGAGGCAAAGCTCTTTCCAGCCTGGTGAAATTCCAGGAAGACGAGAAATTAACGGGCCTTGTCGAGGCGCGAAATCTCGAAGAGGAAGGAAAGTTCGTTTTCATGGCCACGAAAAACGGGACCGTGAAGAAGTCCACATTGACTGAATTTTCCAATCCGCGCTCGACCGGCATTATCGCGATCAATCTGGATGGCAAGGACGAACTGATCGGCGCCAAGCTGACCGACGGGAAAAAGATGATCTTCCTGGCCAGTCACGACGGCCAGGCGATCCTGTTCCGCGAGACGGAGGTGCGTCCTATGGGACGCAACGCCGGCGGCGTAAACGGGATGGACCTTGGCAAGGAAGACTATGTCGTTTCCATGGATGCGGTGCAACCGGACTTCGAGATTATTGCGAAGGAGCACAAGCAGACGTCGCAGGATCTCGAAGAACTCGAGAACGAGCACATCAAAGACTCCCTCACGACGCTGATGCTGACGGTTGCGGAAAAAGGCTATGGAAAACGCACTCCTCTGGCCGAATACCGCATCACTTCGCGTGGCGGCAAGGGCGTGGTGAACATGAAGACGACGGATCGAAACGGATCGGTGGTCGCGACCCTCCAGGTGACCGAGGAATCCGACGTAATGATCATCACCGAGCACGGGAAAGTAATCCGCGTCCACGCCAACGAAATCCGCGAAGCCGGCCGCTCGACGCAGGGAGTGCGGCTTTTGAAGCTTGATGATGACGATGAAGTTGCCGCCGCGGCTGTAATCCAGGAAGAAAACGGCGAAGAGAAGAAGTAGTCCCGAACTCTACTTGCAGCTGCAATGGGGGACCGTTTCGAATGCCGTGCCAACTGGCACGCCCTGTTCCTGTTGCCCGGTGCTACAATTTCTCCGCCATGAAAATCACACGTAGAAATTTTCTCACTGTCGCGGGTCTTGCTGCGCTGTTTATATGCTTTTCCGTTCCATCTGCTGGCCAGCCGGCCGAACAAAACAACTATTTCGTGTACGTGGGAACCTACACCGAAAAAACGCAGAGCAAGGGAATCTACGAATACCGATTCGATGCCACTAACGGCAACATTTCCTCAGTGGGTGTGGCGGCAGAAACCGTCAACCCTTCGTTTTTGGCTATGCATCCTAGCGGAAAATATCTTTATGCGGTCAACGAAGCGGCTATCAGCGACGGCGGAAAGCACGGCGCCGTTTCCGCGTTTTCGATTGATCCGCAGACCGGCAAATTGACTCTCCTGAATCAGGTGTCCTCACTCGGCGTGGATCCCTGTTTTATCTCCTTCGACAAAACGGGCAAGTACGCACTGGTCGCAAACTATACGAGCGGCAATGTGGCCGTATTTCCTGTGATGCCCGACGGGAAAGTGGGCAAGGAAAGCTCGTTCGTCCAGGATAGCGGAAGGCTCGGACCGAACACGAAACGGCAAGAGGGCCCGCACGCTCACTTCATCGTAACGACCGCAGACAACCGGTACGCCGTCGAATCGGATTTAGGGTTGGATGAGATTCTGGTCTACAAGTTCGACGCGAGTAACGGCACGCTCATTCCCAACGACCCGCCCTATTTCAGGATCAAGCCGGGCTCCGGTCCCAGGCACATCGCTTTTTCGGCAGACGACAAGTTCGCGTACGTGGTGAGCGAGATGGGCTCAACCGTTACGGCGCTACGGTTCGACGCAAAAAAAGGCTCGTTCAAGGAGTTGCAGGCGATTTCCACGCTTCCTCCCGGCTACACCGGGCGCAACGATGCAGCGGAGATCGCCATTCATCCCAACGGGAAGTTCCTGTACGCGTCGAATCGCGGAAATGACAGCATCGCTATCTATGCAATAGACTCGAAGAAGGGGACGCTCACGCCGCAGGGAGGCATGCCCACCGGCGGAAAAGAGCCCCGGCATTTCACGTTTGATCCGTCCGGCAAATTCATGTTCATTGAGAACCAATTCAGCGACCAGATCGTTGTGACCCGCGTTAATCCCGAGACCGGAGCGCTCTCTTCGTCCGCGCAGACCATCCAGGTTCCATCGGCTGTGTGCCTTATTTTCCTGGCGCCACACTGAATCGAAGAACGTACCTCGCTTAGTGCACGGTGATGCTGGACACGCAATACCACTGCTGGTCGTGATCGGAGAGGAAGTACACGCTTTCCGGCCTGACATTGAATGGCGGTTTGCGGTTGGTCACAACGTACCCTTCGATCTGCGCGGCTGTCAGGTCGTCGCAGGGGAAAAAGACAAAGGAATACAATTCCGGCCTCTGCCTTCGACCCAGACCCCAATTCCCGCCGCCCCGCAGATGGGAAAAAAGTCTGGCCCGGATCGAATTGTGCTTCGTAGCGATTCCGATATAGGCTTCCTGGAGTGCTTGCTCGTCCCTTCCGGACAACACCATGTACACGCCGTTGGTATCTGCCGGAACATTTTCCTGGATCCCCGAATGTGTAAATGGGAAACGGCCTTGCCACTGGCGGCCATAAACATCTAGGTACATAATCGTTCTCCGGCGAAATCGTTCGTCGCCGCGAGGGTGCGGCTAACGCAAGTATCGCACACCTTTTTACGCAGAATAATCCAGCATAGGTGGAAACAATGAAGACCGGCCTCTGGTGTGTCCGCAAACTTTCTCTAATTTTCCTGACGCTATCGATTCTCATTCCATTGAGTTTCACCAAGGCGCAGGTGTCTGCACCCGGTGGTGACCCGAAGCAACCCATAGACGAGGCTTACACCGCGAAGATCAAAAAGTACACCACCGAGCCGTATTTCACTTCGCCGCTTGTGGACTATCTTCCTGCGTCGAAGACGGTGCCCACTCCGGAAGCGGCGTTGGGAGATATCGCGGGCGCGCCTGGGATACTTCCCTATGCCGAGCAAGTGTACAAATACATGCGGCTTCTCGAGAGCGCCACGCCTCGCGTGAAGGTCTATTCCATCGGCACCACGGAAGAGGGACGCGAGATGATCGCCGTGGCCATCTCTTCGGAAGAGAACATGAAGCGTCTCGAAGAGAATCGGGCGCTTCTCGAAAAACTGGCGGATCCGCGCACCATCAAATTGGACGATGCCGAAGCAGACAAAATTGCCGCCGAAGCGGCTCCCGTTTACTACATTACCGGAACCATTCACTCGCCCGAAACTGGCGCGCCCACCGCTCTGATGGAGCTGGCGTACCGTCTGGCGGTGGACGAAAGCCCCTACATTAGCGACATTCGCAACCACATGATCACGCTGATCACTCCCGTCGTCGAAGTGGATGGACGCGACCGAATGGTGGATCTCTACAAATGGCATCTCGCGCATCCCAAGGAGTTCTACCCGCCGCTCATCTACTGGGGCAAATACGTGGGGCACGACAACAATCGCGACGCCATGGGCGTGACGCTCGACCTGACCAAAAACGTCCTGAACACCTTCGTCGAGTGGAAGTCCCAGGTACTTCACGATCTGCACGAATCCGTGCCGTATCTCTACGACAATACCGTCGGCGATGGCCCCTACAACGCCTGGGTTGATCCAATTCTCACCAATGAATGGGAAATGATCGGCTGGCGCAATGTCGCGGACATGACCAAGTTCGGCATGCCCGGCGTTTTCACACACGGCGAGTTCGATACGTGGTCACCGGGCTACCTGATGTTTATCGCCGCAATGCACAATGGCATCAGCCGGCTTTACGAAACTTTCGGCAACGGTGGCGCGGACACTCGCGAACGCACCTTGGAGCCGGAGGAATATGCCCGCACGTGGTATAAGCAGAATCCGCCGCTTCCCAAAGTGCTTTGGTCGCAACGCGACAACAACAACTACGAAGAGACTGGGCTTCTCACCTCACTGCACTATTTCAGCGAGGATCGCGTGATGTTTCTGAAGAACTTCTATCTCAAATCCAAGCGTTCCATTCGCAAACCTTATGAAGAAGGCCCCGCGGCCTACGTTCTGCCAGGCGACGATCCGCGTCCAACGTTGCAGGCGGATCTGCTCCGCGTCATGCAGCGGCAGCACGTGGAGATTTCTCGCGCGACGTCGCCATTCACCGTGACGTTGCCCGCCAAAAAGAAAGTGAAGCAGGAGAAAACGGCCGCCGCGAAAAAGCCTGAAGAAAAAGCTGAAGCCAAGGCCGAGACCGTCACGTGTGAATTCCCCGCGGGAAGTTACATTATCCGCATGGACCAGCCCTATTCGCGCATCGCCGATGCGCTGCTCGATTATCAGTATTGGAGCCCGGACGACCCTCAGAAAACTCCGTATGACGACACCGGCTGGACGTTTGGCGAGCTCTTCAATGTGCAGGTGGTTCGCGTGAACGATGTGAAAGTGCTCGACGTGGCGATGGAACGCGTCACAATCGTACACGCGCCTGGTGGTGCTCACGCCAGCGGCACGGTTTTTGCGATCAACAACAACGCCGAGCCGGCGCTAGCCACTCTACGCTACAAACTAAAAGACGCCACCTTTGACGCCGCGGAAGACGCTTTTGAAGCCGGCGGCAGAAAATTCGATCGCGGAACATTTTTGATCAAAAATGTGGACCGCTCCACGCTGGAGACGACAACACGCGATCTTGGTCTGCAGGCCTACGCCCTCGCCACAGCCCCTGAGGTAAGAACCCATCCGATCCGGGCCGCGCGCATCGCCTACGTGCACACATGGCTCAGCACGCAGACGGAAGGTTGGTGGCGTATCGCGTTCGATAAGCTTGGAATTCCCTACGATTACATGAGTACGCAGGAAATCGCTAGGATTCCCGATCTGAACGCGAAATACGATGTCATCCTATTTCCGCCGGTCGGGTGGAATCTCCCCGCCACGACAATCGTGGATGGCTATCCCACCTCCTGGGGCAATCCGCTTCCTTGGATGAACACGCCCCTCACTCCAAATCTGGTCGGCAAGAACGATTCGACTCCCGACATGCGCCCAGGCCTCGGCTGGGACGGCGTCGAAAAGCTTCAGGAATTCGTGGACAGAGGCGGCGTGCTCCTCACTGCCACGGACACCTCGAATTTCGCCATTTCCCTAGGCCTCGCCAATGGAGTGAGCGTAACCTCTCCCAGAAAAATGAAGATCGTTGGTGCGGTGGTGGAAACGCAGCTCGTGGATCTTGCCAGCCCGATCGCTTACGGCTATGGCGACAAGCTCGCTGCCTATTGCGATCAGGGACCGATTTTTTCTCTGAGCAGCATCGTCGGTGCCCGACAGAGAGGCCGTCTAGGTCCGGAGATGAACGAGCGTCCCACGGGCCGAGGTAGGAAAAGTGATCAGGATTTCGTCGTCGGCCGGCCTGAGGTGACTCCTCCCGAGCAGCCTGAATCGGAGGATTGGCAGAATCCAACCGTGACGGACGAGGAGAAGTACAACAATCCTCGGGTGATCCCACCGGATCTCCGCGCCCGCGTGATCCTGCGCTATGCGGACGCCAAGGACCTTCTCGTTTCCGGGTTGATGGAAGGCGGTGACGAAATTGCCGAACATCCCGCCGTCATTGACGTCCCCGTCGGCAGAGGCCATCTTGTGCTCTTTTCCGTTAATCCCGTCTACCGCGGCGAGACCGAGGGGACCTATTCCTTCGTGCTCAACACCATCATGAACTTTGACAGCCTGAACGCCGACCGCAAACCCGACGAAAGATAGCCGCGGACACTTCTCCTTGCCATTCGGAAAGGTTGGAGTACAATCCCGGCCCGATGGCCAATCGCACGGCGAGAAGATCGGGGTCGAAGAAGTCGAGCACGCGTAAGGCGAAGGGAGCACGCTTCGGGAAATTGCCGAAGAATGCGCTTACGCGCATCGTGATCCTCAGGCCCAAGGAAGGCCAGGAGGTACTCCTCGAAGCGGAACTTCGCGCATTGGCCGGGCCCTCACGCAAGGAAGAAGGGTGCTTGCTCTTTGATCTCCATCGTTCGTTTGAGGGGCCTTCCGCGTTCCTGATTCACGAAGTCTGGGAATCTCGCGACTCCCACACCCGGCACACAAAGACGCCCCATTTTCTGCGCTGGGATGCCCGCAAGGACTCTCTAATCGTGACCCGCGAAGCCGCCTTCTGGAAGCAGATTGCGTGACTCAGCTAAGCGGGGCTAGGATTCCGGCGGAGCCAGGTAATATCCCGGCCGGGCGCGAACCTTCAAGTTGCTGCGATCCAGGGACACTTTGATTTCGTGATACCCGGTATTGCTTGTTCCCGTAGGCGTATAGCTCAGCGTGTACTGCGCATGCAGTTCTTCGCCGATCTCGTCAATCGCCCTCTCAATCGAACGATTCTTGAATGTCGCCACATGCATGCCACCCGTAGCGGTGTCGGCGACTTCCAAAGGATTCCCGGTGACCTTGTCTTTGGCATGGATCACCGCCCATTTTGCCAAGGCCATCAGGTCAATCGTATTTGTCACCCGAGGATCCTCTTCGACAGGAATGGGTGGCTCGCCTGGAATCGGCGGCAGAGGATACGTTCCGGGAGGAGCAATCGTCGTCGCGGATTGCTGCGGTTTGGCCTGCAGCATGGCTCGCGTGCTGGAAAGTCCCACACTGTAGATCGTCACGTTGGCCAGTTGCGCCTGCCTCAAAACCTCGCCAAGTTGTGATTCGCTGCCCTGGTCGGTTGCCTCGGAAATCACCAGCAATACGCGCCTTCGTCCCGGCTTGTGGGGTGTGGCCTCCGGCCGGTCGCTGAGCATTTCGACGCCCGCCGCCATCGCATCGTACAACTTTACTCCCGATGTGCCGAGCTTCAGGTGCGTCACGACATCCTGAATCTTGTCCGCGTTCGACGTGAACTCTAGAAGATGATCCACGGAATCGTTGAATCCGATGATGGCGGCTTCGCCGGTGGGGCCCATGACTGTATCGGTAATTAGAATTCCAGTCTTCCGCAATTCCGGCAAAAGAGGCTCGATGTTTGAACTGGTTTCGTAAAGGACGACTAAGGAGACGGGATCTCCGCCCACATCGAAGTGAGTGATATTCTGGGGAATCCCTTGATCGGTAAGGTGAAAATCCCCGGCGCCGAGGCTCGTGACCATTTCTCCCTTCGAGTTGCGCACTGTAACAGGTGTATTGACCAGCGTCACGCGGCTTATGATCTTGGCCTGCGCTGCGGGAGGAGGCTGCTGAATCGTTGTTCCTGGAGTCGGAGGCAACGGTCCCTCGGGCGCCTGGGCAAACAGAGCCGAAGGCCAAAGCGTCGCCACAAGCGCCGCGGTCAACCCATGCTGGATAGCCCTGAACATCGTTTTCCTTCCCCAGTAATCAACAAAGGCCGCCTGGCCGCAGACGAAACCTTCGTTCCTGACTATACTCAATTCGACGCATCGCGCCCCCTGGACGTTGCCGTAGCATGCGGCGCTTCCTACAATGGTAGTTTGCGCCGTTCGGAGGCAGGGTAATGTCCGCAGATACTCACAGGTTGAAAGCGCAGCACGCACCAAAAGTTCCCCATGAAGATCCCAAGTTCCTCGACAGCACACCCGCACGCCCCTTGCGCATCCTCGCGGAGTACTTGAATCCGCTGGTTCAGCTCAAAAAAGAAGGCATTGGAGATACGATCGTGATGTTCGGCTCGGCGCGCATTGATTCTCGCGAGACCGCCCAGGCGCGGTTAACGCGGCTGAAGAGTTTGAAAACGAGCAAGCTTTCCGCTCCTGAACGCGTGCGGCATCGTGCGGCCTTGCGCCACGCCAAAAGCTCCTACGAGATGTCCCGCTATTACGAAGAAGCGCGCCAGCTCTCGCACCGGATCACAACCTGGGCACTCTCGCTCGGGCCTCGGCCCCGGCGCTTTGTCGTATGTTCCGGCGGAGGGCCCGGGATCATGGAAGCCGCAAATCGGGGTGCGTATGAAGCCGGTGGCAAGTCCCTCGGCCTGTCCATCGAACTCCCGCACGAGCAGTTCGCCAATCCCTACATCAGTCCCGAACTCAGCTTCAATTTTCATTACTTCTTTATGCGCAAATTGTGGTTCGCGCAAATCGCAAAAGCGCTGATCGTTTTTCCAGGCGGATTCGGCACCATGGACGAACTTTGGGAAATGATGACCCTGCTTCAAACCGGAAAGCTGGCCAAACATAATCTGATCTTGATCTACGGCCGCAAATATTGGGATGAAGTGTTGAATTTCCGCGCCATGGTGCGTTGGGGAACGATCAGCGACAATGAATACGGCCTTTTAAAATTCGCCGATGACGTTGACGAGGCGTTCGAATTGATTCGCGCCGACCTCGAAAAGTACCACATGGAAGTTGACCCGTTTTTACAAACCTACTGAACTTTTTCCGCGGACTAGAACCTTTGGCCTTGTTGACACCAGGACACTTACCGTTTGGCTGGTGAGTTGCACTTCTCTGGTTGCGGTTGAAAACAAATTACGCCGCTTCTCTTGAATTGCGGACGCGGCACTCTGCGAGGATGGGCGAATGCTGAAACGACCGAACCGCAAGCGAGGCAGTTTCTTGAACCTGGTGTTTGGAGGCGCGCTACTCCTGGGATTACTCACGCTTGTTGGTCCGCCGCGCGCGGCCGCCGGCGAAGATGAATGCCAGAAACGCACCGTGCATGCCGACCATGAACTCCACGAGGCCATCGAACACCACGGCTGGGACAGCAAGCAGGCTAACCATTGGCGTAACGAACTTCAGGCAGCGCGTGAGTTCTGCTGGGATCACAGCCATCGCTGGTGGGACGAAGACGCCCATCGCTGGCACACGGATCGCGACTGGGACGACCACGATCACGACCATCCTCCCCATTGAAGTCTCGCAAACTGAGCCGCCGCTATCGCTTGACAAATGAGCAAGTCAGAAACGAAAAGAGGGCGCGATGAAAACTCATCGCGCCCTCTTTGTTGCGGTCCGCATTCAGTGCGGAACCGAAGTCAGCTCATCCAGAAAAACCGCTTCGAAGCGTCGCTTTTCATCCTGATCGTGCAACATCACCACCGGAACCACTCGCAGCCACTGCTTACACGAGTGGCACTGCGTCGCTTCGCCCTGCAGATCCTGCAAAAAACCATCCGTAAAATGGTACTGCGTGCGCTCGCGCCGAGCCCTTTTCTGGTCGCGTGCTCCGCAGTGCGGACAAACAAATTCGACTGTGTCCTGCTGCGGATCGCGGTCCAGTGCTGCCCAGCCCGTGCGGCGCATCCCTACAACTTCCGCATTGCGCCGGTCCATGGGCCTACCTCCTTGGATCCACGTCCAAAGCTATGGATGCAATCCTCGCCCTTTTAGATACAACCTCTCTAACTTGTTGTAAATAATGTATATAGATTAGTTCCGTACGGCCAATCCACAGCCTTTGGCCGTTTTGGCCACGGACTTGTTGTTCTTTCTGGCCACCCCGCCCTGCTCTGGGAACATCCATTGCTTCCCGGTGTCCAAATGGGAGGAGGACGCGCGCACCTCACATCCCTGCGAGCGCCGCGCCGGGTTCTGCAAGGCAATCTGCAGAGTTCGGCGCGGCTCATCCTCAGTTTCGCGCTCGCAGCATATTGTTTGGAGGTGTGTGATGTCCGTCGAACCTGCGAGTGTTTCCCAGAATGACGTTGGTACTTTGCGCGGCTGTCTGGTTGATGGTGATTTGCAACAACGTACTCTCGAACGCCGCGTACGCCGCCGCGCTATTGTCCTTTCAATCTTGTTTCAAAGCGCGGCTCTCGTTGCACTGATCATTATTCCTATGTTCGGGAAGTCTCCCCAGATCAGCGCCCGCGAGTACATCCCGATTCCGCCCTACTACCACTCTCAGGGAGACACGCGACCTGATACGCCGCAGCGACCTCGTACCGAACATCCACGCTGCAACTTTTGCGCCCCCTCTGTAATCCCGCCTACGGTTCCCGTCCTCCCAGCCGACACCAGCACGGGTGCCACTCCCAATGCCGCGGGGATTGATCTCGGCCCGGGAACAAATGGACCGTCCGTTCCAGGCGGAATCAGTCTCTTCGACAACCGCCCGCCCCCCCCACCGGTGCAACCTCCGCGCTCACAAAAGCACATGATCCACACCACTTCCATTGATCCCGCAATGCTCACCTATCGTGTGGAACCCGTCTACCCCACGCTCATGCGCCAGATTCATAAAGACGGCAGGGTCGAACTCCGCGCCATCATCTTCACCGACGGCACTATCGAATCTCTTCAAGTCGTCTCCGGCGATCCCGGCTTCTATCAATCTGCACTCGATGCCGTCCGCAAATGGCGCTACCGGCCCACATACTTAAATGGCATGCCCGTCGAAGTTGAAACCAACATCACCGTGATTTACAAGATCCAGTAGCCGCTCGCAGGACAAGAATACGCGGGGCTGTGCTGCTACTACGTTGTAAGTTTTCTGATTTGCGATTTGTCGTTATAACAGAGGTTCGCCGGCGTGCCGGGCGATCGCTTCCCGCGCGGCGTCTCGCAAACGCACTACCTCGTGCCAATCAGCCGACTCCTCACCCTGGACCGCCGCGACTTCCATCGGATAAATCGGTGGCGAGATTGTAATGGTCACCGCCGTCGGCCGCGGGATGTACGTTCCATCTCGCAAAAACTTTCTGGTCCCCGCCAGGGATACCGGAATGATCGGCGCGCCTGTAGTCACGGCCGCCTTGAACGCTCCAAGTTGAAATGGCCGAATTCCAAGTTCCGGCACGAACGTTCCCTCCGGAAACACAAAAACGGAATCCCCGGCCAGAACATAATCCTCCATCTCCTGCGCCGCCAGCCGCCGCGACTCGGTGTCCAGCCGATTAAAGGAAAGATGCCCCATCTTCCGCAAAAATGTCCCGATGAACGGCATTCTCTGGACTTCCGTCTTGGCGACGAATCGGTACGGCACGCCGAGCCCCATCATCAGCGGCAAAACATCGAAGTAGCTCGCGTGATTCGACGCGTAAATGATCGCTCCCGGCGTCCTCATGTATTCCTTGCCGAAAACGCGCACGCGAATACCGGCCGCTGCGAACAACACTTTCAAGGCTCCGGAAGTAAAGCGTCCCGCCTTCCGATGATCCTTGAACACCAAGACCATCGCCCAGGTGGGCACAATCCACAGGGAAAAAACCAAGATGAAATAGATGCCGTACAGATACTCGAGCGCGCGCCCAATTTCTTTCCGGATCTTTCCGCCGGCCATCTTCGCCCCGCTCGTTGCCCCCAATTTCAAGAATTGCGCCCACGCGGGCGGTCGCTTCGCGGACAGCGTTCCAGCCAGATAAAGCTGGCGGGTTTCTTCACGCCGCAGTTTGCCGCTGGATGTTTTGGGGATGCTTCCCGGTGGGATCAGTTCGACGCGATCTGGCGGCATGCCCAATCCCCGCGCGACCTTTTCTGTAATCTCCGCCGCGATGTCGGCGCGCCGCTTCGAGCCCGCTTCCCGCAGTTCCGCCACCACCACCAGCTTTTCTGTCCCCGCTCCTTCGTCTCTCAGGCCGAACGCGACGATGCAGCCCTTTCGAATTCCTTCCGCGCGCGCCGCGAGTTCCTCGACTTCATGCGGATAAAGATTTCGCCCGCCCTTGATGATGATGTCCTTCACCCGGCCCGTGACGTACAACTCTCCTTCCGACACGTACGCCCGGTCTCCCGAATTCACCCACGGAGATCCACCGTCGCTCTCCGGCCCGCCCGCAAAGAGCTCTTTCGTCGCCGCTTCATTGTTGTAGTATCCCGACGTCGCGGAAGGTCCACGAAACCACAAAAATCCTTCCGTTCGTTCCGGCACCTCTTCGCCTTTTTCATTCACGATGCGAATCTCGTGCCCGGGCACGGGTTTTCCGCAACAAACAAACGAGATCGCATTTTCCTCATCGCCAAACGGAACGCCACGTCCTTCTGCCGTGAACGTATCCCGGTCCACTCGATCAATCTTTGGTCCTCGCCCCAGTGCCGGCACGGTCACGGCAAGCGAAGCTTCCGCCAGGCCGTACACTGGAAGTTGCGCCTCGCGCCGGAATCCATATTTGGAGAATCGTTGTTCAAACCGTTCGAGCGTCTCCGGATTCACCGGCTCCGCGCCGTTCAACGCCGCGCGCCAGGAGCTCAGGTCCAATCCTTCGATGTCCTTTTCCGCGATCTTCCGGACGCACAGCTCGTAAGCGAAATTCGGCGCAGCGGCGATCGTTCCCCGGTGCTTATGAAACGCCCACAGCCATCTCTCCGGGCGCGTCAAAAATGCCAGCGGCGAGAGCACCACAAGCGGCACGCCATAGTGCAACAGCGTCAGCCACGCGCCGATCAATCCCATGTCGTGATAGAGGGGCAGCCAGCTTACTCCAACATCGGCCGGTCCCATTCCTACTGCTTCTCCCACCGCTCGAATGTTCGCCAGCAGGTTTGCGTGCGTGAGCACCACTCCTTTGGGATTGCCGGTTGAGCCGGAGGTGTATTGCAGCAGGGCAGTGTCATTCCCTTTGCGGACGCGGCTTCCCGTGAGGTGCGCGGGCAGCGCCCCAGGTGCTGGCGGAGGAGCTTTGTCAGCGCTTTCCATCATTCTCTCCGCATCCAACACCGTTTCCAGCGTTCGCACACGCGGCTTCAGGAGTTTCGCCACCGCCTCTGCCCTGCGAAATGTCAGCAGAAGGCAAACCCCCGCATTGTTCAGAATCGCCGCTTGCCGGCCAGCATATTCTTCAATCCGATCTGCGCGGAACGGCGGATAAATTGGTACAGGTACCGCTCCTGCCATCAGGATTCCCGCATAGGCCACGAAGAACGCGCGAGAAGTGGGTAGCATCAGGGAAACGCGTCCACCTGGAGGGACGCCCTGCCTCGCAAGTTCCGCTCCGCATCGGTGCGCAGCCGCGTAGAGATCGCCAAAGGTCAAGCTCAGGATCCGTTCGCCGCTCTCTGTGTCTTCCGTGATATGCAAGTGAGTTTGATCGGCATTGTGCAGCGCCCTATAGCGAAGCACCTCCACAAGCGTTGTCGCGGCAAAGACGCCTTTCTCCTGTGCCTCGCTGTGAAGTCTCTGTACTGCCACCGAGGAACGCAACGCTGATCTATCGCCTGCTTCGATATCGCTGGCGTCCGGAGCCGCCAGAATGGCGTTGGCCAGCGCTTCCGCGGTATCCGCTTCGGCCGCAACACGGTCGGGCAGCCTTACCCCAAACTGCTTCTCCAGACGCGCAATCAATTCCACGCGTTCTAGGCTCCCGAGTCCCAGGTCCCGATCAAGATTCGCACTGGGTCCCAGCATGGGCAGTGCGCCTTCGCTGCCCAGTTCGATCAGAACCTCGCGCAGAATTTGCAACACGCGTTCACGCGCTGCCGAACGATCGAGTTGTGTGCTGGGTGTCGCCACTGATTTAGGAGAGGAAACGCTTGACGGAGGCTACCACGAGGCTGAGCGAATTGCCATTGTCCTCCGGCCCGTTTCCGCGCTTCAGGCGCCTTTCTGGTTGAACTGCTCTGAGCTGTAGCCACGCGGCAGCAGCGTAGTGGATAGGTCTACTCCGGAAAGATCCGCTCCCGAAAGATCGGTCTCGCGCAGAATCGTTACCCCCATATCCGCGCCGCTAAAGACGGCTCCCCTCACGTTGGCCAGGCGGAAGTTTGCGTTGCGCAACAGCGCCTTGCGGAAGTTCACGTTCGAAAGATCGCAGCGGAAAAATTCCACCCCGCTCGCTTGCGCCTCCTCCAGGTTTGCTCCTGCAAGAATCGCTTCGGTCATATCCGTGTTGCGCAGGTCCGCTTTTCGCAGGTTCGCCCCGCTGAGAACCGTTGCGCCAAGCTTGGCCCTTCGCAGGTCGCTTCCTTGCAGGTAAGCCCCTCGCAAAATCATTTTGCTCAGGATCAGCCCGCTCAAGTCCGCCTCGCTCAAGTCCGCCCCGCTCAAGTCCGCCTGCTGTCCTCCGGGCTTTCCCAGAAAGAACAATTCGTGTGCCCGCAGAATTTCCGTCAGCATTTTACCGGTTACCTGAATTGACTTTGTTTTTCTTAATCCCATGGCCGTACCTCTCTTGTCTTCTTTTCCCAGTTTACCGGAACGCTGCCATCGAGGATATTGCCGGTTGTTCCTTCAGATGATTCTCCGGCGTCCCGCTGGAGTAGAATGGATCTTGTTTGCTTCGCTATGCGGCCTTAGGCCGATCTGAGGGTCTGTGAAATTCCGTGCCGACGCTGCCTTGCTCTCCCTCGTAGCAATCGGTAGTTTCCTATCTTGCCTCTCCTCCAACCGTTTGGAAGCCCAACTGCCCCGCCAGCGCCCGGACGACGAAATCGTTGCGGCACTCACCGGTGGTCGGGTCATTATTCATGTTTCTCAGGACAAAATCATCTTCGCTGCTGTGAACCGCCCTCTCGAACAAGGTGCCCCTCCTCCTCGCCTCGCGGAGTTGGATAGCAGGCATGTCGGCGTGTTTCTCGGCGCCTCCGAGTGGCGCATGCCCGCAGATCCTGCTCCCGTTCGACTGGACCGCGACGTTCCTCGTTTCGGGGGACAAAATCCTCAGTACGCCGGATATGGCGAGAGCGGCGAACCCGATTTGGAGACCATGGGCACCGCGTTCCTTGAAAGGCTCCATTCATTGGCCGCTCGCTTGCACCACAAGCTCAACTTTCCTCCAGATCAGGCTCTTTTTGAATTGGTGGTCATCGGCTTCGGTCCCCAGGACTATGGCCCCGAGGTTTGGACCGTCGAATATCGCATCACTCAGGAAAACATTACCTCCAACGGTGCGGACTACTGGGAGACCCGCGTCCTCCGTCCGCGATTTACCCAACTCTATCCTCCGGAAAAACACTCGCCCCACACCATCGTCGAGACGGGTTATCCCGACGCCGGGAAAGGCCCTTCCATCCAAGAGTTGATCGAGGGAAATGACCCGCGCATTGCCCAACTTTGCTCCTCCGACTCGCGCTTCGCGAAAGTTGACGCGCTCATTGCCAAAGGGGACGCTCAAAAAGCGGTAACCAACGATTCTGTGGACTTTTTTCGCGCGCTCGTCCCCCTGATCTATCCCCATGAAACCTTCTTCATAGGAACCATGGAAGAGGAGCATGGGTTCGATTGGGTTGTTCCGCCGGAAGAGCCGGTGGAGAAAGCTCGAGAGAAAACCAACAGCCAGCCCGAAGCACCGAGCCTCAGGAAGCGACCGGATTCCCCATAACCACTTTATTCAATATCAGTGGTTCACTCCAGACGCACAATCTAGTTACCGGGTCGAGTTTGGCCTCCCTTTCAACACTCGGCACAATATTCCCAGCCGTCCCCATAATTCACGCCTCCACCAACATTATCCATAGGAAGACACCGGCGCTGAACGCGGAATAGATTGACCATACCTAGCAAAGTATCAATCTCCGGCTGAGTGTGCTCGTCCTACAGCCATTCCAATATCTCTCCGATAGTGCATACCCTCAAAATGAATCAACTCTACGCCTCTATAAGCCTGGGTCACGGCTTGTTCAAGATTCCCGCCAACGGCCGTGATCCCGAGCACTCTTCCACCGGAGGTTACCACCGTCCCGCCAATGAGCTTGGTTCCAGAATGAAAAGCCTTCACACCGTCTAATCTTTCCAAAGCGGTTAGTCCTCCAACCGGAAGGCCCCTGTCAAACTTTCCAGGATAGCCGCGGGAAGTCATCACCACACAGACGCTTGCATCCCGGTTCCACTTGATTTTCTCAGGCTCAAAGCGCCGCACAGCCACGCTCGAGAGTATCTCTGCGAGGTCGAAATCCACCCGCGCCATGATTGCCTGGGTCTCAGGATCCCCCAGACGGCAATTGAACTCCAAAACCTTCGGACCGTGCGCAGTGAGCATCAGGCCGATATACAGAAATCCCTGGTAGCGGATCCCATCGGCTTCGAGCCCGTGCAGCGTAGGTTCAACGATTTGCTTGAGGATCTCTTCCCGCAGCCCGGATGGCAGAAGTTCTTCGGATGAGTACGCTCCCATGCCTCCCGTGTTAGGTCCCTTGTTGCCGTCGAGTAGCTGTTTATGATCTCTCGTGGGCGCCAGCTGAGCATACTTTTCCCCATCCGTTAAAATAATAAACGAAAGTTCTTCACCTTCCAGCGCCTCCTCAATCAGAATTCGCCGGCCCCCGGCTCCCAGTTCGTTCAGTTCCATCACCCGGTAAATGAAATCCCGGGCCTCGGCAACATTTTTAGCGACCAAAACTCCTTTGCCGGCGCACAGTCCGTCTGCCTTGATCACCGCTGGCCACACAACTTCATCCAGCGCCGCATCAGCGTCCCCTGCGGCAGCAAAAGTTCCAAACAGGCGCGCGGTGGGGATGCTATGTCGCTGCAAGAACTCCTTACAGAAGATCTTGCTTCCCTCGAGCTGCGCCGCAACCTGCGATGGTCCCACGACCAGGAACCTTCGAGCGCGAAATGCATCCGTGATCCCGTTTACCAGCGGAAGTTCCGGACCCGCGATCGTCAGGTCAGGACGAATTTGATCTGCCAGTCTCAGGAGCGCGCTTACGTCTCCCGCGTCCACCTCCATGCACTCCGCTTCCCTTGCAATGCCCGCGTTTCCCGGGGCGCACCAGAGCTTTTCAACCTGCGGGCTTTGCCGCAGTTTCCATACCAGCGAGTGTTCCCTGCCGCCGCCGCCCACCACAAAAATTCTCATCGATTCCGCCCCGCAACCTTCTCCTTCGAACCATAGACGCGCATCCATGCAGTGTCAACCCCCAGGCACACGAATAGGCGTCCATATTCTATATTACTTATAAGATATATAATGCAGTGGCTATAACAATGAGGGAAAATCGTAAGCCACAACTAAGGCACGGAGCTACGCCTGGCTCAGCGCTCGAATGGGTATCGTCACCCCCGTCGCCGCATCTGAGGATGTAAGCATGTGGCACCGGCCGTCGAAAATTCCTCCCGGGTCAATCACCAGGCAGGGTGAATGCACTTCCCCAGTCACGACGCCTTTTGCCTGAATTTCAACGCGCCCTTTCGCGAAGATCACGCCGTCGTAGCGTCCCGCGATCACCACGCGGTTTCCTTCGATTTGCCCTTCAACTTTCGCATTTTCTCCCAGCACGAGAGTCTGCTCGGAGATGATATTGCCTTTGACATTGCCATCCACTCGGAAGGTCCCCTTTACTTGCAGCGTCCCCTCCATGGTCACGCCTTGATCGATGAAGCCGGTCCATTCTTCGCCGGACACGCCATTCGATCCCCCCGGCCATTTCCAAGCCATACGAACCCCCAAAACAATTGACACTCCCACTCTATCGGCGCGGCGCCCGATGTCAACCAGTCCGCTTCATCGAAGTGTCGAAAGATGCGACTGCACGTGAGGTCAGTATTCTAACGAACTGCGACGGAGTTATTTCAGCAGCCGGTCGTACAATCCCATGAGCTGCGCGTCGTCGTAATATTCGAGGATGAGTTGGCCAGCGCGTATTCTTGTCTTCGGCCGTAGCAGCACTTTCGTTCCCAAATGTCGCTGCAACTCTTCGATTGCGGCGCGAACATTTGCATCCGAATGAAATTCGGTCGAACTCTGGGCACCGCGAGTTCGGCGCGAAGCAAGCCTCTCGATTTGGCGCACGGTAAGACCGCCGCGCGCAGAGCGTCTCGCATAGCGCATCCTGAGCTGAGGATCCACGACCGCCAGGAGGGCGCGTCCGTGCCCGGCGCTCAGTTTTCCTTCTTCAATCCATTCCTGAATGAGCGGTTCCAATTTTAGAAGCCGGATGGCATTTGCAACGGTCGCGCGGTCTTTTCCAGTGCGTTCCGCGACTTCTTCTTGAGTCAGATTGAATTCCTCTCGCAACCGATCAAAAGCGCGGGCCGCCTCCATCGGATTCAAGTCTTCGCGCTGAATGTTCTCAACTAGGGTCATTTCCAATGCGAGCTCGTCCGGAACGTCCCGCACGATGGCGGCAACTTTCAGCAATCCCGCTCGCTGTGCAGCTCTCCACCTGCGCTCGCCAGCTATCAGCTGAAAGCGCTTCCCCGCGGGCCGCACCACAATCGGCTGAATGATTCCACTCGATTGAATCGACCTTGCGAGCTCGTCCAGACCCTCTTCACGAAACCGCGTCCGGGGCTGGTATGGGCTGGGCTCGATCAACTCAATATCAAGCTGCTCAGTTCCACTCCGGGTACTTTCACGAGCAGGGACTGCCGCAGCAGCTGCCGGTCCAGCCGCAACGGGGCCTGCAGGTATTGCTGACGGCGCTTGCGGTTCAGGCTCCCGAATGAGCGCTCCGAGCCCCCGTCCTAACGCGTTTCTCGACATTGGCAATCACCTCCTGGGCAAGCTGGGTATAGCCTTCGGCTCCTCTGCTGTGCATATCGTAGAAAATAATTGGCTTTCCGAAGCTCGGTGCTTCCGCGAGCCGGACATTGCGCGGAATCACACTCTGTAGAACTTGCGTTCCAAAAAAACTGCGCAAATCCGTCGCAACCTGCCTCGACAGCGTGGTTCTCTCATCAAACATCGTCAATAGAATCCCCTCGATCTCCAAACTGGGATTCAACGTGCGTCGAATGCGCATCAAAGTGTCCAACAACTCGGAAACGCCTTCCAAGGCTAGATATTCACACTGAATAGGCACCAAAACGGCGTCCGCGACAACTAAACCATTAAGAGTAAGGAGATCCAGGGCGGGGGGACAGTCAAGGATAATGAACTTGTACTTTTCTCGAAGGGGCTGCAGAAAAGCCTGCAGTCTGTACTCGCGATTTTCCGCCGTCACCAATTCCACTGCCGCACCCGCTAAATTCTTATCTGAGGGGATGACATCAAGCAAATCGACTTGTGATTTCTGCAAGATTCGCTCGTGGGGCTCATTCAAGATCAGTGCGTGATAAAGCGTCCGGCGGGACGGATCCTTGGCAAAACCAATTGCAGCTGTTGCATTTGCTTGAGAGTCGCAATCTACCAGCAGGGTGGGCTGTTCTGCGGTCGCCAAACAAGCGGCCAAATTTACCGCCGTGGTTGTTTTTCCAACTCCGCCTTTTTGATTCGCAACGGCGATAATGCGAGCCAAACGATTGCCTCCCCGTATCGAAAATCTAACAAACGAGTTCTGCCGATGCAAGATGTTTCACGTGGAACAGTCTGGTTGCCTCATCCGTGTGGCTCGGAAATGTTCCACGTGAAACAAAAGCTGAGTGGATGACCCTGAAGCCCCATTGTTCCACATGGAACAAATCTTGACAGAATACAACCATCGGTCATTTTTGGTGCGCCTTTGCGGCTGTGATGCTGGCTTGGAAGCACATTCCATTCGGTTGAGTCAAACTAGAGAGCTCGCCGTCTTCGCATGGCATTGTACTCAGGCTATTTCTGGTTGTCGGATCATTCTGCTGCACTAAGTCGTTGCGCCGACGTTAGTTACTTCGCGATGACCGGCAAGAAGGCAGCGCCGCAGGGATCGCGGGACATCCATAACTTGACCCCATCTCCATCCCGGGATTCCACGGATCGCCTCCGCATCGCTCTTCCCGATCCAAAATATAACCTCCTGAGCGCCAACTCTAGGGCCACCAGCCCATTGAAGAAATCCTTCAAATTCCCCCAGAGCTCTCGAACAGACCACATCCAGAGGCGCGACTTCCTCGCCCAGTTCTTCATACCTGCTCACCAACACCCGAGTGTCCGTAAGCTTCAGCTCGCGAACGACTTCCGCGAGAAAAGTGGCCTTTTTGACACTCGATTCAATCAGAAAGACGTAGTTGTCGGGGCGGATGATCTTCAGGGGAAGCCCCGGGAAACCACCACCTGAGCCAACGTCGGCCAGCCGACACGATGTTTTTGGCAATAGCGACGCACCAAACATCGATTCGCAAAAGTGGCGATTCAGGATTTCCAGGGGATCGCGGATGGCGGTGAGATTGACCTTGTCATTCCAGGCCAGGAGCATGGCCATATATTGTTGGATTTGCAGAACTTGCTCGGCATTTAAGGTCAACTCAAATTCCTGGCAGGCGCGCAGGATCGCGCGTTCGCTGGTTAGAGGGGGCTGGCCAGTTGACATTGTAGTTTATATTAACTCTACAGTAATACACTCCCGATTTTCGTCCCGCTACTGCCCGTGGCATCTGAAGCGAGGTATTTTGCACCCGCGACTCCCGCCACCAGGTCGATCGCTGCGTGCCAAAAAATCAAAGGCACAATACTATCGCACAGAATCCGCACGCCTCCGAATGCCGCGCCCAAAAAAATTGTTCCTGCCACGCCACTGCGCCCCTGATACAAATGCGCTAAGCCAAAGAGAACGGCGCTCAAGACCACCACGCTCCAGCCCGGGAGACCTGCCCTAAGCAATGCAGCCATGGCAAAACCGCGATACAGAAACTCCTCGCAAGCACCCGCGGTCAGGGCCAGACATGCGTAGGGAACAATCTCCACGCGGGAACGTGGAAGGATGCGCTCTGCAACGGCGTGCAACTGGCTCGGCTGTCGGTCCGCCCGTTTTCCGATGCGCCATAGATTCCACCAGTGCAGAAGGCCCAGGGCGACCGCTCCAGCAAGGCCCAGGAGAATGAGTTCTTGGCCATTTTTCCAAGCCAGCCCCAGTTCCTCGCGTGAAAGTCCTCGCGCATGAACGCGCCACGCCACAACCGCGGCTGCGACCCATTGAAATGCGATGGTCGAAAAATAAAGTGCGATGCGCTCTGCCCTTCCCACATGGGGCATTTCCAGTAGGCGGCGGAATTTGGCGCGCCCGCGCCAGGGCAGCAATACACCCAAAGCGATGAACAAGAGCCAAAAGTCCCAAGGCATCGCGCGATGAAAGCACGTTTGCAGGCTTCCGCGCAACTCGTGCGCAAACATGGCGCGACATCCCTATAATACGAGCGTGTGAGGTGACGTCTTGGCAGACCGCGTGAAGTTGACCGGAATGGCCAAGGCAGCCGGTTGAGCAGCCAAGCTGAGTCCCGGGATCCTGGACTCTGTGCTGCGCCGCCTGCCGCGGCAAACTGACCCAAAGGTGCTCGTTGGTTTCGATACCAATGACGACGCCGGGGTGTATCTGCTCGACGGAGGAATGGCACTCGTACAGACCGTGGATTTTTTCACTCCGATCGTGGATGATCCCCACACTTTCGGCGAGATCGCCGCCGCCAATTCTCTCAGCGACATCTACGCTATGGGAGGACGCCCACTCTCCGCTCTTTCCATTGTAGGCTTTCCGGAAAAGGGCGACCCGGACCTCCTCGAGCAAATCCTTCGAGGCGGCCTCGTCAAAATGATGGAGGCCAATTGCTCCGTCATTGGCGGCCATTCGGTCCGCAATGACGACATTCTTTTTGGCTACGCCGTGACCGGACTCATTCACCCAGCGCGCGTCTGGAAAAATGTGGGCGCACGGCCGGGCGACGTCCTGCTCTTCACAAAGTCCCTCGGGACAGGGGTGATAAGCACGGCCTTGAAAAAGGACCGGGCAACGCCGGAATCGTTGTCCGCGGCCACGGCGGCAATGACCACACTCAATCGCGCGACCGCCGAAGGGTTGCACGAAGTCGACTCCACAGCGGGTGAGCCGACTCCCATTCACGCGGTCACGGATGTGACCGGATTTGGATTGCTAGGCCATGCGAGAGAAATGGCCCTCGGAGATCCAGCTCGCGGCATTGCTCCCGTTTCACTCGAGATTGAACACGCAGCCTTCGCCTATTTGTCTGGCGCTTTGGACGCAGCGCGGGAAGGCCATTTGCCCGGCGGCCTGCACAACAACCGGTCTTTCGTTGGCGACTGCGCTGAATTTGCCGCTGGCGTCTCTCAAGAACACCGCGATCTTCTCTTCGACCCGCAAACTTCAGGAGGCTTGCTCGTCGCCATTTCCGCCGCAGCTGCCGCCGAAGCACAAAATTCACTCGAACGCCACGGAGTCGCAGTGCGGCAAGTCGGCCGCGTCCTCGAGAGGCGTTCCCCGCTGATCTCCGTAATCTGAAGTTTTCAGGAAGTTCCGCGGAACCGGGCAACCCAAGTACACTGGCAGAATGGACACGATTACCCACGGCATCGCGGGCGCCCTCATCGGCAAAGCGCTCTTCAAGGGCGAAGACATGTTCGCGCTGAAGCCCATGAATCGAGCTCGAATCGTGACCTGGTCTTTCATGCTCGGCGCCATCTTTCCTGACTCCGACGTTCTCCGCGATTTCTTCTCCCACAATCCGCTCCTGCTGATCACCTGGCATCGCAGCATCACCCATTCGCTGATATGCATGCCGGTGTGGGCGCTGATTCTTGCGGCGCTTACGCGGTGGATCGTGCGCTGGCGAAAGTGGGAATCGCCTTCATTTCTCGCTCTTGTTGGGATCTACGTCATCGGCATCCTGAGCCATATCCTGCTCGATCTCGCGACAACTTTCGGCACCATGATCTGGTCTCCCCTGTCATGGGCGCGTCCGGCGTGGGACATTCTTTTCATTGTGGACTTTACCTTTACGGGAATCCTGCTTTTGCCTCAGTTCCTCGCCTGGTTGAATCTCGACGCGGAGCGCGCCAAACGCCGCGCGCTGTTCACCTGGCTGATCTTCATGCCGGCACCTTTCGTCGTTGCCGCCATCGCGCGCACGGTTGGCGCTCCCATTTCCGATAGCTCAGTCGTGATTGCTGTTCTCGTTCTCACACTGTTGATTCTTTTGCCCGCATACCGCGGCTGGGGGTCGCGTTTCGGCTATTTCAAGTGGAACCGCGCCGGCTTCGCTGCGGCCTGCATTTACGTGGGACTGGCCGTCTTCGCTCACCATGAGGCATTCGCGCGAATCCGGTCTTTCGCCGCTTTGGAAAACATTCAAACGGAATCCATGGCCGCATTGCCGCTCCCGCCTTCGCTCTGGCATTGGGACGGCCTGATTCTCACGCAGCATGGCGTTTACGAGATGCGCATGGACCTCAGCGAGAAGTCTTCTTTGACCGCGCGGGCAGCAGCAGCTTCGAATCCCGCCGCGGAACCGCCTATCGAATATCACTTTTATCCGGATGCGCCTGACAACTTTTACATCGAAGCCGCCCGCCAGCTGCCCGAAGTTCGCGATGTCTTATGGTTCGATCGCTTTCCAGTCACGCGCTTTCACATGGAAGGGGATGACGCGGTGGTGGAAATTCTGGACCTGCGTTTCCCTCAAATGAACCCCAATCGTCCTTCTTCATTCACTTACCGGGTGCGCTTCGATTCAGCACGGCGGGTTATCTCTCAAGGTTGGGTGCGCCGCTAAATTCGGGGGATGGTTCGGCTATCGGCTAGTCTTGCCTTGTGGTGCGTTCGCCGGGTGAATCACCACCTGCCGGTTTTCGCCGACTCCGACGCTCTCGGTCCTCACGCCCGGCATTTCTTTCAATGCGAGATGCACAATTCTCCGCTCTCTCGGAGACATGGGATTCAGCCGGAACGGCTGCCGCGTCGCCTGGACGCGTTCTGCCGCCACGCGCGCCGTCATCTGCAGCTCTTCGTACCGCAGAGCTCGGTATCCGCCACAGTCAATGTGAATTTTCTCATGCCACTCCTGCTCGAGCCGCAGCGCCCGCATGGCCAAATGCTCGAGCGAACTCAGAACTTCCCCGCCGCGCTCCAGCAAGATCCCTTTGTCTCTCCCATCGAGATCCGCCGTGACTTCCGCCCCGCCTGCGCCGCTCTCTCCCTCCGGTGGCACGGCCCGCACATTCACGTTCAAATCCAGCCGCGCAGCGCGCACCATTTTCTCAAGGAAGTCCCGCAGGGCTCCGGCTGCCGCTGGCCGGTCGAGCTTTCCGTCCTTAATTAGATTTAGTGTCATCGGGAGGGCAATATCGCAGAAATCCCCGGCTTTTCCAAGCTGCTACCGGAGACTCAAATCTTCTTGTTTTTGCCTGTCTTCGCTCCCGGCGTGGGCAATGGATGCGTCTTGTTCAGATACCACTGCTGCCCGATGCCCACAAGGCTGCTGGTGAGAATATACACGGCAAGGCCGCTCGGATAGGGAATGATCACAAACATTCCGGCCATCCCGATGGGCATGATCTTCATCATCATCTGTTGCTGAGGATCGGTCGCCGCCGTCATCGGCGTCATCTTCGATACGAAATACATGGACAGTCCCATCAAAATCGGCAGGATGAAATAAGGATCCTTCGCCGACAAATCCTTGATCCACCAGAACCAGGGCGCGTGCCGCAACTCGATCGTTCCTTGCAACGCGCGGTATAAGCCAAACCAGATGGGCATCTGCACCAGCGTCGGCAAACAGCCCCCTCCAAGGTTCACGCCTTCCCGCTGGTAAACCGCCATGACTTCTTTGTTCATCTCCGCTTTGCGCGGATCGTTCATCTTGTACTTCTTGTATTTCTCCTGAATCGCTTTGATTTCCGGCGCCACACGCTGCATTTTCATGGTGGTTTTGTAACTGGAGATGCGCAGCGGAAAAAGCACCATGTTGATCAGCAGCGTCAAAACAACAATTGCCCATCCCCAATTCGGGATGTAGATGTGCAGCCACTTCAACGCGTAGAACAGCGGCGCGGCAATCACTTCAAACCAGCCGAAATTCACGAGCGACTGCAACGGCGGGGTCATCTTTTTCAGCTCGTCGTAGTCCTTGGGTCCAACGTATACGCGCAGCTCCGTCGGGGCCATCGTCGTCGCGGTAGCCACCTCCTGCACAGGCTCAGGGGTGTCTTTCCCCTCGATCTGGACGGTGTGAAAATCGTTCCAGTAGCGGGTCTCCAGCGTCCCGGGAGCAGAGCCGTGCAGGGGTAAAAACGCCGCAGCGAAATAGGTATCTTCGATGCCGGTCCAATCCTTGCCGCCTTGCCATACGCCTTCGCCGAGCTTGCTCAGATCCTCGAGCTTCTTGTGCGGCAGGGTGGTCAGCTTTCCGCCCTCGGAGTAAAAGACCTGCACCGTTTCCACGGGCCGGGGATTCGTCACCGTCTGGTCGCCAAATCCGCCCAGCCAGCCAATCCCGGCGGTGATGGGCTTGCCGTCGAGCGTTGCGCTGACTTCGGTCTTCACCACGTAGCTATCATCGAACTGGAAGCTCTTCGTGACTTCCAGGTGCCCGTCGCTCCAGGTGAACTCCAGCTTTCCTGGCGCTTCGATTTGCGCGGGCGCAGCTTCGCCGCCGGAAGTCACCTTGTACAAACCTGTGTTCGCCGCCTTCTCCAGCGCCGGATCGTTCAGCACCACCTCGAACGGCCAGCGCCCCACTTGTTGGGCGGCCTCCGGATGCACGAGGTCAAGCACGCGCGGCGGCTTGGCATCGTCCTTATATTTCTTGAGCAGCCAGCTCTTGACGATTCCACCGCGATTGGAAAGCTCCACTCGATAGAGCGAGTTTTCCACGACCGTGGTGCGCTCCAGCGCAGCACTTACGGTGGGAATAATCGGCGCAGGCGCTGCCACCGCCGGCTTGCTCGGCGCTGCCGTGGTCGAGGATTGCGCGGGAGAAGAGCTAGTTTCATTTCCGCCCGCCGGGGCGGTAACCGCCGGCTTGTTTTCTTCCGCGGGATGCGCTGGCGGTTTCGGTGCAAAATACTTCGCCCACACCAGGATCACCACCATGGAAAGAAGCGAGGCGAAGAGAATGCGTAGCTCGGGCCGCGAAGCGCTCCCCTTTTGCGGATCGCTCACGAATGCGCCTCTTTCTGGTTTGCCGTGCTTATCAGGTGGGGGTGCAGCTGATCTGAAATTTCCGGAACGGGATCGTAGCCGAATCTTCGCGAGAACGGATGACAACGAAGCAACCGCTTCGTTCCCAGCCACACGCCGCGCAGAACGCCAAACCGCTCGATGGCTTCATAAGCGAATTGCGAGCATGTCGGTTGGAACCGGCAAGCCCCAACAAAGAGAATGGACAGATAGGTTTTGTAAAGGCGCAGCGCAAGCAAGGCCAGGAACACCGGCAAGGTCTGTTTCACGCCGCCGCGAACTGAGGCTCCCTCGTGCCCTTGCTCTATAGTTTTAGCAGCCGCAATAATTCCTCCGCCAGCGCGGCAAATGGCGCCTCCGCTGTGCTGCTCTTCGGGTGTATGACGATGTCCCATCCTGCGGGTATCTCCTGCCGGCGGCATCGCACGATCTCTCGCACGCGCCTTCGGATGCGGTTGCGCACTACCGCCCCGCCGAGTGCTCTTTTGATGCTGAATCCGAACCGGCTTTCCGGCAGCTCGTTGGCGCGAAAAAAAACGGTGAAGTGGGAACTTGATCGGCGCTTCCCGGCGCGGTACACCGTGTCGAACTCCGCCTTACGCACCAGCCGCGCGCCCCTCGGATATTCCTGCCCGCCGGGACCGGCTTGCCTATCCTTATTCGGGCGTAAGGCGATGGCGTCCCTTCTTGCGGCGCGCCGACAAGACTTTCCGGCCGCCCACGGACTTCATTCGTGCGCGGAAGCCATGCGTCTTGGCTCGGCGGCGTTTCCGCGGTTGATAGGTACGCTTTGGCAAAGCAGTCCCCCTTGTTTAATACGTGCGACACGGCACTGTTCTTTCAAGTTCGCGCGCACCCGTTCACTGGCCGTTTCTTCGGCTCTTTGCGAATTTACTAGTGTACTTGCCCTGCGCTCGCACGGTCAAGAAACTGCTTTGCCTTCAGAAGGATACTCCAGCGGAAAACTGCATTTGTCGGGCCGGAAGCTGGTTTGTGATTCCTGCGAGCGGCTCTCCAAAGCCTGGACCCGGCGTCGCTCCGTTGCCCCACGTGCCGCTGTATCCCACGAAATTGGCGTGATTGAAAACGTTGAAGGCTTCCGCGCGCAGGTTCAAATGAACGCGCTCGGCGGCAAAGGAAAACGTGCGTTCGACGAAAGGGTCAAAACTGTAAATCGGCCGCCCATGCCCGGTGTTACGCCCGAGGACAAATCCATTCACCACCGGGCGATCGCTCGTCGCCCCCGTGTCTCCGCTATTGTTGATGCCGGTGGTGGCGTTGTACGGCAGTCCCGATCCCAGTGTCGCGATGCCGCCGAAGCGAATCTTCAGTGGCGCGGTGTAAAAGCCACTGAGGACAAACCGATTCCTCTGGTCGTAAATGGCGTTGCCCTTTTCCTCGGCTCCCGTGAAGTTGGGATCATTGGGATTTTGACTCGGAATGTCCGGGTCCACATTGTCAATGGCATGCGACCACGTGTAGCTGGCCAGCAATGCCATTCCGTTGCGGAAACGATGGCTTACGTCCAAATCCAGCGCCTGATAAAAGGCAAACCCGTCGTTCACATCTGATTGAATCACCGAATACGGCGGCTGAGGATTGCTAGCTGCCGCAGGATTGCACGTCGTTCCCTGCTGCTGGTACCAGAGAATCCACAGCGGTCGCGTACAGTTGGCCGCTTGCGCCGAGCGCACCTGCCCGGCAGCCGTGCGAATAAATGGCGTCGGCGGATCCACGTCCAGCGGCCGGTTGATGCGCAGCGTATGCGCGCCGACGTAATCCGCGCTGAGCAACCACCCGCCTCCCAATTGCCGCTGCACTCCAATCGTCCATTGCTCCGTGTAGGGGGAGAGCAGCGCATCGGGATAGCCGATGAGCGCCGAAGTCGGGAAGAACTGGTTGTAATAAGCGCTTTCGCCCGGCCGAATGTAGAGACTCTGCAGCGGGATTTGCGCTCCTGGAGGAAACGCCGGGAGCGGAGCATCCGAAACGCTTGTTGGGAAGCCTGGCTGGCCTGCCGTCGCGGTATAGTTGAAAACTCCGGTAGGCCCGGTCAGAGCATAGTTGGCCTCCGAGTTGTCCACAATTTGGGAGTAATAGATCCCGAAGCCGCCGCGGATCACCGTCTTGCCTCCGCCGAACAGGTCGTAAGCGAAGCCCACGCGTGGAGCGAACGCGTGCGTCGAATCCGTGAAGGTCTGGCGTTCGTAGCGCAAACCCAGATTCAGCGTGAGGTCGTAGCGCACCCGGTAATCGTCCTGCACAAACGCCGACCATAGCGTGTCATCTACCGTATAGTCCGCATTGCCATAGCTCTGCGTGTAGCTCTGTACATTGTTGATGTCGTCGAGATACGAGGTACTCTCGCACACCTCGAGTGCGTCCGTGCAGCTCTTGTACGTGAACTTGCCTAGGTAAATGGGGCCGCCAAATTCCTTGCTGTCCCCTCCGTTGTGCGCGTGGATCATGCCCATGCCGAACTTGATCGTGTGGCGCGAATGCGTGGCCGAGACCGTGTCGTTCGCTTCGTATTGCCGGTTGAGCAAAAGAGCCGATTGCGATGTGCCTGAGGTGAACGTTCCGCCGGTGGAGATCGGTACCGAGTATTGCGTACCGTAAATGTCGGGCGCGAACTGTGTGATTGGAGACGCGAGTTGAAATTGCAGCCGGACATCATTGGCGAGAGATGGACTGATAATTGCCGTTTCGCCCAGCTCCTCTGAATACGTCCGGCGTTTGAAGGTGCGCGCTACGCTGGGCAAATTATTCCCGCCCACCGTTCCATTGGGGTTCGTGTCGTAAAAGTTGTCCACGTCGCTCCGGAAAAACAATTCATTGTTGGCGTTGATCTCATGGTCTATGCGCAATAATCCCAGCCAGCCCCGGTAATTGCCGATGAAGTTGCCCGGCGCCACCGGCGAGATCACCGGCGACGCACGGTCTTGCCAGCTGTATTCGCCATTGATCGAAAAGAAAGTTCGTGCGCTTTTTCCAATAGGGCCAGAGAAACCGATGGCCATCTGCCGCAGCGTGTCGCGGGTAATGTCGTTGCCGCTTGTCGCATTAGAGGAATTGAACCCCGACAATTTTGCTCCCGTCGCGGACGGCCGCCACAATCCCAGGAGGTCACCGTGAAAATTGTTCTCGCCCCTCTTCGTGACAATGTTCACCACGCTCCCCGCGGTATACCCGTATTCCGCGGAGAACGCGTTCGTCAGAACGGTCATTTCCTGCACCGCATCAAGCGGAATATTGTTGAAAATCGTCTGCCGGCCCCAGCTGTCCACCGCGTTGCTGCCGTCCACCTCAAACCACGTTTGCCGGCGGCCTGTGCCGTTCGTCGTGAAGAGATTCTCATTCATGAAAACGTCGCCCTGGTTGATAGCTGGCCGGTTTGCCGCTTCCAGTAATGGCAGATAGGTAATTCTCCGGTTCAAGAGCGGCGTTTCTTCCGCCTGCACCGCGCTCAAATGGATCCCGAGTTGTGGTTCGTCGGTGCGCACTTCCCCGACGGCTCCCGTCACTGTGATTTGCGTTTGTGCTGCGGCCACGTTCAGCCGAAAGTGCAGGCTCACCCGCACCCCTCCGACCACGGTTATGTCATTCAATTCCGCCTTGGCAAATCCTTCGCGTTTTGCACCGATGGTGTACGTCCCCGCAATTTGCAATCCCGCGAAGACGAAGGCTCCCGACGAATCTGTCTTCGCCGTTCGTTCCTCGCCCGTGAGCGAGTTCTTGACGGTCACTTTCGCGCCCGGAACTGCAGCGTTGTCTTGATCCGTAACGCGGCCCTGAATCGTTGCCGTATCCGGCGTTTGCGCCTGCAACGGCCACAGGACCACCGCGGTTAGAAACGCGAAACCCAGCGCCACCCTGTATCTCTTGAACATTCTCTTTCCCCGGTGTTTACCTGCCATTCTTTGCCACAAAACGGTACCGCACACTGCCCCAATGCGACAAGCAGACTCTGCCTTCTTCCCACTGCTTATTACGCCGGTGTTTTGAAGCTCTGGCTTGCCCACGAACCACCGCGTGGCAAATTCTGATAACGGATTTTAGTCTATCCCGTCAGATTAGGTTAGCTCGCTGACGGAATGCTCTTCGCTTGGGGAACCCCGAATGAAACGAATTCTTTTGCCTTTGCTGCTCGCAACCCTGCCCTGTTCGGTGGCGCAGACGACTTTTCACGGCAACGTCGCTCGCACCGGCGTTTATGATTCGCCCGGCCCCGAACAATTCCACGGCGTGAAGTGGATGTTCAAGACCGGCGGGCCCGTCGTTTCTTCGCCCGCCATTGCTGATGGAGTCGTTTACATTGCCAGCTTGGATGGCTACCTCTACGCCGTGGATCAGTCCACCGGCGCGGAAAAATGGAAATTCAAATCCCGCATGCCGATCGCCTCTTCGCCAACGGTGTCCGGTGGAATCCTCTATTTCGTCTCATCCGTTGGTGCCTTGGCCGCCCTCGATATCGGAACCGGCAAGCCAAAATGGGTTCTCCCAACTGAATTCGAAAGAAAATTCGAAGCCAGGAATCTTCACGGCCTGCCATCCGCTGCCCAGACCATCCCGGACGCCTGGGATGTCTTCATGTCTTCGCCTGCCGTGGATAACGGCAAGGTGTTCTTCGGTAGCGGCGACGGTAACGTTTATGCCGCGGACGCGCAAACAGGTCTTTTGCTCTGGAAATTCTCCACCAAGGATGTCGTGCACGCGTCGCCCGCTGTCGCCAACAACACCGTCTACATCGGAAGCTGGGACAGCTATCTCTATGCCCTCGACGCTGACACGGGTCAAGAAAAATGGGCTTTCAAGACCGGAGAAGATCCCACCATCCACAACCAGGTTGGATTTCAGTCTTCACCCGCGGTTGTGGATGGCATCGTCTATGTCGGCTGCCGCGATGCTCACGTTTATGCGGTGGACGCCGCTACCGGCCGCAAGAAATGGGATTACCCCACCAGCAAATCGTGGGTGGTGGGCACACCCGCCGTGCGAGATGGCATGGTCTATGTAGGAACTTCAGACAGTGCCCGGTTTATGGCTCTTGACGCCAAAACCGGCCGGCTGCGCTTCAACTTCGACGCCAAAGCCTACATGTTTTCTTCCGCCGCACTCGCCGGCGATCTGGTCTATGTCGGCGATCACAATGGCAAGCTCTACGCGCTCGATGCAAAAACCTTGAAGCTCGTTTGGGAGTTTCAGACCGCGGCCTCGAAGAAAGACCCCTTCAAAGTGCTCAATCCCGACGGCAGCTTGAACCAGGATGCCTTCTCCCCTGTATTCGGCGATTTCGAAGACATGTACGTTGATTTCTATAAATTCATTTCCCTGGGCGCCATCATGTCTTCTCCCGTTGTGGACCACGGCTCCGTCTACTTTGGCAGCACGGACGGAAACCTCTACGCGTTGCAATAGTTTCTACAAATCCGATTCTCACCGCGAAGCCAAAAACGCGAACTGAGCGCCTTAGATGGAGAGACCGAACTGGCGCAGCATTTCGCGCCGCCCCGTTTTCGTAATGCTCAGAGCGCGACTATCAAGATCCTGCGTTAGCCATTTGTATTTTAGCGCGACCCTCAGTACAGCCGCGCCCAGCGCGCCGCCGAGATGCGCCCGCCGCTCGCTCCAATCCATGCAGGCATACGCAAAGCGCCTCCGCTGTTTCCGGATGGCCTCGACGTCCACTCCAAGCGCCTCAAAAGCCATTGTTCCATCCGCTGTGAGCCCGTAGGCGCCATTGGAGCGCGCGGCCCTCGAAAACCATCCTTTTGCCTCAAAGCAATCGTGCAGAGCGACGCCCAGCGCGCCTGCGATGTGGTCGTAGCATGTCCGTGCGGCCAGCAAATCCTTCGGCGTGTGCGGCACCAAGCTGCCGCGTCTGTCTCCGGCAAGCACGCTCAAGGCTTCGAGCGCAGCAGACACGTGCGGTCCTTCAAGACTGTAGTAACGATGCTTCCCCTGAGCCAACACGTTCACCAGTCGTCGCTCTCTCAGCCGCTGCAGATGCACGCTTGCCGTTGACGGGGCCACGCCGGCGATCACCGCCAGCTCCGTGCTGGTTCGTGCCCGGCCATCGAGCAGAGAGAAAAGCATGCGCGCGCGGGCCGGTTCGCCAATGGCTGCGGCGATTCTGGATGCGCCGGTATCGGCGGATTCGGCATTCATTGTTTGATGCTAGACGAAGTGTGTCTGCTTCGCAACTGCCATGATTTCCCCGGTGAATTCGAAAACGCCCTTGGCTTCACGAATGGGCCGCCGCGAGGCCGTATCGCTCCTTGCGAAAATGGCGGCGGCACTTGGCTTCAGCAGCCGCACCGTGGCGACCGGACAGACTTCCGGGAGGAAATCCATGACCATCTCCTGCTTCATTCGCTACCAGATTGACCCTTTCCAGCGCGAGGAATTCAGGAAGTACGCGGAAAACTGGGGCCGCATCATTCCTCGCTGCGGCGGACATCTCGTCGGCTATTTTGTTCCACACGAGGGCACGAACGACATCGCTTGGGGGTTAATTGCTTTTGAAAGTCTCGCCGCGTATGAAGCCTATCGCGCCCGCTTGAAGACCGATCCGGAATCGCGTATGAATTTCGCCATGGCGCAAAGCAAGCACATAATCCTCCGGGAGGAGAGAACTTTCCTCGAAGTCGTTGACGAAACCTTCGGGCGTCCTTCGACGCTAGCGGGATGAGCTTGACTTGCCATGCTGACGCAGGCTGAAAAGGGCCGCGCTTTTCGAGCGCTTCACGAGCGCGACCGTGCCTTCATTATTCCTAATCCATGGGATGTCGGCACAGCGCGCCTGCTGGCGCATCTCGGCTTCGAGGCTTTGGCAACCACCAGCAAGGGCTACGCTTTTTCGCTCGGCCGCCTCGACAACTCCCTGGGCCGTGATGAAACTCTGGCCTATGCGCGCGCGATTGCTTCCGCAACGCACTTGCCGGTTAGCGCCGATCTCGAAAATGGCTTCGGCGATGCTCCCGAAGCTGCTGCCGAAACCATCCGGCTTGCCGCCGCCACCGGTATCGTCGGCGGTTCCATCGAAGATGCTTCTGGCAACCCGGACCATCCAATTTACGAGCGGGAGGTTGCCGCCGAAAGAATCCGCGCTGCGGCAGAAGCGGCTCACGCCCTGTCCTTTCCTTTCATCTTGACCGCGCGCGCGGAAAACTATCTGCACGGCCGGCCCGATCTGAAAGACACGATCGCGCGGCTCCAGTCGTATCAGGAAGCCGGCGCCGACGTTTTGTACGCGCCCGGCCTGGCCACCAGGGAAGATATTGCGGCGGTTGTCCGTTCCGTGGACCGTCCAGTGAACGTCGTCATGGGCCTGCGCGGCGTTCAATTGAGCCTCGACGAACTTTCCGCGATAGGCGTAAAGCGCATCAGCGTCGGCAGTTCGCTCTGCCGCGCCGCTCTCGGCGCTTTTCTTCTCGCCGCACGCGAAATGAAAGAACATGGTACCTTTTCCTTCGCAGCCGACGCCGCCAGCCCGAAGGAGATCACCGCCATCTTCGACAAGTAGCGCTCCAGGCATTTCGGACCGGTCCGGAGACACGGTGGCCTTAATTGAATTGCCCGTTCGGGCTTCCCAGTGACGCAGAGGTGTTCAATGAAATGAGCGCAGAGACGAAAGCAGGGGCCAACGTCAAGCAGGCCGTGCCCTTTTTCATGGTCTCCAACCTGGAAGCCTCTTTGCGCTATTACGTGGACGGCCTCGGCTTCCGCATGGTCCACAAGTGGATTGACGACGGCGTACTTCGCTGGTGCTGGCTCGAACTGGGCTCCGCGGCTCTAATGTTGCAGGAATATCGCATGGAAGGCCATGATTCCTGGGTGCCCGAAGGAAAAGTCGGTGTCGGCGTTTCCGTCTGCTTCCAGTGCGAGGACGCGCTCGCCCTTTACCGTGAATTCACCTCCCGTGGAATCCAGGTTCGGCGGCCCTTTGTCGGAAATCAAATGTGGGTTGCCAACGCTTACGATCCCGACGGCTATCACCTCTCTTTTGAAAGCCCTACCGACGTCCCCGAAGAAACTCATTTCTCCGAATAGCGTGCCTGAGCTTGCTGTTCCCCACCTGAAAGATGAGCTCCCCTTGATTTGAGCAGGCCAAAAGGATTTCCGCAGCCCGACCGACTATAGGGAAGTGACGGGACTACAGCGAGAGTAAGAAGACAGCGCTTAGCCAAGCCTATGAATTTACGTATAGTTAACTTATATTATTGATTGACAATTGACCAAAATCATGCTAGGATGTTTTGTGTTTGCTTGCCGCCAATCCGTTCTCGCTTGTATTGCTTGGGTCCCTCCTGATCTAACCAACGTTTTTTCAATGAGTTATGAACTGTGTTCGATGACGGCGCGCCTGCAACCCTCCTCTTTTCAGCATCTTGCGCACTGTTTCCGTCAGCACAGCAGGGGGGAGGGGGTCTCTGCGTTCCATTTCGGAAAACCTCGTTCACAGACCTCACTCAGGCCTCCCCTTCAATTTCCACTCCCCGTTTGACCATCACCAACTGCGAGCCTAAGATGGTTTTTCGCGACTTGACCCATGTTTGAGAACCTTACCGACAAACTCCAGCGCGCCTTCAAGAACCTCCGCGGCCAGGGCAAGCTCACCGAAGAGCATCTCGACGCCGCCTTGGCCGAGATCCGCGAAGCCATGCTCGAAGGCGACGTAGCCGTTCCCGTTGTGGACGAACTCCTCGCCAACATTCGCACCAAAGCCCTGGGCACTGAGGTCATGCTGCAGCTCGCTCCCGATCAGCAGGTCGTCAAGATCGTCCGCGACGAGCTCACGGCGCTTCTCGGTAAGCATGCAAAGCCCCTCTTTGCTTCCCGCCCGCCTTCTGTCTGGATGATCGTCGGGCTTCAGGGCTCCGGCAAAACCACCACCACCGGTAAGCTGGCCAAATGGCTCGCTATGCATGGCCACCGTCCCCTCGCCGTCTCTACCGATGTCTACCGCCCTGCCGCCCGCGAGCAGCTCGCTCAAGTGACGAAGGCCGTGGGCACCGCCCTGTGGCCCGGCGCAGGAACGGACAAGCCGCTCGAAATCGTCCGAGGTGCGATCAAGGAAGCCAAACTGTCCGCGAGCGACGTGATCCTGGTAGACACTGCGGGCCGCCTGCACATTGACGATGAGCTGATGAACGAGCTCTCGACGCTCAAAAAGGAATCGCAGCCCAGCGAAATCCTGTTCATCGCCGACGCCATGATCGGCCAGGACGCCGTGCGCTCCGCCGGAGAGTTTCACAAGCGCCTCGGCCTCACCGGAGTTATCTTGACCAAGCTCGATGGCGATGCTCGCGGCGGCGCCGCGCTTTCCATCAGCAAGGTCAGCGGCGCGCCGGTCAAATTCGTCGGGCTCGGCGAAAAATACGATGCCCTCGAAGGCTTTTATCCCGAGCGCATCGTCTCCCGCGTCCTCGGCATGGGCGACATTCTTTCGCTCATCGAGCGCGCCGAGCAGGCCGTGGACAAAAAGGCGGCCATGGAGCTCGAACGCAAGCTCCGCAAGAACGATTTCACGCTCGAGGATTTTCGCGACCAGTTGAAGCAGGTCCGCAAAATGGGTCCGCTCGAGCAGCTTGTGGACATGCTCCCCAAAATGGGCCCATTGCAGAACATTCCCAAAGACGCACACGTGGACGAGAAGCGGTTGAAGCAGATCGAAGCCATCATCAACTCCATGACGAATGAAGAGCGCGGCGACCATTCCGTCATTGATGGCAAACGCCGCAAACGTATTGCTAGGGGGAGCGGCACGACCGTTCAGGACGTCAACCAGGTCGTCAAGCAATATCTCCAGATGCGCCAGATGATGAAGCAGTACGGCAGCATGGCCGCCCGCGCCAAAATGAAAGGTCTCGGCAAATTGGCCGGCTTGTCCTGAGGACCGGTGATGCGCCTGTCTCAAGAGAGTGCCCGTTCATTGGAATCGAGGCCTCTAAGAATGCTTATTTCTCGCTTTAGAGCTAGAACGGACCTTGAAGCGAGGTCGCGGAATTTGCCCGCGATGACCCGGAGGGGGAGGAAGGGGAATCCGCCTGTTGTCGAGGCCGCGGGATGATCTTCGCACCATCTTTATTCATCTTCCCGTAACACGGTTTTTGTAAGTCTTGGAGCAGATCCGAAAACCCAATTCCCAGAAGTGAGCCATGGCACGCGTCTCGCTGAACGATCCGCGCTACTATTTCAACCGCCACCTCCAGTGGCTCGCATTCAACCGGCGCGTGCTGGAAGAGGCGCGCGACCCCGGCAATCCGCTATTGGAACGTGTGAAGTTTCTGGCAATTACCGCGAATAATCTCGACGAATTCGTGGAAGTGCGCGTGGCGAGCTTCCTCCAGCAGATCGAGCACGGTACGCATCACGTCAGCCCTGACGGATTGACGCCGGAACAAGAGCTGGAAAGAATCTCCGGCGCGATGCACGCCTTCGTGCGGGATCAATACAAATGCTGGAACGAGGAACTGCTGCCGGCACTGGCGAAGGAATCCATCCGCGTTCTTCCAGTAGTGCAACTCGACGAAAAGGCCACTAAATTCGCCAAGCAGTTTTACGAGAAGCGCGTCTATCCCATGCTTACACCGGTCACGGTGGATCCGTCGCATCCGTTTCCGCACGTACTGAACAAAGCGCTGTGCATTTCATTTCTCTTGCGAAAGAGACGCGGAGCGAGCCAAAAGACTTTCTTCGGCGTGGTGACGGTTCCTCGCGCGCTGCCGCGCTTGCTGCGCGTTCCCGGCGCGAAAGATGCGATTCACTATGTTTTTCTTCACGACATCATCTCGACCTATGCCGCAGGTCTATACCGCGGCTACGAGATTTTCGCTTCCGCGCCGTTCCGGATCACACGCAACAGCAATCTTTATCTGGAAGAAGAAGAGGCGCGGAGCCTGCTCGAAGCGGTGGACTCCCAAGTGGCGCAACGACGCAAAGGATGGGGCGTGCGCCTGGAGATCGAGGCGGGCGCGCATCCGGAAATCATCGAGCGGCTGGTGCCTACTTTCGAGCTCGACGAATCGCTGGTATTTCGGGTCAACGGGCCGGTGAATTTGCAAAGACTTTTTCATTTGTACGAGGAGACTCCGCGGCCGGATTTGAAATACGCTCCGTTTAGCCCGCGGCAGATCCATTTGGGACGGGATTCCGATTCTTTCTTCGAAGCCATTCGCTGCCGGGACACACTGCTTCATCATCCTTACGATTCCTACGATACGGTGGTGGAATTCCTGCAAAGGGCGGCGCAGGATCCGCGCGTGCTTTCTATCAAGCAAACGCTTTATCGCACGAACAGCGATTCTCCTGTCGCCAACGCGCTCCTTGCTGCGGCCGCGAAAAAGGAAGTGACGGTGGTCGTCGAATTGAAGGCGAGCTTCGACGAAGCTTCCAACATCCATTGGGCGCGCAGCTTCGAGGATGCGGGAGTGCAGGTGTTTCACGGGCTTGTCGGGCTGAAGACGCATGCAAAGCTCGCGCTGGTTGTGCGCCAGGATCCGGATGGAAAGATTCGGCGCTACGCCCACCTGGGAACGGGGAATTACAATCCTTCGACGGCGCGTTTCTACACCGATCTCAGCTTGTTCACCTCCAGAGAGTCGCTTACCTCCGCGGTCCACAAGGTGTTCAACTATTTGACGGCCTACGCGGAACAGCCGCACTACAAGCCGCTGCTGGTGGCTCCACGGGATCTGGCCAAATCGTGCATTGCGCTGATTGAACGCGAGGCACGGCACGCGCGGCGTGGCAGGCCTGCGCGCATCTTTGCAAAGATCAACGCGCTGATTGATCCGCCGATGATTCAGGCGCTTTATCGAGCCTCCCGAGCAGGCGTGGAGATCGATCTGATCGTTCGAGGACAATGCGCGTTGATTCCGGGGCTGCGAGGAGTGAGCAGCCGGATTCGCGTGCGGAGCATCGTGGGACGATTTCTGGAACATAGCCGCATCTTTTATTTCGAGAACGGCGGGAAGCCGGAATTTTTCCTGGGCAGCGCGGATTGGATGCAAAGAAACCTTTATGAGCGCGTCGAGGTCCTGTTTCCGCTCGAAGATCCGGAATTGTGCCGGCGGGTATACGACGAGATTTTGTCGGCGTATCTCCAGGACACGCGAAAAGCGCGGATCTTGACCTCGGACGGAGAATACGCGCGGCATCGCAGCAGCCGAAACGGTCACGGTTTTTCAGCCCAGGAACACCTGTTGCGATTGGCGCAGACGAATGTGTTTGATCCGGGCACACCAGCTTCGCGACCCGTTTCCCACGGTAAGCCAGTGTTCGTTTATACTTCCAGCGAAGGTAAGGCCGCTTCCGAAAGCCCCTCAGCGGAATCCACACCACAGGAAACTGGGAATGCAACCGTATGACCTGATCGTAATCGGCTCCGGACCGGGCGGACAACGCGCTGCAATCCAGGCAGCCAAGGCCGGAAAGCGCGTTGCCATTGTCGAAAGACGATCCGACGTCGGCGGGGTGTGCATCAACGTCGGAACGATTCCGAGCAAGACCATGCGGGAGGCGGTGATCCATCTTTCGGGCGTGTACTACCAGAATTTCTACGGCGCCAGCTATCACGTGAAGGAAAACGTGACCATGGCGGACCTGAGTTTCCGCGTGCAGCGCGTGATCGAGAACGAAGTCGCGGTGATCCAGGAGCAACTGCGCCGCAACGGAATTGACCTGCTTCACGGGACGGGCCAATTCACCGGCCCTCATACGATTCGAGTGCAAAACGGCAACGGCTTCGGGGAATTCGAAGCGGAGAATGTGGTGATCGCGACGGGGACGAAGCCCGCGCTGAATCCCAAGGTGCCGTTGAACGGGCGGAACATCATCAACAGCGACCAGATATTGAGCATGCCGATGATTCCAAAGACTTTAATCGTGGTCGGCGGCGGCGTCATCGGCGTGGAATACGCGTGCATGTTCGCCATGCTGGGAGTGCGCGTGATCATCGTGGAGAAGCGGCCGCGGCTGCTGGAATTCGCAGACACGGAAATGGTGGAGGCGCTGACCTACAACATGCGCGACCGGCGCGCGACGCTGCGCCTGAACGAGGAAGTGGAGAGTGTGGAAGAGCTGCCGGATGGGAAAGTTGCCGCGAATCTGGTGAGCAGGAAACGCGTGCTGGGTGATGCGCTGCTCTATGCCGTGGGACGCCAGGGCAGCGTGGATAGCCTGAATCTTCCGGCGGCGGGACTCGAATCAGATGATCGCGGACGCATCAAAGTGGACGCCGATTTCCGAACATCGCAGGCGCACATTTTTGCGGTGGGAGATGTGATCGGGTTTCCGAGCCTGGCATCCGTTTCGATGGAACAGGGACGCATCGCGGCTGCACGGGCGTTCGGGCTCTCGTTGGAGTCCGACCCCGCGGGATACCCGTACGGGATCTACACAATTCCCCAGATTTCGTTTATCGGCAAAACGGAAGAACAGCTGACGAATGACGATATGCCGTATGAAGTGGGCATGGCCTATTACCGCGAAATCGCGCGCGGCCAGATTTCCGGGCAGACGGAAGGGCGTTTGAAACTGCTTTTTCATCGCGAAACACTGGAACTTCTCGGCGTACACATTTTCGGTGAGAACGCCGCGGAGCTGTTGCACATCGGACAAGCAGTGCTGCTGCTCAAGGGCAAAGTCACTTATTTTGTGAACACGGTCTTCAACTATCCGACGCTGGCGGAATGCTACAAAGCCGCGGCATTCAACGGCTTGAACCGGCTATCCTGATGCATTCTCAATTTGTCCTTCGTTCGGCGAGCGAAGGCTTCGACTCGATCTTTGTCCATTTCCACGACGATGGGCTGGAGGGCCCGCGCTCCGCCGCCGAGTCCAAAACCTGGCTTGCTTTTTGTGCGTCGAGAGGGAGCTACCGGACTTCGCTGGTAAATGCTCGGGTCCACTCGTGGCCTGGTAGTTTGAAGATGCTTTCGGGTATGTTGGAAGCTGCGGCAACCTGCGTGACGTGAATCCACATCACCTGGTTGTCGTCCTGAATCACGCGTGTGACTTGAGGGATCTCCGCGCCATTGAAGCTCCTAAAATCGTACCGCCGCGACTCGAGGCCCATGAAGTAAGTCTTTTGCAGATTTCCGTCCTCGTCGAACCAGAATCCGCGCGCGTGTTCGGGATCGAGGGTTCCGTCCGGGGCTTCATACCCGGAGAGAACGCGGACGGTTTTGACTCCACCCACAGTGTCCCGCTTGATTCGCCAGTCGGATTCCACAAATGTGTCCATCGCCGGAATTGGCTCAATCAACTGGAAGACGAGCCGCAGAAGCGGCGCATCTGGTCCTTCCGCCAATTCGTACCATGTGTCGCCATGCCGGGTTCTGACGTACCGGCTTTCTCCAATTGTTGCTTCCCGCCGCCAATCTTCTTCGCTTTTCCAAGTGTCTACGTATTGGCCATTCTCCACAGAGCCGTCCTTCAGCGTTGCTTGGAATTCCGCTTGAAGTACGTACGGCGAACCGGTATGCGCGGAAGGGCAGCAAACCTGCCGACCACGCTCAAAGTAGGCACGGGCGCTATCAAAAGTCTCGACTCCCGCGGGGCGAACGGACTTAAACGGCATAGTGATCCGAGATACGACCTGAACCGGGATGCCATTCTGGAGATATGGCGCGAACTGCATGGCCGAGATCGCCTTTTCTGCCGCTTCGTTCACGCCTGGATTGTCCGACACAATGATTCCGACCTCGCGGACTCTCCCTGCACGATCCACGACAACACCCGTCGTTAGCACGCCTTCGAGGGGGCCATCTTGAAGCGGAGGCCATGCGGGCACTTCCATTTGCAGCAAGCTCTTACGAAGGCTGGCTTCCGGGACGATGGCAGTCTCCAGCAGGGGGTGGTCCCCGCCGCTTGCTTGCGCGTCGAAGAAATCCGGCGGAACATTGCCGAGATCCTCCAGCGTGGTGATTTTGGCGGTAACCTCGGGCGATCCGACGCTCACCGTGTTGGCAACCATGCGCCCATGAAAATCCGAGTAATCCTTAAATTCGGCTCCCCAACCGAGACAACCTCCGTAAACCAGAAGTCCCGTGCGGTCGTTGAGAGCTAGTCCGCAGCCCATGCCTTTCTGAACGCTGCCGTCCGTACTCATCATCGTCCAACTGAAGTCAGTAGTACCCGCAAGCCTTTTTACGTCCGCAGATTCCAATTGGGCGAGCACCTCGTGCAAATTCGGAACGGGGGTAATGAGAGCCACGGCCGTTTCCCGAAGCCACTCGGGGTAGTACTGTCCTTCATTTTTCTGCCATTGCACATTGCCATCCACGATGGCAATTTGGTGAAACTCCGGTGACCGGACTTCCTGTTTCCATCGAGTCGGGGAGGCCCACCAGATTTCTACTTCACCCGTGCGGTTAGATCCTGCATCTCTTTCCAAGCTGGGAGCCAAAAGCGCTTTCAAATGAAACGGTTTAGTTGTCGCCTGATTCAGCGTGCTCCGTTGCGCTGCTCTCTCGAATGTCTTTGCTGGATTATTGTCACGGGCGAAGGCGGTCGAACCCATCGCAACCACGCACAGTATGGCGAATCGGGGAATCCACATGCCAGGAAGTGTACTCGCCGATGCTTTTCAGCGCCAAATGATTTGATTCCCAGAGCATCCTGGAACGACGGTTTGCACTCATGCAGGGAGTTGAGCAGAGCCGCTTGTGCGGACGCGGAGAAATTCAGGCTCGTGCAGGCGGCTGGAGTTGGCGATGCAAATGATGTGGAAGATCAGGAAGAGAGGAA
>Ga0335081_10000689_pt1 | contig 55661 bp, 50 predicted proteins | sample Lox_Sample_35_FD_206713 | JGI IMG/M metagenome (GOLD analysis project Ga0335081, IMG submission 206713) | Soil microbial communities from Loxahatchee National Wildlife Refuge, Florida, United States - Lox_Sample_3.5 | ecosystem: Environmental > Terrestrial > Soil > Wetlands | place: USA...
CGCATCAGGTCTTTGGAGTAAAGCACGCCGATGATGTGCTCGGGACCGCTTTGCCGGTCGTAGACGGGAACGCGCGAATGCTGGTCCTCGACTACGCGAGCCAGGGCTTCACTTAACGTGAGATCACCAGGCAAAGAGAAAATATCCGGACGCGGCACCATGACTTCGCGCACCGTGATGTTCTCGAGTTCCAGCGCGTGATGAATCATTTCTTCCTGAAAGACCGGAATCTGGCCGGACTGGCGGCTGGCAGTCACGATCAGTTTCAACTCGTCCGAGGAGTGGACCGGTCCCTGGCGGAGTCTACGAGAGCCAAAGATCCGCAGCACAGATCCGGCGGCTTTGCTCATGCCAAAAAGCAGCGGGCGAGTGATAGCAAGAAAAACATCCATGGGCGCGGCGACCGCCAGGGCGATCTGTTCCGCCCGTTCCAGGGCCAATGATTTGGGAACCAATTCGCCGAGAATTACGTGCAGGCAGGTGATCAGCAGGAAGGCAGTGACGATGGCGATGCCGTGAGCATAAAGATTGGCATGCGGCACCTGGCCGATAAATCCCTCAATCATTCGCGCAAGCACAGGCTCGCCCACCCATCCCAAGGTGAGGCTAACTACCGTGATACCCAACTGGACGCCGTTGACTACCTCATCGAGATTGCGGTGTAACCTTTGAACGATACGCGCGCCGATGCGGTGGGCATCGATGAGCTGCTGGATACGGGTGTCCCGAATGCTGACCAGGGAGAATTCCGCGGCGGCGAAGAACGCATTGGCTGCGACTAGGAGCAGGATGAGAAACACCCGGAGCAGCACGAAGGCGGCCATGGAAAGGCAATTCTAACATTGCAAAGGCGATAGAGTGTCGCCGCCAGGTCCAAACGATTGTAGAATAAAGAGTAATCGTTGGAAGCTTTAACTCCGCATTCGCTCTGGATGTGCTTCGCGGTGGACCAGAAGTCGGCGCAGATTTCCTGCTTCCATTTTTCACGCTGTCCGGTCTAAAGCTGTGAACTTGGCAGTGCCGGCTTCGTAACAGGCTCGTAACAATTCTCTGGAACAACTCTTGGTTGGATTTCGTATTAGCTAGCGAAGGCCAAAGAAACCGGTGTAGGCTCGGGAGGTGGATGTGAACGGCAACGGCAATAATAAGAAGAAGCGGCGCAAACGGATCATTATTATCAGCGTGGTAGTCGCGGCTGTGTTGTTGTTTGTCGGCGTACTGACGGCATTCACCCGCGGCGGCACAAAAATTGATCCTTCGAAGCTCGCGAAGGTGGAAAAGGGCGACCTGGCCAAGAGCGTCGTGGCCACCGGCAAAGTTACGCCGATCACCAAGGTGGAAGTGAAGTCGAAAGCCAGCGGCATTGTAAAAAAGCTTTACGTCGAGTACGGCGACACGGTGAAGAAAGGCCAGTTGCTGGCGCAGTTGGATAAAGACGAGATCCAAGCGCAGGTGGACCAATCGCGGGCAGCGCTCCAGGCAGCCGAGGCCAATCTGACCAGTTCGGAAGCCGATTACGAGCGTGCCAAGGTCGATGCGGAAGGGCCGGATGTGCCTCTCTTGAAGAAGCAATACGATCGCGCGGTGGAGATGGCGAAGGACGGCGTGGTGTCTGCGTCTGCGCTCGACGATGCCGACAAGAATTACAAGATGGCGCTGAATAAGCAGAACGTGTCGAAAGCGCAGGTCACGGTGCTGAAGGCGAAGATTGCGCAGTCACAGGCCGAGATGGCGCGGGACAAAGCCAACCTCGCGCAGCTTGAAGAGCAGCTCAGTTATACCGATATTGTTTCCCCGCTCGACGGCATCGTGCTGTCGCGCGACGTGGAAATGGGGGACGCGGTGAGCTCGATCCTGGTGTTGGGTTCATCGGCAACGTTGGTGATGACGCTGGGCGATACCAGCGAGGTGTACGTCAAGGGCAAGGTGGATGAGAGCGACATCGGCAAGGTGTATCTCGGACAGCCGGCGCGGATCAAAGTCGAGTCGTTCAAGGACAAGACGTTCTATGGCAAGGTGACCAAGATTTCGCCCATGGGCGTGGAGAAAGATAACGTCACGACGTTTGAAGTGCGGGTGTCGATCAATAATCCGGGCGGCGAGTTGAAAGCGGAGATGACCGCCAACGCCGAAATCATTCTGGAAGAGCACAAGAACGTGTTGCAGATTCCGGAAGGGGCGATCATCTACGACAAGGACAAGAAGGCGTCGGTCGAGATTCCGGATCCGAAGGCCAAAGATGGCAAGAAGAAGCTGGCTCTGAATATTGGCATTTCAAACGGCGCCAAGACGGAAGTTCTGAGTGGGTTGAAGGAAGGCGACGAGGTGGTTCTGCAGTAGCTCATAGATTGTTTCAACAGGCGCGGCCGCGGCCAAGGCCGCGCCTTTTTGTTTGAGGAAAACACGAAGTACAGCGGATAGGGCGTCCGTGCAATCTTTTCTCACTGAATGACTACGAATGGCACGTTACTCTGAAGTACTCCGTTTGGCAGAGTTACTTGTATTGGCCCCGTAGTAGCCCCTGCGGGCACAGTCGTCTTGATTAGCGAAGCCGAAACGACTTTGAAGGATGCAGTGACCCCATTAAATGTGACGCTGGTCGCACCGATTAGGTCAGTTCCAAGTATGCCGACTGTGTTGCCGACCTTCGCCGCGGTGGGAAGGGCTTTCACAAACGGCGCCAACCCCATCGACAGGCGGAAAGCCGTACCGTTTATGTTGCCGTATTGGGTCGTGCCATAGAAACTGCCGTCGGTAGATTGAAGCAAAGCGTAGAACGGTACCGCTCCGTCACTGCAATTTGCTTGGCTACAAAAGTTATATAGGGTCGTCAACACTCCTTTAGGTGTGACCTTAAAAATGGTGCCACCCTGACCCGTGCCTCCCTCTCCGGTGACCCCATAAAGATTCCCATCAGTTGCTTGAATTAGCCCTCCCGGAAGGGAACCATCTGCGCAATAGCCCTGATCAGTTTTTGTGGCACAAAAATCGTAAACACTGCTGAAGACACCTGTCAGTGTGATTCGGAAAATGGTGCCGCATCCTGCATTGGTGTTATAGCAGTCCTCCGTGCCGCCATACCAGGTGGTTCCGTAAATATTCCCGTCGCTGGCTTGGATCAACTGCGTGGGGTAGGCTCCGTCGGCACAGTAGCCTTGGTTGCTTCGCACGGCACAAAAGCTGTGCAATGTGGTAAGCATCCCGGTCGGATCAATTGTAAAAATAGTTCCCCAGCCGTATAAGCCGCCCTCAGATGTCGTGCCGTAGAGGCTGCCATCTGCTCCTTCGATCGGCGCTACGGTAGGACGGTTTCCATCGTTGCCGCCGAAATTGTACAAGGTCATGAGCTTTCCATTTGCGGTGAACTTAAAAACTGTGCCGTCGCTGTGCGTACCACCAAATCCTGTCGTCCCGTAAAAAGCCCCGTTGTTCGCCTGCATCACGCCAGAAAATGGGTTTTCTCCGTTCATGTAATCAAAGCTCACCAATGTTGTTAGCCCTTCGGACGGTGAGATTTTGAAAATGGTGCCTGCCTCATTCGTCCCACCTATTTGGGTTGTCCCGTAGAATTCACCATCAGTCGCCAACACCAGCCCGTTCGGAAATCCACCATCAGGGCAATCAGTTTGATTACAAAATGAATAAAACCTGTCCAGCTTGCCGGATCGAGTGACGTGGTAGAGAACCCCCCGGTTCTGAGAACCGCCTCCATAGGTTGACCCAACTAAAGTTCCATTGGCGGTTTGAACAAGACTTGAGTTCGGGAGAACCCCATTAGGGCCGTCAAACAAGTCGAAGGCTGTGAAACTCTGCGCAGCTGCACTGAGAGTCAGGCCACACACTAAGAGCAATTCGAGAATCCGCGCAAGCGATCTCGGCATTAAAGAAGCCGTCCTTGGCGTTGGTGGAATGATGTTCATGCGACCGAACAGGACGGAATTATCTTCGAGTTCCCAGTGCTGGTCAAGAACGACCTCCCCTGTCCGTCGTCGCAACGTGCGTTGACAGAACGATCTCCTATGTCTAGCCCGGCGGGTGGCCCGGCCCGTCTGAGATCCTCACACCATAATCTCAGAAGCTGCGCGGCGGATAAGCTGCCACCGACAGCAAGGACGAGGTTACCCCGTTATCGAACGGAGAGTCCGGTACCTCCTTGGTGCTGCCGTCGGCGTTGATCTGCAACAGGCCTACCAGACCGTCGCCGTCGAATTCAGCCACGTAGAGTCCGCCGCCATTGCCGGAAGGAGACACCGTGGTCAACCCGCCGATCGAGGTGATCTGGCCGGCATCGTGCAACGTAGTTATTCCGACGTAGGAGACATTCAATGGAGCTTCGCTGAAGCCGAGTGATGTCACTTGCTTTGACAGATTGTTGGCGACGAAGATGAATTTTTCGTTCGGACTAATCCAGACGCTGCTGGAATCCTGGCCTGTGCCGAGGCTTCCATCTCCGCCGAAACTGGTTTCTTTTCCCAGTGATCCATCGGAATTGATGGGATACACCTCGATCTGCGTGCTGCCACCGGTTGCGTCGCCAAACGCCGCATATTTGTTGTCCTTTGTGATGTCTACGCCGGCTGCGCCATTCAGCGATGGGTAGGGGCCATGCTCAGTGAGAACCCCGTTCTGCCCGATAGAGAACGAATCGACCAGATTCTCGCCGAATCCGTAGCCCACGACGAGGGTTTTGCCGTCCGGAGTAACCTTGAGGCCGGCTACGGAAGTGGCGGCGTTATAGGTTCCGAGTAACGAAAGCTTGCAGCCGCTGCCGATCTGAAAGACCCCGATGTTTTCGGTCACGCTGTAAGCCACAAACAAAAGACTGCCGCGCGTGGCCAGACCCATGCTGTTCCCGAAGCCGCTGCCGTTGCCATCAGGGTCGGTGTAGTTGCCCGCCTTGCTCAGATTGGGAAGTTGGAAGGAGGCAACGTCGCTATTGCCTGCATCCACCACGAAAAGGCATTGCATCGAACCATTTTTCCCGAGCACGATGCGCGGCAGGTCGAAAGCGCCGCCGCCGTTGCCGTTGGTGCCAGACGACAAATTCTTAACGACGTTAAGAGATTTGCCTTGCAATTTGAAGATCGTGGCCGAGTTGGTCACGCCGGGCGGATCGTTGTTGGTGATGGCGTAATAACCGCTTTGCGCGAAAGTGCAGGTGGGGAGAAGCGCGACGATGGAGAGGATGGCGAGTACGAACGGCGGAGTTCTTTTCATAACATGTCCCCTTTGATGGAATGTCGTCATGGGCCAGGATCGGGCGAGCAGAGCCGCTTCCAGGCCTCCGCGGCCCACTTCGAGATCGCGGATCAGTCTAAATGGTTCGAGGCGCCAGGGACAGAGTGAAAAACTTTGCAGTTCTCTGGTTGGCGTGCAAGTTCGGGTTCCTTAGGGATGATTTTCACGCGCGGGGTCCCGGGGGTAGTCTCGGAAACCAGTAAACTTCCGAAATTCCGGGCAGTAGGGTGGAGAAACGCATCATGTCAGGGCTCGTGGCCGTGGTCGTGAGCATGTCCGTGAAGGTGAGGATGGGAATGCACAACGCCGCCATGCGAGTGGCGATGGGCGTGGACAAGGTTGGCCCGCAGCAGTAACTCTCCGTTACTGAGGATCTCATGCGGGGTGCCGCAGGCGATGACTCCGCCGGCCTCAAGCACGAATACACGGTCGGCAATGTCTTCGACGATCTCCAGTTGATGCGTCGCCGTAATTACCGTCTTGGCCGTTCCTTTCCATTGCTGGATCAGGTCGACGATCTGGCTTTGGCTCTTGGGATCCAGCGTGGCTGTGGGCTCATCGAGCAACAGAACATCCGGATCCAGCACCAGCACGGAAGCGAGCGCAACTTTCTTTTTCTCGCCGCCGGAAAGACGATATGGCGGACGGTCTTTGACATTTGCCAGTGACATGAAGACCAGCGTCTCGTCTACCTTGCGCAGAATCTCTTCTCGGTTCCAGCCAAGCTGCAAGGGACCGTATGCAATTTCATCGAACACCGTGGGATTGAACAGCTGAACATCTGGGTTCTGGAACACCAGGGCAACGCGGCGGCGGAAATCGAGCGCGGATTTCTCCGATTGCAGAAATTCCTGACTAAGCTGGCTCCCGTTAAACCTCAGCGTGCCGGACGAGGGGAAACAGAGCCCGTCCAAAAGCCGCAATAGCGTGGATTTCCCCGAGCCGTTCGCGCCCAGCAGCGCAACCCGCTCGCCTTGAGCAATCTGCAACGAAAGTTCCCGCAGCGCCGGAATGCCGTCGTAGCTAAAGCTCAGGGCGCTGAGTTCGAAGGCTGCTGCCACGTTTCGTTACCTCCCCGCCCACACCGCGATCGCTCCCGCGGAAAGGAACGCGGCCAGGGCACCGTAATCGCGAAGCTTCATGCGAAAGTTCGTCATGAGATGGACTTCTCCGTTAAACCCCCGCGACAGCATGGCGAGGTACACTTCGTGGCTCAGCTCCATGCTTTTGCCCAGCAGCACGCCGGCGGTCCGGGCGGTTATTTTTCGTTGCTCCTGGCCACTCAATTTTCCGATAGTCCGGCTCTGGCGCGCCTCGAACATCTGGTTCGCAGTCTCGACTAGGAGGAACACGTAGCGGTGCGTCATTTCGAGCATGGCGACGACCTCGACCGGCAGGCGCAAACTGCGCAGGGCCTTGAGGATCTGGTTCCAGGGCGTGCAGAGCACCAGGATGGTGGTAAGCGTCGCCGCCGCCTCCACCCGAAGCACCAGCATGGCCGCGCTGCGCAAGCCCTGGAGCGAAACAACTAGATGCCAGGCAGGGCTAGAAAAAATCGTCGTGCCCGGAGTAAGAAAGATTGCAGGCACGGCGATGATGCCGGTAAAGAGAAGCACGACAAGCCAGACACGGGTTGCAAGAGTGACAAAACTCACTCGCGAAGCCAAAGCGATGACAACCGCAAGCAACCAGATCGCGGCGACTACCCCCAAACGTCGGCACAAGACGACGGAAACCACTAGTGCCAGGAGACCCAGCACGCGCACGCGGGGATCAAGCGTTTGTATCAGCCCCGGCTGTTTTGCCGCCTGCTCGGAGACCAGGGCCCGCGAGAACGCGCGAGCGAAGTTCCGCAATGTGGACTCTATGAACGACGATTGGCTCACGCTTGCGACTCCCGCCGCTTGCGCACGGCTGCATTGGTGGCAAGGAAAAGCAATGCGCACACGCCTACGCCGAAAATGGCAGACAGCCAATAGCCGAACGCCGCACTCTTGATGAACCGAGGCGCATAGCTGGGGAATGGCGCCGTCCACATTCGCGAGAGCCGTTCAAGTCCGGCGGGGACGAATCCTGGCGGAGAATGGCTTTCCGAAGAAGCTCGCACGACCGCAGGTGAGCGTGGATTGGACAGATCAGCTGATGTCCATTCGCCCCAGGCTGTTCCTGCGGCGAGGATGCCTAGCGGCGTCAACATCATTAACAGAGCAACCGCCCACCACAGCGAACCCGGCGCGGCGTCAGGAACCAGTTGCGGGTTTGAGGAAGCCTTCGCCCCGCCAAGCAGCGCGGCATTCGCCCGCTGCAGATATGCCACCATGCCAGCTGAAATCACGCCTTCCGCAAGGCCGGCGAAGGTCAGATGCCCGATCATCATCGCGGGGATGGCGATGTGCAGCGGATACGGCGCGTAGAGCGGCGTGCCGCTGGCATCATGAAAGAGCACCGGCTGAATTCCGAACTCCAGCGCGGCTATGAAAGCCGACGCATTGATGGCAACGTATCCCGCAATCGCGGCTGCGATCACCCTTCTGCGCGACGAAAGCTCTGCGCGGGCGGCAATCACGCGATAAATGCCATAGGCAACAAACGACCCGACGACCGCCATATTGAAGCAGTTCGCGCCAAGGGTGGTAATTCCGCCGTCGCCAAAAAAGAGCGCCTGAATGGCCAGCGCGATCGACATGGCCAGAATCGAACCCCAGGGGCCCAGCACGATGGCGGCAACCGCGACCCCGGTGGCGTGTCCCGTAGTCCCGCCGGGCAGCGGGACATTGAACATCATCACCACGAAGCAAAACGCGGCAAAGACTGAAATCAGGGGAATGGTGCGTCCGGCCATCACCCGCTTGATGCGCTTCAGCGCCGCATACCAGTTCGCTGAGGCGGCGGCGTAGAGCGCAACGCAGGTCGAGGGGCTGAGATAGCCGTCGGGAATGTGCATGTTAGCGCACGATTAGCATAAGTGGCCGCATGGTTGCGGGCAAGGGAAATTGGCGTGGTAAGGCTTTCAATCGCAGAGCGAGCAGAGGATTCGCAGAGAAAACCAGCTTGACCCACGAACGCGGTCACACCGTCCCGATTACTCCGGTGCCTTGACTCGCATCCAAGTCACGATTTAGTTTCGCCATACTGGGAGATTGTGTCCCTGCGAGGAAGCCTTGCCGAACCGTCCTATTGTTACCCTGACCAGCGATTTCGGACTGAACGATCAGTTTGTCGGCACCATGAAGGGCGTGATTCTGAACATTGCGCCAGATGCCGAAATCGTCGACATCAATCACGCAGTGCAAGCCTTTGACGTGCTCGATGGAGCCTTGACCATCGCGCAATGCTACTCCTACTTTCCTACCGGCACGATCCACGTGGTGGTGGTGGACCCGGGAGTGGGATCGGCCAGGCGGCCGATCCTTCTTTCCACGGAGAAGCATTTCTTCGTGGCCCCGGACAATGGCGTGCTTTCGCTGGTGTATAACCGCGAGGAACGCATCCGGGTACGCCACATCACGGGAGAACACTATTTCCTGCAGCCGGTGAGCAACACTTTCCACGGCAGGGACGTGTTTGCCCCGGTCGCCGGTTGGTTGGCCAAGGGAGTTGATTCAGGGAAATTCGGGGAAGAGATCTCCGATTACATCCGTTTCAATGCGCCCAAGCCGAAGGCGGTGGATGCGCGCACCCTGCGTGGCGTGATCCTGAAAGTCGACCGCTTTGGAAATCTGATCACGAACTTCACTCCGCAGGATGTTCCGGCGCTGTTCCAGGCATCACCGCCGACGTTCAAAATTCAGGTAGGGAAGTGCGAAGTCTCGGGGATGCACAACAATTACGCCGAAGGCGCGCCCAACGAAGTATTCGGGATTCTCGGCAGTATGGGCTACCTGGAGATTGCCTCCAATCGCGCTCCCGCGGTGCAACTGACGGGCGCCGGGAAGGGCAGCGAAGTCACTATCGTGCTCGAAGGTGCGGCCGCGGCAGGAAACGGGAAATAGTTTTTCTCACCACAGAGGACACAGAGGTTCACGGAGTTTCTTAAGCGCCTGCAGGGCGGTGCTACACGTCACTGGCGAACTTTGGGGTGCGCATAGCGCTCCATTTTGCCAGTCCACTTGAGAAAGCGCCAGATGTGCTTGCGCTCCCGCCACATGAATTCGAAAAACTCCAGCAGTCCGATCTGATGCATCTTCACGCCGGTGTAAGTTTCCAGTCTCCACAGAAGATATGGGCTCCGCCAGGGTGTCAGGTGATGCCCCTTGGTGGCATTCCACAGAAACTTCAGCATGTAGGGCATGGTTAAGAACATCATAACGACGGGTGCACGAATTCACCATACAAACGAGGGATGAACCAAGGAGGCCCAGTAGCTTAAAATCAACTTACCCATGCCAGATCGCCAGAAAGCCGAAGTTTACTATTACGCCGCGCTGGACCTTGTATCCGACGGGCGCCAGGAACAAGCCTTGGCGGAGTACAAGAGATCCGTGTCCGCCGACCCCACGTTCACCGAGGCGATGCACGGCATGGCCCGCGCCTTGCAGGACTTGAATCGGCTGGATGAAGCCATCACTGTCGCCAAGCGCATTGCAGAGTTGGATCCCGACGACGTGCTGGCACACACCAGCCTGTCGGTGCTGTATCAGAAGAAGGGCATGGTCCCCGAGGCCGAAGAGGAAGGCAATAAGGCGAGAGTTCTGGGATGGAAGCAGCAGTTGAAGAAGAAGTAGCGAGTAGCTAGTACCTAGTAGCTAGGAAATGCATCGTCAATTTTGCTAGCTACTAGCTACCAGCCCCTTGCTACTGCAGTTCATACTTCTTCATCAAATGGCGGAAGGAGCGGTAGGAGATCTTGAGCAGCCCGGCGGCCCGGGTCTGAACGCCGTTGGCCTGGGAGAGCGCTGATTTGAGGAGCGAGACCTCGATATCGGCTACATATTTTTCCATGTCGACGCCGTCGGGAAGTACAGCCCCGGAACTGACGGCTGATCCGCCCATGCCGACGCCAGCCGCGGCAGCGCGGGCCTTCGGCCTCTCTGCCGGAATTTCGGCGTGTAACTCCTCGCCCGACTCGAGGGCAACTGCGCGTTCAATGGTGTTTTCCAGCTGGCGGACATTTCCGGGCCATTCATACGAGCACAGCGCATCGAGCGACGGCTGGTGGACCCGCACGATGCTCTTCCCCGCCGCCGGGGCGTATTTCTTCAGGAAATGATTCACCAGCAGGGGAACGTCTTCGCGGCGCTCGCGCAAAGGAGGAACGGAGATGGGAATGACGTTCAGGCGGTAGTAGAGATCTTCGCGGAAGGTCTGATCGGCGACCTGCTTGTCGAGATCACGGTTGGTGGCGGCGATCACGCGGACGTCAAAGGGAATTTCGGTGGTGCCGCCCACCGGACGCACCACTCTCTCCTGCAGGACACGCAGCAGTTTGACCTGCATGGTCATGGTCATCTCGCCGATTTCGTCGAGGAAGATGGTCCCTTTGTCCGCTACTTCGAAAAGTCCGCGCTTGTTCTGATTGGCGCCGGTAAATGCGCCTTTGACATAGCCGAATAGTTCGCTCTCGAGGAGCGTCTCGGGGAACGCGCCGCAGTTGATGGAAACGAAAGGCTCAGCGGCGCGCGGCGAGCAAACGTGGACGGCGCGTGCTACGAGTTCCTTGCCCGTCCCGCTCTCGCCGTAAATTAGAACTGTGCTCTGGGTGGAGGCGACGGTGCGGATCGTCTGCTTCAGTTGCTCCATCGCGGGGCTGACGCCGACGATATTGTCCAGCGAGTTGCGGGTCGCCGCGTCGCGTTTGAAGGCGAAATTCTGCCGGCTCAAGGCCATCTTTTCGAGGGCACGGTTGATGGCCAGCTTGATTTCGTCGACCAGGCCGGGCGACTTGCGAATGTAATCGGTGGCGCCGCCCGCTTTCACTGCTTGCACCGCGGCTTCATAGTCATCGACGGCGGTGATCAGAATGACGGCCGAGTCCGGCGAAGCCTGGTGGGCGTGGCGCAGGACTTCGATGCCGTCGGTGCGCGGCATTTTGATATCGGTAATTACAACGTCGTAGAGGGCTCCGTCGAGCTTCCGCTTGGCCGCATCGCCGGAGTTTACGGTCTCGACCTTGTGCCCATCACGGCGCAGAGCGATATCGAGCATTTCGCAGATGGAGCGTTCGTCGTCGCAGACCAGGATGTTACCCAAGCGCTCCTCCTGCAACGGCCGTTTCCACATGGCTCTCGACGCTCAGCGAATCGGAAGCGTGCGCTGGTTTGCGTGATGGCGGCAGTTCTTCCCCTGCTGTCAACCGGCGAAGCCGCAGCACGAATACGCTTCCCTGACCGGGCTGCGACCGCGCCCAAACTTTGCCTTCGTGCGCCTGCACAATCTGGTAGACGATGGCGAGACCCAGGCCCGTGCCGCCTTCAAACTGCGATTGAAAGGGCTCGAAGACCTTCTCGATCAACTGTTGGCTCATACCCGGGCCAGTATCGGCGAAATTAATCTGCCAGTCGTCGCCCGACATTTCCACCGAAACCGTCAGGGTGCCACCGTCGCGCATGGCGCGGACCGCGTTTTCGCAGAAATTCCAGAACACCTGCTTGAGCTTGTCGCCATCCGCCATGCTCCAGGCTTCGCGGACTGCATATTTTCTCGCAACCCGAATCGGAGAGCTCTCCGAGGCCAGCCGATGCTCGAGCAGGGTAAGCGTGTCTTCGAGCAGAGGCAGCAGGTTAAGGCTCTGAAATTCGTATTTCCTGCCGCGAGAATAGGCGAGAAAATCAGTGATGATGTTGTTCAGCCGCTCGGACTCGCGGGTCACGATTTGCAGCAGCTGCCGCTGCTCCTCGCTCAACTCCGGAACACCGGAAAGCATGCTTACCGAGCCCGCGATCGAAGTCAGCGGGTTGCGAATTTCATGCGCGATGGCGGCTGCGAGGCGTCCCACTGCCGCCAGGCGGTCCTGCATGCGGACTTCGCGCTCCAGCCGACGGACTTCTGTCAGGTCGTCAAAGGTGTAGACGTAACCTAGAGGCTCCTTGTCACGGACGCCGAGAGCGGAAACCTGTACGCGGAACGTCCGGCGATAGCCATTGGGCAGGATCCGCCTCACTTCACCGTGCCCGCGCTGATCGTGCGGTTGCGGCAAGGCATCGATAAAAAAATCATTGATTGGCTCACCAATCAACTCGGGCTCGATGAGATCAAGCAATTTCTGAGCGGCAGCGTTGGCAAGAGTGATGTGGCCATCAAGGCCAGTGGTAATGAGCCCACCAGTCATCGACTGAATGATGTTTTCGTGCAGCGCCTGCAGGTCCTCCAGCGCGCCGCTGGTGTGCTTCAGCTTGACGTCCACCTGCCGCAGTTTCGCGACCAGATGGCCGGCAAGATACGCAACCGCCATGTACCCAAAGAGGTTGACGAAGATGATAGCCTGCAGAGCTTTCACTTCCAGGTGGACCGTGGAATAGGACGGGATGACTTCGAAATAAGTCAGTTCCAGGACGGTGCCGTACAGAATAAAAGCCAGAGCCGCCGTGAGATAGGCCCAGGTGCGGGGGAAAAGAATGCAGGCGACGATGATCACCAGCGGATAGAGAAAGTTCACCGAGCTGTCCACACCGCCGGTGGCGTAGATGACCAGGCTGACGAGCGCCAGGTCAGTCACTACCTGCAGAAGCGACTGGATACGGTACTCTTGCCAGAACGCCAGCAGCACCAGATAAAAGACAGAAATGGCGTACCAGAGCAAAATCGTGGTTACGAAGAGCCGGAGGGAAAACGGGCTGGGAGCCAGCTGCGCAATGGCCAGCTCAATTCCCAGCAGGAAGGTAAGAATGATGACGCGGACCTTTACCAGCCAGGCCAGCCATTGCCGCTCATCAAACATGGATTGCATTGTCAGTAGCCAGGGGCTAGCAGCTAGTAGCTAGGTAAACCTCGGCAAAGTCCGTCAACGTTTACCCGCCCCTAGCTACTAGCCACCGCTTTTATCCCGCCAGCTTGGCGATCATCGAGAACAGCGGCATGTACAGCGAAATGACGATGCCGCCGATAGCGATACCCAACATGCCGATGATGATCGGTTCCAGCATGGCCAGCATGTCTTTAGTGGCTGCGTCGACCTCGTCTTCGTAGAAGTCGGCAATCTTCTGTAGCATCGAGTCCATGGCGCCGGTAGCTTCGCCGACTCCGATCATCTGCGTGACCATGTTTGGAAACACGCCGCATTCGCGCAGCGGATCGACAATGGTGCGGCCTTCTTCGATAGCCTTGCGCACTCGCATCAGGGCTTCTTCCAGTACTTTGTTGCCGGAGGTACGGGCGGTGATACCCAGGCCTTCCAGGATCGGCACGCCGGACGTAATCAAAGTGCCCAGCGTTCGGGTGAACCGGGCGACGGCGATTTTCCGCAGCAGGATGCCGAGTACCGGCATTTTCAAGAGAGCGAAGTCCATGTAGTACGCGGCCCGCTCGTTCTTGCGCATCTGCTTGATGCCGAAAATCAGGCCGCCGAAGCCCAGAATGAAGAACCACCAGAACTGTCCGACAAACGCGCTAAGCCCGATCACGATGCGCGTAGGTAGCGGCAATGCCACGTTCAGACCGGCAAAAAGGTTGGCGAAAATGGGAACGACCCACTTCAACAGCGCGGCCACGATCAAACCCGCCAAGGTGACGACGGAGACGGGATAGATGAGCGCGGACTTCACTGCTGCACGCAACTTGACCGCCTTTTCTACGTAGATGGCCAGGCGCTGCAGAATTACATCGAGAATACCGCCGGTTTCGCCGGCTTCGATCATGTTCGTGGTCAGGTCGTCGAACACCTTCGGGTACTGACGCATGGCATTGGCCAGGGTTGCGCCGCCTTCCACCGTCATGCGCACGCCGGTCAGCGTCTTCTGGAACGCCTGGTTTTCCTGGTTGGCGGCCAGAATTTCCAAACATTGCACCAGCGGCAGGCCGGCATCAATCATGACCGAGAACTGGCGGAAGAAGATGGCAATCTCCTTCACCTTGACCTTGCCCGAGCCGAAGGTCGGCATGACGAACTCTTTGCCCTTCTCGCGAATAGCGCCCGGAGTGATGCGCTCCTTGCGCAATGCCTGGGCCAAGGCCTGTTTATTGGGAGCTACCCGCTCGCCGCTGACTTTCTCGCCGTTGTCGCTCTTACCCGAAAATGTAAAAACTGGCATAGTTTGACCTCGCTTTACTTCTTTACTGCGTCACGCAGGAACTGTTTCTGCCGCTGCATCGTTAATGCTTCCCCGATGCTGCGCCTTTCGAACCTGCGGTCGACTGATTACGGCCCAGCAGGCTGGCGCCGCGGTTAATCATTTCCGTCAACTCGTCCTGATTGCTGGAGCGGGCCAGCGCCATTTCCATGGTGATCTGCTTCTGGAAGTAGGCGGTTGCCAGCGACTGATTGAAAGTTTGCATACCGAACTTGTCCTGACCGGACTGCATGGCCGAATAAATCTGGTGAATCTTGTCTTCACGGATCAGGTTGCGCACGGCGGCGTTGGGAACCAGAATCTCCATCACCATGACGCGTCCTTTACCGTCGGCGCGCGGCAGCAAGCTTTGACACATGATGCCTTCGAGCACCAGGGACAGTTGGGCGCGAATCTGTGGTTGCTGGTGCGCCGGGAAGACGTCGATGATTCGGTTGATGGTGGAGGATGCCGAGTTGGTGTGCAACGTTCCGAAGGTGAGGTGGCCGGTTTCCGCGATTCGCAGCGCGGATTCAATGGTCTCCAGGTCGCGCATTTCGCCAATCAGCACCACGTCCGGGTCTTCACGGAGGGCGGCGCGAAGAGCATCGGCAAAGCTCTTGGTATCGGCGTGCAGCTCGCGCTGGTTGACCACGCAATTCTTGTTCATGTGTACGAACTCGATCGGGTCCTCGATGGTGAGGATGTGATCGTGCCGCTCGGTGTTGATCTTGTCGATCATCGAAGCGAGTGTCGTAGATTTACCCGATCCAGTAGGCCCGGTGACAAGAACCAGACCGCGGGGTTTGTCGCACATCTTGCTCACCACCGCCGGCAGACCGAGCTGGTTGAACGACTTGATTTCAAACGGAATGAGACGGAATACGGCCGATGTGGCGCCACGCTGGTTGAATACGTTGGCGCGGAAACGGGCCAAGCCTTTCAGACCGAAGGAGAAGTCGAGTTCGAGATTTTCCTCGAAGCGATGCTTCTGGGAATCGGTCATGACGCTATAGGCCAGCTGTTTGGTTTCTGCCGGCGTCATTTGCGGCAGATCGAGCGGCACCAGATGTCCGTGAACGCGAATCTGCGGCGGCGAGTTGGTGGTGAGGTGAAGGTCGCTGCCTCCCATCTCCAGCATTCGTTTCAACAGGTCACTTAGCGAGAGCGACATCGTTATCCCTTTCTTCTCTAACCTTAGTGAATGGTTTCGCGCGCCACTTCCTCGAGCGTGGTAACGCCAGCGGCGACTTTAATCAATCCGCTGCGGCGCAAGGTGATCATCCCGCGCTCAATGGCTTTTTTCTTGAGTTCGACCGCAGAAGCGCCGACCAGCACAAGTTCCTTGATTTCGTCGTCCACTTCCATGACTTCGTACAAACCAGCTCGTCCCTTGTAGCCAGTGTTGTTGCAGGTTGCGCAGCCTTTGCCCTTCTGAATCTTCACCGTCTTGGCTTCCTCTGGGGTGTAACCTTCGTCGATGAGCGCCTGTACTGGCACATCGACGGTTTCCGCGCATTCCTTGCAGATCCGGCGGACCAGGCGCTGAGCGCAGATCAAGTGAACCGAGGTTGCAACCAGGAATGGCTCAATGCCCATGTTCATCAGGCGCGTGATGGTTTCCGGAGCTCCGTTGGTGTGCAGGGTGGAGAGAACCAAGTGGCCGGTCAAAGCCGCCTTGATGGCGATTTCTGCGGTTTCAAAGTCGCGGATTTCGCCGACCAGAATGATGTTGGGGTCCTGACGGAGGAAGGCACGCAAGGCGGCGGCAAAGTTCAGGCCGATCTGCTCCTTCATCTGTACCTGGTTGACGCCGGCCAACTGAAATTCGACCGGGTCTTCTGCGGTCATAATGTTGGTGTCGGGAACGTTCAGACGGGCGATGGAAGAATACAGCGTGTTGGTTTTGCCGGAACCCGTAGGACCGGTGACCAGCACCATGCCGTACGGCTTGAGAATGGCTTTCTCGAACTTGACCAGCGACTCGGACTCGAAGCCCAGCTTGGTCATGTCGAGCCGCAGGTTTTCTTTGTCGAGCAACCGCAGCACAATCTTTTCGCCCCACAGGGTGGGCAGCGTGCTGACGCGGAAGTCGAGCTGCTTTTTGCGCCCGCCGATATTCATTTTCAGCATGATGCGGCCGTCTTGCGGCAACCGCTTTTCGCTGATGTCGAGCTTCGCCATGATCTTCATGCGCGAAGTGATGGCGTCTTTCAACTTGAGCGGTGGCGCCATGATGCCTTGCAGCACACCGTCAATACGGAAGCGCACGCGGAATTCTTTTTCGTAGGGCTCGATGTGGATGTCGCTGGCGCCGCGCTTCACCGCGTCGGTGAGAATCAGATTGACCAGTTTAACGATGGGCGCTTCGTCGGCAGCGCGCTCCAGGTCGGCCAGCCCCATCTCCTCTTGCTCGGACTGCAGTTCGACGTCGGCTTCATCCATCTCCGTCATCGACTGCATGACCTGCTCGAGGTTCTCTTCTTCCTTGGTCGTGCCGTAGGCCTTGTCGATTCCCTCCAGAATCGAGCTTTCCGATGCCACCACCGGCTCAATATTGAAACCGGTCATGAACTTGATATCGTCCATGGCGAAGACGTTGGTGGGATCGACCATGGCGATGGTGAGCGATGCGCCCACGCGGCTCAGCGGAAGGATCTGATAACGCTTGGCGGTTTCGACAGGGATCAGCTTGACGACGGAAGGATCGATTTCAAAATAGGCGAGATTGATTGCCGGGACGCCGTACTGGCGGGAGAGAAAGTTGGTGACATCCTCGTCGGAGAGAAAACCGAGTTTGACCAAAGCGGCGCCGAGACGAGTATTCGTCTCTTTCTGCACTTTGACTGCCTGCTCCAACTGCTCTGGGGAAATGATCTTCTCTTTAACCAGAAGATCGCCCAGCCGTTGAGACATACCTCGATCTCCTATCCTGTGCGGCAGACATGCCGCTGCCTGTACCTGGCTTACGCAAATCGCAGCTTGTTGGTTGAAGACAAAGCGCAGCGCATTCGCGTTGACATAAATTGTCACCGCAGAGGCGTTACCGTAAAAGTAACTTTGGTACTTGTCCCTGGCGATGCTGGGGCATCAGTTGTTTAGGTATGCCGGAAGGCGCGCCAAACGCGGGTTTGCGGCGCGTACTTCGCTTGCCGGACATGAACTTTGGTAAGCACGAGTGCCTGACTTACACTTTAAAGAAAGAATCGATGACGGACCGCAATCCAATTCGGGACTATTATCTGCGGCTTTATCAGGTTTGGGGCCCGCAGCACTGGTGGCCAGCGCGAACCCGTTTCGAAGTGATCGTCGGAGCCTATCTCACGCAAAACACTTCCTGGAAGAATGTCGAGCTCGCGTTGTCGAAGTTGCGGCGCAAGGGGCTATTAAGCTTGAAGGGCATTCGAGAAGTTTCGATGGCTGAGTTGGAGGCTGCGATTCGGTCAGCTGGTTATTTTCGACAGAAAACGGCGCGGCTCAAGACCATCGTCGAGTTCATTGATGAGCGATATGACGGATCGCTCGACCGGATGTTTACGCAGCCTACACTTCGGCTGCGCGAGCATTTACTTTCATTGAACGGCGTTGGCCCCGAGACTGCGGACTCGATTCTGCTTTATGCGGGACAGCATCCGGTGTTCGTGGTGGACGCCTACACGCGAAGGATTCTGGAGCGGCACAACATTCTTGCGAACTCCGCGAGGTACGAAGAGGTCCGGGAATTGTGCGAAAGCTCACTTTCGGATTCGAGCTTGGCAGATAAATTCGTCACTCAAAACCAGTCTGCCGGCAATACTCCTACGCCGCCGGTCGCCCATCGTCCTTCAGCGATGAGCCGCGCCGCTCGGTCGCCGCTGGCCCAGATCTACAACGACATGCACGGTTTAGTCGTGCAAGTTGGCAAACATTATTGTCTGAAATCGAGGCCGCGCTGCGAGACCTGCCCGCTGAAGGAGTTCTTGCCTTCCGGTTCGCCGACCCGCATAAATGCTGATCCGAACGAAGGCAAACCCTTATAATTAACGGAAGCATCATTTCATCTCTTGCGATAAATGGGTCCGTCCCCCACAGTTCGCCCCAAGCCCAAGTCCTCCAACCGGAAGACCGTATTAATCCTGCTAAGCCTGGGCTTGATGGTGCTGTTCGGCATCCTGCTGGCATTGACTTCTTTTGATTTGCCGCTAAATCCCGACACCAACCAGCAGTTACTGATCTTTGCTTCTCTCTCGGCACTCATCTTTGTTCTTTTTCTGGTATTGACGTTCGTCCTGGTGCGCAACGTTCTCAAGCTGTTTGCGGAACGGCGGCTGGGGGTATTGGGATCGAAGTTCCGTACTCGCCTGGTAGTGGGAAGCCTGCTGCTTTCATTCCTTCCCGTCATCGGAATGTTCTTCTTCGCCTACGTGCTAATGAACCGCTCAATTGACAAGTGGTTCTCCACGCCAGTGGAGGAGGTACGTCGCGATACGGCAACCATGGCATCGCTGCTGTCTCAATATGCTGCCCAGAACGCACATGCCGAAGCAGTCTCGTTGGCTTCGTCATCTGGGAGCCAGCATGCTTTCGAGAGCGGAAATTTCTCCGACTTGGAGAATGAATTTCGTAGTCATGAAGCGACCCTTCAGGGTGGCTTCGCGATTGCCCTGGAAAACGGCGATGCCCAGGCCAGCTTTGCAGCGCCGGCGGCGTGGGCGACGCTGCGCAGCAAAGTCCCGCTGGCGAAACCGAACTCGCTCAACGCGTCTTTCACTTGGAATCAGACGCAATACATCTTAGGATCCGCTCCGGTCGGTGATCACGGGCTGATCCTGGTAGCAATGCCGTTGCCCAAGAACTTCTCCGAGGCGCAACAGCAGATCGAGGCCAGCCAGCAGCGCTACTTGGAACTGGCACGCGGACGCCGGCTGTTCCGCCGGGTATACATGGAAGTGCTGCTGTTGCTGACGGTAGTCGTGTTGTTCGCGACTACCTGGTTGGCGCTGTTTCTCTCGAAGCTAGTGACCCGCCCTGTCGTCGCCCTGGCGGAAGCCACTCAGGAAATCTCTCGTGGCCGGCTGGATTACCGGGTGGAGGTGCGAGCAGCCGATGAAATTGGCGACCTAGTGCAGTCGTTCAATCGCATGGCGGAGGAACTTGAGTCTAGCCGCCGCCAAATTGAAGCTTCAAGCCGTGACCTGAGCGCGGCCAACGTCGCTTTAGAGCAGCGGCGTCGGCACATTGAAACGATTCTGGAGAGCATTCCGAACGCCGTGTTGTCGTTGAATGCGGAGCGGCGCATCACCCATGTGAATCACGCGCTGGTTCGCTTGTTCCATCCCGCAGGCACGGAATCAGGAATGGCGAGCGTGTTGATCGGAGCGGCGCTCGGCGATGTCTTTCAACCGGAGGTATTGCAGGATCTCGAGCCTTTGCTACGCCGCGCGGATCGTTTGGGCACAACCACAACCCAAATGGACATCACGGTTCAGCATGCTACTTTGAACCTCGCCGTGACCGTGGCAACTCTCAAGCACGACGGACAAGGCCTAGGTTACGTCCTTGCCTTTGAAGATCTTTCGGAACTGCTGCGGGCGCAGAAGCAGGCGGCATGGCGCGAAGTCGCGCGGCGCGTAGCTCACGAGATCAAGAATCCCCTCACCCCCATTTCTCTTTCTGCAGAACGGATTCGCCGCCACCTGGGGCGCGGCACTCCCGATGCTGCGTCGTTGGAAGCCCTGCATGGCTGCGCTGAGACAATCGCCAGCGCGGTTGACACAGTTCGTACACTGGTCGATGAGTTTTCCACGTTGGCGCGGTTCCCAACCGCGCAGCCGCGGCCGGCTGATATCAATTCCATTGTTGAAAGCACGCTAGCGATGTTCAATGGGCGCCTGGAGAATATTCGTGTCCGCACTCGGCTCGCGCCTGACTTGCCGCCGGCGATGGCTGATCCTGAGGCAATCAAGCGGGCACTTTCCAACCTGGTGGACAATGCGGCCGAAGCCATGCAGAACACGGCATTCCGCGAGATTCAGATTTCGACTGCACTGGTCGCCAGCCGTGACGCCATTGAAATTGTGGTTGCTGACACCGGTCATGGGGTGACCCGCGAGTTGAAAGAGCGGCTTTTCCTGCCGTACTTTTCCACTAAGAAGCGCGGCACCGGTCTCGGGCTGGCGATTGTAAGCCGGATCGTGGAAGACCATCACGGCTCGATTCGCGTGGAAGAGAACCGGCCGATAGGCGCAAAGTTCGTGGTCGAACTGCCGCTTGCTTCCGAAGCGGTCAGCACTCCTGCCAATGCCTAACATTCTCATCGTAGACGACGAATCCAGCATCCGGCGGTCTCTGAAAGGGGTCCTCGAAGACGAGGGCTACACGACGTCCCAGGCGGAAAGCGGAGAAGCATGTTTGACCGCTGTGCGCAAAGAGGCCTTCGACGTCATCCTGCTGGACATCTGGCTTCCCGGAATGGACGGGTTGGAAACCCTCGCCAAGGTCCGCGAACTCGCAGGAGCGCCCGAAGTCATCATGATTTCAGGACATGGCACGATTGAGACGGCGGTTCGCGCCACCAAGCTTGGCGCGTATGACTTTCTGGAAAAGCCGCTGTCGATCGACAAGACCCTGATTCTGATCAAGAACGCCATTGATGCCAAGCGACTGCGCGAGGAAAACCGCGATCTCAAGAAGCAACTCCTTCCGAAGAGCGTCATCGTCGGCGAAAGTGTGCCGATGAAGGCGCTGCGGCAGCAAATTCAAATCATGGCACCGACCAACGGCCGAGTGCTGATTTTTGGCGAGTCCGGCACCGGCAAGGAACTGGTTGCTCGCGCGATTCACTCGCAAAGTATGCGCAAGGACGAGATGTTCGTGGAAGTAAATTGCGCGGCGATTCCCGAGGATATGATTGAGAGTGAACTTTTCGGTCATCGCCAGGGCGCCTTTGCCGGAGCTACTGCAGACAAGGAAGGCACATTTCAGAAAGCCCATGGCGGCACATTGTTCCTGGATGAAATCGGGGACATGAGCTTGAAGACCCAGTCCAAGGTTTTGCGAACGCTGGACGAACAGCGCTTCGCGCCGGTTGGCGGAGATGAGCCAATCACGGTCGATGCCCGGGTGATTGCCTCAACCAACAAAGACCTGGAAGAGGAAATCTCGCGAGGCAATTTTCGCGAGGATTTGTTTTACCGGCTCAACGTGATTCCCTTTTCTGTTCCGCCCTTGCGCGAACGTAAAGAGGACATTTCGTTACTAGCACGGCACTTTCTGAAGGAATTTTCCGCCACCTATGGCCGCCGCCCACGCGAGATCGCGGACGACGCGGTGGAGATCCTGCTGCGCTACTCCTGGCCGGGAAATGTGCGCGAGTTGCGCAACGTGATCGAGCGCATCGTGATCATGAATCCGACGACCTTCCGCTTTGAACGCAAGCATCTGCCTCCGCTGTTGCATCGCGACGGCCGCGGCGCTTCCGGCGCCGAGTTCTCCACCTTGCATCAGGCGCGCGCTGCCTACGAGCGCGACTACATTCTCAAAAAGCTGGATGAAAACCACGGCAATGTGAGCCGTACCGCCGAGACTCTCGGTCTCGAACGCAGCCATCTCTACCGAAAGATGAAAACTCTGGGAATTGCCGTAAAAGAATAGAAGTTACCTGCCGCCGCGCGTTTTTCTTTTCGGCTTGGCCGACCTCTTCCTGCCTCGGCGAGCCGGGGAGAAGCGCTTAATCATGTGAATCTCGGTCCCATTCTTGTGGAACTTCACATCGTCCATCAGTTGGTTAATCAGAAAGATCCCCCGGCCGTGATTGGAGAAGATGTTCTGTCCGACCACCGGACTAGGGATTGTGCTGCAGTCAAAGCCTTCTCCCGGATCGCGCACAACGATAAGCATTCCGCTTTCCGGATCACAGGCGACGTCGCATTCAACATTTTTTGAGGGATCGGATTTCGCCCCGTGAACCACCGCATTCGCCAAAGCTTCAGTCAGAGCGAGTTCGACCTCATTTTCCTTGCCGTGCAAGCACTCCATGTCTCGCACGACCCCCATGATCTTCTGGACCACGGGATCTATTGCTGCCGGATCGGCCGATAGTGATACGTTGAGCTTCAGCGCCAGACTGTGGCGGTCAAATTCGTGATGGAAACGGTCGGCGGACATAGTCAACGTTTCTCTTTCAAGGCCAAGCCTTCGATCTGCCGCCGCCAGTCCAGCTCTTCGACGAAAGACCGCGACTCACGCCAGCCCGGAGTCACTTTGACGAACAGCTCGAGATAAACGCGCGTGCCAGTCATCTTTTCAATTTGCAGGCGCGCGGCGGTTCCCATCTTCTTCAGCATCTGCCCTTGCTTGCCCACCAGGATTCGTTTCTGTCCTTCGCGCTCGCAGTAAATAGTAGCAGCAATTCGGGTGAGCTTTGCACCCTCCTCGAAGGCATCCACGATCACGGTGGTGGCGTAGGGAACCTCCTCCGCCGTGGATAAAAGAACCTGCTCGCGGATCGCCTCTGCCGCCATGAAGCGCATAGGTTGGTCGGTGACCTGATCCTCGGAGAAGTAGCGCGGACCTTCCGGCAACGCGGCAATCACTTTGTCGAGCAGTAGATCCAATCCCTGCTGTTTGCGCGCCGAGAGCGGAATGATTTCCTTGAACTCATGCAGCAGCCGGTAGGAGTCGATGACGGGGAGCAGCTTGTCCTTTTGTTTCAGCAGATCGATCTTATTGAGCAAAAGGAACACCGGTGTATCGGATTTACGCGCCATCTGCAGGAGAAATTCATCGCCCGGGCCGAACTTCGCGGTCACGTCGGCGATGAGCAGCAACAGGTTGCATCCTTCGAGAGCCTCGCGTACTTCGGACATCATCTTGCGGCCGAGCGAACTGTCCGGCTTGTGCACGCCTGGGGTGTCAATAAGAATGACTTGGGCTCCCGGCCTGTCTTCATTTTCGGGTACCTGGATGATTCCGAGTATGCGGTTGCGCGTGGTCTGGGGCTTGGGGCTTACAATGGCGAGCTTCTGCCCGACCAGGGCATTGAGCAAAGTGGATTTCCCGGCGTTCGGCCGGCCCAGAATGCAGACGAATCCGGAGTGGAAGGACATTCTTGTGGAAGACGGATGTGCTGCCCCGTCGTAGAAGAAAACTATATCAGCTTCATTTGTCGTGGTTCGGCTGTAGTGACGCGCACGCGCTTCACCCGACGCTCAGTGGAATCCAGGATCTCGAAACGCAGACCGTCATCTTCCACCGTCTCACCCTGTTGCGGAATCCGCCCCAGTAGCTCGCTAACCAGGCCCGCGACCGTTGCCGCTTCCTTACCTTCGGGTTTCATGCCGAGGAGCTCGTCGAGACGGTCAACGTCCATGTTGCCCGGCACCACGTAAGAATGATCGTTCTCGCGCACGATCTCGACCTTTTCGTGCTCGTCGCCAATCTCGCCTACGATCTCTTCTACTAGGTCTTCGATAGTGACCAGGCCAGCGACGCCGCCGTACTCGTCCACGACAATTGCCATGCGGATGTTGTTTTTCTGCATTTCACGAAGCAGATCGCTGCCCAGCTTGCTCTCCGGGACAAAATAAACGTCCTTGCGCATCAGGGTCTCAACCGTGCGGGTGCGGGCTTCGGAATCCGGCACCTGTAGCACATCCTGCGCATAAACAATTCCTTTAATGCTATGAATTGTTCCCTCGTACACGGGGACGCGTGAAAAAGGCTTGTCGCGCAACAGGTCGATGAATTGCTCGACTGTAGTGTTGAGCGGCACGGCGACGATGTCGGGCCGTGGCTTCATGGCTTCACGCACGGTTTTGCCGCCGAACTCGACCACGGACTGAATCAGATCACGATTGCTTTCATCCAGAATGCCTTCTTCCTCGCCCGCTTCAATTAAGGCATCCACGGCCTCCGCCTGGCTTTCGGGTTCCCGTTCAGCGTGCTCCTTGGTCAGCGTCGTCACTGAGCGGAGGAACCCAAGAACGAGTGTCGCAGGCAGAGCCAGATAAATGAGAACTCGCAGAACCAGCGTCCAGTGAATCAGCCATTGGCCCTTGGTACGAAGGAAGAAAACAAACGGCAGGAACCGGTTGAAGATGATGACAATCAGAATCAAGCTCAGGGTGGCTTGCAGAATTTCGTGAATGCTCCAGGCGCGATCGCGGAACACCGTAAAGCCCACCAGCATCGCAATAGCGGCGGTAGTGAGCTGCGCCAGAACGGCCATTGATAAGGACGCCCGGGTGCGGCTTACCTTGAGCCTGGGTTCCACACTTTGCTCGAAGGCATCTATGTTGTCCTGAAACTCGCGCGAAAGGAATTTGCCAATTTCTGAGTAGAGGCGGTCAACATAGGACACGAGCGTGAGAAGTCCGAACAACAAAGCCAGCGCGGCTGCAATGGCAAGGTTCATCGCGAAGTCCGTGACCGACGACGAAGGGCGAAAAGTGATTTCTGCGGCCGGCTCGCGCGTTCGATCAATCCCAGAGGCAAACCGAGCCGACGCCTGAGTTGCTGTTCTTTGCGGGCCATACGGCCGTTGTCCCGCTCATGGTCGTAGCCGGCAAGGTGCAAGACCCCGTGCAGAACCAGGATTTTGACCTCGTCGGCGGTCGAATGGCCGAGCGGTCGCGCATTTCTAGCCGCCATCTGAACCGAGATCGCCAGGTCCCCGGCGAACTTGTTTACGTCATTCGCGGGGAAGGAAAGCACATCCGTCGGATGGTTCTTCCCACGAAACTGCCGGTTCAATTTTCGCAGCTCGCGATCATCGCTGACCAGAATGTTGACAGCGCCAGGTAATCGTACGGCCTCTCTCACGCGCGAGGCGAACCGGGCCAGGCTCAACGCGCCCAGCCCCGGCACGCGTCTTCGCATGACGATCTCATCTTTTGTGGCATTCGAACTCATTCGCAAAAAAAGCAAAACAGGAGGGCAAGACCGGCCCCTCCTGCACAATTCCTACGTTTCTATTCCTGGCTCATAGCATCGGAGGATGCGATGCCACCCTCACTCTTTAATGGGCCTTCGACTGCTTCTACTCTGCCATTGCCCTTGGACTCGAGCAATGACATCTGTTGTTCCGCCACTCTGGATTTGTGCTCGTCGTAGGCGCGAATGATGCGCTGCACCAGGTGGTGGCGTACCACGTCACCCTCGTCGAAATAGACGAAGCTGAGGCCCTCGACCTGCTTCAGCACATCGACGGCTTCCAGCAATCCGCTGCGGCGTGCGTTGGGAAGATCAATCTGCGTAATGTCACCGGTGATCACGGCCTTGGAATTGAACCCAAGCCGCGTCACAAACATTTTCATTTGTTCGGAAGTGGTGTTCTGCGCCTCATCGAGGATCACAAAGGAATCGTTCAAGGTGCGCCCGCGCATGAACGCGATGGGAGCAATCTCGATTACGTTCTTTTCCAGATAACGGTCAACCTTCTCCGGGTCAAGCATGTCGTAAAGCGCGTCGTATAGCGGACGCAGATAGGGGTCGATCTTGTCCTGCAAGGTTCCGGGCAGGAAGCCCAGCCGTTCGCCCGCCTCAACCGCCGGCCGCGCCAGAATGATGCGGTTCACCCGCTTGGCGAGCAATGCGGAAATCGCCATTGCCACTGCCAGATAGGTCTTTCCGGTTCCGGCGGGGCCGATGCCGAAAACCATGTCGTGGTTTTCGATGGCCTCGACGTAGCGACGCTGATTGACGCTCTTGGGCTGAACCGTGCGGCGTCCGAACGACCGCTGGCGTCCGGCTTCCGCCAGGCCGCGAAGTGTAGCTTTGGGATCGGCCACCAGGACTCGCAACATGCTGTTCAGATCACCATTATTAAAGACATGCCCGCTGCGATGTAGCTGGTCATAGTCCACGAATACCTGTTCGGCGCGCATTACGTCTCGGGCCGCTCCCTCCAACTCGATGGAATCGGAGCGCAGATCGACGTGAATGTTCAGTCCATCCTCCAGGACGCGCAGATTCTCATCCCGGGTGCCGAATAAAGCTTCAATACGAGGGGTGATTTCGATACTTTTTTTCATTCAGTTCGGAGAGAGGACGGAGCGCGTTGCACGCGGTTGGGACGACAGGATTTCGCTGCTGAGAGCCAATGTGGCCTTATCGCACAAAAAATATCCTTGGATAATGAGGTGGAACCTGCCGAGATGCTCGCTCCAAAGGTGCAAGCAACTACCATTGAGGATAGGGTACCCCGCAGCCGGGGAGGAGTCAACTGGGGATGGCCCTGGGAGCAAGAGGCAGGTTAGAGGGGCGGGCGGTGATTTTCTCCCAAGAGCGGCTCGCGAACCCGGCCCACCGTCATGGACGTACCTCGAACCGCGGGTCTTTTCCTAAGGACTTCGCTGTATCGCAGAAGCAGTAATTTAACACTTGTCGGTTGTAGGAAACCTATCGCTGGCGCGGCCTATCGAATAGCTCCAAGAAAGGAGCTTTGTTATGACAAAAGCCGTAATGCTCGGGTTGGCTCTCCTAATTTCCACTGCGTTGGTGCAGGCTCAGGACCAGGGTCAGCAAACTCCCCCTCAATCCACCGCCCCTTCGGCGGGACAGACATCGCCGGACACGACGCAGCCGGCAACGCCGGCGCCTGATCAAACCACGCCGGACAACACGCAAACCGCACCATCGAATCCCGGCGGAGCTATGCAGAACCCAACTCCCTCACCAGACACGACTGGGCCGATGAAGAACTCGACGACCACGTCAAATGCCCAGGCGACTCCAACTAGCGCCACCGGATGCGTGCGCATCGAGGTTGATCACTTCGTTCTGAAGGATACCTCGGGAAAGACTTATAACCTGGCCGGTGATACTTCCAATCTGCATGAAGATGTGGGACAGCAAATCACTGTGACCGGGGTCGTGGACAACACCAGTGCGGGGAGCACGAACGTGACCACGCCGCAGGAGTCGACCGAATCGCAACGCCCGACCATCACAGTGCAGAACGTTCAGAAGGCCGGTGGCAATTGCATGAACGGCGGCAAGTAGATTGGCCAACATTTTTCCGAGTGGCCCATCCTGACGGACGTTGCAACCTTTAGGATGGGAAGCTTTGCAAAAACCCCACCCAAGCAAAATCGGCTTGGGTGGGCACCCGTCCTTCGACAGACTCAGGGCTGGCTCTTCACTCGACCGATGGCTCACTGCGTAAGCCATCGGGCTCGGTCGGCATGAGAGGCGTCAAAATCCCCACCCAAGCAAAGGCGGCTTGGGTGGGGCACCCCATGACGTCGAATCCGATACAGTAGACAAATGGAAAAGATCTTTCACTTCGATTCGCCGCCGGAGAGTTACATGGCTGACGCGGCGGTGCTGTGCTGTTTCGACCAGCGCATCCGGCTGGCGGTCAGCAAATTTCTCCAGCGTCAGGGAATTCTGCGGCCAGACATGATTGTGGTGGCGGGCGGCGCGAAAACCCTGGCCTCGCCACGGAACGACTTCGAACGCGACTTCATTCTCGAGCAAGTGCGCATGTCAATCCGGCTGCACAGCACCAGGAGAGTGTTTGTAATGAGCCACTCCGATTGTGCTACGTATGGCGGTCTGGCGGCATTCGGCGGCGACCGAGCGCGTGAGGCGAGTCATCATGAGGAAGAACTGCGTCGCGCAGCGGAGCTGGTGCGAGAAACTTTTCCGGAACTTGCTGTGGAACGTTTTTTCGTAACGTTCGATGGAGTGCACGCTGTGCAGAGTTAGGAATTTCAGTTTAGATCAGCTGACATTCGAAACGCGAACAAAGAACCCCACTCTTCGATTGATCCGGGAAGAGTGGGGTTTCGGTTTTTAAAAAGGGGCAGGAGGTATTCCCCCGATGTGGTTTATGTGCCTGTTTTTACCGCTTGCGCCGGAGACAGCACTGCGGCCAACGCGGTGCCGATGGGCGTGCCGAGACCGGTACAGGCATCCCATCCCGTACCCGCATCGTAGGCCCCGTTGTTTCCGGAGACCACATCGCGGAATCCGCCCTTTTCAGCATTCTGATAGAGCAGCGGATTGAGGAAGCCAACTGGCGTCCCCAGTTCTTCATTCAGCAGCGCGACCAGTCCGGCCCACAACGGCGCGACGGCGCTTGTGCCTCCAATGGGGCCTTCTTGACCATCCACTAAAACGGTGTAGCCGCTGGATGGATCAGCGTCGCCGGAAACGTCGGGAACGCCACGTCCGATTCTGCCGCCAGGGTTTTTCGAGCGTAGCGCGTTGCCTAGCCCGTTCTGATAGGTCGGCGGATCGAAGAAATCGCTGATCCCTCCGCCGGTCGCGCCACCGTTTGGCAGTTCATTCCAGACGGTTTCGCTGGTGATAGTGGAGCCTGAGGCCAGCAGATGCGTGCCCCCGCAGGCAAGAACATTGGGACTCGAGGCCGGGAAGTCGACGTGCTGGAGTCTGTCATTGACACCGTCGGTCGAGCCGTCATCACCAGCCGCAACGGTCACGGTCACTCCGAGTGCGGCCGCGGACTGGAAGGCTTTGTCCATCTGGGTCATAGCGGCCGGGGTCCAGCTAGATTCCGGGCCTCCCCAACTGATGGAGATGATCGACGGCTTGTGGGTCTTGTCATGCACCGCTTTGGTGATGGCGTTGAGGAAACCGGCGTCCGTGTTCTGCGCAAAATAGACGACGATTTTGGCTCCCGGTGCGACCCCACCCACCACCTCGATGTCGAGCATGACTTCGCCATCGGGTCCATCCGCATTGTTGGTCGGATGATTCCTGCCCTTGCCGACATTTACGGCTGTTACGCTGGGATGCTTGGCAAGCTTGAGTTGTTTCCAATAGGTGTTGAGGTCCTCGGGTTTGTAGCCCCCACCCAGTTCGACGATGGCGATGCATTCGCCCGTGCCATCGACGTTGGTTGGGAACTTGTAAGCTTGAGCTACTTGCGGCGGGGTGTATTGGACGTCGGGGGTGTGGGCCCGGACTCCGGTCTGCGTACGGCGCCGAAAATGGGGTTTCGCCTGTGGCCGGTTATCCAGCCCGAGCACAGCCTCCACGACGTTCTGCAGATCCTCGGGAAGATTCACTGCTCCGGTGCGGCCGCGGTATCTTCCGCCGGGATGTTCGTAGTCCTTAAGTTGTACACCGAATGCATTGTTCATCTGGTTGACCGTGCCGGTAAGCACCATGGTGCGGCGACCCGGATCACTTTCTTCAACCTTGAGGCCGTGTTCCTGGGCGAAGGTCTCGACTTGTCGAATGCTGGCCGGGTCTGCCCCATGTCGTTCTTCCAGCTGTTCGCGGGTCAAGTGTTGACGGTTGTGGGGGACCTGCAAAAACTCCTCGTGAGACATCAATGTGTCGTCCTTGCGGGGACGCAGACGAATCGTAACTTCTACTTCCTGGTTGGGATCAGTTGGGCCAATCTCTTTAGCTCCGTGCAGAGGGGAGCGCTCGCTGCCGGTGAGAGGGACATGCTTCTTGGGGGACATAGAAACTCCTTTTCGGTGGGACGGGACAAACAGCAGCGCAGAGGAACAGCCGAAACCTGACGATCTGGAAATGGCCCGGGGATTAACTGAGTCGCCGGCACCCCTGCAGCAACAATTTTCCCGAACTTGTTTCTAGCAGAGCAAACGCTATCAGTAGACCTGGAGGAGGTCAAGCGAGAATTAGGACATGTTACAAAATCCGGACAAGCGTGTGTTTTTAGGACAATGTTTGTTGCTGCATCTGCAGCGGATTCCGGAAATGGAACGTATCCAAGATGAGCAGGGATCTTATGGCAGTCCTCCCACAAGACCCCCGTCTGGATGGTTTTGGGAAGCCGCGCTATTTCTGCGCTGCTTTCTTTTCCGCCGCTTTCTTCTGTGCCTCCACTGTCCAAGGGGGCACGATGCCGTTCATACGTGCGTACGCAACTGACTGCCCGAGATGTTCGTGGGCATCGGCAACCAGGATGTAGACGACGTCGCCGGCATTCGCCTGTGGCCCGAGCTTGGGGAGCAATTTGGCAAAGTCCGCATTCGTCATGCCGTTGATCGCCTTCTGGGCGAAGTCCCATGATTTGTTCAGTTCACTGACAATCTGCGTGCGATCGGTAGTGGACTTTTCAAAGGTCTTGCCATCAAAATCCGCTGGCGGGGTTGCACCCATCAGCTTCAGGATTCCGTAGCGTTCGGCCGACACGTGGAGGAAAACCTCAGCAAATGAACGAGAATCTTCCGAAGGCCGCCAGGCGAGCTTGTCGGAGGGTACTGCATTGGCCAGATCGACGAACTTCTTCTGTGCCCTTTCCAGGTCGAGCAGAGACTGGGCCTTCATGTCATAGCTTGGAGCTGTCTGGTCAGCGTTGGTCGCAGGCGCCGCGGAATTTTGCGCCATTAACGAAGTTGTCAGACAAACCGCAATCAACAAAACCGCCAGAAACATTTGTTTCATGTTAATCCTCCTCGGGAAGCCGCTGGTGCTTAGACGAGCACATGGGAAAAATGGCTTAGCTCAGTCCGGTCGGAGATATCACTACATACTGAGCGTGGGCCGTCCTCACACGAAACCGATGTTTCGATAGAATCGTCCAACCATCAGCGGAGGGTTTTAGGATGACAAAAAGGGGTACGTTTTCAATTTCGGCTGCTGCGAGCCTTTTCCTGTTCGTCGTCTGCTCATTCGCTGGAGCTCAATCCAGCGCGAATGGCTCGAAATACTTCTTCGTGCTGTTGAAACGCCCCGCTAGTGCTCCGCAGATGAGCGATGAGGCACTGAACAAGCTGCAGGATGAGCACATGGCGAACATCGGTAACTTGCATGCCGAGAAAAAACTAGTCATGGCGGGCCCGTTTACCGATGACACCACGCTGCGCGGCATATTTGTTTTTCGAGCCGATTCGATGCAACAGGTGCAAGAGTGGACCAGCACTGATCCGGCGATCCACGCAGGACGCCTGGCCGCGGAAATTCATGGCCCCTGGCTCATAGACGCGAATGCCATTCACGATCCTGCGAATCCCCACGAAGGAATGGAGCAATACTCGCTGGTCTTGTTAGAGAAGGGCGGGGAGGGGAATCCGCATCAAAGCCACGCGAGTAACGCAACCCAGGTGGCAAACATGGCGGTCGGCGGGCTTTTTACTGGTGGCGAGAACAATGAACTGCAGGGCGTAGAGATTTTCTGCGTAGGCACGGAAGCAACTGCGAAAATCGTCCAGGACGACCCCACTGTCAAAGACGGATTCCTCAAGACCGAGATTCATCCCTGGATCACGGCTAAGGGAGTGCTGGCTCCGGGGCAGCCGATGAAACCTTGATGGATCAAGCCGATCTCTGAGCTACGCTAAGATTCGGTACCGCTCCATGCGGCGCAGCCAATCATCCTGCGAGCGGGCAAGAAACGTCACGTCGAAGATCAGTTCGTGTGCTCCGATTTGCCGGCATCGTCCCACATCTTCTTTAATCTGCTCGAGCGTGCCGGCAAAGACCGGGCGATCTGCACCTAGCGGGTGATCCGTCACATGCAAGTTAGCGCGCACGACCAGCGCGAGTTTGGAGGGATCACGCCCGGCTGTTTTGGCCATCTGCTGAATCGTTGAGAACATCTGTGCCATGCCATCGATTGGAACGCCGACCGGGTTCCATCCATCTGCCAGCGTAGCGAGACGCTTTAATGCGGGCGGCGCGAAAGCCGCCATGTAGATCGGCGGATGTGGTTTCTGTATCGGCTTTTGAGAGATGTACGACTTGGGCAGATGAAAGAACTTGCCGTGAAATTCGACCGGATCGCTCGTCCAGATAGCCTTGAGCACCTGCAGAAACTCGTCGGCCCGAGCGCCGCGCTCATTCATTTTTGCACCCGACGCATCCATTTCATCCTGCGACCAGCCGAGGCCTAAACCAACCCGCAAGCGTCCACCGGAAAAAATGTCAATGGTGGTAAGGCGGCGCGCCAGCATCACCGGGTTGTAGTAAGGAATATCAAGCACACTGGTGCCCAATGCGATCTTCTTCGTGTGGGCGGCGGCAAACGTCAAAGTATCCAGCGGATCCAGGCAATACTTGTAACCATCAGGCAAGGAACCGTCGGGCGTCACTGGATACGGGGTTTGCGGTTTGACCGGCCAGAGCACCCTTTCAATCGTCCACAGGCTGTCGTATCCGAGAGCCTCGGCATGCTGCGTCACTTTGGCGACTGATTCGGCCGAGCCCACGGGGCCAATATTAGGTAAACCAAAACCGATCTTCATCCACTCAACTCCTGGCAGCAGGCAACGAGGTCCGAACCAGCTGCATCCTGTGAAGCCGCAACTCGCGCCGCAATTGCGGGTTTAGCCATCATATAAGGAGTCCACATGAAGCACTTTGGTTTCGCAATCTTGCTGGGGTTAGTTTTGACGGTGAGCGGCTGTGGCGGAAGTTCCAGCGGAGCCAGTCAGATCAATGGGAACTGGACCGCGTCCATGATAAATGCGGATGGTTCGCAGGCATTCTCCTTCGCTACTGCTTTGCGGGCGTCGAATGGGAGCTCCAACCTGACCATCAACAACTTTACGTTTACCACTGCTGGGACCTGCTTTAACACGTCAGCATCTCAGACTGGGACCTTCAGCTTTACGGGAGATTTCCAGGGGCATGTGACAGGAACGTTCTCGATGATCATCTCGACTGCCTTCCCCTCAGGGACGAATAATGTGCTCACCTTACAGGGCGCAGTGAACGGGCCGACCATTTCCGGCACTTGGACGCTGACCGGAGTTACCGGCTGCAGCGGCAACGGATCGTTCAGCATGACTCGAATGTAAGCCTTAGGCGCTGGCTTTGTCGGCCAGGGGCAGGGGCTCTTCCTCCATTTTGGGAGTGGGATCCAGTTCGAGCTGCTCCTGACCGCTGAGCACGCTGACCCGGCCGCGGTACGTCTTCAAATGCCGCTGAGCGGTTTCGAAAGCTTCCTGCGCTTTATTCAGGCTCTTGCCAATGTTGTCGAACTGGCTCTGGAAGTAGTCGAACGATTTTTGGGCCTTGGCAAGTTCCAAGCGGCTTTTCTCGAAGCGGCCCGCCATCTCGTACCACTTGTGCACCAGCGCAATCGTTTTCAGCGTCATCAAAAGCGTATTGGGCGAGACAGGAAACACGTGCTGCTGGTTGAGCCAGTCGGCAAGCTCGCGATTGCGCACCGATTCCATGTAGAGCGTTTCGCTCGGTAGATACATCAGGGCGATATCCGTGGTGCCGTGCTCCGGCTGAATGTAGGCCTTAATTCGTTTGGCTTCGGCTTTCATCACGCGTACAAACTCGTGGCGTGCTTCCTCCAGTGCGGTCTGGTCGGTGCCTTCAAACAAAGCAAGGACCTGCTCACGTGGAAACTTGGCGTCGATGGGCAGGCGTCGATCGGGAAAATGAATGATGGCATCGGGACGGCCGCCGCCCTCGATCGTCGCCTGCATCTCGAACATGTGCATGGGCAGGAAGTCAGCGAGAAGCCGCTCCAGGCTAGCCTCGCCGAAGGTGCCGCGAAGATGCGGAAGCTTCAGCAGATTATTCAGGTCGTTAATAGAGTGACCGAGCGCCCCAACTTCTCGCAGCTGTTCTTCAGCAGCCTTCAGATGTTGCTGCACTTTTTCGAACTGGGCGAAACCTTCCTTGATGTTCTGATCCAATTTCTGCTGAACCTGATCGGTGATGGCAAGCAGCTTTTGATCGACGCGGTCACGAATACTCTCCAGGTTCTGCGTCGTCTTCAGGTTCAACTGGTCAAATTCAGTTTTTAGCTGCGACGTTGTCAGAGCCAAGGAATCTCGCAGCTCTTTGCGGGAATCGGATAGTCTGGTCGCCTGTTCGTCGCGCACCATTTTCATTTGATCTTCGACCGCATCATGCATCAGACGGAAGCCTTCTCCCAGACGGTCCGCAACCTCCTGGCGCAGGTCTCCCTTGGTGCGCTCCAGCCGCTGCGCCAGATCGCCCGTGGCGACTGTCAACTGGCCGGAAAGCGCATTCTGCAGGTTTTCGGTGGCTTCCGAGAGCTTCGCCAATTCCGAAACTCCGAGTGAGGTTGCTGCCTGCTTCTGCAACATGCGGGTAACCAGAATGGCGAGCACGAAGTTGAGAACCAACAAAAGACCGAGCAGGAGCGGAAGGTAAGTCAATTCGTTGATTTCTCCGTGGAGGTGATAGCTGGATTCTAGAGCGTTCCCGGCGCGAAGAAAAGGGGAAACTTGGTTAATAATAATACTTGACACAGTGACACTGAAGTCTTTTTTTCAGGTCTAACATCTCATGGCTATGTTTTCTCTATATTGCGATGATAGCGGCACACATGCCGGGTCGCCGTGCGCTGTAGCCGCTTGTCTTGTAGCTCCAGTTGCGCAATGGGAACGATTTGTTGATGACTGGCAACGGGCTAATGACAAAGAGAATTTTGGCGTCTTTCACATGGCTGACTTTGTTAGTCGCCACAAACAATTCGCCAGTTCCGAGTGGCAGGAAGACAATAAGCGAGACCGCACGATTAAACGCCTAATAAGTATCATCACCACTCGTTCAACCATTGGATTTTTCAACGTTGTAGACAAGGTCGCCTATGACGAAGAAGTACCAGACAATTTAAAGGAAAAATTAACGCTAGGACACAATCATTACACTTTTGCCGTGCGTATGTGCCTAGCAAAGGTGCTTAAATGGCGCATGAAATATAACCACAAAGAACCAATTCAATTCGTGTTCGACCGTTTATCAAAAGGCCAAGGAGAAATTTCCAGTGTCATGCAACACTGCCTATCCGATGGAATAGACAATGGGTTCGGAATCGAACCTTCAGGCTGGTCATTCCAAGACAAATCGCGCATTTTGCCACTGCAAGCTGCTGATATTTTGGCATGGGAGACACTCCATCATATGCGCTCGGTGGTATTGGCTGGAAACGGCAAAACAAGAGGTTCCTACAATGCATTGCTTAAAATGCCTACGGATCATGGCTGGCATCATCGGAAGACTCTCAAGGAATTGGTTTCGTATTGGAGAGTTAAACACGCGGTAACTCCGTAACCAAGCGTATAATTCGCGGCGGCATGGAATTCAAAGATTACATCGGAGACGTGCTCCTCATGCTGGCCCCACGCTGGCACCCTACAGAACTACAGACCGTTAAGCTTTTAGGAGTCGAGAGCCGCGGCCTTTGGGTTGAAAATCAAGAAATGACAAATGCAATATTGCAAAGATTCAAATCCCCAGCTTCGCCAAGGTCTGTTGTATTTTTTCTTCCGTTCGCCGAAATAGCCTTTGTAATCGCTGGAGCGGACGCACCCTCTCTGGATGAGAAAGCGTTTGGCTTATAGCTTCCAAGTTTGAAGGAATGAGTAGAATTTCTTGTATTTGAGATACTTTTTCGTCTTGAGCCAGGGAAAATATTTAATTTCCCGTAGCGGGTAAGTCAAACTACAAGCTATTGTGGTCAGTTTTGCATTACTGAGGCAAGTATATTATTACCGAAAGTTGTGCCTCAGAACCGCGGAATATCCACAGCCCTGCCGCTTTTCATGCTGAGATAAGCCGCATCAACCACCAGCTGATTCCGCAGGCCTTCTTCTCCCGGAATGGGAGAGCGGGATTTGCCAACGACGGCGTCGGCGAACGCTTCGACCTGCCGCGCGTAGGCGAGGGTATTCGAAACCGTTTCGGTTTCTACAACCGTACCAATGCGCAGCAATTGCACCTCGAGCGGATGCTCGACGTTAAAAGCATTATCGGCGCGCAAAACACCTTTCTCGCCGACGAGCTCAAACGGAGTCCGATATGGAGAACGGAAAGAGACCATGACGTTGGCCAGAGTGCCACGAGAGAATTCCAGTACCATGGCCGCCGCGGCCTCGACGTCCCCGGAGAATTTGTCGGAGGTGCCACGAGCGGTCACGCGCACGACTTCATCCTGCAGGATGAAGCGCAGCGCATCGATGCAGTGCACACCAACATCGGCAACGGGGCCACCGCCCGAAACGGCAAGATTGTTCAGCCACGTGCGCGGATGACCCGGGCCGCCGGGAAAGCAGAATTCCGAGCGGGCAAATATTACCTTGCCGATCTGTCCTTCGGCTAGGCGCTGGCGCAAACGATTGGTGCTCTCCTCGAAACGAAAAACCTGTGCTACTCCAAGCAAGACGTTCGCCCTTCGCGCTGCCTCGATCATCTGGCGGCACTCATTCGAGTTGATGCCCATGGGCTTTTCGCACAACACCGGCTTGCCATGCTGGATGGCGATCAGAACGTCTGGCAGGTGGAAGGCGTTAGGCGTGGTTACGAAGACTGCGTCAACTTCCGGCGATGCACACAATTTCTCGGCAGAATCGAAAGCCAGCGGAATGTTGTACTGACGCGCCGACAGCTCAGCTTTGGCCGGGTCGCGCCGGGAAAGCGCTGCCACGCGGCAGTTGCTGGCCTTGGCAAAGCCCGGCATGAGCCGCTTCACTGCATGCAATCCAAAGCCAACGATTCCGAAATTCACCATTGCCGGAGATTATTTGGTCACGAAGATGGCTACCGGCGTCGAGGGCGCCGTCGCATTTACCGTGCCAGAGGTCAACACGCCGGTGCTGGAAGTTATCTTTAGGGTGGAAATCGTGGGTGAGTCCTGGCCAAGCTCGTACAGCACCGTGCCGTTCGGGTCAGGGACAAGGGAGACCGGCATGGTATTTGCGGAAAAAGGCGATCCCGTAAGCGCAGTGGGAACACCTGTGTCCGCGTCGATCGAGTATGCGGTTATGTTGTTGGAACCGTGGTTTGCAATGTAGAGATATTGCCCGGAGACCGCGATCGCGATCGGGCTCGTGCCGGTATTAAAAGGCGACCCGATGACTGGCGTCAGAGCTCCGCTGCTGGCAATGGTAAAGATCGATACAGTGTTGTCGGTCGAGTTAGCAACGTAAAGGAACTTGCCGCTGGGATCGACCTGGATGCCGAAGGCTCCCGCTCCAACGGTGAACTGCGTTCCCGGAACTGGCTGCAAGGCGCCTGCCGCTCCAACCGCATAGCCGAAGACCAATTCCAGGTCGCTGTTAACCACATAGACGAATGTTCCGGCAGGATTTACGGCGATCGACACCGGATTGCGAGCCGTGGGGAACGGCGAGCCGCTCGCCTCAGTGAGGGCCCCGGTGCTTGAGTCGATGGAGAAGACAGAAATGTCGCTGGAAACCTGGTTGGCAGTGAACAGGTACTTGCCGCCGCTATCCATCACCATGGAATTGGGGGACAACCCCGTGGCTTTGCGGGGAGTGACCTCCGTCAGGGATCCGATCTGGCTGTCGATTTTGAAACTCGAAATTGTGTTGTCGGTCCGGTTGGCTACGTACAAGAATTGGTTCGACGGGAGTACTGCAATTGGACCGGGAGAATTGCCGGTAAGGAATGGCGATGCCACTGAGAAGGTGAATTTTCCGCTGCCATTGTCGATGCGAAATACGCCAATGCCGAAAGCCCCCCTACTATCTGCTTCGGGCAGACTGACAAAGGCCAGGTGGCTGCGCGAACTGCTGCATCCGGCCAGACCGGCGACGGCTACTACCACCAACGAGAAGATGTATTTCTCAAGTCGCATGAATTTTCAAACCGATCACAGCTTGGGACGATGGCCAATCTGACCGAAGTGGAAGACCAGTCCCGTCGAAACGCGGATGTCATTCTGGTTGGTGCCGAAGGTGTATGTATTTATGAAGTCGGCCTGGCCAACCCGAATCGTAAACCTGGGAGTGAAGTCCCAGTCATAGCCCACTCCGACGGCAACCGCACGGCCGATGCTCTTTACGTTGTCCTGCAGGCCATTGGAAATCTCTAGCGTGTTTTGTCCCTTTCCGAAAAGCACATGACCGAAGAGTTTCGACTTGTCACGGCGCCAGTTGAACTGTGGGCCGATCATGTAATCGAAATCATGAATGTGATTGCCGTAGTGCCCGCTCAGGTCGAGGGTGAAAGACCATTTAGGAGTCAGGTTGAACATTCCCTCCGCGTTCCAGCCATTGAGATTGCTCCAGTCGGAAAAACCCAGCGGAGTGGTGTCCATATGGCGGTAGGAGTAACCGCCGAATACTTCCCAGCGCGGTGCTACCTGAGCGGTCGAACGCGGAGCAACTGCGAGCAAAGCGGCTAATAAAAAGAAGAAACCGAATACACGGTTGATTGGCCTGCTTGCGGAGCCGATGGTCATTCTTATGTAAGATGCGTGACAGAGTGTGTTGAGAAGAAGTTACTATAGCAGGTCGTGATGTTTTACGTTTGCCGGCACGGCGGATTGCCTAGTCGCCGGCGACTTTTTCCGCCATTGCGCCGACCAGCGACTGGAAGATTTTGAACCCGTCGGTCCCGCCAAGCTCTACTTCGCTTGAACGCTCTGGGTGCGGCATCATGCCGAGGACATTCCGACCTGCGCTGCAGATTCCGGCAATATTATCGAGCGATCCGTTTGGATTCGCCTCTATAGTGATCTCACCCTGGGCGTTGCAATATCGAAAGATGATTCGCTGGTCCCGCTGCAGTTCGGCCAAGGTCGCATCATCACAGAAGTAGTTGCCCTCCATGTGACCGATGGGGATGGTGAGCACCTCGCCTTGACGGCAGGCATGAGTGAAAGCGGTATCGACGTTTTCAACTCTCACGTCAACCGGCTTGCAGACGTATTTCAAGCCGACGTTACGGGTGAGCGCACCGGGCAGTAGGCCAGATTCGCAAAGGATCTGGAAACCGTTGCAGATGCCGAGAACCAGCCCACCACCGGTGGCAAACTTCCGCACCGAATCCATCACCGGCGAAAACTTGGCAATCGCGCCGGTGCGCAGGTAATCGCCGTAGGCGAACCCTCCAGGAACAATGATTGCATCGCAATTCTCCAGGTCATGCGACTCATGCCAGAGGAAAGTCACCGGCTGTTTGGCTACGTTCTCGATCGTCCAGTAGGCATCGTGATCGCAGTTGGAACCGGGAAAGATGATGACCCCAAATTTCATCGGCAAGTTCCTTGGAAGGGATTCTTCGTAAAGTTTAACACGCAAAAACTCATGGCCCAGTCACGATAGTAGTGCCCTTATGTGGCGTCATCCCGAGCAACACAGCCGCCTGTCAGGGGGAGCGAGAGCCTGCCCTGAGCCGCCGAGGAGCACAGCGAGGAGGCGAGTCGAATGGGGATCTCCCAGCGCAACGGCCGGTCTAAGTGTGAGATCCCTCGGCCCACTGGTAAAAGCGTGGGCCTTCGATGACTCCGGAGGAAACTAGAATTCGACTGAGCTGGTATGCAATTCAGTCCGAAAAATAACGCTGAGGGAACGTTTTGGGCTTCTCTAGCGTCTCAGAATTATGGACTTTCGCGGGCACATAGGAATGACGGCCGGGGCGCTGAAGAACTGGTTTATCGCCCAATGCCAGGATTCGCTGGCGGTCGGAGTGCTCTGGCTGATCGGTCTCTACATCATTCGCGTACCTTGGGCGCCGCTGTGGGCGCTGCTGGCGATGGCCTTGCAATTTGTGCCGCATCTGGGCCCAGCGCTGGGAGTGATGGGACCGGTGCTGGCCACCACGATCCGCTGGACGGATTGGGAGCATCCTCTTTACGTGCTGATGCTGTATGCGGTAATCGCGATGATCGATGGATTCTTGCTGCAACCCTACCTGATGAAGCGCACGGCGAAGGTGCCGATGTGGGCTTCGATCTTAGCTCCGATTGTCTTGGGATTTCTGATCCCGTTCTGGGGCGTGCTGCTGGCGCCGCCTTTGCTGGCGGTGGTGTACGCGTATAAGGGGCACCCGGCTGCGTCGAATTTCCGATGACCTCTCAATCAGCGATTGCAAAGAAAGAGCGCCACGCAGGTTGATCGCCCAACATCACATCGACACGATAAGTCCCGGAGGAAAGTCCGCGGAGACCAATTTGCCAGGTCGAAAAGGATATCTTGTTCGGCTGCAGGCTCACTTTCGATGGTTTCCCTTCCATGAGCAGAGCGCCATCCACATCGTAGAGCCGAACGGAGGTGGTGCTATTCAGTTTCTCGGATGGCTCCCACATGATAAAAACCACGCATTGTTGATCCTTGTGCGAGTATTCGTATTGCTCGCCTTTGGCCACCGGCGTTACGCCGGGGCGATTGTCGAGGTCACGTGAAAGCGAACCCTGGCCCACGAAGCCCTGTCTCAGCAACGGAGACACAAATTCCCCTTGTCTCATCAAATCAGAAAACTTCACTGGCTGCGCTGCCGCCGTTGGCAGGGAAACCAGGGCGGTTGGAACCGCGAGGTTACGTGGCACGCTTCCGGGTCGAAACATACTCGAATAGTTGAAACGAGTTCCAACCAAAGAAGAAGATCCGGGGACATTTGTCCCTGCGATGATGCCCACCACATTGCCGAACTCGCTCAGCAGGGGAGATCCCACACTTTCCGGATTGCTCAAGTATGACAGAATCAGTCGCTGGCCGGCTTTCGGGTAGTTGTTGATTCCCGTCACATCTGAGTCGACAATGCTGCGGCTTCCATCCGTCGACACGTTGAGATAGAGGCACCGGTCCCCAACAGCAGGAGTTTGGGACTTTTCTAGAGTGAGCTTCGGAGTATCAGTAATTGGAACCTTCAGAATCGCCCAATCGTGCCAGCGATCCCATTTAATCAGTTCGTCCGACTGCACATGCTGTCCGCCCGGAAGCTGAAGTAGTACGGAACTTGCTCCGTCGACAGATTCAAAAGCTGTGAGCACTAGTCCATCGCCGATCAGGAATCCCGACCCTCGCGAGATCTTGTCCCCTGAGGACGACAGTTTGTCGATCATAACGGTCGCAGCTAAGGCCCGCTGATAAAGTTGCGCCGGCGTCAGGAGTTGCGGTGCTGAGGATTCGGCACTAGCAGGTTTTTCCGCTTGAACGATTTGGAAGGTATGACTGCCAGTAACCTCACCGTCGACCCTGGCCTCCAGCGACCAGACACCGGGTGAAGTCCCTTCGGTGAGATTGAGGCTCCAGTATCCACCGAACCTCTTGTCCTTACTCTCGAAATCAAAATCGGAAATGACGACCGTCTTACCCTCTGGGTTTTTCCAGTAACCCTCAAGGTGATGCTTGCCCAGTGGGCCATCCCATTCGAAATAGACGATTACGTTTTTGTCCGCAGGCATGTAGAAGGTACTGCGCGGATCCTCGATAACGTAGTGGCCTCCCTGCTGTGAACCCTTCGACCCAGATACGGACCGCACAACATGAAACGTAGGTTCGCTGGCGCCAACTCCGCCAGCAGTTTGGGCTAAGGACTGTTCGGTGCTACAGAGGGCCAAGAGAATCAGGAACGTGAGGAGCTTGGTAGCAATTGGCTTTCGGGACAAACACTTCGGCATGGCAGGTGCATATTAGCAAGCTTCAAGTTGATCGACAATCTGGAACGAGCTGGAGGCCAGCCTTCAGGAGTTGGACCCCGAGCGTGCAGCTTTTGTGGCCGGTTTGCGAATCTCGCTGATGCGCCGCGCCAGCGCTTCCGTTGAAAACGGCTTGGTGAGCAGCACGGCGTCGGATTCCAGATCGAGGTTCTCGAGGGCAGCTGCCTCGGTGTATCCGGAAATAAAAATCACAGAAAAGCGGTGACGTTTCTGGCGCAGGCGCTTGACCAATTCCGGTCCACCCATTCTTGGCATGACGATGTCTGATACCAGAACGTTGATCGGGCCGGGATGGGCGTCGGCCAGCGCCAGAGCTTCCAGCCCATTTCCCGCCTGCAATACCTGATAGCCAAGGCGCTTGAGGGCTTCCGCCGCCAGCACGCGCAGTGGAGCTTCATCTTCTACCAACAGGATTGTTCCTTCGCCTTTGGGCAAAGCCTCCTCGGTAGCGATGACAGGACTAGCTGCGGACTTGCTGACCGCCGGTAAGTAGACTTTGAAAGTCGTCCCCATGCCCGGTTCACTGTAAACGGCGATGTCGCCACGGCTTTGCTTTACGATTCCGTAAACCGTGGCCAGGCCAAGTCCCGTTCCTTTGCCGGCTTCCTTGGTAGTGAAGAAAGGCTCGAAGATGTGCGTCAGAACTTCCTGCGGCATTCCGCAGCCGGTGTCGGTCACGGCGATCAGCACAAAAGGCCCGGGATCGATCTCTTTGCGAGCGGCAGCGTAGGCATCATCAAGCGTGCAAGGCTGAGTCTCGATGATCAGCTTGCCGCCGCTGGGCATGGCATCGCGCGCGTTTACGGCGAGATTCATGATCACTTGCTCGAGCTGCCCGGGATCGACCTGTACTCGTCCGGCCAGCTCGGAAAGATTGGTGACCAGTTCGATATCTTCTCCAATCAGGACACGCAGCATTTTGACCATGCCTGCGACCACTTGATTGGGGTCGAGCACCTGCGGCTCAAGCACCTGCTTCCGGCTGAAGGCGAGCAACTGGCGGGTGAGCCCGCTGGCGCGGTCGCCGGCACGCTTGATTTCCTCCAACTGCGGTTTCACCTCCGGAGGAACTGCATCCTGTACCAGCTCGCTGTAGCCCTTGATAATCATGACCAGATTGTTGAAGTCGTGCGCCACGCCTCCTGCAAGCCGGCCAACTGCCTCTAAACGCGCCGAACGCAGCATGACCTCGCGTGATTGCCGCAGGTGGTTCCGCATTTCGAGGAACGAACGGGTCAGGCCGGCAACCTCGTCGTTGCCACGCAGCGGGATGGTGAAATCGAAGTCTCCCTTTTCCAACTGACGAGTGCCCTGCGCTAGTTTTTCGAGAGGCTGCGTGATTTGCCGGGAAAGAACAAATACTATGAACGCGCCAACCAGCAGGGCGAGAGCGCCCATTCCATAGAGCGTGCGATCCAGCGCCCGGAGGAAGCTGGTGGCCTGATCGTAAGACTGCAGGAAATGCAAACGGATGGGATGGTCGCCGCTAAGTTCAACCGAACTGGTAAGGTAGTGCTCGCCAGCTAGCTCGATGTCATGAACCTTGTCGTCTCCGCCCGCGGAGAACACAGTCGAGCTTCCGTCTGAAAGGGAGCTTAAAATCACTTTGCCATTGCGCTCGAAAATCAAGCTGGACTTGGCAAACAGGTCGGTGCGCAGGATGGCCCGGGGAGAAATCTCGCGACCCAGCGCGATCCGGCCGAGCACATGCTGCTCTGTGCCTTCACCGGCAACGATGGGAGCGACGCTGATGTCAAACAAATGCGCTCCGGACACCCACCAGTCCTCGCTGCCATTGGTGGCTTGCAGCAGGTTCTCCGCCCAAGGCTGGCTGACGTCGCCGGATTTGGCGAAAAACGCCAGGACTTGCCCGTCTACCCCTTCGAGTATGAGCAGATCGGCCCGACTGGTACGCCATAGCGGCTCGGAACCGTCCTGCACGGTCAGGCGGTCGTTCGTGGACATCAACGCTTTAAGGCTGGGCAGGTCGGCGATGAACGCTGCGCTTCGCCGTGACTCCCTTCGGCGCGTCGCCTCAATTTCTGTATAAAGTGCGGATTCGGTGTGCAAGGTGGAAACCAGGTCGCCGCGAACGTGGTCGCGCAACTGCGCATGCACCAGGGCCAGCACAGCCGCAGTCAGCAGAAAGATGACCGCCAGCATCGAGGCCAGTAGCTTGTTCCGTAAGTGGCTGGATAGCTTGTTCAGCACGGCTTGGCGGAAGCTTAGCTGTTCCTAACGATGACCGCGAGGCACTGAAGTAACGTCGTGCCAGGCGATTGAGCGGCTCCCTGAAAGCGGGTTCTAACCGAGGCCAACGTGCTATAATCCATGTTCGCCTACAAGAAATTCGAGGCAACGCGTGATCTCCTACGGGCGAGTCCTGCACAGAGCGATCAACGCAATCAAAGTCATTAGAATGAGGTAAATCCATGTCCGGCCATTCCAAATGGGCCACAATCAAGCACAAGAAGGGCGCGCTCGACGCCAAGCGCGGGAAGATCTTCACCCGCCTCATCAAAGAAATCGGCATTGCCGCGAAAAACGGCGGCGGCGACCCGGACAGCAACCCCCGTCTGCGGACGGCCATTCTGGCGGCAAAAGCGGAAAACATGCCCGCAGACAACATTAAGCGCGCCATCCAGCGCGGCACCGGCGAGTTACCCGGCGCGACCTACGAAGAGTTCTCGCTGGAAGGTTACGGACCTGGCGGCGTGGCGATTCTTCTCGACATCAACACCGACAATCGCAATCGCACGGTCAGCGAAATCCGCCACGTCTTCCAGAAGAATGGCGGCAATATGGCGGAGGCGGGCGCCGTCTCGTGGATGTTCCATAAGAAGGGCGACATTATTGTGGCGAAGACGGCTGCCAAAGAAGACGACTTGATGGGCATCGTGCTTGATGCCGGAGCTGACGATCTGAAAGACGATGGCGAGACCTGGGAAGTTCTGTCGGATCCTTCGGCGTATGAAGCAGTGCTCGAAGCGGTGAAGAAGGCGGGTATTGAACCGGCATCCGCCAGCGTGGCCATGATTCCGCAGAATTACATCAAGCTGGAAGGCCAGGCGGCGAATACGATGATCCGCCTGATGGAAGCTTTGGAAGAGCACGACGACGTGCAGAATGTCCACTCCAACTTCGATATCGATCAGAAGTTGCTGGAGGAAGTTGCTGGCTAAGAAAATTCGTTGCAGCGGCGAGCCGCCCGAAGAGGGCGGCTTTCTTTTTTAGCTGAGCAGGCAGCGCGCCACAAGTTTTCAACATCGCGGTGCAAAATCTTGTTGAAAAGTGCGCCGGTATGCGCGGAAGTATTTGTCCAGACAGATGCTTCTACACTTTGCACTGACTTCGTTGCTGGCACTTTGGTTGTAAGTAAGAAATTCGCGTGAGCGGTGGTGAATTCTGAAGGTTCGGCTCGACAAACTTCTTTTCGAACGCGGTGTCACCGCATCTCGCGAGAGGGCGCAGTCGCTGATCCTCGCGGGCAAGGTTCTGGTCAATGGCCAAAAAATAGAGAAGGCAGGAACAGCCGTCGAGCCGGACGCGGAGATTCGCCTGCTGGGCGAGGATTTGAAGTACGTCAGCCGGGGCGGACTCAAACTGGAGAAAGCCCTGGAGCATTGGCACATCGATGTCAGCGGCAAGGTCTGCCTCGATGTCGGCGCTTCCACCGGAGGGTTCACCGACTGCCTGTTGCAGCATGGGGCATTGCGTGTCATTGCGGTAGACACCGGACGCGGTCAAATGGATTTTCGTTTGCGTCAGGATGCCCGAGTGCGTCTGCTCGAAAACACGAATGCGCGTTACCTGACCCGCGGACAGGTGGGCGAAGCCGTTGATTGCATCGCGGTGGATGTTTCGTTTATTTCAGCGACGCTGGTGCTTCCCGCAGTGATTGCAGCTTCATTTCCCGACGATGCCGACAGGAGACGAGGACGCCAGATCGTGGTGCTCGTCAAGCCGCAGTTTGAAGCCGGACGGGAGCAGGTAGGCAAAGGGGGCATTGTGCGCGACGAAGCGGCGCAGGCGGCAGCCGTCGAAAAAGTCCGGCAGTGCTTGCTCAATCTGAGTTGCGTTCGGATTGATGTCATCGACTCGCCGATTCTGGGTGCAGAAGGCAACCGCGAATTTCTGATGTGCGGGCAGTTCTAAGAGCCTCGTCTCGACGGAATTCGGTACAATCGAAATTCGCCATGCCCACAGGGAAAGTGTCGTCCGCGAAGCGCAGAGCCGCGGCCATCGTTTCCAAGCCAGGCCATCCGGAACTGGCGAAGGTTGTACCTCCGTTAATCAAGTGGCTGCAAGAACATCAGTACAAGGTGGTTGTCGATTCGGAAACCGCTCCGCATGCTCCCAAGATCGAGATTGTCAAACGCGATGAGCTGGGTGGAAGTCCGCTGGATTTCGTGGTCGTACTCGGTGGCGATGGAACATTACTGTCCACCGCGCGCGTCGTCGCCAAGGCGGGAGTCCCGATCCTTGGGGTGAATCTGGGCCTGCTCGGATTTCTCACCGAAGTTCGCCTGGACGAACTCTTCGCAACGCTGCAAGGTATCGAAGATGGGCGCTGCAACGTGGAAACGCGCTCCATGGTGCATTGCGAGGTCTCGCGGAAAGGCTCGCTGGTAGCGCGCTACGAGGCGCTGAATGATATCGTGGTGGGCAAAGGAACGATTTCGCGTCTTAACCATTGCGATGTTTATGTGGATGGCGTGTTCGTTTCCGCCTACCTGGCCGACAGCCTGATTGTTTCCACGCCCACCGGTTCCACGGCTTATTCGTTGGCAGCAGGTGGTCCTATCCTGACGCCTAATGTACAAGCATTCGTGATCACGCCGGTCTCCGCGCACTCGCTAACGCACCGACCCGTTGTCGTACCGGACACGGCAGAGATCGAATTGGTGGTGAACACCGGGGCGGACCAGGCTTATTTGAGTATCGATGGCCAGGTCGGAACACCGATGTACGATGGCGACCGGGTTCGCTGCAACAAGTCCAGCCATCAGGTGAAACTCTTGCGGGTGAAGGGAACTTTTTTTGACATCCTGCGGGAGAAGTTGAAATGGGGGCAACGGTAGTTCTTGGAGGAGTTGAGTGGTGATCCACAAAGTCCGGCCGGTATTCGTCTTTGTTATCTGCTTTTCTTTGTTCGTAACTGCGCAGTCGAAACCCACGGCTGATCTCATTGTCAGGAACGCAAATATCTGGACCGTCGATGATGCCCGGCCGAAGGCGCAAGCCGTGGCCGTGCTGCACGACCGCATCATGGCAGTGGGATCGAACCTGGAGATTGATGGGTTGCGTGGCCCTGACACGCGTGTCATCGATGCTGGCGGCAAGTTGCTGCTGCCCGGCTTCAACGATTCGCATGTGCATTTTGTCGAAGGCGGACTTCAACTGGGCCAGGTGCAACTGAACGATGTTACCAGCACCGACGAATTTGCCCGCCGGGTTGCGGAACAGGCGAAGAAGATGCCGAAGGGCGAATGGATTCGAGGTGGCGATTGGGACGAGACCAAGTGGCCGGGCTCAACCCTGCCCACAAAAGAATTGATCGATTCGGTTACGCCGGATAATCCGGTATTTCTTGATCGCTACGATGGCCACGGAGCGCTGGCGAATTCGATTGCGCTGCGCCTGGCTGGTATTACCGCACAAACGCCCAACCCTCCGGGCGGCGTCATCGTTCGCGATGGGCAGGGTAATCCGACCGGGGTTCTGAAAGATGCAGCGAAATTCCCAGTGCTTAAGGTCATTCCGCCGCTAACGCACGATCAACGGATCGAAGCCATCAAGCAGGGACTGCAATACGCCGCTTCGCTTGGTGTGACCAGCTTTCAGGAGATGAATGACGAAGACACCGACAGCTTTGCGGATATCGGTGCGTATAACGAACTTCAGCAGAGTGGCGAGCTTACCGCGCGTGTCTACGTTGCCGCATCCATTGCCGACTGGAAGAAAGAAGCTGACCTCGGTGTTCGTCACGCTTTCGGTACACCCTTCGTCAGGATTGGCGCGTTGAAGGGCTTTGCCGACGGCTCTCTTGGATCGCGAACGGCATACTTTTTTGATCCGTACTCGGACGAACCCGGCAACAGCGGAATCTTGCGCAATCAGATGCTGCCGTTGTCCCAGATGCAGGAGTGGATCACGGGAGCCGATGGCGTGCGGCTCCAGGTGTGCATCCATGCCATCGGTGACAAGGCCATTTCGACCGTCCTGGACATGTACACCGAAGCGTTGAAGGCGCATCATGGCTCGGAGCGGCGCTTCCGGATCGAACATGCGCAGCACATGGCGGCCAAGGACTTCGATCGCTTCGCGCAGTTGGATGTGATCGCTTCGGTGCAGCCTTATCAGGCAATTGACGACGGGCGCTGGGCGGAGGCGCGTATCGGCCACGACCGCGCCAGCCGAACGTATGCGTTTCGAACATTTCTGAATCACGGTGTCCACCTGGCATTCGGAACGGACTGGACCGTGGCCCCGCTCAATCCTCTGCTCACGATTTATGCCGCAGTGACTCGCGCCACGCTCGATGGAAAGAACCCCAATGGATGGTTTCCAGAACAAAAGCTGACCGTCGCGGAAGCCGTGCGGGCTTATACGATGGGCTCGGCATACGCCGAGTTTCAGGACAAAGAAAAGGGCTCGGTGGCTCCCGGCAAACTCGCCGATTTTGTGCTGCTGAGCGATGACATCTTCTCTATCGATCCGGCCAAGATCTGCGATGTGAAAGTGGTGCAAACGATCGTGGGTGGCAAGACGGTGTTCGATGCGGCGCGGAAGACGCGTAATTAGCGGAGTTCGAGACGCATTAGATCGCTGACAGACTCCCGGCGGCGAATCACTTGCACTTTCCTTCCGTCCACCAGCACCTCGGCCGGCCGTGGCCGTGTGTTGTAGTTTGAAGACAGCACCATGCCGTAGGCTCCGGTATCGAGCACAGCCAGCAGATCGCCCTCTTTAACCGCCGGCAATTCACGCTCCCGGGCGATGAAGTCTCCGCTCTCACAGACTGGGCCGACGACGTCTACCGTTTCTTTGTCGTTGTCTTCGGGACGTGTCACCGGAACGATCCCGTGATATGCGCCGTAAAGCGCGGGCCGCAGCAGATCGTTCATCGCCGCATCCACAATCAGGAATCGCTTTCCGTTGTTCTGCTTGCGATAGAGCACTCGCGTCAGAAGAATTCCGGCAGGACCCAATATGCTGCGTCCCGGTTCCAGCAGCAGATGAACTTTCAGTTTGCGTAAAGGATTCGTTACCGCCTGAGAATATGCCGCTAGTTGTTGCGGGAAATTGTAGGCGTCTGCGTGGTGATAGGAAATCCCGAGACCTCCGCCTGCATCCACGTACCGGATTGCGTGACCCTTTTTCCGCAGGGTCCTGACCATGTCAGCGACACGCTGCATGGCTGCTGCAAACGGGTCCGGCCTGGTAATCTGCGACCCGATATGCACGCTGACGCCCGCGATCTGCAGACACTTCATTTTTGAGGCGCGAGTGTAAAGGCGCAATGCCTCGGGAACCGGAACGCCAAACTTGTGCTGGTGCAAGCCGGTTGAGATATAAGGATGGGTTTCGGCGGAAACATCGGGATTCACACGCAAGGCGACACGCGCGGTCTTTTTCAATTTCGCAGCGCATTCCGCCAGCGCCTCTAGTTCGGATTCGCTCTCAACATTGAACAATAGAATGCCGGCACGCAAGGCAGCCCGCATTTCCTCACGAGTTTTGCCGACTCCGGAGAACACAACCTTCCTGGCAAGTGCGCGGTTCACGCGTCGTACGCGGTCCAATTCTCCTGCAGACACGACGTCGAACCCGCTACCGAGATTCGCCAGCAAACGTAGAAGGCTCAGATTGGAATTGGCTTTTACGGAATAACAAACCGAGTGCGGAATTGTCTGAAACGCGTGATCGAACGTCTGCAGGTGACTACGAATTAATTCTGCGGAATAGACGTACAGCGGCGTACCGAAGCGAACCGCGAGCTCGGTAAGTGGAACTTCATCACAATGAAGGATGTCGGGACGATAAGTAAACCCCGGTTGTTGGCCTGCATTGCGGGGCACGCTCACTTGCGTTGTCCGGAGGCGTCCTTCACTCGAATCGCAACTACCGTCTGGTCATCAAAAGCTTCTTCGCCTGCGGCGTGAGCCGCGGCTGCCTTGAACAGCGACTTCACCACGCAATCGGCCGAGACGTTAGCGCACTTTGCGACAATCTCCTCCGCCCGCTTGCGGCCAAAAAGTTCCCCAGACTTGTTGCGGGCATCAAGGATGCCATCACTAAAGAACACGAACATGTCTCCCGGTTTGGCCTTGAAACTCAGCTCGTCGTATTCCACGTCGTCAAACAGGCCAAGCGGCAGGCCGGTAGCTTCGATGATCTCGATCTTGCCGTCATGGCAATAGATCGGCCTTGGCAAACCGGAGTTGGCAACACGAAGAGTACGGTTCTGGTCGTCCCAGACGGCGTAAATAAGAGAAACGAATTGTGCCTCGATGCGCCGCTCGCCGAGAGAGAAGTTCACCGCCGAGAGCATTTCGGCTGGAGAAGGCTCAATCGGCGCATGAGAACGCAGAATCCCGCTGACCAGGGCCGCGTAAATCGCGGCTGGTGCGCCTTTACCACTGACATCCCCGATCACAAATGCGGTGCGGCTTAACGAATACCCGACAAAATCGTAGAGATCTCCGCCGATAGCGCGGGCCGGAACGAACTTGGCGGCGATATCGAGGTTGCGTACGGTCGGAAGCGTCGGAGGCAGCAGACGGAACTGTAATTCGCGTGCCAGCGCCAGATCGCGTTCCAGCCGCTTCTCCTGCCGGGCGATCTGTTCGTAGAGCTGCGCATTCTCAATCGCAATCGCAATTTGTGCCGCGAGCGTGGTGACGGTCCGCTTGTGATCGTCGGTGAAAAAGCCGCGGCGGGTGTGCTCGAGATCGAGCACGCCGACAACCTTGTCCTGGTAAATCAGCGGCACCACCAGTTCGGATCGTGTCTCCGGATTGAGTTGAATGTAGCGCGGATCTTTGCTGACATCCGGCACCAGAACTGCCTGACGGTGCTGAGCTGCGTACCCCACGATGCCACGACCCAGCGGAATATCGTGCTTCAGCTGAATATTTTCCTTGAAGCGCAGCGAGAAGCGATGCTGCAGTTTCCCGTCTGCCGGATCAAGCAACAAGATACTGAACATCTGAAAATCGATCAGACGGCTCAGTAGTTCACCGATGCGCTTCAGCAGTTCGTCCACATTGAGAATCGAAGTTAGCTCACGCGAGATCTCATTCAGCAGAACCAGCGTGCGGGCCTGGCGAGTGGTCCGCGTGTAAAGCCGCGCATTCTCGATCCCTACCGCCATACGCGAGCCGATCAACATCAGCAGGCGTTTGTGCTCTTCGGTGAAGTGAGCGGGCTGAGGAGACTCGATATCGATAATCCCGATCAGCCGGTTCTTCACAATCAACGGAACAGCCAGTTCTGATCGGACATTGGGAACCGCAGAAATGTAGCGTGCATCCTGGCTGACGTCATCAACGAGAACAGGCTCACGGCGCAGGGCAGCGATTCCAGTCACGCCCTCCCCCACCTTGACTCGCGCCCGTTCGGCGACCTCACGCGCGTATCCTACCTGGAAGCGAATGCGCAGTTCCTGCGTCTTCTCGTTGAGCAAAAGAATGGCGAAAATTTCGTAATCGATGACCTTGCGGACCAACTCGGCAACGCGCCGCAGGGTGGTGTCTAAGTCCAACGTGGTGTTGACCACATCCGCTACTTCGAGCAGAAGAGGTTCGACCTTGGAACCTACATCGGGTTGGGTTTCCACCGTCGCCACGCTTCTATGATATCAGCCGGTCATTGGAGGCTAGATTTCTGCCCACGACTGGCTACCGCAGAATTCAGGTGTCAGACCTGCTTGGGAATGACGCAGATGTCGGTCAAGTTGCGGTATTTTTCGGCGTAGTCAAGGCCGTAGCCCACCACGTATTCATCCGGGATGCTGAAGCCAAGATAATCCGCTTCAATCGGTTGCTTGCGACGCGAGGGCTTGTCGAGAAGTGCGGCAATACGAAAATTTTTCGGCTGGTGCGCCAGCAGGATTTTTTTCAAGAAGGTGAGCGTGAGACCGGTGTCCAGAATGTCTTCCACCAGGATCACGTTACGGTCTCTCAGCGAATGGTCCACGTCCTTGGTGAGGCGTACCTCTCCGGTCGAATCCCATCCGCTCGCGAGTTCCTGGTCGGGCGACGGACGATTTCCGTAGCTGGATACGCCGATGAAGTCGAAAGTGGCATCCAACTCAACCTGCCGCGCCAGATCGGCGAGGAAAATCGCGGCGCCTTTTAACACGCCGACAAAAATGATGGTTTGCCCGGCAAAGTCTCGTGTGATCTCGCCGCCCATAGCAGCCACACGCGCTGCAATCTGTTCGCGTGAAATGAGGACCTTCAGTTGCGGCATGAAGGTTCATATTAAACTAGCGAGTAGCAATTGGCAGTTGGCACGTGGCATTGGGCCGCCGTGTCTTAGTTTCTGGATTGGCAAGTATCAGTACGGGCCAAATGCTAATTGCTAAGTGCTGATTCAGGAGTCTCGTTCCTATGAAACTCAACGGTGTCAAAATCACGTGGCTCGGGCACGCGACCTTTCTAATTCATACTCCCGGCGGCAAAATCGTGCTCATCGACCCATGGGTGATGGGCAATCCCATGTGCCCGGAGAAGGAAAAGAATCTGAAGCACGTGGACATCATGCTAGTTACGCACGGCCATGGCGATCACATCGGCGACGCAGTGCAGATTGCGAAGAAGCACAATCCCAAAGTAGTCGGCATTCCGGAGTTGTGTCATTGGTTGACGAAGAAAGGTGTGCAGCACACCGCCGAAATGAATAAAGGCGGAACCCAGGCGCTGGACGACATCAAAGTGACCATGGTGCACGCCGACCACTCCTGTGGAATTCAGGATGGCGACGAGATGGTGTACGGCGGCGAAGCTTGCGGTTACGTCGTCGAGTTCGCGAATAGTGTAAAGATTTATCACGCAGGTGATACCAACGTGTTCGGTGACATGCAGATCATCCGCGAACTGTATTCACCCGAGATTGCGATGTTGCCCATCGGCGACCATTACACCATGAGCCCGCGGGAAGCGGCTTACGCTTGCAAACTGCTTCAACCCAAGTCGGTTATTCCGATGCACTTTGGAACGTTCCCCGTCTTGACCGGGAAGCCCAGCGACCTGCAACGCCAGGTGACAGGAATCGAGATTGTCGAGATGAAGCCGGGGCAGACAATTTCCTAGTGCCGGAATAATCATGCGGAGTCATTCCGAAGGCCGTTGCGCTGTGAGATCCCTCGCTCCGCCTGAGAAGTGGCTGAGCTCGGGATGACGTCACACAATGGGCATGCAAAACCAAACTGAGCGATTACCGGAAAAGGAGCACACTTGTCCAAAGCAAAACCCAGTTGGCAGATGAGCGGCATTACCTCCGATCCGATAGAAAACTATCTTTACTCGATCCTCCCCGCGCGAGATCCGGTCCTTGCCGAGATCGAAAACGAAGCGACCAAGCGCGACATCCCTATCGTTGGCCCCGTCGTAGGACGCATCCTGCAGCAGTTCGCGATGATGATCCGGGCGAAGACTGTTTTCGAGATGGGGTCGGCTATCGGATATTCGACAATCTGGTGGGCGCGGGCAGTGGGGAAAACTGGCCGGGTCTTCTATACGGACGGCGATCAGAAGAATGCCACGGAGGCACAGAAATACTTTAAGCGAGCCGGGGTGGCGGACCAGATCACCGTGCTCGTCGGGGATGCCCTGGAACTCCTGTCCGAGCAAAAGCAGGAATTCGACGTAATCTTCAACGACGTCGACAAAGAAGACTACCCGCGCGTGTTTCGGTTGGCGGTCCCTCGGCTTCGTAAGGGCGGGCTGTTTGTAACCGACAACGTGCTGTGGAGCGGCAAGGTCGCCGATCCCAAAAATAAGGAAGCCTCGACCCGAGCGATTCTGGAATTCAACCGGTTGCTGTATAGCTCAGCAGACTTATTTACGACAATTCTGCCGGCCCGGGACGGGGTCGCTGTAGCGCTCAGGAAGTGACTTTCTTTCAGATCGACTTCACCGGAATCATCGTTAAGTCGTCGACTAACCCTACTTCCTTCTGCAGAAATGGCTCGGCATAAGTCACGCCGCCAAGCATTCCATAAAACCGCGCCATGGCTTCGACGCGTGACCGAATTTCCGCTTCAGCAGGAAAGAGATCCTTGCCTGCATCCTGGTCGCGGTATTGCGTTTTGTATGCCATCAGCGACTGCAACCGAGTTTCAAACTGCTCGGTGATGTCGACCACGAACGTCGGCCGAATATCGTAGTAAAGCGTCGCGTAAATGATTTTGAACGGCCGATGCGGGAGCAGCGGATCATCTTTTAACCCTTGGCGAGTCAAAGCAAGTTTGCCCAATCCGGCCAGAAAGCAAGCCTCATAGCCGAGAATCGAAGCCGTATAGTGGTCGGGATGGCGGCCTTGCCAATAAGGAAGAATCACAACTCGGGGACGCTGGTCGCGGATCACGCGCGCAACCTTCAATCGATTTTCCCACGTGTTCTCGACACGGCCGTCAGGAATGTCGAGCGCCAGCCGCCAGGATACGTGAAGCAGGAGCGCAGCGGCTTCAGCCTCTTTGCGGCGTTGCTCGGCAGTGCCGCGTGTGCCCATTTCGCCTTGCGTAAGATCGAGAATGCCGGTGTGGTAGCCACGCTGCGCCATCTTCAGCAGCGTGCCGCCGCAGGTTTGTTCGACGTCGTCGCGATGAGCGGCGATGGCCAGAATGTCGAGAGACATGTCGATAACAGTCTAACCGCACGGTTTGAAAACAGGAAACTGCAGTCAGTCTGTCGGCGGTCCCAACGAAGTCTGGCAGATGCCAGGTACCCACCTTCGAAATTACCAACGTCACTAATACAGGGTTTACGTGTACACGGTATACATGTATCATGGGCTTGTGATCGCGTCCTTCGCAGATGAGGCGACCGAGGATCTCTACAACGGCGTGAACACGAAAGCCGCTCGAAATGTGGACAACCAAGTGTGGCCAGTTGTGGCCCGAAAACTCGACATGCTGAATGCCGCCACCAGCCCTAATGATTTGAAAGGTCCGGGCAATCAGTTGGAGAAGCTCAAGAAAGCACTGGGCGGCTATTGGAGCATACGGGTAAACGATCAGTATCGAATCGTCTTTCGCTTTGAGAAAGGAAACGCATTGGAAGTGCGTTGTCGGGACATTCATTGAAGAGAGAAGGATTTATGGGACTGCCAAAGAATCGAGTTGCGACCCATCCAGGCGAAGTGCTGCTGGAGGAATACATTAAGCCGCTGGGCTTGACCCAAGCCGCTTTAGCAAGAGAACTCGGAATTTCGACTAACCGTTTGAACGAGTTGGTTAAAGGCAAGCGGGGGATCACTGCCGATACCGCTCTGCGGCTGGCTCGCCGGTTTCGCACCTCGCCTGAACTTTGGATGAATCTGCAGTCTGCCCATGAGTTGACGGGAGCGCGCGCGGCGCTGGCTGCGGCGGGCGATTAAATGTAATTGCCTCGACGTTCAGTCCAGATTCCCCTGCTCCAGCACCACGTTTTCGCGCACAATCAACCGGTGCGCCGCCATCTCTTTCAGGGTCGGAAGTACTCGGTTCACGTGCTCATCGGTATCCACAAAAATGACGATCACCGGCAGTTTCCCGCCGGCATCGACCAGATGGGTCGTTTCGACTCGATGACGTCCCAGGAATCCCGCCACCGCGTGAATGGCAGTAGCGGCATAGACGTTTTCCTTGCGCAGATAATTCAGAATTTCAACATGCAGGGGCCGGTGATGCCACTGGT
>Ga0335081_10000690_pt1 | contig 55457 bp, 49 predicted proteins | sample Lox_Sample_35_FD_206713 | JGI IMG/M metagenome (GOLD analysis project Ga0335081, IMG submission 206713) | Soil microbial communities from Loxahatchee National Wildlife Refuge, Florida, United States - Lox_Sample_3.5 | ecosystem: Environmental > Terrestrial > Soil > Wetlands | place: USA...
GCGAATCCCATCACGCCATATACCGGAGTGCTGACCAATGCCCCGATTGATCAGATCTTCTGGGACAATTCGAATCACGTATACGCACTGAGCCGCAGCGCTGGTGAAGTGTTCGTGTTCACGGTGAATTCGACGGCAGTCTACGAGGCTCCAGGTTCACCGCATAAAGTGCCAAGCCCGCAGAACCTGATCGTGCTGCCGAAATAGCGCTCGACGTTAAACCAAACCTTCCGCCCTGATTGCAGGAACGGCCAGGGCTGGAAAGAACAAAGAACCGTATAGCCAGCCCCTTCGTCGAGAGAATGCGGGATTCTGCCAGGGGAGTAGACTGGAGTCTCTCCCCTTCCCGCAGATCTTAACCTCAGATTCTCCGCCCAGAGGAATTCCATGAAGCGCACTTGGAAAGCGCCAGTCTGCTGTCTGGCCGTGGTTGTGTTGTGTGGATTTTCCGCGGCGCAAGTCACGTTTAAGCAAATTGCAATCAATTCAGGCGACACAACGTCGAACGGGATCACCAGCGGCGATTTCAACAACGACGGGATTCTCGACCTGGTCACGGTAAACGCGCAGACGCTGTCATTTTACAAAGGGCTGGGAAATGGAAAGTATGCAGCTCCGGTGAATCAATCACTGCCGCAGAATTTGGGACAGGTGGTCGCTGCGGATTTCAATCGTGACGGCGCTCTCGATCTCGCAATCGCGCAGGGATGTTGCAGCGGATCGGGCGGAGTGGTCATTCTGTTCGGCAACAGGAATGGAACGTTCCGCCAAGGGACGAACATCAACGTCGAGGGAAATAATGCCGTGAACATCGCACTGGCGGATTTCAACGGCGATCATTTGTCCGATCTCGCCGTCTCAAGCTATTTAGGTCACACAGAGGTCCTCACGGGTAATGGTGATGGAACATTTAAACAAAGTGCTCTAATCGAGGATGGAGGAGTGCAAGCAGTTGCCGGCGACTTCAACGCCGATGGGCATCAGGATCTCGCCATGACAGGCGGCGGGAATGTAGCGCTCTATTTCGGCAACGGCGATGGAACCTTCAAATCAACTCCCGTAGTAGCGAATGTGAACAATGTGAGCTTCCTGGCCGTGGGAGATTTCTTCAATAACCGGATTCAGAGCCTAGCCGTGCTGACCAACGATTACGACGGCGCCGGCGACTGGGCCGAAGACCTTTACACACTCCGTTATTTCAATGGACAACTGCAGGTAGCTAACAGCATGGTGATCACTCCGAGCACGGGCGATCCATTTTGGCAACTGGTCGGCGGCGATCTGAATGGAGACTTCAAGGACGATCTCTTCCTGGCTGGCGGAGATTTTCAGGGCGGTGCCGTATCCGGCTACATGATCGGAAACGGCGATGGAAGCTTCCAAGGTCCATTCAGCGCTCCGACCTACATGGATCTCCAGTGGTATCCCTTCATCCGTGACCTGAATCTGGATTCGCGGCATGACGTAGGAATGGCATGGACCAGCATTTTTGACAGCATCGGCGGCGAGGAAATGCTCTGGAACACAAGTTCCGCACAGAACTGCGGCCCTCCGAAAGCGAACCCGCTGCATGTCCATATTTGCGCTCCCACGAATGGGCAAGCGGTGGGGAAGACTTTCACCTTCCGGGCAGCCGGAAATGCGTTTAACGGTGTTGCCAAGCGCATGGAACTCTGGATTGATGGAAGGAAAGTTGGACAGAATCTGGAGGATCAGCTACGCGTGACAACCAATCTACCCAGGGGAGCGCATACGGCTTCGTTCGTGGTAGTGAATACTTTTGATCAGTTCGTCTCGAAGTCGGTCAGTTTCACGAGTTCGTACTAGAGCCGCTAGCCTTCAACAAAAATCCCCACTTCTGGCAAAACCGGCCAGGAGTGGGGAATCTCATGTGAATTCTTTTTAGCCTTTGACGATCTTCTTTGCGGAGGCGTCCCACACCGCTAGGCTCTTGTTGAAGTAAGCGAAGTTGGCGAGGTGGCATCCGATGCTTGTGTTGTTGCCGAACATTTCGTTTTCGACAACCGGCTTGCGCGTGCGAACTGCGTTGAAGAAGTTCGCCTGGTGATCGACCGTGTCGCTGTATCCCGGAGGCGTAACGTAACTCTCGCCGGTCTGATCAACTTTCGACTGCAGAGCGGGAGTGTCAGGATGCTCTTCCGCCCACTTTTTCAAATATTCGTCGCGAAGACTCTTCGGCCACCCATAGATTGAATAGCTTTCGGGCTCGGGACGAGTATCTTCAGGCTTGAAGCTCAGCGTGTTGTCCTTGATGATCATCGTGCCCTTGTTGCCATAGAAGGCGATGAACTCGCCGCCGCCATTGTTCAAGTTGCAACGAACGGTGACGCGGAAGTTCGGATAGTCATACGCCGTCTCGATCAGATCGGGGAACTCACGGCCATCCTTGAAGTGGAAGAGTCCTCCGCTCGATGTGGCGCGTGAGGCGGGTACATTGGTGCTCGTGATGAAGTGAATCCCGGAAAGCAGGTGGACGAAGAGATCGCCCCCGAGTCCCTCGCCGTAGTCGGTGAAGCAGCGCCACCGGAAGAAGCGGACCGGATCGAAGGCTCGCTTCGGAGCCTTACCGAGGAATGCGTTCCAGTCGATTGTTTTCTCGCTGGCGTCCGGCGGAATGGGATATACCCAAGCGCCGCTGGGGGAATTGCGGTCCCAGTACGCGTTGATGTAGAAGACATCACCCAATTTGCCTGAATCCCAAATCTCTTTCGCTTTCGCATAGAGCACTGAACTGACGCGCTGGCTGCCCACGGCAATCATGCGCTTGTTCTTCTGTGCGGCTTCGACCATGGCGAATCCGTCTTCAGGGGTGTGCGACATTGGCTTCTCGCAATACACGTCTTTGCCGGCGGCGCAAGCATCTTCAAAGATCTGGCGGTGGTTGTGATCCATGGTGGCGAGAATGATCGCGTCAACGTCTTTGCGGTCGAGAATCGAGCGATAGTCGCGGGTAGCCGTGACGCTGGGATTCTGCACGGCTTCTTGTGCGGCGGCATGGCGGCTGTCATAAAGGTCGCAAACGCCGACGCACTGAACGCCTGGGACGTGGAGAGATGCCTCGAGGTGCTCGCATCCGCGGATACCGGTGCCTATGGAAGCGAATCGGACGGTGTCGCTCGGAGCTACCGGGCGACCCGAAGCGTAGAGAGTGCGAGGCTGCAAAACGGTTTTGGCGACCGTCGTGGCGACGAGAGCGCCGGAACCGATCTGCATGAACTGGCGACGGGAGACTGGATTCTTGGACATTATTTTTTCGCCCTCACAATTGCTGAAGTGATCTTCCGGGCAAACGTGTACTTGGTCTCGGAAGTGAGCTACGGTCAGAAATTATTGCACAACGGGCAATGATTTAGTGAATCGATTTTGTAGAGTGGTCTAGGGCTGTTCCGGATTGGAAAACCTTGGCACGGAGCCGAGGCATCAGAATTGGGCGCGACATCCTCGGCCTATATAATTGAAACTAAGCTTGGGGTAGGTGGTGTTCTTATGACATCGGGTTCGGGAAATGCTGAAACACGTCATGACTTCGATGCAATGACTGAATTGGCCACGCGAGGTGCGCAGCGAGCCCGCCAGATGCTAGATGCCGGGGAATCTAACGACAACATTCTCGCCATGCTCGCGAATACGGCAGAAGAGGTATCGGGCAGAGGGGCAGTGTGTTCGATCCTGGTATTGGACAGCGATGGTCTGTTGCGCAACGGTGCTTCGCCCAATCTTCCTGCGGATTACCTGAAATCCATCGATCGGCTCAAACCAAATCCTCAAGTCGGTACTTGTTCGGCGGCCGCGGCTACTGGATCGGTGGTTGTCACATGTGATTTTCGTTCCGATGACAAGTGGGCCGAGTTGCGTCATTTACCCCTGGCGCTCGGCTTTGTGGGCGCGTGGAGTATGCCAATCAAAGCAGCCGACGGCAAGGTTCTGGGGACGTTAGGAACCTATTTCCGCGAGCGCCGCTCACCTGTTCCTGAGGAACTAAACGGCATCGCAGTGCTCGCCGATGCAGCCGGATTGGTTCTCTCCAAACAACGCAAGTGCGCCTGACAAAACGCGCTTTTGCCTGATCCCATTCACTATTATGTGTTCTCTTCGGTCACAGCCATCCGTGTTGAATAGCATCCTCGGCCAGTTGTGAACCAGGTGGGCCTGCATTTCAATCGCGAGGCAGGATACTTTCTTGGCGCGATGTACATCAGCTACGGTTTGGGCCTTGCTGTCGTCTTTGTCTTTGGCGCGGTCCTCTGGATGCTCACGCATTGGCGTATGGATAAGGTCGCAATCTGGGCGGTTCTGTTGTTCCTGCCGTTTGCCCCGATGCTCACATTCTTTTCACGCGTGCTTTGGATTTATCTGGATCAGACGATGGATCCGGAGAAGTAGAGGCTGATGGTTCCAACGAAACGGATCGGGCTTTTATGAGCAGGAAACAGGCGGGAAAAAATTGAAAGGGCCGTGACATCGGTTATGGCCTAGCTCCTTAACAACGTGGAGCCATGTTCCGTCACAGCCCGTTGATGTCTGCTCATTGTGGAACTTGGCCAAGTCGCGTGGTGTCTTTTTCTTATGAGGGCAAGCAAGGAGTACATTTCTCCCGACACCTGGAGCGTGTCTCAACTTGGCGCCATCCGATGGGTATCAGTCAAGTGTCGGAGTCATGTGGCATGACTCTGATTTGGTCGAGTGCGCCATTTTCCTCGGCCTTGCACTCATGCTGGCCTACACTGTTTTTGTCACAGTCCGCTTTTTCCGCCGCTACTTTTTGGCACGGCGCGAGTCTCTCAGTTCTTACGACGACTCCGCACCTACGTCTGAGCGAGGCAAGAAAAATCTCGTTGCCGATTTGAACCGCGGAGCAGGGGCGCTGCGATCTATCCCGGTCGCTGCTCCATTCCTCGGGCTGGCTGGGACCTGCTACGGCATCCTCTGTTTATTCGTCAGAATCTCCAATGGAAAGTTTTCTTCCACCTCGGCGATTTCGTTCGAGCTATCAACGGCGCTGGTTGCAACCGCTGCCGCACTCATCGTGGCCATCCCGGCGGCTATTTTGTACAACATTCTTCGCACATGCCTGGAAAACTATGAGAGCGGGCGCTCGAGCATGCTGGTTGAAGCAAATCCGCGTACCTATGGGTTTGCCCAGACGTTGCCACTACTTGGACGGTTTTCGGGTTTTCCAGCGCTTGCGCTGATCGCGGCGCCGGTACTATCCCTTCTTATCCCAATGGTAGCGCTCATGCTGCGGAGTGCAGTTCCTGTCGGCTTACCTGTTCACATCGCCAAAATTGGTGTGAACGAGAATGACCCTATCGTTGTTAGTGTGATTGACACAGGATTAGGTAATCTACCCGCCGCGTACGTGAACTCGGAGGAAACCCCGTGGAACGAACTGGGCAACACGCTCCGGAGCCAATTGAAGGTCCGCCGCCCGAGTTGGATCGTCTACATTGCAGGAGAAGACAAGGTGTCATGGACATACTTGGCGAATGCTATCGATGTTGTACGAGGGCTGCACGCTGAGGTAGTGCTGCTCACAATCAAGCCCACAATAGATCCCAGCCAATTGCGCAAAGTGAAAAACGGAGAGAAGAAACACATGTGAATCGAGGATTGCAGAACAGGTAGGAAAAAATTGAAAGGGCCGTGACATTGGTTATGGCCTAGCCGCCAACTCCTGCGAGGGAGTTAACAACGTGGAACCATGTACCGTCACAGCCCCTTGATATGATCGCTGCTTTCGCAGTTCCGAACCCCAACTGACCCTCGCAGATCCGTCGGTTTTTTCAGGTCCGGTCGTCTTGCGGGTCGCCCCGCCCGGCTGATCATTCAGTCTACTTTGGATCGGCTCATTTTATTGTGCCAACCCTTTCGACCGTCGACGCAAGCAAAGTTACCAGAGTAACGAGAAAAGTCAACGCAAACTATTGGTGCAGTCACGAGCGCCGAAGCTGTGAATATCAGGAGTCGCAAATTGCTGCAATCCTGAAAGTTATACACAGCACCTTCGAATTATTCCGAGTTTTGCACAACAAGATGCACAGCGATGTAGCAAACTGCAAACTGATGAAAGGGAATCAAATAATCGTCTTGACGGCGGAAAGAGATCGGCGCATCGTTCAGATGAAAGAGAGAAAGATCCGCGCGAAGTATCCGCACAACCAAGTGATGCCAGAATTTGTAGCCTATGTGGATGGCGGCTGCCAGGGGAATCCCGGGCCGTCGGGAATTGGCGTGATTATCAGCGGTGGCACGGACGGCCCCGTCCGGATCGCCAAGTGGATTGGACATCAGGACAATAATGTCGCCGAATATGCGGCCTTGATGGAGGCACTGCAATACGCCGTCGCCCGCAAAGCGCGAAAATTGCACGTCTATTCCGATTCCGAAGTCGTCGTGCGGCAAATGACCGGCGAATACGAATGCCGCAGTCCCCGGCTCTACTCCCTGCACTGGACCTGTCGCAAGCTGGCGCGATCGCTTGCATTCTCAATCTCACATGTGAAGCGGGAGTTCAACGTGGAAGCGAACCGTCTGGCGCAGGTTGCGCTTCGGCGGCGAAAGAAACAGTAACGCTCCCCCTGGTCGGAACTGATGTCATCAGCGGTGCGCGTATAGCAAGAACGCCAGGGCAAGTCCCAACGCCAGCGCGCAGATCGCAATAAATCGCCACGCACTATTTGTTTCTGGAAGAATCGGTCGGTTCGCCGCGTTCTGCGGGAATGCATCCCGATAGATGTTCAGCCCGTCACCGAAAGGACTTGCCTGCGGGCTGATGCCACTTTGTGATTCGGAAGGAACTGTGCCATCCACTCGGGTCGAGAGTTCTTGCGCAAGCGTTGGAAAATCCTTTCGCAGGATGCTGGCGAATTTCGTGGAGAACTGCTTCATGTCCTCCGGGCTGGCTTCTTTGCTGACCACCGACTGTCCATCAGAGGTATTGATTACGGTTCTACTGATGGTCTTGCTACTGGCTGCCGCGCCTTTGGCCAGCAGCATTGGCAGGCTTAAGCTTGGGAGCCGGGTCGCGATCGAGCCTAGAAGTTGCGTCTGAATTTTCTTTTGCACTTCTTCCATCGTGGGCGCTTCGATCGGTGCAATTGACGGATCGGTACCTCGCGCGATGAATCCCCCGGCCGGATTCGGCTCGATCTTGTAACTGATGTTAGTTGTCAGATGTTTGAATTCCATTTCATCGGGATTGTAGCGACTGAGAGACATCCAGTCGTGATTACGCTGGTGTGAGCTATGCGGCGCGCTTCGATCTCCCGCATCATGCAGGTATGTGCTTTCAATTCTCCGCTCTCTTTCCTTCGTCTTAGTACTTTCGTGCCGAGGGAATCTTGACACTGCTTATTGAGCGGGTGAGACTCCAGAAGTAACCACATTTTTGGTTACTCAACACTTCAGAAGACGTGGAACAGGAAATAACAACTCGCGGCGCTTCAGCGCCTCCGTCGCTCTTTACCAAAAGCGCACAATCCTCGACGGAGATGGCTCAGCGCGATCTGGATGCTACCCTGCAATTGCTTGCCGACCGAGCGCAATACCTCACGGGCGCCAGCGGAGCGGCGATTGCCTTGCGAAGCGATGGAAAGAAAGACATGCTATGCCGCGCCAGTACCGGGACCAACGCTCCAGAGCTGGGCGCGCTGCTCTCGACTGAGTTTGGTCTTTCTGGTGAGAGCGTCCAGACGAAACGTCCACTCCGCTGCAATGACGCGCTGAGCGATGCGCGCGTGAACCGTGAAATATGCCGACAGCTGGGCATCGGCTCGGTAGTCGTGATGCCGGTCGTGAATGACGATCAGGTGCTGGGTGTATTCGAGCTTTTTTCCGGGGAAGCGAACGCGTTCGGCGAGCGTGATCTTTCGGCCGTCCAGCGCTTAGCCGACATGGTGCAGACTGCAGTTCAACTCGCTCAGGTCGCCGGGTCCATTCCCACGCCAGAAAAGGCTAAAGCTGCCGCGGCTGCGGCCGGCGGTCAAGCGCTCCGTGGGGAGTTTGTTGCGGATCTGGTCGTAGATGATCGCCTCCGGGCCGAATCCTCCGCGAAAGTCGAAGGTCCGGCGATTGATGCGCAAAACGTAAGCAAGGCTGCGACCGAATCAACCGTTCAACCGCCTGTTCCAGATACTACGGCAAAAAAACCACTGCTCTGGTCGGCTCCCGTGAACGTGGAGGCGGATGCACCGACGGGGGGCGATGTTGATCAAAGCCGTGTGCCCCCGGTGTTGCGGGATCTGCGAAAGTGCGTAGCCTGCGGGTTTCCGGTTTCGGCGGGACGCATGCTTTGCGTGGAGTGCGAAGAGAAGAAATGGAAAGGCCAGCTGCGTTCGCGGAAGAGCGAGCCCGTATCCGCCCTGAGCTCGTTCAACTCATCGGGCGGTGCGGCCGCAGCAGCTCCCGCCGTGGCGAAGGCCTCCACCACGACGAATCCGGCGCCTTCGACACCCGAAGCCAGTACCAGGGTTCTTCCCGATCAAACTGCACACAAACTTGGGATCTCGCGGGGCCCTGGGAACTCCGCGTTGTCGGAAGGCAACGTCGATGCTTTGAGTGACTCAGTTGCAATGGAAACCGTTGTCAGGAACGCTCCGGATTTTGTCCTGAGCGCCGCCGCGGTGCCATCTGAGTCTTGGTTTGCAGCGCATAAATACGTCCTGATCGCGTTGGTGGTCATCGCAGCAGCTGCTGCGGCGGTGTATTTCCTCCGGTAAAGCCTCGATTGTGACCGCCTGAATGGCACGTTCGATCTGTATCCTATAGATCCCCAAGGCCATCCCCCCGTCCGGTAATCCTCTTTTCGCCTCGGCTATGTACTCAGAAGTACATGTACACGATCCCGGAAATCCTTGACAAGACGGGCAACTCTGCTACATTTCGGTGGAAGGTTTTGGAACCTACCAAATGATGAGTGCGGGTACTCTAACTATGAAAAACGTGTATGAAGTACTGCGGCAGAAAGAGATGGAATTGACGCGCCTGGAGAAGGAAGTCGAAGCGCTGCGACTGGTGGCTCCATTGCTGTCGGAGGAAAAAGAGAGCGTGGCTGAGATGGCCAAACCGGCGCTAGCGACCGCAGTAAATGGTCCACAGACGCCGCGGATGACGGTTCCAGCAGCACCCCCGATTCCTGCGCCACAGCCCGTGCGCGCCGCCGGATGGGATGACACCGCGAAACGTTGGCCGTAAACACCTTCGTAGGGCAACGATTGAAAGCTCGCTCTGAGCCAGCCCGGGATGCGTCCCGGGCTGACGTGTGTTTGGACGCGGCAGGAAGCTCTTCGGGAATCCTTCAATCCGAGTTCGCTAGGCACCGACGATCTGCCGCAGGGCCGCGAGCAGACTGTCAACTTCGTCCAGAGTGTTGTAGTGCACCAGCCCGATTCGAAGGAATCCACCCGATTTCTCAACATCGAAATGTTCGGTCACGTTGAGAGCGTAATAGTTCCCATCCCAAGTGAAGAATCCTCGCTCCCCTAATTTTGTGGCGAGTCCGACGGGAGTGAGGCCCGGCTTTCCCGAAATGTCTCGAACGGCGAATGTGGTGCAGCGTTCGTTGAAGCGGCCCGGGTCTGTGATGCCGTAAATCTTCAGGCCGGGAATCGCCTTCAGGCCGTCCATCATTTTTTTGAGCAATCCGCGCTCATGCTCATGGATTGTCGAGTAAGCAGCTTCAATTGCTGCCCGGCGAGTACTCACTTCGGGATGCGACTGACGGCCCAGGTCGGCGATGTACTCCACGCAGGCCTCGATCCCGGCGATGCATTCGTGATTCAGCGTGCCCCACTCCCAGCAGTTCGGAATTGCGTTCGTGTTGGGACGGACCTTGTACGGCCGGAAGCGTTTCAGGTGTTCGCGCTTGCCGTAAAGCACTCCCATATGCGGGCCGAAGAACTTGTACGTCGAGCAAGCAAGAAAGTCGCAGTCGAGCGCCGCGACGTCGATTAATCCGTGTGGGCCGTAGTGGACTGCATCGATGTACGCAAGCGCTCCAACTTGGTGCGCCAGTTCGACGATTCGTTTCACTGGATTGATCGTTCCAACCGCATTGGAAGCGTAGCCGACTGCAACCAGCTTCGTTTTACTGGTGATCTTCGAAGCGAGATCATCGAGGTCAAGCGTGCAATCCTCGTCTTTGAATTCAGCCCAACGGACCGTGACGCCGCGATCTTCGGCCATGGTCGTCCAGGGAGAAACATTCGCGTCGTGATCGAGACGAGTGAGCAGGATCTCGTCGCCCGGCTTGAGCTCCCGGCCGATCGCACGCGAGATCGCAAAGGTCAGCGTGGTCATGTTGGGCCCGAAGGCCACCTCATCGGCGCCGCAATTCAGAAAATCGGCCATCGCAGCGCGGGCGCGTGCAATCATTGCGTCGGTGCGCCGGCTGGTGGCATACGCTCCGCCAGTGTTCGCGTTGTCGTGACTTAGGTAGGCGGACATTGCATCAATGACGCGCTGCGGGACTTGCGTACCCCCGGGCCCATCGAGAAAGGCTGCGCGATGGCCGTTTACCGTTTGCGAAAGCGACGGGAATTGGGAGCGGACGTAGGCTAAATCCAGCACGGGAGCGGTGATGATCTCAGTCGGAGAGGTCATGAATTACGTTTTATCACGGTTGACGGGCAACAAGCCGAGGTCGAGCAACCGAGAGGGGTCGACTTGAGCAGCTTTGTTAGATATCCACTTCGCAAACCAAAAGCAGCCAAACGCCCAAAGAGCCCAAACTGAGAGAACAGGAATTAAAGCCCAGAGAGGTAACGGACTAGACAAGAAACGGTACGAGACTGCTGCGGCAATACAACTGACGGTGGCGACGAAGCCCAGAAGGCGAGCAAACAACGCAATCAAGCTCAGTGCACCGCGCGTGGTCATCGGGCCCGTAGCCGCCTTCGGCAGCCGGGGTAAGATTAGCGAGGCGGCGACCATGTAGAAGATGAAGGCGAGTAGCGGGACCCAACGCAGGCCACGTCCGACCGCCCAGAACGATATGCTGCCGAACACAAGGATTAAGGCAAACTGGACAATGATTCGGGAAAATTTCTTCGCTGCCATAGCTATAGTTCCGACGTTTTCATTTGTACAGTTAGGGCGGCATCTATGTCCATGAAGGGCCGGCCCGACTTCCGATAAAATTCGAGCTTCCGATTACATCGATCCCCGGTCAACGTCAAATCTCAGGAGGACGGATGGGACCAGTACATACTTTCACTCTTAACCGCAAAACTGTTTCACGCCTGAGTTTCGCGTGCATGTTCTTCGCTTTGACGCTAAGCGCCACCGAAAATCCGTCGCCACCAGGCCCCATGGTCGACCTCGGCGGACATCGCCTACATATGAATTGCAGCGGCAACGGAACTCCAACCGTTGTTGTGGAGAATGGCCTCGGCGACTTCTCGTTCGACTGGGTCCTGGTCCAGTCGCAACTCAAAAAAATTACGCGCATTTGTACGTACGACCGCGCGGGATACGCCTGGAGCGATCCTGGGCCAAAGCCGCGAACATTTGCTCAGATCAATCTGGAACTGCGCGATGCTCTAGCGAAGCTCGGCGAGAAAGGCCCGTTCGTGCTGGTTGGCCACTCCTTTGGAGGCCCGGTGATCCGCAATTTCGCGCTCACGTATCCTCACGACGTCGCTGGGATGGTCCAAGTCGATGCTGCTTTCGAGGGCATGCGCGTGGGAATCGGCGGCGGCAAGACATTACGGTTAGGCGAGGATGCCAAGGGCAGGAGCATTCCTGTGCCGCGCGAAGCGATGAAGGATTCGGATAAGCCCTCTCTACCGGCAGACGTGGCTATTCCGCCCGAATTGCAACAACTAGACCCGATGTACAAGGTGCTTCCGGAGGCCGATCAGAAGCTGCAGCTTTGGGCTCAGAAACTGCTCGAGATGCAAGACGCAGAGGCCAGCCAGACCGACTGGTCAGGGGAGTACTTCGCGAAGTGGCTGAAGACCCCGCAAGCAGGGACATTGGGAAACATCCCCCTGATCGTACTCACACGGGCAGAAGGGGGTTATGGGAATGATCAGGACGTTCCCGCAGCGCAGATGGAGAGAGAGCGAAAAGAAGGCCAGGCAATGTTGGTGAAGCTCTCAACAGACAGCAAGCAGATCATTGTGAAAAGCGGCCACAACATGGAATTGGAGGCACCAGAAGAAGTCACGGCTGCAATTCGTGCCGTGATTGAGGCGGTGAGAAATCATGAGAAGCTATAGCGGTACTCTCCGTTGCCACCAGACTGAAACTTCGCTCGATCAGCTCCTGTGCGAAACTGTTGCTGCGCAAATCCGGCCCAACAGCACGCACAGGAGATATTGAACGATGTTTTCTCTCGTCAGGCGTAGGTTAGCGAGCGTCTTCTTAATTGCCATTTCACTCTGTCCATTTGTTCCCGCCCAAACCGCCAGCGCTGATCTCGTCCTGATTCATGGCCACATTCTTACCGTCGACGCAAAAGATTCCGTTGCACAGGCTCTCGCAATCCGTAGCGGTGCGATCGTGAAGGTTGGAACGGACGCCGACGTACTCGAGTTCGAGAGCAAGGTGCACGGGTTGCGCGTCATCGATCTTCAGGGTCACACCGTAACGCCCGGACTCATCGACACACACGCGCACATTGCCGACGGCGGAGTGAATGAGCTCTACAGCGTCCCGCTCTCGGATGCAGTTTCGATTAAAGACATTGTTTCGCGAGTGAAGGCCAAAGTTGCAACTGTCAAACCCGGCGAATGGGTCACCGGCTCGGGCTGGGACGAAGCGAAACTCGCCGAACATCGCTATGTGACGGCGCGAGATCTCGATGGCGTTTCTCCGAAGAACCCGGTCTGGCTTACACACACAACAGGTCACTACGGCGTCGGAAATTCCATTGCGCTGAAGATGGCCAACATCAGCTCGGCGACGTCTGATCCCACTGCCGGCACGATCGACCGCGACAGTCGCGGCAATCCTTCCGGTGTGCTGAAGGAAACGTCGGCCATGGACCTTGTGACGCATCTGATTCCGCAAATCACGCCCGAGCAGATGCGGGAAGGCATTCTTCACATCCAGGAAGTGCTGCACAGCGAAGGCATGACCGCGGTGAAGGACCCGATGATCCAGCAGATTCATTGGGACGCCTACAAGTGGCTGCTGGATGAAGGGAAACTCAAGGAGCGCATCTGCGTCTTGTGGTCGGCTGGCTCGACAATGGATTCGGCGCGCAAAGCCCTGGCCGAAATCAACTCGGTTCGACGCCTTCCGCAGACCTACGACGATCGCCTGCTTTCATGCGGCGTGAAGATGTTCATGGATGGTTCCGGCGGCGCGCGCACCGGATGGCTGTACGACGACTGGCTGCGAAATGGTACTAGCCGGGATGTGACGGGTTCGGGAAAGCCCAATCGTGGTTACCCGCAAACGGATCCGTCGGTGTATCAGCAAATGGTGCGGCTCTTTCATCAGAACGGGGTGCCCGTGGGGACGCACGCAGTGGGCGACCGCGCCATGGACTGGGTTGTCGACACTTACGCGCTCGTGGAGAAGGAGAATCCGCAGCCCGGAGTGCGCCACAGCATCATCCATGCCAACTTGCCCACGCCCCATGCGCTGGACGTGATCGTCGACCTGCAGAAGAAATATGATGCCGGGTATCCGGAGATGCAGGCCGAATTTCTTTGGTGGATCGGCGACAACTACGCCGGCAACTATGGCCCGAAACGAAATCCAATTCTGATTCCACTCAAGACCATGCAGGAACGCGGGATCATCTGGTCGGGCGGCTCGGACTATTCCGTGACGCCGCTCCCCGCAAGATACGGAATTTGGGCTTCGGTCGCGCGTCAGACGGCCAAAGGTACCTATGGGCCGAATCCCTTTGGGATGGGGGAAGCGGTCGACATCCACACCGCACTGCGCAGTTATACGGCTTGGGGCGCGCGGCAGATGTTTCTGGAAAACAAGATCGGATCGCTCGAAGCCGGCAAGAGAGCGGATATTGCGATCTGGGATCGTGACGTTTATTCCGTGCCTACAGACCAGATCAAAGACATGAAGTGCCTGATGACGCTGGTGGACGGCGAGATTGTGTATAGGGCGACGGGATCCCCGCTGAAAGTGGCGTCTCAGTAGCGTTGTGGCCGAAGCAGCCGTGCCGATCGTGGCTTATTATTTAGGCCAATGGCCCACCGTTCTCCCGCGCTCTGGAAACTCGCAGCTCTTCTGGGACTGGCCAGCTTCCTTTCCTTCATTTACTTCTACGAGGGCGGCGGATGGAATCAGAACTCGCGTTTCGACCTGCTGCGCGCCATCGTTGAGCGGCACACTCTCACCATCGACGCATACCACGAGAATACCGGGGATAAAGCTCATTACAAGGGGCACTACTATTCCGATAAGGCACCGGGGCTTGTCTTTCTGGCGGTTCCGTTTGCGTTGGCCGCACGCGAAGGAATGCGAGTGGTGGGAATCGATCCGGACTCGCCTCGCGGAGAATATGTGCTCTCCTACGTTGTGACGGCTTGCTCCGTTGCATTGCCGACGACATTGGCGGCAGTGTGTCTGATGTTTCTGGCTCTGCGCTTTGGCGCCAGCCTAGGCGGAGCCACATTTACTGTGATCGTGATGTCGGTCGGCACGCCGATTCTCGCCTACGCGAGTTTGTTTTGGGCTCATGCCCTGGTTGGGGCGTGTGTACTCTTTGCGTTTGCAGCCGCGGTGAAATTGGGAGACGGCGCGCGGCGGGAATTCTGGTGTGCGCTGGTCGTCGGACTTGCCGCCGGGTGGGCGACAGTGACTGAATATCCCGCAGCGCCTGTGTCGGCGTTGCTGGCGGTGTTTGCTTTGGCGCGGGCGTGGCCCCGCGGCATCCAGTCTCGCTTGCGAGTTGGACTTGGCGTGTTCATCGGAGCGGCGCTCTGTGCGGGCGTGTTGTTTGCCTACTTGTACGCTGCGTTCGGTGGATTGCGCCCCAGCTATTCGTATTACGATCCAGCCTCGTTTTCTTTCATGCAGCAGCAAGGGTATATGGGATTGACCTATCCGCATCCCGACCGCTTGCTGAAACTACTGTTTGGATGTTCGCGCGGCTTGTTTTTCGCTTCTCCGGTAATGGCAGGTGCGGTGGCGGGACTATGGTTTTTGCGGAAGCAGCATCGCGGCCCCGCGATTGTGGCAGCGGTGATCGCTCTCTACTACTTTCTCTTCAACGCATCGTTCTACTGGTGGAAAGCCGGACTCACGTTTGGGCCTCGCTACGCGGGAGCCTGCATTCCTCTGCTGTGCTTGGGTCTTGGGCTGGCATGGACGCGCGCTTCGAAACCATGGCGCGGAGTCTTCATCGCACTCGCCGTCATCAGCGTCTTCCTCACCGTGATGGTCGTTTCAACCTCGTCGCAGCTCGCGATGCAGGATAGCTGCCCGATTGTTCATTCGTCGTGGCCAGCATTTTGGGCAGGCCATCTTGCGACGAACAGCGAGTCGATGCTGCTGCCTACGGAATCGATGAACGGCGCAGGGGCGTTCAATTTAGGACAGATCTTTGGATTGCATGGGCTTGCCGCCCTAACCCCTCTGATCGCAATGTGGGGAGCAGTGGCCGCTACAATGGCGAGGCTCGTGCGCCAGAGATGAGCCGAATCCCGTCCTCCTGCATCGGATGTAATATAAAGATTCCCGCCAGTACGGGGCTGATCTCATAGAGGTGAGGGACTTATGGCGCACACAGTGCATTGCGTGAAGTTCAACAGACAGATGCCGGGGCTGGATGAGCCTCCATTCGACAACGAGCTGGGACGCAAGGTCTACGACAACGTCTCGCAAGAAGCGTGGCGGATGTGGACGGAGCATTGCAAAATGCTGCTCAATGAATACCGGCTGAATCCGGCGCGGCGCGAGGATCAGGAAGTGATCGTAAAGCAGCTCGAGATGTTCTTCTTCGGCGAAGGATCCGCGAAACCGAAAGAGTACGTTCCGCCAACGCAGTAACCCGGCTCTCGGCTTCCGTTTCGGTTGCTGCTCAGTCGATCTCAGGCCTTCGACTTTCCCGCGCTTCACCCAGCTCCAGCCGCGCTCGCAGGAGACTGCCTTCCAACTCTTTCGCAAGTAACGACTATCCTCAGCTAGCCGGTTGACTGGAGGCGAACCGACAAAGCCACATCGCTTTTCGCCGGATTATCAACGTTCCCAGAGGCAGTACAGAGGTGTAAAATGCCTCGACTTCTCGGGGACCCAGGCTTCCAATCGCCATTCTGGAGACGCTAATGGCCACGATAACTCTGCCCGGCGCCGCACTTCGCCGCGACCGTGCGTACGACAATTATTTTTTCTCGGCGATGGCGCTGCTCATTCTCGCCACGGTTTTCGCCGGATTCGCGCGCACCTATTTTCTCGCGGGAGTTTTCCGGGCGCCGCTGCCCAACGTCCTCATCCATATTCATGGTGCAGCTTTCTCCGCCTGGATCCTCCTGCTGATTACGCAGACCGCTCTGGTCACTGCGCACCGCGTTGACATTCACCGCAAGTTGGGCCTTACGGGATTTGCACTGGCCTGCACCATGATTGTTCTGGGACTGCTCGCCGCCACAAACTCGCTAAGCCGCGACTTTGCGCCACCAGGCTCTCCCTTCACGGCACAGCAGTTTTACGTCGTTCCCATCGCTGCCATGCTCATGTTCACGGTGCTCATCGCATGTGCGTATGTGTACCGCACCAATCCTGCCTCCCACAAACGCCTGATCCTGCTAGCCACTTTCGCGCTAATGGACGCGCCCACCGGACGTCCTCCCTTCGCCGTTATCACACACCACCAATTTCTCGACTGTATCTTCGTCTACGCCTTTTTGCTTCTGCTCGTTGCCTACGACTTGTGGTCGATCCGAAAAGTTCACCACGCAACCATCTGGGGTGGGATCTTCATTTTTGTTGTGACCATGATCCGCGTCCCTATCGGGATGACCCATCCCTGGCTGGCTTTTGCTGGGTGGGTTCAGCACCTAACCCGATAAAAGGAACCGGCTGAAGGTCTGCGCTGGGAAAAGTGGCTCAGGGCCTGCGATAAGGCTCATCGCTATGCGAAGCAGCATTACCTCCTGGTTACCTATGCACCAAAATTGATGCAACTGTAATAACCCCGTAACAATCGACTGCTAGAACCGGAGTATGGATCTGCCTGTCTACAACACGCTGATCCTTTCGGACCTTCACCTCGGGGCGGAGACGAGTCATGCCCGCGAGGCGATGCTGGTTTTGAAGCACAGCCGTTTTCAGCGGCTCATCCTCCTCGGTGACATTTTTGCCGACCTCAATTTTGCCCGTCTGAAGAAAGAACACTGGAAATTCCTGGGTCTCATCCGTAAGCTCTCAAACCCGAAGCGCGGCATTGAAGTTGTGTGGGTGGAAGGGAACCACGATCACGGCCTCGCCGACATCATGTCGCACCTGGTAGGAGTTCGCGTGTTTCAAGCATATCGCTGGATGTACCGCGGCCTGCGGCATGTCGCGATCCACGGTCATCAGTTTGATGGATTTCAAGTGAACAATATGCGTCTGAGCCGGTTCGGGACATCGCTCTATTTGCAATTGCAGAGGATGGATTTCAAGCGCAAGCCGATCGCACGCATGATCGACCGCCTGAATACACGCTGGCTGCGGATGTCATCCAAGGTCTCGGCGGGCGCGATCGCTTACGCGAAGCATCACAATGCGCAGCGGATTTTCTGCGGGCACACGCATCACGCGCTGAACGTTGAGCGCGACGGGATCAGCTACTACAACTCTGGGGGATGGGTCGATTCGCGGCTCACCTACCTGACGATCGATGAAACGGGGGTAAAAATCCATGAATACGACGGCATTGAATTCGACAAGCACGAATCCGTGCAACACGAATACGAAGAGCGAACTGACCATCGTGATTCCGGCGAAGAACGAGGCGAAGCTGATTCCGAGGCTGCTGACTTCGCTGACGACTCAGGATTACTCGAAGATGTCGAGTACCAGAGTGTTGGTCGCTGACGCGAATTCGACGGATGGCACGCCCGAGATCGTGATGAGTTTTCGCGACCGGCTGAATATAGGCGTGATTCGCGGAGGTATGCCTTCCGTCGGGCGAAACCAGGGAGCGTCGCATGCCGACAGCGAATACGTCCTGTTTCTCGATGCCGACATCGAACTCGCCGACAAATCCCTGATCCGGCGCTGCATGGAAAAAGCTTTATCGAACAGGTTGCAGTGTGTGACGACCAACATCATCTGCAAGGACGGAAGCTTTGTTGACAAGCTCTTCTACACGGTGAACGACTGCTTTCAGTACATGTCGTACCTGCACCGTCCGTTTGCGACGGGAATGTTCATGCTGTTTGAGCGCAAGAAATTCTGGCAGCTCGGCGGATTTCACGAGCAGATCCTTTTCGCCGAAGATTACAAGTTGAGCCAGAAGGTGGACCGGAAACGGTTTGCCATTGTCCGTGGCGGAGTCTACACCACCAACCGCCGATTCAAGCGCATGGGACATCTCAAGGTAGGGTGGCTCTTCCTCAAGACCGCAATGAACTATTGGAATGAGAAATATTTCCTACGGGATCACAAGTACTGGGCCAATGAAGCCGACGGTATGCCGCCGGCGTAGCGAGCATCCGTCACGAAAAGGTCACTATTGGCGACTGCAAAGCTGGGTTCTCTGAGTCTGCCCTATCCTTCCACGCTTCCATCTCCCTTACTAAATCGTTCCTGCAGCGAGTAGAATGACGAGAGCCTGCAATCAAAAGCAGCCAATCTGAGTTTCCCGGCATCAGAGCTTTTTCTGGTACGAAAGCGATAGAAAAGGAACTGATTTGGAGCCCATATATAGCATCGTAATTCCTGCCTATAACGAAGAAGCACGCATCGGCGCCACGCTCGAGAAGGTGCTGAGCTTCGTTCACGCGCAGGGTTGGGAAGCTGAAATCATCGTCGTCAACGACGGTTCGAAAGACAGAACGTCGGACATTGTGCAATCGTTTGTAGCGAAAGATCCCATTCTGCACCTGGTGGAGAACCCGGGAAATCGCGGCAAAGGATTCAGCGTTCGCAACGGCATGCTGCAAGCTCGGGGGCGTATTGTGCTGTTTAGCGATGCCGACTTGTCGTCTCCGATCGAAGAATCGGTGAAACTATTTGCAGCTCTCGATCGCGGCGCTGACATAGCGATTGGATCGAGATGGCTTCGTGCGGAATTGCAAACGCAGCGTCAGCCCTTGCATCGCCAATTGTTCGGTCGCATCTTCAATCTGCTGCTCAGGGTCACGTTGGGACTTCAATTCGCCGACACGCAATGCGGCTTCAAAGCGTTCAAACGCGCTGCTGCTCAGGCCATTTTCCCGTGGCAAAAAATTGAACGGTGGGGATTCGATCCGGAAATTCTTTTCCTGGCGCGCAAGTTCGGCTTTAGTGTGGAAGAAGTTCCAGTGCACTGGGGACACAGCGGCGGTGCCCGCATCAATCCGTTCATTGATGGAGCCCGCATGTTTCAGGAGATGCTGCGGGTGCGCTGGTACGACCTGACCGGGAAGTATGATGGCGTCGACGGCATGGCTGCGGAAGCCCGTCGAACACCCCGTTTGCCTTAGATCCTCTCCAGGTCCTTCCCTCTAGGCAGCGTGAACGGCTGCTAGTTTTTTTACCGCGCTGACAACACGCTGTCCCATTTCCGCAGTCGTTACAGGAACGTGAGTTTTGCTAGCCAAGTCGGCGGTTCGTGCGCCTTCCGACAACACAGTTGACACGGCTTGCTCAATGCACGCGGCCTCTCGCTCCAGATGGAATGAGTGCCGCAACATCATTGCCGTAGAGAGAATCGCGCCAAGTGGATTGGCGCTGCCTTTGCCCGCAATGTCTGGAGCCGACCCATGTACTGGCTCGTAGAGTCCGACGGGGCCGCCGATACTCGCGGAAGCCAGCAGTCCCAGAGATCCAACAACTCCTCCCGCCTGATCTGACAAGATGTCGCCGAACATGTTTTCGGTCAGTACGACGTCGAAGTCTGTGGGGCGCTGCACCAGCAGCATGGCCGCCGAATCGACATACTGATGTCCAAGCTTCACTTCCGGATAATCCTTGGCGATCCTGGTCACCACATCTCGCCACAAACGCGAGCACTCCAGGACATTGGCCTTGTCTACGGACAGAACCTTCTTCTTCCGCTTCATCGCCAGATCGAATGCAACGCGGGCGATACGCTCAACTTCATGCTCCGCGTAACGCATGGTATTGATTGCGACACGAGATCCTGCCTCGCCCTCGATGGAGCGAGGCTGGCCGAAGTACGCGCCGCCGAGCAGTTCGCGCACGATCATGATGTCGGTGCCATGCACAATCTCAGGACGAAGTGGAGAAGAGTCCTCCAGGGCAGGGAAGAACACGGCCGGACGCAAGTTGGCATACGCTCCGAGTTCGCGGCGCAACCGCAGCAGACCTGCTTCCGGGCGCAAGTGGCCGGGATTCTTGTCGAATACAGGACTCCCGACTGCGCCCAGCAGAACCGCCGAAGACGAAAGACAAGCCTGAATGGTGTCGGCAGGCAGTGGATCGTTTGCGGCGGTGAGCGCCGCTCCGCCCACGTGTTTCTGCTGAAGCTGAAGATCGTGTCCAAAGCCGTCCGCAACAGCCTGCAAAGCACTGACTGCCTGGTCCATAACCTCAGGGCCGATGCCATCGCCGGGGAGAACTGTGATTTTTAGTTTCATAGGAATTTAGTAATTGGGTAATTGAGAAATTGAGTAATGGGCAATTCTATGCAGAAAAGGCAAAGCCGCCAAACGGCGGCTCTGAGATTACTCAATTACAAAATTACCCAATTACAAAATTCCTCACACTCCCCACAGATAATCTTCCTGCTGGGTTTGCTCGTGCTGAGTTTCCCCACGCGCCGGAAGCGGTACGCCAAAAGGATTCGTGTCCGCTGTCGCCGCGAACGCTTTGTCGGGCTCAGACGGCGCATTAACCACCGCAGCCTGAGTTGCGTCGACAATCGGCTCGATCAGCGGCGTTGCCGACATTGTAGGCTTATGCGTATCGCGAATCAGTTCGAGAAGATGATGATCCTCGACATGCTTAATCTTGTCGGCTAATCGCACGAAGCGCCGATAGACGTCGTCAAGAGCGCGGCGGTCAAACGAATATCCCAGCTGCTCGCAGCGCATACTCAGCGCGTGGCGACCCGAGTGTTTGCCCAGTACCAGCTTCGAGTCCGGCACGCCCACCGATTTCGGCGTCATGATCTCGTACGTAAGCGGATTCTTGAGTACGCCATCCTGGTGGATGCCCGCTTCGTGTGCGAAGGCGTTGCGGCCCGTAATTGCCTTGTTTGGCTGTACGGGAACACCGGTAATCTCACTCAGCATCTGGCTGGCGGCGAAAATCTGTTCGCTCGCGATGGCCGTCTCGTATGGATAGCGGTCGGGACGCACTCGCATCGCCATTACGATTTCCTCGAGTGATGCATTTCCTGCCCGCTCGCCGATGCCGTTGATGGTGCATTCCACCTGGCGCGCACCGGCATGAACCGCTGCCAGCGCGTTTGCAACCGCCATCCCGAGATCGTTGTGGCAGTGAGCCGAGATCGTGACCTTCTCGATTCCTTTCACGCAACGGCGAATCATCGAGATCAGCTCGCCGAACTCGGAAGGAACGGTATAGCCCACTGTATCGGGTATATTCAGCGTCGTTGCGCCAGCTTCGACGACTGCATCCAGAACGCGGCACAGGAAATCGGGGTCGGTACGCGTCGCGTCTTCCGGCGAGAATTCCACATCATCGCACAGAGACTTTGCCAGTTGGATCGCCTCGCGCGCCTGTGCAACGCACTGATCGCGCGTGATACGCAACTTGTATTGCAGATGTATATCGGACGTCGCGAGGAATACGTGAATACGCGGCCGGGCAGCGTTTTTCAACGCTTGCCATGCGCGCTCGATATCCGGACGGCACGCCCGGGCCAATCCCGCAATAATCGGACGGCGCACGGTTTCTGCTATTGCCTCGACTGATTCGAAGTCGCCGTCAGAGGCAATCGGGAAGCCGGCTTCGATGACGTCCACACCGAGGCGGTCAAGTTGCTGCGCCAGCCGGAGCTTCTCCGGAAGATTCATGCTGCAACCTGGCGACTGCTCGCCATCGCGAAGGGTGGTGTCGAAAATCGTAACTCGCGTATGCTCCGTGCCCATAGATACCTTCCCTGAGATAATGCCAGCTCGACCGGGAACTCCCCCGGCTGAAAGAGCGTTCTTCCAATGTTCTTTCTATCGTACGAGCTTCGGTCATAGAAGCAAAACTTATATTTCTTCACAAAACATTAGCATATCTTGTATTATAAGTATTGCTAATACATTGTTGAGCTTTGTTAAGGAGCCATGGAGCTCTCTCAATTGGAGGTATTTCTAGCAGTGGCTCGGGAGCGGCGGTTTTCGCGCGCTGCCGACAAGCTTTTCCGAACGCAGTCCGCGGTTAGCCAGACGATCCGCAAACTCGAAGATGAACTCGGGGAGGCATTGTTTGACCGATCGTCGCGCGAAGGCGTGCTTACCGATGCCGGCAAGGTGCTGTATGAGTACGCCGAAAAGCTGATCAACCTCCGCGGTGAAGCTGCGGAATCACTCTCAGAATTGCGCGAACTGCAAAAAGGCAAGCTGGTCATCGCGGCCAACGAATTCACCGTGTTGTACCTCCTTCCGGTGCTGGCTGAGTTTCGCCGATTGCATCCCATGATCAAGATCACTGTGGAGCGCGCGCTCGGCAGCCACATTCCTGACGACGTTCTCAGATACGCCGCGGAATTTGGTGTGTTGTCGTACGAACCACAGGAAGCTAACCTGCACTCTGTTGTGGTTTTTCTCGATGAATTAGTCTTTGTCGTGCCAGCGAGGCATCCTTTGGCTTCCGCGCGGCAGGTCAGCATTCGGCAATTAGGTGCTGAGTCGTTCGTCGCGCATATTGTCAATTCGCCCTATCGCGAGAAAGTGATCCAGTTATTCAAACAGCACAAGACACCTTTGCACATGGATCTGGAACTGCCAACTTTGCAGGCGATCAAACAATTTGTTGCAACCGGAAACGGAGTCGCCCTGGTTCCGGAGATCAGCGTGGAAACTGAATTGAACCGCGGCGAACTGGTTCGAATTCCCGTGCGCGAGCTGCAGTTAAAGCGCAAGCTGCGCCTGATTTATCGCAAGGGAGCGAATCTATCGCATGCCGCACGCGCCTTCCTGAAAGTGGCCGAAGCTGTTGCCACCGAGCGCAAAGGAAGGTATCGCTTTCAGCGCGAGAATTAAAGGTAGTTCTCTGCGTGGAAAATAAAAAGGGAGCAAATTTACTTTGCTCCCCCTCTCGCCTGACACTGAAACTTGTTCTCGGAGTTCCAGTTCAGCAATCGGCGCACATGCGCTCGTGAAACGACTCGAGCGCATCTTCGACGCATATGTGCATATCAAGCACCGAATCCAGGTTGGTCAATTCCAACAACGTGTTTACCAGTTCACTGGCTCCAGCACATTTGAGTTCTGCGTTCCGCTCCTGCGCCAGGCTGTGCAACGACGCCAACTCTCCGATGCCAGCGCTGTCGATCGAGGTGACTCCCACCAGGTCGAGCACCACTCTGCTTCCTTCATGCAGGATTTCGTTCACGACGCGCGAGAGCGCGGCCGCTTCGTCGCGATAGACGATGCGTCCCTGGCAGTGCACAACAACAATATCGCCCCGGTTGCGGGCTTCTACACTGAGTTTCAACTTCGACTCCTTCTCCAATAATTGATACGAGATTGGAGGCCCCATTTGTTCCCACATTTGATAGTTGGTATTCATATTGTCCACGATAGTACATAGACGTGAGTCGATCGGTTTTGGCACCATGAAAATCCGGTAAATTTTCGTCAAGGAATTTAAGCCCTAAGCCGCGGAAATGACATTTGTCATAAAGCGGTACGAACAAATTTTGGAGGACGATACATCTTCCGTATCCGGTACACTGCATCTAACGGATTTCATTGATTACAATGCTTTTTTGCCGGCCCGCATGGCCGGGGAGGGATACTGCGTGTCGAAAACCGCCGCTGCTGTGCTGGCATTTGTGGCTTTCCTGATGTTTTCACTCCCGATGTCGGCACAATTCAACGGACTTCTTCCGAATGGCAACGTATATGTCGGAGTTTCGTACGGACAGCTTACAAATGTTGTGAACAAGCAAAGCTATAAGGGATGGAATGGATCCTTTGAAACGTTGCCATTTACACGCTTTCCGCGCCTGGGCCTGGTCATCGATGGAAGCGGCTTTTACCGTCGGGGCGTGACGCAATACAACGCTATGGGAGGCCCGCGGTTGTCGACCAACATGGGCAAGTGGCGGCCCTTCGTTCAAGCGATGGCTGGGATCCGCCACCTCAACTCCAGCGGCTTTGTCTACAATCCACTCGTGATCGATGTTGGTGGCGGCGTCGATTACAAGCTATGGTTCAAGAACTTCTCCTGGCGCTTTCAGGGGGATTACATGCACAGCCACTACGCTAGCGCGACTCAGAATGATTACCGCGCTTCAACCGGTATAGTCTGGCGATTCTGATTGCGCACCCTTGATTTGTTCTCCCGATTGCTCTCCTAAAACTGTTTGCCGCGCATCCAACAACTTTGCACTTCTCTCTGGGTTACGAATTGAGAAGGAGGAAAGTTTTACATGCGCAAGATCGCGGTCCTTTTGTTTCTCGTAGTTTTTTCTGCCATATTCGCCTCCGCGCAAGTACCCACGTCCGGGAATATTTTCGTAGGCTATTCATTCGAGAGATCGGATTGGTCAGGGCTCACCGGCAATTCGAGTGGTACTAACCTCAACGGGTGGGAAGCCTCGCTCGAAGGAAAAGTCTTCCCGCATCTCGGCATCGTAACGGATTTCGGCAGCCATTACGGCTCGGAGACATTCACCGCGCTTACCCCCAACGGACCATTCAATGCCAGCGTTAGTGGACACCAATGGGAGCTCCTGTTCGGCCCGCGTGTATCGGTTTCAGTCGGACGGTTCACGCCTTTCGCTGAAGCCATGTTCGGCGTCGCACACATTCACAACGGCGATTTCTTTGACACTTCAAACACATCATTCGCCGAGGCGCTGGGCGGCGGGATTGACTATCGTCTGGTGCGCCTGCTCGCTTTGAGGGTTGAAGCTGATTACATCCACACGCACCTCTTCAGTACAACCCAGAACAATTTCCGGCTGTCTACTGGAATCGTTTTTCGCTTCTAACAAAAAGCTTCTCATTCAGTGAGGGTCGTCATGCGCAAGATCGCTGTTGTCTTTCTTGGGTTGGTTTGCATTTTTCCTCTGGCCGGAATTTCATCTGCACAGGTTCCGTCTGGCAATGTGTTTTTCGGTTATTCGTACTACAGCACGAATCTGTCGAGCCTCAACCGTACGAATACAAATGGGTGGGAGGCCTCGCTAGAAGGCAAGTTTCTTCCAATCATCGGCATCGTGGCCGACTTCGATTCCCACTATGGATCCCAGGACTTCCCGGCGTCATGTCCCGTTCAGATTCCGAATTGTTCGCTCAGTTTCACGGCAAATTTCACGGAGCACAACTATCTGTTTGGACCCCGCGCGTCATTTTCTGTGGGAAAGATCCGGCCGTTTGCTGAAGTCCTGATCGGAGCAGGTCACGTACACATCAACAATGGCGGCTCCGACACTTCGTTCGCGACAGCCGTCGGCGGCGGACTCGACTACAAATTTCTAAAGCTTTTGGCTTGGCGCATTCAAGGACACTATGTCCATACGAACTTATTCGACACCTCGCAGCACAACGTGCGGATTTCAACCGGGATTGTTGTTCGGTTCTAAGGCGAAGCATCACGAAGAGAAAGCATCCGCAGTTTTCCTTCGTGTACCTTTGTGCCCTTTGTGGTTATGAATTTGAAACTTTGAATCGGGAAAACGGCATTGAGAAGTCTTACGCGACTTGGCGCTTGAGTTCGAGCATTTCGAAGTACTCTGCCACGAGCTCAGCGTCCCAAAGTCCGCGTGCAGCTTCTTCGCGCATCGTCTGCGCTGCGGCCTCGTGTGAAAGCGCGGGCTTGTACGAGCGGGCTGTCCGTAGAGCATCGTAGACATCCACTACCTGCAGTACCCGGGGAAGCGTCGGAATTTCCGAAGCGACGAGCCCGTCTGGATAGCCCGAGCCATCGGAATGCTCGTGATGGTGTCGAATGATGGGAAGAACCAGGTTGAGAGAGTGCAGAGGCTTGCAGATGTTCTCGCCCGTGATGGGATGAAGCTTCATGATTTCCCATTCCGCCGGAGTGAGATCGCTACCTTTTTTCAGGATATCGTCAGGAACCGCAATCTTGCCGAGATCGTGTAAATACCCACCACGCTTGAGGGCAAGGATAGAATCTTCGTCCATGCCAAGGTGGCGTCCCAGATCGGAAGCGTGGACGGAGAGCCGCTCGCAATGGCCTTCCGTATAAGGATCTCGGCCTTCAACAATCAGCCCGAGCGTGCACAGGACGGAATCAGCCGTTTCAAGTTCGTCTGTGAATTCCTTGAGCCGCAAAAGCGACTTCACGCGAGCGATCAATTCCTCCGCGAGAACGGGCTTGTTGAGGAAGTCGTCCGCGCCGGCTTCAATACCGCGAACTTTATCGCTGCTATCACTTAGGCCCGTGATCAGCACGAAAGGGATCAGGCGAGTTGCCGCATTTTCCTTCATCGCGCGGCAAAGATCGTAGCCGGATTTACCCGGCATCATCACATCGGAAAGGATGAGATCCGGGGCTTGGCGGCGTACCTCCGCTTCCGCTTGCTCGGCGCTTGAAGCGGTGACCACACTATATCCGCGGATCGTCAACAATTGGCTCATCAGCCCGGCGATGCTGGGCTGGTCATCGACAACAAGAATCCGCGGAACTCGACGTCTTGGTAACAAATCCCCCATACGCTGATAAGAAGCTACCTCGCCACCAGTAGTTGTCCGCGACGTGCCCTCACACCCGAAGACGACGAAGCTGGAACTATGACCGTAGAAAACTACAACTTAAGATTTTACCGCCATTCTTGCATGTTCGTGTGAGCGTCAATAGATGAAAACACTATCATTAGTCTAAAGTTTTATGAATTCCCATTTCGGTACTCTCCTTGCGCGAAATGTGATTGCTGATCTTGCATTTGCTCCGCAGCATACTTAGCTTGGCGACATGCAGCACAAATTTCGATTTTTGTTGGCGTTACTCCTGATGTTAGGGACTTTCTTCCACGCCATAGCGGCGGCGGCACCGAAGGTCCACGCCATCACCTTTGGAAAGTGGATATCGGTTCAATGGACCGCGGGCAGCGGCACAGACGACAAAGCGGTGGCGATGAAGATTCGTCCGCTGGTCGTGGACGGTCGAGTGAAAGAATATGTTCTGGGCCCACCACACGAAGTGACCGATCGCCTGTTCGTGGTGCGCCGAGTTTTTCGCGTGAATGATAGCTTGCCAGAGGATGCCATTCTGCGATGGCAGTGGCAACGCGGAGGCTGGCTACTAGTAGATCGCACCAACGGAAGGATCGCAGCTCTCAACTTGCCTGACTTCGATGCACTCTACTCGGTTGCGAGCTGGTATCGAGATTATGTCGCATATTGCGGTCTGGCTGATGATGGCAAGAAAACCTACGCAGTAGTGGCTCAGTTAGGCCGCCGCAAGCCGGTGTTGAAGAAAATCATAGGAGAGGGAATCTCCGATGACGCCGCGCCCGATTCGGCCTGTTCTCTTCCTGAGTGGCAGAGAGGGCCGGTCCGAGTAAGTTTTGAATCCAGATCTTCGAAGCAAACATTTGCGATTCGCGGGCACGTTGTGGATTTGGTCGTCGATGACGACGACGAAGGCGATTAGAGAGTGAGACTTTCGCCCACAGACTTTGTACCTTAAACCTTTAGTACGTTGGGTCTGCGTGACGCTGCCTGAACTAATCGCCTGTGGCTTCTACCGCGGGTAGTTTCTCTGCAACAACTTTCTCTTTCACCTTCGCGCTGGTGACCAGCACAACTGAAAGCACGACGATCGCGCTTCCCGCAAGGATGAATCGATCAACTCTTTCATGCAGAATCAGCCAGCCCAGAAACACAGCCACAACTGGATTTACGTACGCGTAGGTTGAGACTTTCGATGTAGGCACGTGTTCGAGAAGCCAGATGTAGGCCGTATAGCCAATCCAGGAGCCGCACACCACGAGGTATCCAACAGCGGCAAGACTTCGTGGAGCCCACGTCACGTGAGAAAAGTCTCCATTCAGCAAAGCGAAAATGAAATTGCCTACTCCCGCTGCAGTAACTTGCCAGCCAGTTGCGCCGAATACATCCATCCCGGACTGCCAACGTTTCGAGAGGACTGATCCCAGTGCCCAGCTGAAGGATCCAGCGATCAGGCTGATGGAAGCCCAGAACTCTTTTCGTCCGAGACTGCCTGCTTGCAATTCAGGCCACACCAGCACGAAGAGACCGGCGATGCCCAGTGCCAGTCCCGCTTTGCCCCGCCGCGAGATATGGTGATCACCCAACAAAAGAGAATCGAGAACCAGAAACCACAGTGGAGTAATTGCGATGATGAGTGCCGACAAACCAGAGGAGACTGTAAGTTCCGCATAAGAGAGCGTGAGATTACCGCCCATCAACAGCAACAGCCCGACAACGGACGCTAGCGCGATCTGCCTCGGTGAGTAAAGAATGCGGTGACCAGTGAGCGCGCAGACCGCCAGCATGATCACGCCCGCGACGGAGAATCGCAGTCCACACATCAATGCCGGTGGAATAGTCTGTACCGCGATGTCAATCGCGAGGTACGTGGATCCCCAGAAGAGATACACGAGACCGAAGGCGAGAAACACCATCCACCGTGCTGGGTGTTGAGCAGAGCGCATCTTTTCTATTAGGGTTACAGGGGAGAATACAGCTATAAGACGACTTCCGGGTACGGTTTGATTCTAAAAAGGAGGGGAATAGAAGTTGGTGTATGGGGAGAGATGGAAGTGGTAGCAGTCAAAGCCGGACCGGTCGAACTGGATGTTAATCCCTAATCCCGAACCCTGACCCTAGACCCTGTTTACTTCAGCTTTTCGTACTCCACCTTCGCGACCTTCAGAATGGGAACATCAGGCTCGGCGTCCTTCCACAGTGCAAAGAAATCCTGGTAGGCGGTGCGCGCCTTCGCTGCATCTCCCTGCATTGCGTACGCTCGACCCAGATTCAGCTGCGCCAAAGGATATTCAATTCCCCACGAAACTGCTCCGCGACGATCCAGAATCCGTTGAAACTCGGTCGCCGCCTTAGCGCCGTCGTGCAGTTTCAGATATGCCAAGCCGCGCAGAAATACCGGAGTGGCGCCCACTGCGCGCGGCCCGGTTCCAAACTCATAATTCCGAATCGGTTCGAGAGTACTCACGGCATCGGCTCCCTGGTTTCTGCCGAGTTGTTGCATCGCATGTACCTCGGCGCCGATCATCGTCTCGATGAAGACGTTGTCAGGAGCATCTCGCGCGGCGCTTTCCAGCAGCGACGAAGACTTCGCGGTATCCCCTAGCACGGCATATGCGAGCGCTGCGCCCCAACGCGCGTCCGGATCATTGGATATCTCAATAGCCCGGGCGGTTTTTTCCCTCGCTTCACTCTCGTAGCCTAGCTGCGCGTCCTCATAGGCTTCGACCGTCATGACTTGGCTTGCGACTTCCTTGGCTCCTATCCCAATCAAGGCCTGCCGCGCTTGCTGCCACAATTCACTCGATGTTTTCACTTTCCCCAGAGCAGTATTCCATGCGGCGTTGAAGAACATGATAAAAGGACCGAACGACGTGTCCTTCATGACATCGAGCTCGTGCTGGACGGCTGCGTGATCGCCACGATAGTAAGCGACGTCCAGGAGCACAAAGTGTACTCCCGAGCCATCCGCCTTCTTGGCGACCGCTTCCTCGGAGATGCTCTTTGCCTCATCGAAGCGGTTCAACGCTTCATAAGCGCCGGACATGTTGTCGTAGGCATAAACGTCTTGCGGATCAAGGCGATGTGCCTGGCTCGCAAACTCAAGGGCCTTCTCATTTCTTCCCAGAGCAGCAGAGGAAAGCGCGGCATCATCCAATGGCACCGTGTCGCGCGGGTACGTCTGCGCCCACTGCGTGTAAACCGCGAGCGCCTTCTCGAAATCGATGGCCACTTCATCGTAGTAGTGCGCTTCGATGTAGAACCGTTCCCGATCGCTAGCCCGGTCGCGGAGTTCGTACGCTTTCTTGAGAGCACTTACTCCTTCCGCGACCCGGCCCAGATTGAAGCAAGACACTCCCCAAGTCGCATAGGCCGTCGCGAAGTTCGGATCCAGCTCCACCGCCTTTTTCAGAAATGGAATCGCCGCATCATCGCGCATCTTCTGGTGTTCGCTCTGTCCCCGAGTGAACGCCTGCAGCGCTTCCAAAGAAGAAGTCGTGGCCTGCTCCAGAGGCTTGGCAAACTGCTGCACCGAAGCCAGCGATTCCCCCATCTTTTGCCGCAGACTCGATGCAGCCTTATCCAGAGACTTCAATACCTGTTCTTTGTTGTCGACCTCCACCTGCTCCCGGTCCAGAGCGTCACCGGTTGCGCCGTTGAGTGCAGCCAGCGTGATGACATAGTGGTTCCCCAGGCCTGCTATGGACCCCGTCAGCAGTGCTTTGATGCCTTGCCGCTGGCAGATTTCCCGCGCTACGTCATTCGAGATGCGCTCATCTGCGGGCTTTCCCATTAATCGCAATGCGTCACGGATTTTCGAGTCCGGAACAAGATTGAGATATGGCGACTGTTCCAATTGAACTGCGAGCGCCTGCTTCAGTGTGCCGTCAAACACGGGATCTCCGGTGGTGTTCACGAAGTCGGCGAGCAGCACACTGTCTTTCTCAGTGAGCTTTGCCGACGTCCTCGAACGGAGATACATCCCGAGTCCTACCAGTACGACCAGAACTCCCGCAGCGATTGGCAGGATCAGATTCCACTTGATCTTGCGTCTGGTATCGGCGACAGGAGCGGCAGGTGGGTTGAACGCAGGTCGCGACGGAGCGGAGGGTTGAACAGGAATTCTCGATGCGGAAGAAATTCTTGCCGCAGGTGGCACTTCAACCGCAGCCGGCATTGACGCGGAGCTTTGGGCAATGGCTCGACCGCTCTCCGTATCGCGCTTCAGTCGCTGCAGGTCAGCACGGATATCAGCGGCACTCTGGTACCGCAGGTTACGATCTTTCTCCAGCGATTTATTGAGAATGTCCTCGAACTTCACAGGCAAGTCCGCATTCAGACGGATTGGCGCGACTGGCGCACGATTCAGAATCGCATCGAAGATCAGGGCCGACGTATCTCCGCGGAACGGCAACGCGCCCGTTGCCATCTCATAAAGAACCACCCCAAATGAAAAGAGGTCTGTACGGGCATCGAGTTCCTTTCCCTTCGCCTGTTCCGGAGACATATAGGCGACGGTGCCGAGCGTGGACCCGGGGCTGGTCAAATGCTCTTCCACCACGACCGAGGTTGGCGCCGTGACGTCGGCAGGTTCGGAAGACGACCGCGAATCCGACTTTACCTTCGCTAAACCAAAGTCAAGGATCTTGGCATGTCCACGCTTGGTCACAAAGATGTTTGCGGGCTTGATATCGCGGTGAACAATCCCGCCCGCGTGTGCCGCATCAAGAGCGTCAGCGATCTCGATCCCCAGCGACAGAATGGTCTCGAGTTCCATCGGACGGCCCGCAATCAGGTGCTTGAGAGTGGCCCCGTCCAGAAATTCCATTACCAGAAATGTGCGGTTAGCCTCTTCCCCAATGTCATAAATGGTGCAGATGTTCGGATGATTAAGAGCGGAAGCTGCCTTCGCTTCGCGGCGGAAACGCTCCAGCGCCTGACGATCCTGCGCGAGGTCCTCGGGCAGAAACTTGAGCGCGACGAAGCGGCCAAGGCGCGTGTCTTCCGCCTTGTAGACGACCCCCATGCCGCCGCCGCCCAGTTTTTCGACGATCCGATAATGAGAAATGTTTTGATCGAGCAAGTGAACCCCGAATCCCCGTTGGCCAGTAATGCTACGGGTCAGTCACTGCTAAGTCAAAACCAGATTTCGGCTCTTGGCTGCTCCACTCCCGCATGCCGCGCGCGAAAGGCGGAGTTCGGCGCTGACCTCAACCCCGCCGTGCCGCCTCGATCGCGGCGACGTCAATCCTTTTCATCGTCATCATTGCCTCAAAGGCACGCTTCGCCTCGCTGCCGCCCGCGGCGAGCGCATCGGTCAGCGCCCGCGGTGTGATCTGCCACGAGAGACCCCATCGGTCCTTACACCAGCCGCACGCGCTCTCCATACCGCCATTCCCGATGATTGCGTTCCAGTACCGATCCGTCTCTTCCTGATTCTCCGTCGCGATCTGGAAGGAAAAGGCCTCGGTATGCTTAAACGCCGGGCCGCCATTCAGGCCGAGACAGGGAATGCCTACCACTGTGAACTCCACAGTGAGCACATCGTCCTTCTTTCCGCTCGGATAGTCGGCGGGAGCTTTGTGAACAGCAGTTACTTTGCTATCCGGAAAAGTCGCCGCATAAAAGCGGGCCGCGTCATGCGCGTCTTTGTCGAACCAGAGGCAGATCGTATTCTTTGGCTTCATGATTCCAATGCTCCTCATTCAATGATATCGCCTGCCAATGGATTTCGAAGGACCAGCTTCCTGTCCGGTTTCGGACATTTTCGACTAACACTGGACAATTCCCGAATGTCAGCGGTCGATAAATACAACAAAGCTCAGGCGATCTACCGTATGAATGTTGGCGACCGGTGTGCTCACGAATTGTTTGGGATAAACCTGATTTTGTTCGTGCAGAACGAGGAACGATGGAAACTCTCTTCCAGGATCTTCGCTATGGCGTGCGGATGGCGTTGAAGTCGCCGGGCTTTACAGCGGTTGCCGTGATTACTCTTGCGCTCGGCATTGGCGCGAATACGGCCGTCTTCTCCATCGTGAATGGCGTACTACTGAATCCACTGCCCTTCCCGCACTCCGATCAGTTAGTCGCATTGGGAGAGAACAAGCCTAATTTTGAAAATGGCTCGATCTCGTACCCGAATTTTTTCGACTGGCAGAAAGACAATCGTTCTTTCTCCTCCATGGCGGTCTCGCGCGTTTTTTCCTTCAGCCTGATCGGCGCGGGAGAGCCCGAGCAAATTGATGGTGATCTTGTTTCTTCGGACTTCTTCTCGATCCTTGGTGTGAAGCCCGTCACGGGCAGACTCTTCCTGGCGGGGGAAGACAAGCCCGGCGCGGCGCCTGTTGTCCTGATTGGCGAGGACCTGTGGCGCAGAAAATTCAGTTCCTCTCCCGACATTCTCGGCAAGAGCATCACTCTTGGACCAAAGGACTATACCGTCGTCGGAATCATTCCCGCGAGCTTCCATCTCAGGCTTCCCAGCTTTCGGGATGGCGAGATTTTCGTGCCCGCGGGCCAATGGAACAATCCATTGCTGATGAACCGCGGCGCGGGGCTGGGCTTCCACGGCATCGCTCGTCTCAAGCCCGGAGTAACCGTGCAGCAGGCGCGCCCCGATATGGACGCGCTGTCACGAAACTTGGCGGCTGCTTTTCCGGATACGGATAAAGGCATCAGCGCAAACCTTGTTCCTCTGAAGCAACAGATGGTCGGCGACGTACGGCCTCTGTTGCTGGTCCTGCTGGCCGCAGTGGGTTTTGTATTGCTGATCGCCTGTTTGAATGTAGCCAACCTGATGTTGGCGCGGTCTGCGGTCCGCGCACGCGAATTTGCGATTCGCGCTGCCTTGGGTGCAACTCAGGCGCGGGTGGTCGGTCAACTCCTTTCGGAAAGCGTGCTGCTCGGCCTCGTCGGCGGAGCGATTGGCTTGCTGTTAGCGAGCTGGGGCACGCGCGCTGCTCTCGCCACACTGCCCAGCACGTTGCCCCGATCGGAGCAGATCGGGCTCGATACGCATGTTCTGATCTTTACCGTGGCGGTGGCTCTGATGTCAGGAATTCTCTTCGGACTGACGCCCGCGCTGAAAATGTCCCGCACGGCAAGCAACGAGACCCTCAAGGAAGGTGGCCGGAGCGGCAGTGGCACACGGTACCGGGCGCAAGGTGCATTCGTCGTAGCAGAGATGGCGATGGCCCTGGTCTTGTTGTCCGGGGCCGGACTGATGGTTCGCAGCCTTCTGATGCTCTGGCAAGTCGATCCTGGCTTCGATCCGCATCATGTCATGTCTTTCGGCCTTACACCCCCGCCACAGGTAGTGACCGCAAATGCCGATGGAATTCGCGCTCACTTTCGCGAATTGAGCCGCAGGCTGAGCGCGATCCCGGGGGTCGAGGCAGTGTCCCAGACTTCAGGGGCCGCGCCTCTCGACTACGACGACGAACAATTGTTCTGGCTCGAAGGCCAGTCCAGGCCGGCCAACGACAACGACATGAATTGGGCCATCGATTACATCGTCGATGCGGACTATCTCAAGATCATGAAAACTCCGCTGCTGGCCGGTCGTTTTTTCACCGAGCAGGACGATGAGCACTCGCCAATGGTGGCTGTCGTCGACGAGGTCTTTGCGAAAAAGTTTTTCCCCGGTCAAGATGCGATTGGAAAACGCATCTATCTGAAAACCGGCGACCGATTAGCCGAAATTGTCGGCGTCGTCCGCCACGTTAAGCAGTGGGGCCTCGACACCGACGACACGCAGCAGTTGAGAGCCGAACTCTATCTTCCCGAGGTGCAAATGCCCGACGACTATATCAAGGCCGTAAGTTCGACGGCCTTTGTCATTCGGGTGGCTGGGGATCCCGCGGCTTCATTCGGATCCATCCGCCGCGTGGCCGAGGGAATGAGCAATCAGCAGGTGATTTACGGCGAAGAGACCATGGAGCGGGTAGTCTCCCGCTCGATTGGAAGTCATCGATTCGTGATGATTCTGCTGGCAGCTTTCGCGACTCTTGCAGTCATCCTCGCGAGCGTCGGCATCTACGGCGTTGTTTCTTATGTGGTCGGTCAACGCACCCATGAAATCGGCGTTCGCCTGGCGCTGGGGGCCCAAAGGACCGATGTGCTTCGCCTCATCCTCGGCGGGGGGTTGCGGTTGGTCGTAACTGGGATCGTCATTGGAATGTTTGGAGCCTTCGCTCTGACCCGTGTCATGGCAACTCAGTTATTCATGGTCTCAGCCAGCGATCCTCTCACGTTCGCAGCCGTGTCGCTGTTGCTGGTCTTGGTTGCATTGATGGCCTGTTACCTTCCCGCGCAACGGGCCGCTCATGTGGATCCGATGGAGGCGCTGCGATACGAGTGAAGACGCGTCAATCTCCAAGACTCGTTATAGCGAATAAAAAGCGAAAATGATACACTGCTTTCCGCTATGGCGCGGCGGCCAGATCCCGGAAGAAAGGAAGACATCTGGACCCGCAAAGACTTGGACGAGATGTCCCGCAATCTCTCACTCCTCAGTGAGCATGGCGTGCGGGAGTTCTATCAAAGAGCCTACCGCCAGTGCGCCATCATCAACTCTTCTACATTTCCTCCAGCCCGCGCGATCCAGGAATTGGTACAGGCTTGGAAGCAATTGAGAAAGTGGCGAAGACCATAGCCCCTAAGAACTCAAGATTTTTGGATACCAACCTTCGTCGGCAGGTTCTGCCTGCGAGTGGCGGGTTCGTATCGGCGTACGGATCCAGGCGCGCGGAACGGTTCGTATCAGGGCACGGCTTTAGCCGTGCCGAAAGCGTGCAGAAATAATGGGCTTTAGCACCTGAGTCAGGCGTTCGGCCGCCAAAACTTCCGTTACCACAAAGGGGTTCCGCCACCTCTATATTCCCGGATATAATCAATTAGATGTCGTTCGACTGCGATGCTGCTGAAGAATTCCAACTCGCATTTGCCCGAGTGCTGGCTGCACTGCCTGGTGTGTCCACGGCGCTATCGGGCCAATTTGCCATCGCGGCTTCGTCCTTCTCTCTTCGGTAGCGACTAGTTCTTCCTCCGCCAGAAAGCGCCTCGGCTCACTTCGCCTCACGCACGCTTCAACCAGAGCTGCACCCGAGGTCCCACTCACTGCCGAACTAGCCAATAACCATTGGCTGCAGTCTTACGGAGGAAATTCCCATGAGTACCAAGACCATGCCGACCAAGACTATGACCGCGACAATCGGTCCCAAAATCATCACCGCCCTGCCGGGCCCCAACGCCAAGCGCGTCCTCGAAGGCGATGAGAAATACATTTCGCCGTCCTACACCCGCTCCTATCCCATGGTCGCCAAGAGCGGCAAGGGAATCATTGTCACCGACGTTGACGGCAACGAATTCTTCGATTTCTCCGCCGGCATTGCCGTGACGTCAACCGGCCATTGCCATCCCCATGTCGTCGCCGCCATTCAAAAGCAGGCAGGCGAACTCATCCACATGTCGGGAACAGATTTCTATTACGAAAACATGGTGGACCTCGCTGCACGCCTGACGAAAATCGCGCCCATGAAAGGCCCGCACAAGATTTACTACGGCAACTCCGGCGCGGAAGCCATTGAGTGCGCGCTGAAGCTCGCTCGCTATCACACCAAGCGGCAGCAAGTCATCGCATTCTTCGGCGCGTTCCACGGACGCACCATGGGCGCTCTCTCTCTGACTGCTTCCAAGCCGCAGCAGAAGCGCCGTTTCTCTCCGCTTGTTCCCGGAGTGACCCATGTCCGCTATCCCGACATCTATCGCGGATGCGTTGGCGGACAGCAGGAAGGCGAAGCCTTCGCTCTTGGCTGCGCCCGCTTCATCGAAGAAAAACTCTTCAAGACCACCTTGGCTCCCGAAGAAGTCGCAGCAATTTTCGTGGAACCAATTCAGGGCGAAGGCGGATACGTTGTCGCTCCCACGGTCTTCATGCAGGAGCTGCGCCGCATCTGCGATCGTCACGGCATCATGCTGGTCGTCGACGAAGTCCAAAGCGGCATTGCCCGCACCGGCAAGTGGTTTGCCGTCGAGCATACCGGCGTCGAGCCTGACATGGTCTGCATGGCGAAGGGCATCGCGTCTGGTATGCCGCTAGGTATCACGATGACGAAAGCCGAAGTGATGGACTGGGTCCCTGGGTCCCACGCGTCCACCTTCGGCGGAAACCCGGTCTCGATCGCCGCTGCTTTAGCCACGCTCGACGTGATTGAGAAAGAGCGCCTGCTCGAGAACTCCGAGCGCGTCGGCAACCACATACTCTCGCGTATGGCGGACTGGCCTTCGAAACTGAAGCTGGTCGGCGATGTGCGCGGCCGCGGCCTGATGATCGGCGTCGACATCGTCCGCGATAAGGTCACCAAGGAGTATGCGAACGTCGAACGCGATCGCATCGTCGAGATGGCCTTCGAAAAAGGCATTCTGTTCCTTGGCTGCGGACCGAGCACTGTCCGCCTGTGTCCGCCACTGGTCGTAACGAAGGAAGAAGCCGATATTGCGGTGGATGTGCTGGAAGAGTGCATCGCCGAAGTAGGCAAGAGCGCGTAGCTGTTTGCGAACTGTTCTTGGCCCAGCTCTCGAGCTGGGCTTTCCTTTTGGGCCTTCGTGTCCTTTGTGGTTAATGCTTTTGATGTTAGGTTCTTACTTCACCACCACCGCGACTTCTCCATGCTTCTCGTTAACCTGTACTCGTACCGGCCCGGAATCGCGTTCAAGGAACAATCCAATCCTGCAATCCTCAATGCGAAGATCGTTGATCGTAAGTTGCGGGATTCCTTGCGGCAAATAAGGCCGGTCGAACACTACTCTTCTCTTTTGCGCGTCGATTGAGATTCCCAGGCACCCCTGCAATAGCATGAATACCGAACCGGCGGCCCATGCTTGCGGAGAACAGGCGACAGGATAAAGAGTGGGTCCCTGTCCATTTCGCCGTTCAACTCCGCAAATCAGTTCGGGGAGTCGTTGAAGTTCGACGGCGCTGCTCAAATCCAGCAGGCTCATCAGCACGCGCCCGGCAAATTCCCGGAAACCGTAGCGCGCCATTCCTGCAGCAATGATGGCGTTGTCATGCGGCCACACCGAACCGTTGTGATAGGAAAGCGGATTGTAACGCGACTCGTGACAGCCGACCGTACGAATGCCCCACCCGCTGAAAAAGTCATGACTGACCAGAGTGTGTGCCACCAGGTTCGCATGCTCGGCACTCGCAATCCCCGTGTAAAGACAGTGACCGGGATTGGAGGTGCGCACCCGGCATGGCTTCTTGTGCCCATCGAGCGCGATCGCATAGGTAGAGATCTCATCGCACCAGAAAGCCTGCTCGAAGCGCTCCTGCAGTTCCGCTGCTTCGTTCTCAAGCTCAGTCTTTCGTTTCTCGTCCCCCCATGCGGCGTAGATTCGTGCGGCTGCCATTTTCGCCGCGTAGACATATCCTTGCACTTCGCACAACGCAATCGGCGCTTCGGCAATCTGGCCATCGGCATGAAACACGGAGTCATTCGAGTCTTTCCACCCCTGCTGGATCAGGCCCTTGTCGCCGTGCGGCGCGTATTCGACGAATCCATCCCCATCGACGTCACCGTAGCGGTCGATCCATTCCAGCGCGAGTTCGATGTGCGGTCGCAAATGCTTCAGGAGCTCAATGTCGCCTGTGAAATCAAGGTACGTCCCCGCTAACATGAGGAATAACGGAGTGCTGTCGATGCTGCCGTAATATCGACCGAATGGGACTTCGCCAAGATTGGCCATCTCGCCACGCCGGGTCTCATGGATGATCTTCCCCGGCTGCGCTTCGTTCTTGTCGTCGATTTCGGTGGCTTGTGTCGCCGCGAGATACTGGAGAACTCCCTTCCCAATTTGCGGCGCAATCCAGATCATCTGCAGCGCAGTGATGATGCCATCGCGACCGAACACGGTGCTGAACCACGGGACGCCCGCGTAGGGATAATTCGTCTCTGGATTCCCCATGGTCATCATCTCGACATCCGCCTTGGAGCGCCGGATCCAGCGGCTCAAACGGTCATTGGAACTGGAGATTTCACAGACCTTTGATGCGACCGCCTTCAGTTCAGCCTCGGCACCCGCCATGGCACGGTTATATCCAAGCACGGAATGCGGAAGCTCGGGATTGCAGGCGATGGAAAACTGGAAATCGGTAGCCTTACCCGGTCGAAGATCCGCTTCGAAATACAATTCCGAGGAAGTGACTTTGATCGGCTCTGGATCGCACTCAATACGGGTCCGGCGCTGTTCCCCATCAAGACCCTCATAGGTCATGAGGATTGAGTTCGTTTTGATTTCATCTTCAAGACGCCGGCCCCGCCGCTCACGGCGCATCCCGCGCACTTCGAAGAGATCGATGAAATCGGCGGCAAATGAGAGCCTGAGTGGCACCCTCAAAGGTTCCAGCGCATAGTTCACCATGCGCACTTGCTCGTACGCCACGTCATGCCACAGAAACCGCGAACGGATGATGTGCAAGGTGCCGCGATGCACAATCACCTGCTGACCGTCGCTGACATCAACATTGGCCATGTCCGCGAGGAAGGCAAAATTGTCGGATTTCACGGTCGAACTCAACAGCAGCGGCCGCGCATCCCACAGCGCCAGCATCCACTCGGACAAGTGCCTCGTCCCGCGGAAGAAGATTCCGTGCTCGCCCAGGCCGAGAGGTTCAATGTCGCCGTACCGGTTAAACACGGCGAAACATTTTCCATACTTCAGGACCCGTGCACGATCGTCTGAAGGGGACGATCCCGCTGCTATGTAGTACTGCTGGGTGGTTCCAATTTCATCCACCGGAGATCTCCGTCGGTTAGGGCAATGGTCTCTGCTTCTGGTTTGGCAATCCGCTGATAAATGTTGAGATAGTCTTGCGCCATCCGCTTGGCCGAGAAGCGGAGTTCAAAAGCCTCGCGACATTTCCTGCGGTCGATTACGTCTATGTTTTTGATGGCAGACACAGCTTCGTCGACGCTATTTACTAGAAAACCCGAGACACCATCCTCGACTATCTCTGGAACTGATCCGCGTGGAAATGCGATCACAGGAACGCCGCAGGCGAGCGATTCTATCAAGACAATTCCAAACGGCTCAGACCAGTTGATTGGAAACAGAAAGGCAAGGGCTTTGCTGAAGAACTCGTTCTTCTCCAAGTCGCTGATCTCGCCCACAAATTCAATCAGATCGTTGTTTAGCAGCGGTTTGATCTCGGACTCGAAATACTCTTTGTCTGTGCGATCCACTTTTGCCGCAATCTTAAGAGGAATTTCAGCCCGAAGGGCGATTTCAATCGCTTTGTCCAGCCCCTTCTCGGGCGACACTCTGCCCAGAAAAGCCAAATACTCGCCAGGTTCCAGGCCTGGCCGAAGTCTTTGTTCCGGCAAGCCGTGGTGTACCGTGCCGTGCCAGTTCAGCCAGGGCAATGGAGCACGCTGCGAGTCCGAAATCGAGACAACGGGCATTTCGTAAAATTCTCGATACAAGGGAACGAGATCCGGAATATCAAGTCGTCCGTGCAGTGTCGTGACCTGTGGCAACCGTTCCCGCCGGCTCATGCAAAAGTGCAGGTAGTCGATATGGAAGTGAATAATGTCGAAGTCATCTTTGGCTTGCAGTACGCGCTCGATCAGGTTCATGTGATGAGCCAACGGGTCGATGCAGCTTGGATCAAGACGGAGAGCGCGTGCGCACATCGGTACTAATCGTGCATTGGTGAGCGAGTCGCCGCTCGCAAATAGAGTGACATCATGGCCTTCTCGCACTAACTCTTCGGTCAGCCATGAGACGACTCGTTCTGTACCCCCGTAAAGCCTGGGCGGAACGCTTTCATAGAGTGGCGCTACTTGAGCAATTCTCATTCGGGCTCCGGAAATCAGATTTGCGAAACAACGATCTCAGAACTTTCGTTCTCCGCTTTCACGCTCGTTGTGACATCCACTGCCAGTTGCGCAGTTTTCCTTCCTCGTACTTAATTCGTCCTATGTATTCTTCCTTTTTAGGTTAAGCGCCGAAGCGCATAGCGACCATCAGGTGTTCCCTGCAAGGGTTATGGATGGAAGCGAGCAAAGTTAGGTGATTGAAATTACAAATTACAAGAATTCCCGAATCAGAACTCGTCAGTAATTTTCCGGAAATTGTGCGGCGCATCACTGCCTCGAGGCAGCGGAGATCGTAAGGTCTCAGTGTTCCCGATGATTTCCTGTCGCTTTACCCAAGCTATTCTGAAAATTTTGGATTGCTGCGCCACCCGGGTTCTCTCTTCAGACACGTTGCCCAATCACTTGCGTATTGGCGCGCACGGGGAAGAGGATGCGTACTTTCACTTGCGCAAAATCGGGTACGTCATGGTTGCCAGAAATTTTCGCTCGCCGCGGTGCCGTGGAGAAATTGACTTGATCGGTTGGGACAAGGATGTGCTTTGTTTCATGGAAGTTAAGACGAGGACAACCAAGGATGTGAAAACCGCAGAAGCCGCAGTCGATCGCCACAAAAGGCGGGAAATCGCGCAGGTGGCGCGAGACTACCTGCGCCGCTTGCCTAGCTGTCAATGGAGGTTCGACGTGGTGAGCGTGTACTATGACAGTCGTAACTCCCGCCCGCAGATCGAAGTCTTTCGCAATGCTTCCTTAGCGGCGTAAAATATAAAGTTTGCGCAGTTCTGTCGAGGGGATTCTATAGTGCCTGAGCTTAGAAAAGACCCCATCGTTGGGCGATGGGTGATTATTTCCACGGACCGGGCGAAGCGCCCAACCGATTTCGTCCGCGAAAACATGAAAATCAAGGGCGGCTTTTGTCCCTTTTGCTACGGCAACGAGGGCAAGACACCTCCTGAGATCCAAGCGTATCGTCCCAATCCAAATGGCGGAGGAGCTCAGCGCGACACGCCAGGTTGGACCGTTCGTGTGGTGCCCAACAAATTTCCGGCACTCGGTATTGAAGGAACTCTGAACCGCCAAGCCGAAGGCATGTTCGACCGCATGAACGGCATCGGCGCCCACGAAGTCATCGTCGAAACCCCCGATCACAACGCGATGCTCGCATCATTGCCGCCAAAAAGAATTGAGGATGTTCTCTGGACATTTCGCGACCGCATCCTCGATCTCAAGAAAGACCGGCGCTTCAAGTACATCCTCATTTTCAAGAATCATGGCGAGGCCGCCGGGGCTTCCCTGGAGCATTCGCATTCGCAACTTATCGCGTTGCCGATTCTTCCAATTAACGTGACTCAGGAACTCGAGGGCGCAAAGCAGTATTTCCTCTACAAGGAACGCTGCGTGTTCTGCGACATCATTCGCCAGGAAATGGACGCCGGCACTCGGGTCGTTGCTGAGAATGAAGACTTCCTGACGCTGGCTCCATACGCGCCGCGCTTTCCATTCGAGACATGGATTTTGCCAAAGCAGCACGAGTCGGCATTCGAGAACTCGTCATCGCACATGTTCGAAAATCTCGCCCGTGCGTTGAAGAATCTTTTGGGGCGCGCGGATCGCGTGCTCGACAATCCTCCATACAATCTGGTGATTCACAGTTCGCCGGTGCAGGATCCAACGAATGATCACTATCACTGGCACATCGAGTTCATGCCCAAGCTGACCAAGACGGCTGGATTCGAGTGGGGCACCGGATTCTATATCAATCCCACGCCGCCGGAAGAAGCGGCGAAGTTCCTGCGTGAGGCCAACGTCGAAGAGACAGCACCGGTAACCGTTGGTTAGATTTTCTTACGACGCCAAAATAAAATAGAGATCAAAAAAACTGGGCGTGGCCAGGTCGCCACGCCCTTTTTCCGTTTGGCCGGAGAGAGAGTCGGGCTCCGGATTGCTCCAAAGCCCTTGGTGACCACCATCGTAGATGCGGCCACGCCGGCAGTTGTCACCGAGTTGTAAAACCTCGCCTTGTCCGACGAGAAAAAAATCGGCGCTGTTCACCGTTTGACGCTACCCGCTCCGATTACTACGATGACAGCCGAGGCTCACGCGAATGAAACGCTGCTTGGTTGTTCTGTTGTTTGTCGGATGGTCTTACGCCTCTCCTGCTCCTTCTACTCTGATTGCCAACGTCTCCGCACGAACAACCATCAGCTTGAACGGTTCTTGGCGGATCATTGTCGATCCTTTTGACAACGGCCGTTCCGGATTCTTTCGCGATGCTAAGGCCAAAGATAAAAGTGATCTCGTCGAATACAACTTTGACGCGTCACCGGTGATCAATGTTCCGGGAGATTGGAATACGCAACGCGAGCAGTTGATGTTTTACGAAGGGCCTGTCTGGTACCGAAGAACCTTCACCTACCACAAACGCGACGCCATTCGCACATTCGTCTATTTCGGAGCGGTCAACTACAAAGCGTCCGTCTATCTCAACGGGGAGAAACTCGGAGAGCACGAAGGCGGATTCACCCCGTTCAATTTCGAATGCGGCCCTCAACTGCGAGAGGGTGAGAATTCGCTCGTCGTGGAGGTGAATAACGCACGCCGTGCTGACGCGGTGCCCGCGGCAAGATTCGATTGGTGGAACTATGGCGGAATCACCCGCGATGTAATGCTGATTGAAGTGCCGCCCACATTCATCCAGGACTACTCAGTGCAACTCGTTCGCGGCTCGCAGGATGAGATTTCTGGTTGGATGCAGCTGAACGGAGAGCAGGGTGGTCAGAAGATCAGCCTTCAGATTGCCGAGGCGGGCGTTCAAGAGAATCTGACGAGCGATGCAAAGGGATATGCCGCGTTTCGCTTTCATGCAAAAGTGGGCCTCTGGTCGCCAGAGCATCCGAAGCTCTACGACGTTGTTTTCTCAGGCGCAGGCGACACCGTTCGTGATCAAATAGGATTCCGGACGATTGAGGTGCAAGGCTCCAAAATTCTTCTGAATGGCAAGCCCATTTTTCTGCGTGGAATCTCCATGCACGAAGAGGCCCCTTTTCGCGAGGGACGCGCATTTAGTCCCGAAGATGCCCACACGTTGCTTGGCTGGGCGAAAGATCTCGGCTGCAATTTCGTGCGGCTTGCCCATTATCCCCACAACGAGAACGAGATCCGCTTGGCTGACCGGATGGGCTTGATGCTGTGGTCGGAGATCCCGGTCTATTGGGATATCGACTGGACCAATCCCGCGACGCTGGCGAACGCGGAAAATCAACTCCGCGACATGATCGCGCGAGACCACAACCGCGCTTCCGTGATTCTATGGTCGATGTCGAATGAGACTCCGGTAAAGCCCGAGCGTCTCACATTCATAAAGCAGCTTGCACAGGAGGCGCGCGAAATCGATTCCACGCGCCTGATTACCTCAGCCTTGAATCACGTCGATGGTTCTGGAACGGAGCCGCGAACTTTGTCTGATCCATTAGGAGACGCGCTCGACGTCATTGGGCTCAACGAATACCTGGGATGGTACTGGGGTCGTCCCGAAGACGCGGACAAACTTGAGTGGAAGTCGAGCTTCAACAAGCCGCTAATCGTAAGTGAGTTCGGAGGCGGTGCCATCGCTGGCCGTCACGGCGATCCTGACGAACGCTGGACCGAGGAATATCAGGACAACTTGTTTCAACATCAGCTCGCAATGGTGCAGCGCATGCCAAATCTTGCCGGCCTCACGCCCTGGGTGTTGATGGATTTCCGTTCTCCGTTGCGAATGCTTCCCGGAGTTCAGGACTATCACAATCGCAAAGGAGTAATTTCGAATCGGGGCCAAAAGAAGATGGCGTTCTTCACGCTACAGAAGTTCTACTCGAAGATTGCAGCAGAAACGAAGTAGGCTTAACGGGCCAGACGAGATCAGCTTGACGGAATGTGTGGGGACAGCCGCCATCGGCTGTCCGCCGTGCTCCACACGGCAGGCCTTAGGCTTGGGTCCGGTCTTGATACTCTTCGTGCCAAGCCATCTGAATGGCTTCCAGCTTGCCTTCATTCGAAGCCTTGGGATCCCCGGCGAAATCCGGCAATTCGGTCACATACCGATGCAAGTCGGTGAATCGCACCGCTAGCGGATCAAGATCAGGGTGCGCCTCAGAGAGAAGAATTCCGAGGTCCTCGGCATCGTCCCAGGTTAGTTGCTTCGCCATTGCCAGCTCCTGAAGAAAAGTGTTCGCAGTTTCAATGTCTCAAAGGAAAGAGCCCGAAACTTGATGCTTCAACTTTGAAACTCGAAACTCGGCACTCGAAACTTTGTTTCTAGTGATGCTCTTCCGAAATGTAATTCCGATTCCACGCCGGAATTTCCACGACCACTTTGCCGGGCTTCGTGATCTGCGCCTGGCATCCGAGGCGCGAGTTCAATTGGAGGTCAGCAGCCATGTCCAGGCGGTCCGCCTCGTCATCATCCATCTCGGACAAGTTCTCCTTGCCTTCTTTGATCCAGACGTGACAAGTCGTGCATGCACAATTGCCCCCGCAAGCGTGATCGAGCGTAATGCCGAAGTTTAGAGCAACGTCGAGAATCGATTCTTCCTTGCCGTGGTCTTCGTAAGGCAACTTGCCATGCTCGAACGTCACAGTCTTGCCCTCAGGCAGGAAAGTGATTTGCACCGTGTTCTCGCCGGGAGCATCAACCGTAGCAGCAGCTCCACCCTGTGATTTTTCGTCAGCCATCTTTGCTCCTAACTCACTTCTGTCGCCGGACTCTGTCATCCTGAGCGAAGTAGATTTCGCGCGTTGCGCGAAATCTACGCAGTCGAAGGACCCTGCGTTCCTATCGAGAGCATATTTTCGACCGGACGGTCCTGAGCGTCCACATACTCACTTAAACTCCGCCTTCGCCATCGGATGCGGCGCCGTCGGGCCTTCTCCCAAATCCGTCTCATCCATCTTCTTGCCTTTCAGCGCGCTCGACACCGCTGTATCCATCATCAATTCGGCCAGACGCATCGTGCCCTGGTTCAACGCGTCAATCGCCTTCCGGATCGCCTGGTAATCGTCTTCGCCATTCACCGCAGCCAAAGCCTTTTCCAACTTCGCAATCCGCTTCTTCTCGTCGGAAGTCAGTGCCTTCCAGGCCGGACCATTCTTACCTTTTTCCAGGGCCCCAGTAATCGTTGCGACTTCGTTCCGCGCTTCGATCAATTGCCGCCGCCGGAAATCTTCCTCGGCATTGTCGAACGAATCCAGAATCATGCCCTCGACTTGCTCGTCGGTCAGCCCGTAGCTCGGTTGCACCTGGATCTCCGCCTGCTTTCCGCTGCGCTGCTCCCGCGCAGTCACATTCAAAATTCCATTGGCGTCGATCAGGAACTTCACTTCGACGCGAGGAATGCCTGCGGCCATCGGCGGAATTCCCTTTAGATCGAACCGCGCCAGCGACCGGCAATCCTTCGCCAACTCGCGTTCGCCCTGCAACACATGGATCGCGACGTTTGCCTGCCCATCGACCTGTGTCGTGTAAAACTGCGTCGCCGAAGCCGGAATCGTCGAATTCCGGAGAATGATCTTGTCGGTCACTCCGCCAGCCACTTCGATTCCCAGCGAAAGCGGCGTTACATCGAGCAGCAGCATGTTCTGTGTAGCTTCCGAGCCGCCGCCAAGAATGTTCGCCTGCACCGCCGCGCCCAGAGCTACCACTTCGTCGGGGTTCAGATCGACGTGCGGTTCCCGGTGAAATAGTTCTTTGACAAGCCCGCGAACCTTCGGAATCCGTGTCGACCCGCCAACCAGCACAACTTCGTCGATCTGCTCGGGCTTCAAGTTGGCGTCTTTAAGCGCCTGCTTGCAAGGACCGACGGTCCGATCGATGATCGGCTGAATGAGCTGTTCGAACTGCTCCCGAGTAATCTCCCGCTGGTAGCGCTTGTCTCCTGGCAATTCGATATCGAGCTTGACCGACGTTTGTGACGAGAGCGCAATCTTCGCCTCGATCACAGCCTTGCGAATCGTCTGCACCGCCTCCGCATTGCGCCGCAGATCAAGCCCAAGATCGCCTCGAATGTCATCGAGCGCAATCGTGATCAGCAGATTATCAATGTCGTCGCCGCCAAGGTGCGTGTCGCCATTCGTCGCGATAACTTCGAAGATGCCGTCATGCAACTTCAAAATGGAAATATCGAACGTCCCGCCGCCCAGATCGTAGACCGCGACAATCCCGTTCTGCTTCTTGTCGAGACCGTACGCCAGCGACGCTGCCGTAGGTTCATTCACCAGCCGCAGAACTTCCAGCCCAGCAATGCGTCCCGCGTCTTTCGTCGCCTGTCGCTGCGCATCGTTGAAGTAGGCTGGTACCGTGATGACCGCCTTCGTAACGGATTCCCCAAAATAGCGCTCCGCATTGCGCTTCAGTTGCCGCAGAATCAGCGCCGAAATCTCAGGCGGCGTTGATGTCTTATCCCCCAACTTGATGCGCAGCACTTCGCCCGCCTGCAAATCTTCGGCAAGCCGGAAAGGGAAGAGCCGCAACTCATCTTGTACGTCTTCCACGCCGCGCCCCATCAGCCGCTTGATGGAATAAACAGCCCGCTCCGGAGTCTGAATCAGATACTTACGTGCAGAATTTCCAACGATGGCCTGGTTATTCCCATCAAGCGCAACCACAGAAGGCACAAGACTCGACCCGTCATCGCCCGGGATAACGACAGGCGTCTCCCCCTGCATAAAAGCGACGAGCGAATTCGTCGTCCCCAAATCAATCCCGACAATGCGATCCGAACTCATTTTGTAATCTTGTAATCGAATAATTTGGTAATTAAAGGCTGATTCGTGTTGACGAAAATTACAAAATTACCCGATTACCAAATTTACTAACTTGCTCTAGCTCTCCAGCACCGCATTCACATCCCTCACCAGGTTGCGAATGTAATTCCGTCGGTTCAGCACATCCACCATCTTTTCCGTGATCTTTGCCCGCTCGTCAGCCGGGGCCTTCGATCCATGATTTCGTTCGATAAGGCTGTCCCAATCAGTCCAATACTTTTGCAATTCCTGCAGCAACGCGTCGTATTTCGCTTCCATGGCGACCTTGTGATCGGCAATCTCTTTCGCCAAATCCGGATCGTCATCCCCCATCTTCTTGTTCATCCGAAGCTCTTCGAGCTGCATATTCAACTCGAAAACCTCCTCCAGCAGATCCGGAGGCACAATCTGTTTCTTCACTTCACCCGTGGCGCGCGCTTTTTCCGTCGCCGACTTCGATTGCTCCTCGAGTTCCACGCCTTCGAGCTTTAAAAGATACTGCGTGCGGGTAATCGGATCCCGCAATGTCCGGTAGGCATCGTTCAGCAGCGAACTCTGCTCCAGGCTCCACTCCTGTTCCTGGTTCCCGCCCTGCGCATTCAGATCGGGATGCAATCTGCGGCTCAACTCGTAGAAATCCTTTTCCAACGCCGCAACGTCGAGATTCAACTTCGGAGGCAATCCGAAGAACGCAAAATAATCCACTGGCGCCGGAGGCTGCACTTTCCCGCACGACGAACAAAACTGCGCAGCCCGCATCGCCCCGCACGACCAACAAGAATGCGTGTCTTGCGGAAGGGGCTTACCAATCTCGGTCAGATGAGGCTTCGTGGTCACATTCCAATTCCTAACCCGGCGCGCGCCGGGGCTTCGCAAAAGTTGTTCGGTGACGCAGTGCGGGCGAGCTGCCCGCTCCCACACAATCCGATCAGGCCGAGAACGAAGTCCCACAGCCGCACGACTTCGTGGCTTGCGGATTTACGAATACGAATCCTTGCTGCATCAGCGTTTCCTGGTAATCCAGCGTCATGCCGTGCAGGTAGATGAACGACTTCGGATCAACGAACACGCGCACTCCGCCGAACTGAAAAATCCGGTCGCGCTCGCGCGGCTGTGTGTCGAACCGGATGTTGTAGCTCAATCCCGAGCACCCTCCGCCCTGCACGCCGAGACGCAATCCTCCTTGCTCCGGAGAAATGCCCTCTTTCGCCATCGCACTGCGGATTTTCCCGATCGCCTTCTCGGTGACCGCGATTCCCTTTGCGGGGGCCTGCGTCGTGTTTTCAGTCGCTGCAGTCATAAGAAAGCTTGGCAATGAGCGATGAGCTTTGAGCAATGCGTAAGCCCAGGTTTAGCTCACTGCTCACCACCCACTGCTCATCGCTCTCAGCTACTTCGCTTCGGCAGCAACCGGCTTCCCAGCTTCTTGCTTCTTCTTCCAGTCGCCAATCGCCGCGCGGATCGCGTCCTCTGCCAGCACCGAACAATGGATCTTCACCGGAGGCAGCGAAAGCTCCTTTACGATGTCCATGTTCTTGATGGCGAGCGCTTCATCCACGGTCTTGCCCTTCACCCACTCCGTCGCGAGTGAAGACGAGGCAATCGCGGAGCCGCAGCCAAAGGTCTTGAACTTCGCATCCTCGATGACGTTCGTCTCGGGATTGACCTTGATCTGCAGTTTCATCACGTCGCCGCACTCGGGCGCGCCGACCAGGCCGGTCCCGACCTCGGAGCTGTTCTTGTCCATCGAGCCGACGTTCCGCGGATTGTTGTAGTGATCGATAACTTTATCGCTATAAGCCATGTGCTTTGCTTCTCCAGTTAAAAACTTTGAAACTTTGCAACCTTGAAACTCTTGAAACCTGCCGTTAATGCGCTTCCCCAGCCCACTTCACATCCTTCAAATTAATCCCTTCCTTCGCCATCTCATACAGCGGAGAAAGTTCGCGTAGCCGCTCCACGGTCTCAATCACACGATCCGCAACATAGTCCACTTCCGCTTCGGTATTGAACCGTCCAATGCCGAACCGGATCGAGCTGTGCGCCAGATCGTCTCCCGTGCCCAGGGCCTTCAATACATAAGATGGCTCCAGCGTCGCAGAGGTGCACGCCGATCCGCTGGAAACCGCGATATCATTGATTCCCATCAGCAACGACTCGCCTTCCACATATGCGAAGCTGATATTCAAATTTCCCGGCAACCGGTGTTCCATCGTCCCGTTGATGAATGTCTCGTCGAGACGGTTCATGATCCGGTCACGCAGTCGGTTCCGCAGTCCAGCCAGCCGGCACGACTCCTGCGGCATCTCTTCCTGCGCAATCGCACAAGCCTTGCCCAACCCAACGATGCCAGGAACATTCAACGTCCCGGAACGCATCCCGCGCTCATGCCCGCCACCATCGATGATCGGAGAAATCTGCACCCGTGGATTCTTCCGCCTTACATACAGCGCCCCCACGCCCTTCGGCCCATACATCTTGTGCGCCGAAATCGACATCACGTCGATGTTCTGCTTGTTCACATCAATCGGGATCTTCCCGACCGCCTGCGTCGCATCGGTGTGGAAGATCACTCCACGCTCGTGACAAAGTTTGCCAATCTCTGCGAAAGGCTGCAGCACGCCAATCTCGTTGTTCGCCGCCATGATCGTGACTAGAATGGTCTTGTCATCCATGGCGCGCTTCAGATCTTCAAGATCAATGAGCCCGTCTTTCTGCACCGGCATGTATGTCACGCGATAGCCGTATTTCTCCAGCCGCTTGCAAGTGTCGAGCACAGCCTTGTGCTCGGTGACCGCGGTGATGATGTGGTTGCCCTTTTCGCGATACATCTCGGCAACGCCCTTGATCGCAAGGTTGTCGCTCTCGGTCGCACCCGACGTAAAGATAATTTCTTTCGTCGTCGCGCCGACCAGTTTGGCGACGCGCTCACGCGCCGTCTCTACGCCCTCTTCGCCGGCCCATCCAAACGAGTGATTCCGGCTCGCCGCGTTGCCGAATTTGTCGGTGAAGTACGGCAGCATCTCTTCCAGCACTCGCGGATCTACTGGCGTCGTCGCATGATTGTCCATGTAGATAGGCAGCTTCACGCCCTTGCTATTCGAGTGCAACGTCTCCACATCTGCCTGGGGGATCTTTACATCGGTGCTCATTGATTGCTCTCCTGCAAACCTAACGTTTCTGATGAACCTGATCCTGCTCGCGCTTCAGGTAATCGTGACTAATTCCGAGGGCTTAACTTCCGTCCTCGAATCTTCAACTTCTTCTCGCATATGCGAAATCTTGATCCGCTTCAGTACCGCTTCAATGCTATCGTTCACTTTCCGCAGCGGCTCGCGGATATTGCACCGATCGCTCTGGTCGCATTCGCCTCGTACCGTGATGCACGACGTAATAAACAGCGGCCCGTCGATCGCCTGGATGACTTCAAACGCTGAAATCGAGTGTGCCGGCCGCGCCAAGGTATATCCGCCATTCGTCCCATGCTGCGAGTGCAGCAGCCCGGCTTTGGCCAGCCGTTGAAGTATCTTCGCCAAAGCCTCCGGCGGAATTCCGAAAGCATCCGCGACGTCCTTCGCGCTTTGCGATCCATCGCTCGCGCGCTCCGCCAGATGTTTCATCGCCATCAGCGCGTAATCCGCTTTTTTAGTGAGTTTCAGCAAGCTCTTGGCTTTGAATAACAACTCGGACTGAAACGGTCGGATAAATCTCCGACCATTTTCGTCGTATTTCATTCTACGGCACAGACTACCCCGTGAGCAAGCGCCAGCAGGGAACGGTAGAAAGGGCGCCTCGAAGGGTAACTTCTATCCATTGAAAAGGTTATCCCTATACGACCGAAGATGTCGTATATCTGTTTAGCCATCTCGCAATAGGAGTAACGATCCCTGCTACAAATTCACCATAGAGTGATGGCAAGGGGCTTGACAAGCCGCATAGCCGTTCTACAATACCGGGAAATTCCGGTGAAAACGTCGATTCCTCAGCCAACCTTCAAATACAGTTCCGGAGATATGACCGCCAAGTCATCTGTTCCCCCGCAGAATGCCAGTATGAAGCAGCCTTGTAAGCACCTTCGTGTACAAATTGTCAGCCGCGATGAAGACGCCGAATTCGTCGAATGCAAAGAGTGTGGCGAGATCTTCGAGTCCAGCGAATTCAAAGACATGAATATCGAAGAAAGCACGCAGGACAACGACGTTTAGCCGCCCTCTCGCCGTGACCGTCGTAACCGGACCTCGGGGTTTACGTTTGTCTGCTGAAATTTCCTCTGTTACTTTGCAGGCGGGGAAGAGCGTCAACTTGCACCCCTCGCGGTTCCGAATGCCCAAAGTCGCCCTTGTCGTCGACGATTCCATGCTCGTTCGCTGTACCGTGTGTCGCTTCCTGGAAGAGCGCGGATATACAGTAGAGACCGCGACCAATGGGAATGAAGCTTTGCAGGTTCTCGCACGAGTCCAACCAGACTTGATCGTGACCGACATGCAGATGCCGAAGATGAACGGGAGCGAGTTGATCACAGCACTCAAGAGCAAGCCGGAAACGGCTGCCGTGCCCATCATCGTTGTTACCGGCCGCGCCAGCGGCTTCGCAGAAGGCGACAAGCGCGCCAACTTCGCCGTCTCCAAAGACATCGACGTCGACCGCCAACTGGAGAAAGCACTCAGAGCTATCGGCGGAAATCTCGCGAAAGCGCAAAAAACCGGCAAGTAACCGCAGCGCCGGCGTCCTCGCCCGCACCCAAAACAGTTTCAATATCCTTGAATGCACGGCTGCCGAAGTGTGTGGAAAGTCCTTTAGTCCGGTATTCCGCACCTGAACTCGGGACTCAGGACTCGCGACTACCTCAACGTCATCCCCGCTTCCGCCGAAAAATCCATCGCCGCAAAATCCTTCGCCAAAAACTTCGGATACGCCGCCGCCGCAATCATCGCCGCATTATCCGTCGACAATGGCCGAGATGGAAAGAACACCGGCAATCCTTGCTTCGCGCCTTCCCGTTCGAATGTCACGCGCAGTTCCTGATTGGCCGCTACGCCCCCTGTTACGAAAAGTGTCGCCGCGCCATACGCTTCCCCGGCTGCCAGAGTTCTCCGAACCAAATCCTCGACAATAGCCCGCTGAAACGACGCCACCAGATCGAGCGTCTGTTTGTCGCAATGCGCCAGATAGTCTTCCAGCTTGGGCTTGGTAATCGCAGCCACCGCTTTTCGCCGCGCCTCAACGCCCACTTGCATCTGGTTCGTCTCGACGTAGCGCAGCACAGCCGTCTTGATGCCGCTATACGAAAAATCGAACCGCGGACGATCATCCGCCGGATCGACCGCACGTCCATCATGTCTGCCGCGCCGGTCCCGGTGCTTGATCTGCGCCGGAGGAAACTTCACCGCATGCGGATCCCCGTGTGTCGAAAGCCGGTCCACAACCGGCCCGCCCGGATATCCCAGCGCGAGCAGTTTCGCAACTTTGTCAAAAGCCTCGCCGGCAGCGTCGTCCCGCGTGTGCCCGATATTTTCATACGTCCACGCCTCGCCCTTCTGCGATGCGAGATAAAGATGCGTGTGTCCGCCGGAAACGACAAGCGCCAGCACAGGAAACTGCACTTCGTGATTCCCCTTCTGCCGCTCCTCCAGCAACACCGCGTGAATATGTCCCTCAAGATGGTTGACGGCAATCAAAGGCTTCTCCAGCGCAAACGCCAAAGCCTTCGCATAAGTAATTCCAACCAGCAAAGCACCAGCGAGTCCTGGCCCCTGCGTCACAGCAATTGCATCCACGGACTCGTAAGTGTGCTTCGCCTCAGCCAATGCCTGCCGCACGACTGGAACAATCGCTCGAAGATGCTCTCGCGACGCCAGTTCCGGGACAACTCCGCCATAAGGCTGATGCGTAGCAATCTGCGAAGCCACCACATTCGAGATCAGTTTTTCACCACAGCGCACCACAGCCGCCGCCGTCTCATCACAAGAACTCTCAATCCCAAGTATGTAAGCATCCGCCATGAAATTCATCTTATAGCTTGCAGATGTTAGCCGCGAAGCGGCGTAAGAATGCACGCCCCAGAGGGGCGTCTGACAATAGCCCGGCGCTTCCAGCCGGGAACGCTGAAGAGATTAAGACGCGTCCGTAGGGACGCCTGATCCCTTTAGACGAGCTTCGTCGCATTCGTGAAGTCGAACAACCCGTGCACGTTCGCCTCCTCGCGACTCGGGACCATCAAACTTTTCCACAGCCAAAATCGCATTTCGTGTGACATCTAACCTTGACCCTCGATACCAAAAGCGCACAATGGAAGCGTGCACAGTGCACCGCAGATTATCCGTATCGGGAGATGAGTGCCCCATTTCTCGCGCGTCGTTTGAGCGAGAAGCGGGGATTGCGTCTAGAATCGCTAACTCTCTATTCTGGAAGATTTTGCGAGTAAGTCGTTCTTTGACAATATTTTACGAATCTTTCGTCGGCCACGGTGTCCGTAACCATCCTGTAATCAATATTTTGCGCAATTTCAATACAAAAACATTTTCTGCGTTCCCACCCACAGATCACAACGCAACTCCTTATTTTCGAATATTTTGCGTTTAAATTCCTTATTTGCAGTATTTTACGGGCGAAGGCGCAGTCCGCAAATCCGGAAGTCCTTTCACCACAATATTTTGCGGTGATTGGTAGAAATTTTCGCTTCGCTGTATTCGATTGCTCCGACCCCGGGCTCTCACTCACGCACCAGCGTTATCATCGAACTTCAGCCGATGAGGGAATTTGCCAAACTGATCGTAGAAACGCTTCGCCAACGCGGCTTCAAGGCCTACTTTGCCGGCGGATGCGTCCGCGATCTCCTCCTCGATCGCCAGCCGAAAGACTACGATGTCGCTACCAACGCGACTCCCCGCCAGGTCATGGAAATCTTTCCCGAGACGTACGCCGTCGGCGAGCAGTTCGGCGTCGTGCTCGTCCCCGCCCCAGCATCACAAGCCGCGGACAGTGAGGGAGGCACGCATTCCGGTTGCATTGAGGTCGCAACGTTCCGCAGCGACATCGGCTACTCCGACGGCCGTCATCCCGACGAAGTCCGATTCAGCCTGGATCCCCGTGAGGACGTTGCCCGCCGCGATTTCACGATCAACGGAATGATGCTCGATCCGGTAACCGACGAAGTGCTGGATTACGTTGGCGGACGCGAGGATCTGAAGTTGGGCATCATTCGCGCCATCGGCGATCCCGACCGTCGCTTCGCTGAAGACAAGCTCCGCATGCTGCGAGCCATCCGATTCGCGGCAAGATTCGAATACGCGATCGAGCCGCAAACGTTCGCCGCCATGCAGAAACTCGCACACGAAATCGCCGTTGTCTCGCGTGAGCGCGTCCGCGACGAACTCACGCGCATGTTGACCGAGGGCCACTCGCACCGCGCATTCCAGTTGCTCGACGAAAGCGGCCTGCTGGCGGAGGTGCTGCCCGAGATTTCGAAAATGAAAGGAGTCGAGCAGCCGCCCGAGTTCCATCCCGAGGGCGACGTCTTCGTGCACACGCTGTTGCTTCTCGACTACGTGCCGCAGCCCTGCCCGGCGACACTGGCCTGGGGTGCGCTGTTGCATGATGTCGGCAAGCCCGCAACATTTCGAGTCGCGCCAGACCGCATCCGTTTTGACGGACACGTTTACGTCGGCGTCAAAATTGCCGAAGAAATCTGCCGCCGCTTGCGCTTTTCGAACGACGACACCGAACAGATTCTGGCGCTAGTCGACAATCACATGCGTTTTGCCGATGCGATGAAAATGAGCGAATCGACACTCAAGAAGTTCTTACGCTTGCCGAGTTTTGACGAGCA
>Ga0335081_10000691_pt1 | contig 55346 bp, 49 predicted proteins | sample Lox_Sample_35_FD_206713 | JGI IMG/M metagenome (GOLD analysis project Ga0335081, IMG submission 206713) | Soil microbial communities from Loxahatchee National Wildlife Refuge, Florida, United States - Lox_Sample_3.5 | ecosystem: Environmental > Terrestrial > Soil > Wetlands | place: USA...
TCTTTTCGCCACACGGCACCAGCCTGGATTTAGATAGCACAGCACAACTCGGCCCAGCACTCGTTTGGACAGCGGACAATCACCTTATATATGCCGTTACTGAGCCGCCACCGAATCAGACAGATTTCAATCTCTGGCAGATACCTCTTGACGATAGCGGACATGTGACGGGTCGTGCTTCGCGGCTCACCTCTACGCCGGGCGGGGTCTTGTATCTCAACGCCAGCGCCAACGGAGCACAAATAGCCTATACAAAGTTTTCCTTCACCTCGTCTGTATACATTTCAGAATTGCGTCCAAATGGTGCCGGCCTTAGCACGCCACAGCGGCTCACGCTCGACGACTGGGTAGACATGCCCTTTACATGGACTCCCGACAGCAAGGCCGTGATATTTGTCTCCGATCGGGATGGAATCCTGCACATCTTTAAACAGCAGCTTGATCAGACTGTAGCAGAGCTTCTGGTCGGAGGGAGTGAGCAGGTTAACATTCCGCGTCTCGCTCCCGATAATTCGTCTCTCTTCTATCTAGTCTGGCCGAAAGTGGGCGACTCGGTCCCAACCCGCTTGATGCGCGTATCCCTCGCCGGTGGTACGCCACAGGAAGTCTTGCGGGCTGACAGGATCGGGAACATACAATGTGCCAGCGCGCCGTCAAGCGTATGTCTCTACCATTCGGAAAGCGCCACAGAGCTAAGCCTTTTTCGTTTCGATCCCGTTACGGGTAAGAGCGAGATGCTTCCGCAGTTCAAAATCGAAAACCGTGCCCCTGGCTGGAATCTGTCACCCGATGGGAAGACGCTGGTCACCATGGTGGAAGGTCCACAGCAGGACCCAACTCTAAAGCTTTACTCTTTCGAAAAGGGTTCCAGACGCACGGTTACGGTTAAAGCCTGGGCGCGCATTAACGGCGGGGATTTCGCAGCCGACAGCAAGAGCTTGTGGGTGACGGCGTTTGCCAATACGGGGAAATGGGCTCTGTTGAACATTGATCTTCACGGCCAAATCCGAAACATGCTTGAGGATACAGACATGCTGCAATGGGCGATAGCAGCTCCAGACGGCAAACATCTGGCGATCTCGAAAGCACGTTCGACTTCCAATGTCTGGATACTGGAGCGCCAATGAATCGGCGTGCTTGGACTTTTGTGCCGCCGACTTGTACTTGTCGGACGCAGCGAGTCGGATAAACAAATAGGTTCACGTGTGGGTCGTTCTCAGCGTCTACTGTGGCCGTGCGTAATTCGCGTCATGTCAATGGTAGGGCCGACCAGCTGGGGCTGCAACGGATGCTCTACTAATGGATTGGCAACAAAGGGATTCTCGTCTCCGGAGGGGCCGCCGACTTTATCCCCGCGTCGTGTTGAGATCCTCCGATCTCATTAACTATGCCTAAGGGAAGCCTAGTTCTTAACTCTTCCCATCGCGTGAGCAGCCAGACGAGAAGATGGTCTTCTCGGCCTCGGGCAAGTGCTCTCATTGTGCATCGCGGGCTTAGGGTCAAAAGTCCTATTGACAGTGACCCACTATGACCCGCACTCTTTGAACTTTCGAACAGCGACGAGGAGGCTAAATGATCTTGCGCCATGACAGAGCCATAGGGATGATGCTCTCGTTGACGCTTACGACATTGTGTGTCTTTTCTTCAGCGTCCGCAAGCGAGACTGAAAAAGTACTTTATTCCTTTACAGGCGGGAATGATCGTGCCCAGCCATTTGCCGGTTTGACCTTCGACCAAATGGGAAACTTATATGGCACCGCACTATGTCGCTGACGATATTGTTTGAGGACACGTGAACGACATTTACGACCGGAGGTCCGGTTGTGCAACAGACGGTGTCGCCATACACATTTATCAGCACATTATTTGTCGCAGTTGCGTTGGCCCCGACCAGAACTCCATCGGTAAAACCAGCAATATTGAGATCCTTGATAAAGTTGTTGGACGAGTCCAAAAGGACTCCAGCCGATGCAATCGTAACTTGATTGTTATTGATGCAGCTGAGGTTGCGAATTCCGCCAGTCCCGTTGACACCGTTAATTTTCGCGCAAATCGTCGTGGGAACCGAGGTGCTAGTCGTAAAGTTTATGTTTGAATATGGGCCCGAGCCCGTGGCCGCAGCGTTGTTAATCCACAACCCGGTGCCCAATATGTGATAGAGGCCGACATGATCGACATAGCTCAGAGTACCGGCAAAGCTGTTCTGAAGAATTTGAAAAAGGACTTCACGCGCCTCCTGATTGTTGCGAGCGGGGAAGTGAAGGTCCAAGCGGCACGCCAGGATGTCAGGTCCCGGTCGGACGGTTGCCGGGCGTCGGGAAAGTCAACGAAGAGACACTAGCGAAACTGGGAGTCAAGACAGTCGGCGAATTGCGAAGTCTGGAGCGCTCGAAACTTGAGCAGGAATTTGGCCGCTACGGCGGGCGCCTCTACGAACTTGCGCGGGGGATGGATGAGAATCCAGTCGTCCCGGACAGGCCGACAAAGCCCATATCCATCGAGGACACGTTTCAAGAAGATGTCCTGCTGGCAGACACCGAACCTATGATCCGCCGCTTGGCAGAAAAGCTCTGGTCCGCATCACGCAAAGAGGCGCGGATCCCGCGGACAGTCGTGCTCAAGCTGAAGACGAAGGAGTTCAAGATCCTCACTCGCAGTCACACGGCCAGCGCGCCTCCGTCCTCTTGCGACGAGCTGACAGAAATCGCCCTCAAGCTGCGAGACCGAGTGACTCTCGGCCCTCAGCAGCGCTATCGCCTAGTAGGGGTTGGTCTGAGCAATTTTCGGGAAGCCGAACCGAATGCGCCTCAACCAGCGCTTTTCGAATAACGCCGGATCAGTCAGCCGCAGCTGTGGCCGGCGGCTGCTGTTTCATCATCTCTTCCATCCCCTTCTTCATTTCTTTTGCCGAGGGTTCCGCCTTGTGCGTCCCGACCATCCAGTTGTAGCCGTCGGGATCGACAAGCGTGCCGCAACGATCGCCCCAAAACATGTCCATTACGGGACCCTGAGGGGTAGCCCCGAGTTTCGTCGCTTTCTCAACTACTTTGTCGACGTTCTCGACGTATATATAAAGAGAGGCAGGAGAGGCTCCAACGCTCTTCGCGGTTCGCCTTCCCATTGCCGGACTCTCGGGACCAAGCATCAGAGTTGTGCCGCGCAAGGTGAGTTCGGCGTGCACCGGTTTACCGTCGGGACCGTTCATGATGCCGCGTTTTGCGAAACCAAATGCCTTCTGGTAAAAGCTGACCGCGGCAGGAATGTCCGTGACCGTGAGTGCCGCGGACACGGCACCATACTGCTTCCTGTTGAGGGGATCAATCTTCTTCTTTGCCATGGCGCTCCTTTCATGCGTCAGCCATTCTAGCCAAGTTGCCTGGGATATTGCATCTCCGGTCAATGCACGGGCTGCGATCTCCAGCTTGCGAATCAGCGCTGTTCTGGCGGATGCTGCGCTCCGCAGGAGAGTTTATGGTTGTCCGGGTCGAGAACCTCGAAATCCGAGCGTAATCCTGCGCGGGTGACGCCTATCTGCGGGGGCGACTACCGAGCCAATACAAGTGCAAGACTGTGTCGCCAGCATCCCGCAACCAGGCGGTAACTTCTCTTGTCTGAAAAGGCCGATCTCCGGGTCCAAGGTCGCGATTTAACAACTCGGTGATCTCCTCGGCGGTGCTCGGTTTCTTGATCCTGTTCAAGGCCCGCCGTATGCATTCGTCAAGGCGGTCATTCGCATTTGGCGGAGGTGGCATGGGTGCTGCTCGTTGGGGAGCGAGTCCTCCCAAGGCGGCGCTGATCCTTGTGTCTTCAAGACGGATTTGCTGGCAGCATTCGGAGAGTCAATCTGCGGATTGCTTCGGGTGTGTGCTCTCCAGCAGTCCTTGAAAGAGTGTACGTCCGCTCGAATCCGTTCGGTCCTGCAACTCGCATTTCCCAGCTCTCACTCTCGCGGGATGCCGCGATGGACACCTGCCATGCGCCTTTCCGGTCGCTGAATGCGTGCTCGACTCTCGCCACAATTTCCCGGCAAAGCAGAGCATCCCCCAGGTTTTCGAGCTCAACCGTCACTCCCATCACAGCGTAATTGTATCGAATGGGAACTGCCCGTCTTCAGTGCAAAGCGGTGAAGCCCAGGAGTGGCGGGCACACGAGCACATCTTGAACAGTCTTATTCACAATTGATGTTGAAAATCTCGACGAAGAATAACCGTCTCGGAATTTGTGTTGGCAGAGACCTGAAATCGTGAAGGCGGGAGGATCTGGGTGGAAATAGGAAAGGCTGCGACATTGGTTATGTTCCAGCCATCTGCTCCTGCGAGGGAGCCTACAGCGTGGATCCATGTACCGTCGCAGCCCTTGATGCGATCGCCGCTTTCGCGGTGCCAGACCCCAGCTCCTCCTCGCAGAGTCAGCCGGTTTTTTCGGGTCTGGTTGCCCATCAGGTCGCCCTGCCGGGCAGATCACTCAGCCTACTTCGGACTGGCAAGGTTTATTTCGCCAATCCTTTCAGCCGTCGACGGAAGACAAACTAAACAGTTGCGTCACCTGTGTCAACGCAAAATACGGCGTGAAAACAAAATATCTGTGAACGGAATTGTGGAAAAAGAGGACTGATTCGAAGATGATTGCCACGGATTACGATCTGGAGATCAGAACAACGTTGGAGTGATTGCGATCGAAACTTCCTGTGCGCATTCGTGGTCATCGTTCTCAGGCCGGTTCACACGAGTGCTGACGGGATATTGTTTCATCAGTGCGGGATCGTAAGGCTTGAGGCAGGCACGGAGGAGCGAAGCATTGTAGCTGCTCGGATCGAGCCAGCGAGCATAGTCCTCGACACGCAGGATCACCGGCATCCTGTTATGAACATCTGCAACTAGGGCATTTGTCGTGGTGGTCAGGATCGTACAGGTTTCGACAACATCGCCACCGGGGTCGGTCCAGGATTCCCAAAGTCCCGCGAAGGCGAATGTCGAGTCATCGGCCATGCCAATGCTGAACGGCTGTTTCTGTTTTGCGCCATTCCGTTGCCATTCGTAGAACGAGTCCGCTGGAATCACACAACGTCGCAGGCGAAGTGCGTCACGGAACGCTGGCTTATCGGCGGCAGTTTCCGACATGGCATTGATGGTTTTCGTCGCGATTGAGCGGTCTTTGGCCCAGGAAGGAATCAGGCCCCAGCGAACCAGATCAAATGATCGCCGAGACGAAGTACCTTTCTGCCGGACGACAGGAACCAGTTGCGTGGGCGAGATGTTCCAGCGGAGCGTCCAGGCCGGATCTTCATCCAGCCCGAAGTGATCCCGCAGGTACCGTTCTTTCGCAGTGAGTCGATAACGTCCACACATGGTTGCTTTTGCTTCTAGGCTATTTCGCTTTCTTGGTCAGCTGCCATGCAATTGTGAGCGGATCGGGTCCCCTGGCGCGTCGGATCAAGCCACGCTCCTCTAATGCTTTCACGGTGCTCGCGTTCGCATCGGCTGGCCGTAGCAGTTCGTTATCTTTTTTCCTTCGCAGAACCGGATTGCCGCCCAGCGAGTCAGTCTCGAGGCGATAGCCGTGCTCCAGTTGAGCGAGGAGGCCTTGCTCGACTTCGGTGAGCTTGGAAGCAGCTCCGGTCGTTCTCTTCTTGGGCATAGTGCCGTCTTCAATAGCCGCGGCAGACTATTTACCTCCCCTGGCCGCCTTCCATTTTGCCCATCGAGCGCGCTGCGCCGCTGCGATTCTCTTTCGAGCCTGGGCAGACATGGTCCGGCGCTCTGTTCCGACCTTCCGAGAATTTCTGCCCCGAGTCCGAAATCCATCCAGACTGCCCAGTGCTGCCAACCCTTGATCCAACTGTTCGACTCTCTTCCGTGCGGCATCCCTTTCCTGGCGCATCTGCATGACTACTTTCGTCAAGTTCGACATGGTTTCCCTCGGGCTGGAAATGTAACAGCCCCGACTCTGCAAACCTCCTCGCTCCGCCCACCCCGGTTCAACTCCGAAATCAAGTTTCGATCAACGAAGGAGACAATGTGATGAGACTCCGCGCCAATGAAGTTTGCCCAATTCATCGATCCGTTTCTTGCTGCGGCCGAGACAGGATCACCAAACCCAGACTCATTCGACTTGGTGTCCAGCGCGTTGAGGATGAACACCATCCGCGTGGATATCGGGAATTGCGGTCACCGGCCGAGATGCGAAAGCTGCTGAACCGAAAAATCAGAGAACAAGCCGGCATCTGCGCGATCTGCCATGAGGAGTTCACGGACTATAACGACGTGGCTCCGGACCATCGGAATCCCAAAGGAATGGGTGGAGCGTGGTGGGACGATCACCCTGACAATATCCAGGCAGTACATTGGTGGTGCAACGAAGAAAAAGGATCAACAAGGATGGACGGCTGACGGCCGATCATCCAGTCTTTATTCAATCAATTTGAATATCCGTGTTTTGATGCCGCAAGAGTGCGCCAGTTGTGTGCGTGCGCCGGGATCAAACCGGCATGTAGTAGGGAATGAAAGAGTCCTACAGGAAAGGAGTAGCGAACCATCCTGACCTCGAGTTTTGCGGCGGTTGCTGTGAAGCAACCGTCGAAGCGTAAACAGAGGCATCAGCGGGCCGGGTATTGAGCTTCGAAAATTGGAACTTCGGGGTGCCGACCCTGTGCACACACGGGGAAGGCAACACCGGCAGAGGCGCTGTCGCGAGTCTCTGTCGCGACCCCGCGTAGTCGTAGACCCCAGGCACGCTGAGAAACTACATGCACGAGAACCGGGAGACCTCCACAATGCCTGATCCTCATAAAGGGTCAGGACGGCTCGGGAAGGCCAAGTGCCGCACGCCGAGCACGAACGTTGCGGAGGAGTCGGACCTTGGCATAGTACTGATGAACCAACCGAACAAAGTCGAGTTGCAAGCGACGGCGGAGGCGGGGGAGGGAAGGCCAAGGGCCAAGGAGAACTCTTCATCGTCCAACATGTCCCCGACACAGAGCGGGTCCAGCATGTCCCAGGGACTGTGGAGAGTACGGGAAGCGGCGAAACGGAACAAGAAAATCCGCTTCAATGCTCTGCTTCACCACGTCACAACTTCATTCCTTCGGGACTGCTTTTACGCCTTGAAGCGGCAGGCAGCACCGGGAGTGGATGGAGTGACATGGCAAGAGTATGAGCAAGATCTGGAGAACCGGCTCACTGGACTCCAGAGCCGCATCCATCGAGGAACGTACCGAGCCCAGCCCTCGCGACGAGTTTACATTCCAAAAGCCGACGGACGGCAACGTCCGCTGGGCATCGCTGCTCTGGAAGACAAGATCGTCCAACAGGCAGTAGTGATTCTTCTCGAACAGATCTTCGAGGAGGAGTTTTTGGGATTCTCGTACGGGTTTCGGCCCGGGCGTGGACCACATGCAGCGCTGGACGCGCTGACTGTGTCCATCGAGCGGATGCCGGTGAAGTGGATCCTGGATGCAGACATTCGTGGTTTCTTCGACAACGTGGACCACGAGTGGGTTATGAAGTTCGTCCAGCATCGGGTGGCCGATCGACGCATCCTGCGGCTGATCCAGAAATGGCTCAAGGCAGGAGTGTCGGAGAACGGTCAGTGGTCGGAAACGAAGATGGGGACGCCACAAGGGGCGGTAGTCTCGCCCCTGATTGCGAACATCTATCTTCATTACGTATACGACCTGTGGGTCCACGCTTGGCGACGGAAAATGGCACGCGGTGCAGTAGTGGTCGTGCGCTATGCCGACGACACAGTCGTGGGCTTTCGGTACCGAGAAGATGCCGAGCGATTCCAGAAGGAACTTCAGGAGCGCCTGGCAAAATTCGGACTGGAACTGAACACGGACAAGACGCGCCTGATCGAGTTCGGTCGATGGGCCGAGCAAGATCGGAAACGGCGTGGGGAAGGGAAGCCAGAGACGTTCAACTTCCTGGGTTTTACGCACTCCTGCGGCAAGCACAGGAAGGGCTATTTTGCCCTTTGGCGGAAGACGACTCGCAAACGGATGGCGGCGAAGCTGAAGCAGATCAAGCAACAGCTCCGTCAACGACGGCACGAGCCGATTCCCTCGGTCGGCAAATGGCTGCAACAAGTCGTCACTGGCTACTACAACTACCACGCCGTACCTGGGAACCTGGACAGTCTCACGCTGTTTCGCGCGCGGCTCAGCCGTCTGTGGCGTTGCGTGCTGCGGCAGCGCGGCGACCAACGGAAACTAGACTGGAAGCGGTTCGCTCGCGTCTGCCTCCGTTACCTGCCCCCACCGCGGACTCTGCACCCGTATCCCTATCAACGCTTCAACGTCATTCATCCGAGGTGGGAGCCGTATGCGTGAAACGCGCTCGTACGGTTCTGTGCGGGGGGCAACCCGTGAGGGTTGTCCCTACCGCGACCGTAGCCAAAAATTGGCTACGCTCCCACTTGCGGCGCCCCTGGCGCCGTTTCGTTCAGTGGGGAATGGCTGTGAGGGAACTCGTTCGTCACCCTGGACTGACTGTATTACTTGTGCTCTGCGGAACTGCGGGTGGACTCAAGTACGCCTTATTCAAGGCGCCCATCGACCCGCTGCATTTCCACAACTCCTCCACTCCTGAGTACTGAACTGGTAATTCGAATTTTGGATAGCAATATTCAGTTGCTTGCTGACCCCGTCGATAATGAGGTTGGAGATGTGATTCGTCCCATCCCGCAAACTTGTAAACGTCACAGTCAAGTTCATTGCATCCTTGGAATCGTCCACGTAGGAAGCAATCTTCACTTGCAAGAGCGCTTCCTGCGTCTTGTCGAAGACCAGCGTCATCGAGTCCTGAGGTTTCAGGTGATTGTGAACTATCAGTTGAAGTTCATTGGGATTGCCTGCAGCCGGACCCACTGTGATGTTTCCCTTCGCGTAGGCTTGCTGCAGCAGATCCTTGTCGGGCGGCACGTATTGCTGGGCTAGAGCCTTCATCTGGTCCGCGTAGTCTTTGTATTCTTCCTCTGCTTCGCGACCACATGCTGTTTCAAGAGGCCTCCGCTGGGGCGGCTGCCTCGGCGGGCGGGTCCAACGAAGTCTTTTGCGGCTTCAAGTCTGGCCCGAGGCGAACGTTGAAATGCTCCTGCTTCTTCTGCTCGCTCTTCAAGCTGATCGTGACCGTTTCGGTCCACGAGTACAATGCGAGAGCCTGGTTGTTCTTCGCGGACGACTCTTTGATCTCCGGGACGCGCTTTTGTAGTTCCGAGTCTTGCGCCACCGCGGGACTGATGAATCCCGCGCCAGCAGCGTGATAACCAGGAACGCCTTACTGCATTTTTCATAGGTGTCCTCTAAAATGAGACATTAAGGAATTGTCTGCGACTTCGGAATCTTCAACGTCCACGAACCACCAAACACGATCGCACGTCCCTGTACACGAACCTTGGCTGAATACTCGTCGTAGTACTTGAAGAAGAGAGCGACATTCTTAGCTGGCAGAATGTAATTGGCCTGAAAACCAATGCCATGAACTGAGTAGTACGGAAGCCTGCTCGCGGCGATAGGGAGTCCCGCCACCAGGTAAGTGCCGCCATTGCTCGAGACCTGCCATTGGTCGTACCCAACCAATCCGAACTGGGCTAGCATACTTAGATTTTTTTTCAGAGGAAGGACTTGCCCAATTCCCCACTCGGCGGTGAAGGCCTGGCCGGGTGTGATTTTGCTGAACTGACCTGCCGGTATGCTAGCAACCGTCTTTTGCCCATGGATTTCCCACGCGGTAGCTAGGTTTGCCGTGGTCCCTTGGTTCTTGGTGATATAGAGCGTGGTGCCCGAAGTGAAATTGTTCCCCCAATATCCGGAGCCCACGTTATTGTTTGCTCCCGCAGTGTAGCGGCCGGTTGGTGCTGTGAAGGAGTATCCCACGTTGAAGTCGACGCGCTTCGCGAAGTGCCAGCCCAGGTTCAATGGCTGGACGTAAGTATCGGCCAGCCCTGCTCCCCCTCCGTTGGCACCGAGATTATTTCCGGTTAAGTCAGCTACCAGGGATCCATTTGCGACGTTGACAGCCACATAGGGCATAAAATACCCTCCCAAGATCTTATGGCTCGGGACGTAGTAGACAATGTTCTCATCTACCCAAAAGTCATAAGTACCCGTGATGCCTGAAATCTTGTTTCCTTCAGAATTATTCAATTGACCGGCAGAGTAGTTCAGGGCAAGGTTGGCATAGGTGATTCCGGGGGCAGGTATCACACCAGCATTGAGACCGAACTGTCCTGGCACCCATTGCCCTTTTTGTTGTGCCACCAAAGGCAAAACGCATACAAAGATAAAGCATGCGAAAGCTATAGTCCTGTTTTTGGTTGTCATTCCTTTTCTCTCTAACACCTGACTTGTCGTGAACTCAGTTGTTAGTCTGGACAAGCATGGCAAAGAACTAACTCGCACTCCGTCATCCGACTTACGCTATCAGTTGCGAGGTTCCCTAAAATCCGTGTAATTGGGTGCGGGCGGGTTGGCATACTTCTCGATCGACTCATTGTATTCATGCACCGCCTTGACCGCGAATTGGACAAAGAACAAGTACAGGCCGCCGAGATTCAGGTCCTCGTGGGGATCCATCTCGATGTTGTAAACCTTTGGGTAATACATCCGGCTGGCGCTGGCGTATATCCCACCGATCATTTGCTGCCCCGAGCCGGTCAGGTTCATGTCGGTCGCATAAAAGCGCCATTGCTTCCATCGCGCGGCCACCAGATCAGGGCCGATGAAGGTGAGCAGTGACTCCCGAGCCCCCTTCTCGCTCTTGCCGTAGAGCACCGCCGTCTGATCCACGCCGTCAATCGGGCGATCCGAAGGCAGTTTGGCGCCGAGGATGGCTGCAAACGTCGGCAGGAAATCCATCTCTGAGAACATGGCGTAGGAGGTAGTGTTGGGTGCGATGTGCCCGGGCCAACGGATGAAGCAGAAGGTACGGATGGAGCCCTCGGTCGCCTCGCCCAGTTCGCCTCGGAAGGGTCCCGCGTTGCCCATGTCGGGGCTACCCAGATTGCCATTCTCCCGGGAGATCCAGCCGGACGGCCCGTTGTCGGACGCGAAGACCACGATGGTGTTGTCCTCGATCTTCAGTTCTTTGAGCGCGTCGAGTATTTGCCCCACGTGATAGTCGCCTTCCATCATGTTGTCGCCGTAATTCCCGATGCGCGATTTCCCAGCGAATTGCTTGGAGGGGAGAGTCGGCGTGTGCCCCATCGAGAAGGGAAGGTAGAGGAAGAATGGCTTGCCAGCCGCGTGCTGTCGTTTCATGAACTCAATGGACCGGTCAGTCAGCTCATTGTCAATTTCAGCACGCACTTCAATCGTGAAGGGCTTCACGCGCTCCAGCGGACCACCCGCTTTTTGCTGCATGATCCACGCTCCCTTCTCGATGAGAACGCTCTCGGGCACATCGAGAGAGTGTGTGATCATGAGCTGAGAGACAGTTGTCGCATCGCTCCACGAGCTGTGTGGCGGGATGCCGTAGAACTCATCGAAACCGTGCGCGGTCGGCAGGCTCTGTGGGGCTATGCCTAAATGCCATTTACCGAAGATGGCCGTCGCGTAGCCCGAGCCCTTGAACAACTCTCCCATGGTGTAGGCTTTCGCCGACAGGGTGTTGGGCCCGGTCGGCAAGCCGACGACGAGTGAAAGTCCATTGCGGATCGAGTATTGCCCCGTCATGAGCGCTGCGCGCGACGGAGTGCACGCTGCCTCCACGAGATATTGTGTAAGGCGAAGCCCCTCGCGGGCCAGCCGGTCAGCGTTCGGGGTTGGGAAGCCGCGCAGTTCGCCGCCGCCGTACGGTCCCAGGTCGCCATAACCAACGTTGTCGGCCAGAATAAATACAACGTTGGGTTTCTTGCCGCTCGTGTCTTGCGCTTCCAGTCTCGACAGGGACAATCCAAGAAGGGTGCCCGCGGCCGCAAGAGCAAGGGTCATCTTCTCCATCCAATTCGTCATAACGTTCCACCGGTTCTCACTTGAGACGCAGCAAGCGGCGCCGGTCAGTTTCTCATTGCGAACCTATCTGCGACCGGCTTCACAGAGCGAAAACCGAGTTGATTCATCCCTCCGCCAGAGTGTCGCTTCACTTTTCGCCGTGCGGGTCCCAACTCTGTTGCAACAAACCCACCAGGATCTTGACCAGTGAAGTCTTCATCAAATCATTTCCTTGATGCCGGGGCACTTCCAGAGAAGCGCCTCCGAGTTTCCGTACTACTTCGATCCTCCGCTCTCCTTCAGCTTCTCCATTACTTCATCCATATTGAAGCTGGCCGCCTTCTGTCGCTGCGGGTACTCCTTGAAGGTCATCAGGAACTGTCCCACATATGCCTGGGCAGGAACTAACAGGAAGGCGTGATCGATCAGCCAGTCGTAGTACGTGTTTGATGTGATGTCCGCCCGCTCATACGGGTCGGTGCGGAGATTGAAGATCTTCGGCACCCGCAGGTTGGTAAACGGGTTCGACCAGATAAGCAACGTTCCAGGAGCCCGCTGCTCCAGGAATACAAGCTTCCAGTTGTTGTAGCGCAGGGCGGTCAGTTGCTGGTCGTCGTTGATGTATATAAAGGACTCCCGGGGACTCTTTGCCACTTGCCCGGTCAGATAGGGGACGAGGTTATCGCCGTCCAGATGGACTTTGTAGGTCATGTCACCGACCTTATAGCCCTTGAGCAGTTCCTCCTTCACTTGCGTGTCCCCCGCAATAGCTAGTAGGGTCGGCAGCCAGTCCAGGTGAGCAACCAAGTCGTTGGACACCGTGCCCGGCTTGATGTGACCCGGCCAGCGAACCATGGCTGGCACCCGATAGGCACCTTCCCAGTTCGAGTTCTTCTCGCTGCGAAACGGCGTCATCGCTCCGTCCGGCCAACTATTCATGTGCGGACCGTTGTCGGTCGAGTACATGACAAACGTGTTGTCTGCGATGCCCAGGTCATCTAGTACCTTAAGGACCGTGCCGACATTCTTGTCGTGGTCGATCATGGTGTCGTGGTAGGGGCTTTGCCAACGTCCTGCCTGACCAACGCTCTCCGGCTTGGTGTGGGTGCGGAAGTGCATGTGAGTGAAGTTCACCCAGACAAAGGCCGGCTTGCCGGCTTTGTTTTGCCGCTGGATGAAATCCACAGCTCTGTTGGCGATGTCGTCGTCGATTCCCACCATCCGCGCCCTGGTCAACGGGCCGGTGTCTTTGCAGACCTGCTTGCCGACCTTGCCAAAGCGCGGATCGACAGTCGAATCGTCCTTGTCCGAGGCCTTGCAGTCCATCACGCCGCGCGGTCCGAACTTGGCGCGGAAAGCCGGATCATTCGGGTAGTCCGGGAGTTCGGGCTCTTCCTCGGCGTTAAGGTGGTATAGGTTGCCATAGAACTCGTCGAAGCCGTGGACGGTGGGCAGGTATTCGTTGCGATCGCCCAGATGGTTCTTGCCGAATTGGCCGGTCGCATACCCTTGCGCTTTCAACAATTCGGCAATCGTCGGATCCTCTTTTTGCAGCCCTAACGTAGCGCCCGGCAAGCCAACTTTGGTCAACCCGGTGCGCAAGCCCGACTGTCCTGTGATAAACGACGCCCGGCCGGCAGTGCAGCTTTGCTCCGCATAGTAATCGGTGAAGATCATGCCTTCCTTCGCGATGCGGTCGATGTTGGGTGTGTGAAAGCCCATGAGTCCCATCGAGTAGGCGCTGATATCGGACTGCCCGATATCATCGCCCCAGATAATCACTATGTTGGGTTTCTTGTTCTGCGCTGGCGCTGGAATCACTGCTCCGACGATTGCGATCGCAATAAGCGCCAGTGTGGACGTAAGTCGCTTCATGATTTGTATCTCCTCGTAGTTTGTGGTCTTACTTGCCAGCAGCCTGATTGGCTACGGTTGCCGGTTTCACGCACCGAAAGCCCAGATGGTTGGTGCCGGTGCTGACTTCACCTTTTCCTCGTGTACCCACGACATAGCGCGAGCAATACTGGTCCGTGCACAAAAACGATCCGCCACGCTGAGCTTTCTTATGTTCGTTTGGCTCGGACGGATCGTAAGGCGTGTCTGGGCCACGCGGATTTCGGGCCACGCCTCCCGCTGCTGCTAGCTGTTGGTAGTAATCGGGGCGATACCAGTCGCTGGTCCACTGCCACACGTTGCCGGCCATGTCATACAAGCCGTACCCGTTGGGTGGATACTGGGCAACCGCCGCGAGCCCGGTGTAGCCATCGTCCGCCGTATCCTTCACAGGAAATTTCCCCTGGAAAGTGTTTGCCATCCACTTGCCGCTCGGCTGAAATTCGTCGCCCCATGGGTAGCGTTTTCCGGCGAGACCTCCGCGCGCGGCAAATTCCCATTCCGCTTCCGTGGGCAAACGCCTGCCGGCCCATTTGGCGTAGGCCAAAGCGTCTGGGTAGGCTACTTGGACGACCGGATACTTCTCGCGGCCCTTGAGATTGCTCGCCGGGCCCTCGGGATGGCGCCAGTTCGCTCCTTTGACATACGACCACCACTGGAAATGGTTGTTCAGCGGAACGGGATGATCGGGTGGTGAGAAAACAACAGAACCGGCGACAAGATTCTCGGGCGGAGCACCCGGAAAGTCCTCAGCGGCAGGCTTCCGCTCAGCGATGGTGACGTAATTTGTTGCCTTAACAAACCGAGCAAACTCCTCATTGGTCACATCGGTCTTGTCCATCCAGAATCCGTCCACATAGACGCGGTGAATGGGGCGTGCATCCTCCGCTCCATGCATGGCGACTTCATCAGCCGCCGGCGGATCCATTGCACCCATCGAAAACTCACCGCCGGGAATCCACGCCATCCCCTCTGGTGGCGGAGCAGGAACTGCAACGGTTTTGGGATTGGTGGGGGCGAACGCCGTGACCTCAGCTGCTTCGGTGACGCGCTTGTTCGCTTCGACATTGCTAGCGGAGGAAGGAAGGGACACACGAAACACGGCCGCCACGACCGTAACAACTGCAGCCACGGCGAGCAACACCCACATCCAGCGTCTCAGCGCCGAGCTTGTCGATGCGGGGCGTGCGTTACTTACTTTCTTCCGCTTCATACGACCTTTCGCCCGAGCGCAAGGATGTTGCGCTACGCTACGAGGTCGGCACTTAAGTTACCACTGTCAAAACACACAGCCTTATATCTTGAAGGGCATCCGTGATTACTCGCCACATGCCGCCTGCACAAGACAGCAGAGGATTCAAAGTGTGCCGCGACCAACAACATGCGACACACGATTAACCACTGCACCTGTGCACGTTCGTAACGAGGACTACACAGGAGCAGATTCATCGCCAGCCTGGATCGCGGAGAGTCGCGTAATCGTCGCGAAACTGTTTCTTCAATCAGTAGATAGACGATGAACTGTCAGGTTAACTCCTTCGGATGATCAGCGACCTTCGCCCCGCTTAATATCCGCGCCAGCAAAATGGTTGCGCTGACGCAGCCTCGATTAGTGAGCAAAACTCTCGCTCCTGGACAAGCTAAGCGACGAATGCAACGTCGACACGACAGAGGAAGCTGAAAGACGAAATGGAGTGCTGAGGAAAAAGGCCAACATATGTCGGAAGCGGATGGATCTCGCTGCTTGAATGGTGCTTCAGCGCGGCACTGTTCGTCCTGATTCTGGGACTACGCGCTAGCGCGCAAATCGAAGAATTCCTGCCCGAGATTGATGTGCATTACAAAGTTAGTCGCGATCTGCGCGTGACCTTTCAGGCCAAAGAGACAAGAGAAGGTGGTGATCCAACGCAAGCCGAGATTGGTCCCAGTATTTGCGTTCTATCTGAAGCCTGTGGTCAGGCTAAAGAGGGTTACGATATTCGATCTGAACGATGAAAAATCTCGGCCGCTTGTGTTTTCGATTGGTTACCGCTACCTGCCATAGCCGGAGTCGCCGTCGGTAAATCGGTCCGAACCGGTCGCAAACCTCCACTTTCCCACAAGGGCAGGTTTCTAGTGAGCGACCGAAACCGTGCCGATCTCGATGGGAAGTCCGACAAGTTCTCGTGGCGTTATCGCAACCGCATACAGATTGAAAGGAGGGTTGCGATCTTCTCGTATCATCCTGCCCCATACGCTAGTGTCGAATTTTTCTATTAGAGCCAATGAGGAAATGGAGCGACACGGCAATCTATGGCGGATGGCTCTTTCCATTGGGGAAACACTTGGAGTTCGATCCTTACTACAAGCACCAGAACAATACCGGCAAAAAACCAAATCAGCAGTTGAATCAGTTCGGCATGGCGGTCAGCTGGTATTTCTAAAAAATCGCGCGGAATAAAATCGCCAAACCAACAGGCTGGGCCGTACCCATCATACGAGTGAACCACGACTTAATGGATACCACGGAGAATTCGCGATGAGAACTCGGCATAAGCTAGAGTCCTTGCTTTCCTAATTCTGTTAGTTCTGCCAGTCGTCTAATAGAGCCTTCAAGAATCATACTTACGGTACGTGCTGTCAGGGCAAAAGAAGGGGTATCAACGGCCCAGGTCCTTGTTTCGGATTTCATGTGTTGTGGGTGGTTTGCCGCTGGCAGAACTAGAAGGCACAGTCTTTTGTCCACGCGCAATTCAATACTTCGCGGTTAGTGCCAACCGAGAATCCGTGACGAGTTCTTCAATCTGGATTGAACCTCGACGGTAAGTTTGAAGGCCTTCCTTGCTGGAGAGGGGAAAATGATCATAACCCACACCAAACCGTCTCTGTCAGCGATCCTGTCTTTCTTGCTGGTAGTCACCATCGGACCCGATCACGCCCGAGCTCAGCAGTCGGCGCCTGCGGCGTCGCCCGGATATTCCGGACAAGGGGCGCCTCTGTCCGCGGAAGAGTTGCAGCAAATCACAGCTCCCATCGCGCTCTACCCCGACGCGCTGGTCGCTCAGATTCTGGGGGCTTCGACCTTTCCCGACCAGGTTTCGTTCGCAGCCAACTGGCTTCACCAGAACAGCTCTCTCACAGGCAAGGCCCTTCTGCAGGCAGTCGATCAGCAAACCTGGGATCCCAGCGTTAAGGCAATCACACAATTTCCCTCGGTGCTCGACGACTTGGCGAAAAACCTAAGTTGGACCTCCGCGCTTGGCGAGGCATATCACACGCAGGCGGCCGATGTCATGTCCGCAATTCAGTTCTTGCGTGCCAAAGCGCAAGCCGCTGGAAATTTGAAATCAGGATCGCAGATTGTGGTCAAGCAGGAGTCGCCACAAACGATTGTCATCCAATCTGCAAATCCGCAGGTTGTGTACGTTCCCGTGTACAACCCCACGGTTGTTTACGGTACTCCCTACGTCGTTCCTGGGTACGCTTACGTTCCTCCTCCTGCGGGAGCAGCAGTGGTCGCTTTCGGAGTCGGGGTCGCGGTGGGCGCGATGATGAGTAGCGGATACGGCTGGGGATACAGCAGTTGGAATTGTGGTTGGCACAGCACCACCGTGGTATATCGCGGTGGGTCGTACTACGGCAATTCCGCTTGGCACGGTGGCTACTACGGTTCAAACGGTCCCGCCGTCGGGCACTATGGCGCCGGTTATAACCCATCTACGGGGACGTATGCGCGTGGCGCCACGGTCTCAAACGGCTATGGTAGCGCCAGCGCTGGTCAAGCGTACAACCCAAGGACCGGAGCGTCCGCCGCTACGGTCCAAGGGTCCAATGCTTATGGGAGCTATGGAGCATCGACGGTTTCGAAAAACGGTAATACTGCCTACGGCCAACATCAAACCACGTCTCAAGGAACCACTGGTCAGGTGCACACCACGAACGGCGGTTCGGCTTACGCTGCGTCGGGTAAGTATGGCAATAGCGCTGCCGTGGGTCAGACCGCAAACGGCGACAAGTATGCGGCTGCGAACGGGAATACCTACAAGAACACGGGAAGCGGATGGACCGGAAATGCGAACAATACGCACCAAAGGGCATCAGGCTGGGGAGGGCAAGAACGAAGTGGCGGATCGACGGCATTCAGCGGAGGTGGCGGAGGTGGTTGGGAGTCCAGCTCGGCGAGCGCACGCGGTTCAGCAAGCAGGGGCCGTAGATAAAAGCGAACACCAATTTGCACACGACGTATTAATGGTCTTGGTCAAGGGCTTCACAGTGAGGTGTTTGGAGGTTTTATGTCGCTTGAAATCCGCAGGGCCGCGGTTGCCAACTGGCTGATCCTTCTGGCGCTGCTCATTTTTTTGACCGCTTGCAGTAAGCCGGAGAAACCTTCTGTCAGAGTATTCGCGTCCACGGACGATGCCGGCACCGCCCTCCTGGACGCAGCAAAGTCAGGGAATCAAAACGCCCTTCTGGAGATTTTTGGATCGGACGCTAAGGATCTTATCTCTTCTGGCGATGCCGTACAGGACAAGGCTGCAGTTGACGGATTCGTGGCGGCCTATCCGGTCATGCACCGCTGGCGCAAGATGGCGGATGGTGACCAGGTACTGCTTGTAGGAGCGGACAATTTTCCTTTTCCAGTCCCTCTGAAAAAGAATGCGAGCGGACAATGGTTCTTTGACACGGCGGCTGGCAAGGATGAGATTCTTTCCCGCCGTATTGGTCGGAACGAGCTGGCAGTCATCGACATCTGTGGCGCGCTGGCTGATGCTCAAGCCGAGTATTTTTCTCAGCGCCATGATGGCGGCAGCGCGAAGCAATTCGCTGTGAAATTCATCAGCGACTCTGGCAAGCAGAATGGTTTGTATTGGGACTCACCAGAGGGCCAGCCCAGAAGTCCGCTTGGGCCGATGGCAGCATTCGCTACCGACGAAGGTTATAAGGTAAAGGCAGATTCGCACGCAGCTTTCCACGGATACCACTTTCGCATGCTAATGAAGCAAGGTAGTCATGCGCCCAGCGGCGCAAAGGACTACGTGGTCGATGGAAAAATGATCGGCGGATTCGCTTTTGTCGCTTATCCGGCGGAGTACGGTAACTCGGGCGTGATGACCTTCATCATCAACCAGGATGGCGTGTTGTTGCAGAAGGATCTGGGGAAGAGCACCACAGAGATCGCAACCGCCATGACCGAGTTTGATCCTGACAACACATGGAGTGTCGTCGACGAAGAATAGTACAGCCAGGAGGAGAGGTATGTTAGTAAGACGTCCACGCTGCGTGCGATCAGCTGTACTCTGCCTCTTAGCATTTGCTGCGCTCCCGTCACTGAGCCAAGAGCCACTTCCCGTTTTCGCGATTACGCTCGAAGACAGCAAGATTACCTTTTATGTGAAGGCGTCAGTAGCCCTGGAGGGTACTTTCGACAAGTGGGACGCCGCCATGACATTCACATCTCCTGACGTAACTACCGGCGTTTTGGACATCAAGATTCAGGCTGAAAGCGTGAATACCGGAAGTGGCATGAAGGACGGCAAGCTGAAGAGCAAAGACTTCTTCGACGTCAAAGAGGATCCGTTGATCACATTTCACTCAGACAAGATTCTGCAGACCGGTCCCACAACCTTGGAGATTCCCGGCACGTTTACCATTCGTGGGGTGTCTAAGCCTGAGACGCTGACCTTTACTGTCACTGGCAAGGGGACAGGCTCAGGTGAGATCAAAGGGACAATGGCGTTCGATCGTAAGGACTACGGGATGAACAAGGGCATCCCCTTAGTCAAGATTGCGGACCGGGTCGAAGTGACAGTCGACCTCAAGGGGAAGCGGCTCAGCGGGCCTCCGTTGGTGTTCAAGCAATAGACGGGCTGCAACCCTCCCGGCTGCTACGACTACGGCACGAATACCCGGTTGCGAGCAAGCAGAATGGATTGTGTCGGGACTCGCCAGAGTGCCAACCGAGGTGCAGCCGAAGTTGTCCGTCGGGTTCGAGCGCTGTTTAGTGGAGCAGTCCTCCAGAGAACGCGTTTCAACGTGAATGAGGTAATTTACGAAACTGTCGGATTCTTGCAATTTGAAGCGAAAAGCAAGGAAGTGACGGTAGAGACAGAATTGGATCGCGAGTTGCCTTTTGTCATGGCCGATAAAGTTCAGATGCAGCAGGTGATTCTCAATCTGCTCCTGGATGCCATAGAGGCAACGGAGAATATTCGGGGCCGGGCAAGACGAATCAATGTCCGCTCTGTGCTCCAACAAGACTGTGTCGGGGTTCAAATCAAGGACAACGGTATAGGAATCGAAGACCCGGTGAGAATTTTTGAATCCTTCTTCACGTCAAAAAGAAATGGAATGGGATTAGGACTGGCAATCTCACGATCGATAGTCGAGACAAACGAAGGCCGGCTTTGGGCCGAAAGCACAGTTGGAACGGGAAGCAGATTTTACTTCACGGTTCCCGTGGATTCGAGTTTTGCTGAATGAGGCAGAACGATAACGCCATCGTGTTCGTAGTCGATGACGACTTCCGTGTTCGAGAGTCGTTGCAAAACCTGCTCACCTCACTCCGATATCAGGTCGCCACTTTCGCGTCCGCATTCGAATACGTGGCCGCAACAAAGCCGGATTGCGCAGGTTGCCTGATCTTGGACTTAAAACTGCCTGGAAAAGACGGCCTTCAGCTTCAACAGGAGCTCGCTGGAAGCAGCACACCACCGATCGTTTTCATCTCAGGTCATGGTGATATTCCAAGCTCCGTTCGTGCTATGAAAGCGGGAGCAATCGAGTTTTTGGCAAAACCGTTTAGCGAGGAAGAATTGTTGCGTGCCGTTGATGCGGCTATAGAACTGGATCGTGAAGCTCGACAAAGTAGATCGGAACTCGACGCGCTGCGGTACAACTATGCTCTTCTGACTCCCAGAGAGCGTCAGGTGCTTCCTTTTGTGGTCGCTGGCTTGCTGAACAAGCAAACTGCTGATGAGTTGGGCACGAGTGAGATCACCGTACGAGTTCATCGGGGCCAAATCATGCGCAAGATGAAAGCCAACTCTCTGGCAGAACTCGTCAGAATGGCGGACAACCTCGGAATCGCGCAGCAGAGCAGGACATCCAAAGCGGGATAGATAGGGGCCCCTTGGTACAAGTGAACGTGGTGCTGTGAGCACTTGTTTGTTACGAGAATAAGGTGTGCTTTAGAATGTGCCGTACGCTTCGGGCTTATGCGCGTCAATACGGGCTTTTCGATGCATGCTGACTCGGAGAGCTATCACAACATCCGATGTGTCCGCATTCAGCACATCGCCGAAGATGAAAACCACCATCCGTTCGGCGATGCCAGGCACTCTGCGCAGCCGTTGCCGCTCGGCTTTGAAGCGGGGTTGATTCCGCGCCGGCCTTTTTTCGTTTTCGATTTCATTCTCGCTCTTCTTTCTACCTCGTGCTTCCCCCCTCATAAAACGTCAAGCCACCAGGAGAATCTTCCCGGCAGTTCCTTTCTCCGCCGCTGCTTGAGCCTTGGCTGCTTCACTGAGCGGCAGTTTCTGGCTAATGGGGATTACCAGCCTTCCATCTCGCACGGCTTCGGCCATGAACTCAAGAGTCCTCCTGTCGAATTTTGAGAATACGTGGACCACCTTCACAGACGGATACGTGTCAGCATTTTTCGGCAGGTCGACAACGGATGCATATATGCCTCCCGCTTTGACCTTGGCGATCAGTTTCTCGGCAGTTCTTCCGCCGACCGCATCCGCTACCGCATCAAGAGGGGGAAGACCCGCAATCGCGCGGTCATCATCGGTTGCGACAACCTGATCCGCACCGACCGTCTTCACGTCAACCTTCTGCTTGCCTAACACCCCCGCGATCACAGTCGCACCACGCTGCTTCGCGGTGAATACCGCGGAACGCCCTACATTTCCAGCAGCGCCAACGACGAGGACGGTCTGACCCGCCTTGACGCCCGTAGCCGAAAGGAGCTGGTTTCCGGTCGTTGTTACCAGAGGCAGCGCCGCCGCCTGGATCAAATCGAGTCCCTTGGGAACTTTCGCGAGCACCTCGGTCTTTACGACGCAAAGCTCGGCGTAGGTATTGTCCGCCATGGCGAATACCTGATCGCCGACGGAGAAACCTTCGACACCCGGCCCGATGCTGATCACAGTTCCCGCAATATCGACTCCTATGAGGCTCGGGAACTTCATGGGGTAGAAATCTCTTGTCAATCCGGCGCGCCGCTTGTAGTCGATGGGGTTCACACTCGTGGCGGCGACCCGCACCAGCACTTCGCCCGTACCGGGGACCGGGTCGGGGTAGTCTTCGAATTTGAGTACTTCTGGACCGCCATATTCGTGAACAACAACTGCTTTCATATTTCACCTCCTTGTACCGCCAGACGAGGAGTCACTAATAAAAGATAACGCGTCAGGATAATGGTCGCGAAGTACTTAGCCAGAAACAACGCAAGGATTCTGCCGGCTGACCCCGTTCGTCTTTGGAAAATTCCGGTGTCTAGCCCACTTAAGCACTTCCCACATCTCACACTGCAAGTAAAAGCCTGACGAGATCGAAGGCGCGATCACTCCTTCGCTAATGGCATCGTGAACCACTTCGCACACCGCTTCGTAGCCTGGAATCTGCACTCGCTTGGTTAGTTCGATCACTTCCTGGACCGGGAGTTCACGTGCCGCAATCATCGAAAGCAGTAGCATAAGGCCGTCGGAACCCACAAACCGATCAAGAGATAGTCCTTCCACGATGCCCCGATTTTTTCTGAATTCATCTCCCGGATTGTACTGACATCCGTACGGATCTCGGCACTTTGGGCCGGTGTCGCGGCGATGCACTAACCGCAAGCGGTCGACTTTCGGCTCCCCATTAGTGTCCTCGGTGGCAAGCCACTCCACCCAGCCTTTTTGCAGATCTGATACAAGTTCGCCGCAGTTGTCACATCGCCAACCGGATCGAATGGACTTATCGCTGGGCATATCCTTCACGAACATTCTTTCGACTGAACTCTCTGACGGGTGGACTCTCAACTCCCGGTTCGGCGTTCACGCGTCCTAACGCCCTTGGCGGACGCTTCTTTTCGATTCCTTTGAGGATACACGTCCAAGTCGTGCCATGACGTTTCCGAAAGATTCACCCCGTAGTAGTCTGCTGCTTTTTCGATGTTGGCAAACGCCAAAGCGCGGTCGGCATCAGAGACATCAATGACTTGATCGAACCGTGCGACCGCGTTCCGTACATGTTGTGCGTCGGTCAGAGGCTCTTTGCGCTGGTTCGGAAACGCGTAGACGCTGTCGGGCAAGTCACTCTGCATTGTCAGCTGTCCATGTTTCTCGTGAGGTTTCCAGGTTGCTTCCGGCATATTGTTGTGTCATCCTTTCTTTACGTATTCTGCCAGTGGGCGAGCGCCTTCTCTGTTGTCCGCTGCCCCAGAATCATGAGTGAATTACTCACCGCAGTTCATACATGCATCTCACGAGACTTCAACTGAGTGCTGAACAATTTCAAGCGGGAACTCACGACCTGCTTCACGGACGCCACGACCGGCGGCAGGATCCTGTATGGCACAACTTCGTCTGGCTGACCGGTCAGACTGCCTTCCAGCGCTCGGCGCCAGGCCACCCGCAGTTCGGTATTGATGTGGATGATGTTGATTCCGCCAGCAATCGCGCGTAGGAAATCTTCATCATCTGTTCCCGACCCGCCGTGCAGTGTGAGAAATATTCCCACTGCCTTCTTGATCTGGGCAATTCTCTCGATGTTCAGATGCTTTTTGCTTTTCCCGTGGACCATGCTTTCCAGCATGCCGTGCATATTGCCCACAGCAGGGGCAAGGACGTCGATCGCAGTAGAGTTGACGAATTGCCGAGCTTCCTCAGGTGTGGTGAGGTTCAGATATTCGTTGCTCACGCTCTCGTGAATCTCGGAGCCGGTTCCGATGTGGCCGATCTCTCCCTCTGCGAGGATTGCTGGATTGATCGCTTTGATAGCGTCAACAGTTTCTTTTGTGCGGGAAACGTTTTGATCGAAGGGGAGCGCGGAAAAATCAATTACAACCGCATCGAACCCCGCCCTCGCCGCCTCCACTGCTTTTGCCAGGGAATGCGTATGATCCGCGTTGAGGAAGATCGGGATGTCATTTTCAGACCGCATGACTTTCACAAGCGCTGCAAGTTCGTAGGTTCCGAAAAAGTCCCGCTCTCCTTCGGACGCACCAATGAGCACCGGAACTCCGACCTCAACCGCGGCTGCGACAACTGCCTTCAAGATCACCAGATCGGAAACATTGAAATGGCCCAGCGCTTCACCCTGTTGTTGCAAGCGAGCTAAAACATTTCGTACTTCATCCATGTTTGCCTAATCCGTCTGTCAGGTGTCACTACTTCGACTCATCGCCAATGGAGCGATTAGACGCGAGGTGTTCCGGCGAATCAATTGGACGATGGTATTGGCGATACGTTTGTATTGGAATTCCTTCAAACGAGTACAACGCTCTTTGGTGAATGTCTAATCCGTACTGGTTTTGGTCGATACCTTCGTCCAATAGACTCGACGTCGCGTTTCTGCGAATCTGACCTCGAACGGTCACTCGCTCTTATATGGAAAGGTGAAAAAAATGACAACGGAAGGAAAAGTCTTAGTGCTAGTGTCGAGCGGTCACGGCTTGCCTTTGAAAGATGGCAAGGTTTATACGGGCGCTGGCTACTACCTCAATGAACTGACGGTTCCAGTTCGTGCCCTGATGAAGGAGGGATACGAAATCACCTTCGCCAACCCGAAAGGCAACACGCCGCAAATGGATGTGCATTCGGCAGTTCCCGATTTCTTCGGTGGCGACGAGGCCAGGCTTCAGGATTATCTGAAATTCCGTGACACTCTGACCGGACTCAAAAATCCAACGCGTATCTCGGATGTTATCGCATCAGGCCTGGATCAATATGACGCCGTCTTCGTCCCCGGCGGCCATGGCCCGATGATGGATCTTCTTGACGATCCCGACGCTGGTACCGTGATGAGATACTTTCATAAAACCTCCAAGCCTACGGCGGTGCTTTGCCATGGCCCGATTTCACTTCTCTCGGCACTTTCGAACTCCAAGGAGTTTGTCGCCGCGCTGGCTGCCGGTGATGTCGTGGGAGCGCGGGCAAAGGCCCAAGGATGGATTTACTCCGGATACAAGATGACGATCTTTTCGACCGCGGAAGAACAGCAACGGGAGCCGCTTGAGATTGGGGGCAAGGTTCTCTTCTACCCGGACTTTGCCTTGCGCACCGCGGGCGGTGACGTCAGCGTGGCCGCTCCATGGCAGAGTTACGTCCTCCAAGATCGCGAGCTGATCTCAGGGCAGAACCCGTTCTCTGATCAAGCGCTTCTGAAACTTCTTCTACCCGCGCTCAACGCGAAGAAGCAGCGAGTTGCTTAGGAGGGCTCGCCGGTGTTCCGTTAAATCGAGTGTTCGTCGATGGGTGGAGGCACGGACCCAAGCCTCCCTTTTGGAAGGGCTCCACAACACCAGCCTAAGGGCACGGCCCTACCCATCGGACCACTTCCTTCGCCTCGCTCCCAGTGGGACAGCCTCAGGCTGTGGCAGCGTAGGCGAAGGCCTAAACACGTTGCCCATATTCGAATCCCCACTTAGATCGATGATCGATACGTTCGTCCAATAGACTCATCGTCGCGCGTCTGGCTTAATGAAGCTACCGTTGATGAGAGGCAGTTGCGGGCACCGCATTGACCGCACCTTAAATTCAGCGGATACCGTATCGAAGTTGGAGTCGCCCATGAGCGCCGTGACGAACGCCGTACAAATCGACCATAAGAGTTACGAGATGCCCCCGCGAGAGGGGATGAGCATCGCGCATTTTCTCACCGTCGCCGACATCGAGCGATCAGCTCGCTACTACGAAAAGGTGTTTGGCGCTCGCATTCTGAGCTTGGGTGACGGCAACGCGCCGGGATACCTGCAGCTTGCGAATATCTGGATGATTCTGAACGTCGGAGGCGGACCGACTCCGGATAAACCGACGGTAACGCTAAGCGTACCTGACCCGAATCACCTCAACAGCTTCATGAATTTCCGCGTTGCGGATATTCAAGCTTGCTACAAATTATGGAAAAGTCGAGGAGCTCTGTTCATCACCGAACCAATACCCAAGTACGGCGAGATTCGCTGCTACATCCGAGATCCAGACGGTTATATCATCGAAGTCGGACAGAGCACCGATCTTACCTACGGTTAAAGGCTAGGCCTAAGAAAGTGGGCAACGATTGTTAGGTCACATTGCTGCCTGCCTCGGAAGGGAATCGAATTCAATCCGATGTGCCTGATTCGTTCGCGGTGAGATCACGCGGCCGGAGCAGTCAATCTCCGTGTTGCCGCTGATTATCATGCTCACGCCTACCAGTGTGCCGATCGCCCAGACAGAACTTGAAGGCCATCGGAGGTGGATCAATAGCGCCAACACTAGTGTGGTAATCCTGTCTAAAAGCACCCCTGCCGATCCGCGCGCTTGCATGATCCCGTTGCAGGACCTTCTTAATCTGGGTAAGGAAGCTCGAATGAATGTTCCGGGTCGTCCGGATGGAAACTGGCGCTGCCGGGCTACAGAAAGATGCTGGCGGACTCTCATTTTGAGCGGCTTCGCGATCTGACGAGGAGTGCAGGCAGGGCGGGCGAAGTCGACGGGGTCCCGTCTTTGAAACCATCGAACGTCGGGATCACGCATCTAGCAACGCCATTTTCAGCCGTCAGGATTCTTCGGGGGCTCCGCAAGAAAGATCACGCCTTTGTCGCCATTGTGGAGTAGCAGGGGCCTCGTAACTCACGCGTATAACTTTTCTGCCATATGCTGCGGGTCAATCGCGGGGTCAATCAAACCCGAGGTGACTAACGCCGAGTACACGGCTCGCTCCGCTGCAAACCAGTCAACTTCGGGCGAACCGAGTGGGCGGCCCCTCTTTTGCCAGAGCTTGTAAGCCAATTTTGCCACGAGTTCGTGCCGATCCTCACCCAGAAAATCGGTATTGAGGGCGACGGGTTGTTGTGCACTGCGCAATTTACGTTCATTCGATATCAGATTCGTTTCTCCATTTCAGATCATTGAATACCGTCCTCATTCATCGCCAAGACGGTGCGTCGTGCCAGAGAATGAAGGGCGCCTCCAACGGTACCAACGCCCCTGCGTGGTGCGGAACGAGGCGGGGAGTAAAGTCCCCGGCCGGCCGATCAGCCAGGATAACGGCGGTATAGATGAAGCCATTTGCTGCACCGACCAGAGGTTCGCCACGGTCCATAACTTGTGTGATTGGTCCAGCATCTTTTCCCCGATCCGCATAGAGTTCGACTCTCACGTCTTCCGAGTTCATATCGTCAAGGTAAACCTGAACCTGAAACAAATATCGCTCACCCTGCTGTTGAACGGACGTGGAACCGAATCGCAATGAGGACCAGTGTTTCGCTAAATCAGCCTGCCAAGCGATCAGGTCTGATGCCAGTGAGCCTCGATTCTCGTGACGCCGGTGAAAAGCCGTGGCCGCCGCAATGTAACGTTCATCGGTGTACTGACGCACGACGCGATTTGCCGAAAAGTTCGGAGTCAAGCAAGCCATGCTTTCGCGCATGCGAGCCACCCAGCGGCGCGGGATTCCATGCTCGTCCCGCGCGTAAAACTCTGGAATAACGTCTCTTTCAAGCAGCGCATAGAGAGTTTCAGCTTCGCTTGCATCCCAAGAAGGGTCATCGCCATGTTCAAGCCCATCCCCGATAGCCCAGCCGACCTCCGACGAATACGCCTCCGCCCACCAGCCATCGAGTTCCGAAAGATTTAGCCCGCCGTTTACTAGCACCTTCATGCCGCTAGTGCCGCTTGCTTCCCAAGGCCGTCGCGGAGTGTTCAGCCACACGTCCACGCCCTGAACCAGGTGTTCCGCCATAAGAACGTCATAGTCGGAAAGGAAAACCACACAGGATCGGGCCTCCGGACGGCGGGCAAACTCAACCCACTGTCGGATCATGTCTTGGCCTTCTCTGTCTTGGGGATGCGCCTTGCCCGCCAGGACAAGTTGTACAGGACGATTACGATTAACCAGGATCGTAAGAAGCCGTGCCGGATCATGCAGGAGCAGGTTTGGGCGCTTGTATGGTGCAAAGCGACGAGCAAATCCCAGGGTCAAAATATTGTCGTCGAGTATGAGGGCGGCCTGCGCCACATCCTCCGGGGATGCTCCTCGAGACGCTAATTGACGGGCATAAAGTCGGCGCACATATTCAACCAGAGCCTTGCGATTATCAGCCCGGAGTTGCCAGAGATCGGAGTCGCTCACGGCGGTCGCATTCTTCTCCATGTTGGCCAATGTTCCGCGCCAACGATCTTTGCCACACGCAAGTTCCCACAGCCGGTCTGCTTCGGCAGAGTCCCATGTGGGCGTGTGCACGCCGTTGGTCACGTGTGTGACGGGCACTTCCGTTTCTGGCCACCTAGGAAACAGGACCTGAAAAATTCGTCGGCTGACCTGACCATGCAATTTACTGACGCCATTGACGGCGCCACTGCCGCGGACCGCGAGGTAGGCCATATTGAACGGCTCGGACGCGTCTTCGTGATTGCGGCGGCCCAGCGCGAGAAGATCCTGAAAAGGAATCAATAGACGTTGCTCGGCGTACTTCCTGAGGTAACGCTCGACCAGGCTGGGAGCAAAGCGGTCAAAACCCGCCTCGACGGGGGTGTGGGTTGTAAAAAGATTTCCGGCACGAGTGACGGTGAGCGCAAGGTCAAATGGCTGGCTGTTGTCTTCCATATATGAACGTGCCCGTTCCAGCACAGCAAAAGCCGCATGACCTTCATTCAAGTGACAGACTTCGGGATGCAATCCCAGCGCCCGCAGGAGTCGCCAGCCCCCGACTCCAAGGACCAATTCCTGTTTGAGACGTAACTCGGGACCACCGCCGTAAAGTTCGGTCGTGATTCCACGGTAGGTCGGCGGATTCGCTGGATCGTTGGTGTCGAGCAAATACAATTTTGCCCTGCCAACTTGCACCTGCCAGACTCGGATCCACAAGTTAAAACCAGGCAAGGGGAGGACCAGGCGCAGCCATTCGCCATTTGGTTCGCGCACGGGTCTGATCGGCAACTGGCCAGGCTCGTTGAAGGGATACAAAGCTTGTTGATGGCCTTGGGCATCAATTTCCTGCCGAAAATAACCTTGCTGGTAGAGCAAGCCGATTCCGGTTACAGGGACGCCGAGGTTGCTTGCCGCTTTAAGTTGATCGCCGGCAACGTTGCCGAGTCCGCCCGAATAGATCGGTAGCGCTTCGCTCAACATGAATTCCATCGAGAAATACGCAATCGTCGATACACCCGAACGCGGATGCGTCTTTTGAAACCATGCTTGCGACTCCTCGGCAACTGTTTTCTCTTGATGGAGGTCAGCCAATAGCGTTTGGAAGTTGGAGTCTGCAGTGACGCGCTGCAATTTCTCCTGAGATACAGTTTGCAGTAGAACCCACGGATTATGCGTCAGGTCCCACAGTTCGGGATCGAGTTGCTGCCAAAGCCGATCTGCGGAGTGATTGAACGACCATCTCAGGTCCAATGCCAGGTCGGTCAGCGCATCAGAAATATTTGTATCAAGGGGATAATCAACCGATGTTGGACTACTCATTACAACTCCTTCTTTATTGCCGATTGGCTTAAGCGGCCTGGGCGTTGCGCGCAAGAGCCTCGGAAACAATCGTCTGGGCTTCCTCTTGGATGCGTCGTAGGTGGTCTTGGCCGAGGAAACTCTCCGCGTATATTTTGTAGATTTCTTCGGTGCCCGATGGACGTGCCGCAAACCAGCCATCCTTGGCAATTACTTTGATCCCCCCAATTGGTTTGCCGTCTCCGGGGGCCGTGGTGAGAATCTGCTGAATCTGTTGACCAGCGACATCTTTCGCCTGAATGTCGGAGGGCGACAATCTTTCGAGAGCCACTTTTTGTTCAGGTGTGGCAGGAGCGTCGATGCGCTCGTAAACTGGATCTCCCAAATCCCGAGTTAGTTCACGATAGATCTCGCCCGGATCTTTTCCCGAGCGCGCGGTAATTTCTGCCGAGAGTAAACAAGGAATGATTCCGTCCTTATCCGTCGTCCACACGCTGCCGTCCCGCCGGAGAAAAGACGAACCGGCACTTTCCTCGCCGCCGAAACCCAGCCGGCCAGCGAGCAAGCCTTCGACGAACCATTTGAAGCCCACTGGGACTTCGCAGAGTGGCCGTTGCAACCGCGTTGCGACACGATCGATCATGCTGCTGCTCACCACCGTCTTTCCAACAACGACGTTTTCCCGCCAGGTCTTTCGATTTGAGAATAAGTAATGGACGCAGGCCGAAAGATAGTGGTTAGGGGCCAGCAGTCCACTTCCCTTGGTGACGACCCCGTGGCGGTCGTGATCCGTATCGCTTGCAAATGCAATGTCGAACTTGTCCTTCAGACTGATTAGCCCCTGCATGGCATAAGGCGAGGAGGGATCCATGCGAATCCTCCCATCCCAATCCAGAGTCATGAAGCGGAAGGTCGGATCAACAACTTTGTTTATGATCGTGAGGTCGAGACCGTAGCGCCCGGCGATCCGCGGCCAATAATCGATGCCCGCCCCGCCCAGGGGGTCCACCCCAAGCTTGATCCTGGAATCGCGAATTACGCCCATATCGACGACGTTGTCAAGGTCCTCGATATAAGTGCTCAAAAAATCGTGCTTGTGCGTCGTTGAGGCGTGGAGCGCCTTCTCGAACAAAACTCTCTTAACACCCTCCAACGCCGATCGCAAAAATTCATTGGCTTTCGATTCGATCCAGGACGTTACGCTCGAATCGGCTGGTCCGCCGTGTGGAGGATCGTATTTGAATCCACCATCTTCGGGAGGATTGTGCGATGGCGTAATGACAATGCCGTCGGCAAATCCTGACTCTCGGCCTCGGTTGTGACGCAGAATCGAATGCGATACCGCCGGCGTTGGCGTGTATCGGGTGTCTTCCGACAACATCACTTCGATATTATTCGCGGCCAGCACCTCCAGCGCGCTGGCGGAGGCCGGTTCGGAAAGCGCATGGGTATCCATGCCTAGGAACAGCGGCCCGTCGATCTTCTGGAGCTTCCGATAATCGCAGATCGCTTGCGTGATCGCCAGGATATGCCATTCGTTGAACGCCACATCCGCAGCAGATCCGCGATGTCCGGACGTGCCAAAGACGACTCGCTGCCTCGGGTCACTCGGATCGGGATGCAACTCGTAGTAGTCCGTAATGAGCTTCGGAACATTCACCAGGATCGACGCATCAGCCGGTTTGCCGGCAGCGGGGCTAATTTTCACGCGGCACCTCGTTGTCCTCGGTCAAGAGAATCACGCCCGATCGAGGGTTAACTCGAAAACTAATTTGACCTTCGAGGGAGGGCTCTTTCCCAGGTTCATAAAGATCGTCGGGAGCGGATCGGGAGGTATCTACTCCCAAACGCCACATCTTCATCCCCGACAAAGCAGGAATTGAAAAATCAACCGGCTTGTTGTCAGCGTTAAACATCAGGAACAAGTCGGGTTCCGATTGCCCAAGAATGAGGCATGCAAAAGATTTCTGCCGCTCGTCGGTCCATGCGGGAACACCACCGTTTGGAGCGAACCATTTTATGTCCGCGTCGGTGAAGAAAACCTCTCTTCGTAAAACAGGATGGGCTCGGCGGAAAGCGATCATTCCTCGAGCGAAGCGGTGAATATCTTTGTGCCTTTGCGCCAGGCTCCAGTCAAACCAACTCACCTCGTTATCCTGGCAGTACGCGTTATTGTTTCCACGCTGAGTGCGGCGAAACTCATCACCGCCCAGCAACATTGGTACCCCGCGAGAGACAAATAGGGTCAACAGGAATGTCTTCATCAAGCGGTTCCGCATCCCCTCAACCGCCGGATCATCGCTCGGGCCTTCGACCCCGCAATTGTCACTGTAGTTGGCATCGCTTCCATCGCGGCTATTCTCGCCATTTTCGTGATTGTGTTTCTGGTTGTAGCTCGCCAAGTCATTGAGTGTGAACCCATCATGAGAAGTGACGAAATTCAAGCTACTTCCAGGTCCCTTGCCAGATCGTTGGAACAAATCCGAGCTTCCACAGATGCGACTCGCAAAAGCTCCCATCATCCCGGCGTCGCCGATCCAGAAGCGGCGCACGTCGTCACGAAAACGGCCATTCCACTCCATCCAGCGATGCGTCGAAAAGTTCCCTACTTGATAGGCGCCGCCTGCGTCCCACGCTTCCGCAATCAGTTTTACGTCACGCAGCAGGGGATCTTGGGCAATGCTTTCGAGAAGCGGAGCGTTTTGCACGACGTTCCCATGCTCATCTCGGCCAAGAACCGACGCAAGGTCGAAACGAAAACCGTCAACGTGCATGTGCATAACCCAATACCGGAGTACGAGAATCACGAACTCTCGGACGATCGGATGGTTTGCGTTGAGCGTATTCCCGGTACCGGTAAAGTCTTTGTAGTAGCGCCGGCCATTTTCCTGCAACATATAGAAAACCGAGTTCTCAATGCCACGAAGAGAAATTGTGGGTCCGGTTTCGTTTCCCTCAGCCGTATGGTTCAACACGATATCCAGGATCACTTCGATGCCCGCACGGTGAAACGCCTTGACCATCTCCCGGAATTCCAAGGTCTGGCGCCGGTGCGGTCCTAGAACGCTGTAGGATTGTTTTGGAGCAAAGAATGCGACCGGATTGTAGCCCCAATAATTCCTTAAGGTTTCTTTTGTTACTGGATTGATCCGGCTCAATTCATTTTCGTTGAATTCGATTACCGGCATTAATTCAATAGCCGTCACTCCCAGATCTTGGAGATAAGGGATTTTTTCGGTCAAGCCGATGAAGGTTCCTGGATGCGCCACTCCCGAACTGGGATCAATTGTGAATCCGCGTACATGCATCTCATAAATCACCGTGTCTGAGGGAGAAACCCTCGGAGGCACATCCATCTCCCAGTCGAAATGGTCGTTGGTAAAGATGCACTTCGGCGTCGTGCCCGCGTCATCAACGGTTGAAATGCCCAGGTCAGTTTGACTGCTAGACGAATCGTATCCGCGGGCGGCCAAAAAATCCCAGTCTTCGACGGAGGCAATCGCTCTTGCAAATGGATCCAGCAGCAACTTGTGTGAGTTGAATCGATATCCTTTTTCCGGTTCATATGGTCCTTCGATGCGATAGCCGTAGAGTTGGCCCGCGGTAATGCCTCGCAACCACACATGCCAGATGTCTCCGGTTCGATGTCGCGCCGGATCCAAACCGATGATCTTGCTTGGAAACGAATCGTCAGCGTTTTGGTAGAGCTCCAGACGAACACGCGTTGCATGACGGCTGAACAAAACAAAATTAACTCCGTCACCATATTGATGTGCACCGCCAACGGGCAGTGGATTTCCCGCCTGAACGTCACCCTTTTCAAACGGTGGCTCTAGCGTATCGGACTCGTTCTGCTTAAGAGCCAGTTCAGCCATCGACTTCCGTGCGGCCATTTGATAATCGTGCTTCCTCTTGGTCCGCGCTGCACAAAAAGAGCATGCGACAAATCAGCACAGATCGCCATTGGACTTTGGTATCACCTATACCTTCGTCCAATGGACTCGCTCGCTAGCCTCTGGCTTAATCGTCGAACAGAGGTCTGTAGGACCTATTCCTAAGAAAAAACGAAAACAGAACGCTTTGAGAATGTAAGTGACGAGGCAATTTCTACCGATGCGAATCAACTCGCGATGCAGAGCCAAGAACATTGAAAAAGAAGAGGAGAAGAACCATGAGTACCATGCCAAGACAAGACCAAAACTCGGTTGTCGCAGTCTTCAGCCAACACTCCGCAGCTGAGAATGCCATCAAGGATTTGAAGGGCAGCGGGTTTGATATTAAGAAGCTGGCCGTCGTCGGCCGCGACTATCAAACCGAATCCGACGTCGTTGGTTTCTATAACACCGGCGACCGAATGAAGTACTGGGGCAAATGGGGCGCATTTTGGGGCGGCCTTTGGGGCCTGCTCATCGGCGCAGCTTTCTTTATTGTTCCGGGCGTCGGTCCCGTTGTTGCTGCGGGCTCGATTGTCTCCTGGATCGTTGCAGCGCTCGAAGGAGCTGTCGTCGTAGGGGGTCTCAGTGCGCTTGGTGCAGGACTCTACAGTATCGGTATCCCCAAGAATAGCGTCGTGAAATACGAGACGTCGATCAAGGCCGGCAAGTTCGTTCTGGTCGCACATGGGACCGCCGCCGAAGTAGCGAAAGCGCGTGACATGTTGAAGACTTCAGGCGCGGAACAAATCGAGACCTACGAGTCCTCGACCGAAGCGGCGCTCGTCGCGTAACCCGGCGGTAACCAATCTGGGGTCGTCGCGACGACTCGCTTCCAACACTTAATGCAGTGGCCTCATCACAGGGGCCACTCTGGTTTAAAGCGCAGAACAAGTGGATTTCGTCAGTTTCAAGCTGCTGCCGTGGAAGTGCTGTGCAGCGATAAAACCGCCACCATCACGCCGAGTTCGCTGGTGTACTTCAGCATTTCGAACAACTACACGTATGGAACGGCTTCGGTGAATGTGTATTTCCCGAATGGCAGCTCCTGTACAGTATCGATGCTGGAAGCTTGCGGATACGCAACTGGGAACTATGTGGACCCGACAGGGAATTATGACCTGATCGAAGTCGCGCCCGATCTGACCGAGATCACGAGAATCGATTCGGCGAGTAAGAGATTAGTGGACACGAACAATTACGTATCGGGGCAGTTTCTAGCCTTTGCTCCAGATGATGCTTTGATTTATACGCAGCAGGAAAACCATGCGAGTCCGTGGCTGTAATCCGATTTACGTGTATCCGAGTACGGGCGGAGTGACGTACACAGGCGGAGAGATTTGGGACATCACAGGCGCTGCCGGAACGTTGATTCCAGCGATATTGAAGTAGAGGATTCGAACATTCTGGATCGATCAAGCGATTTGGGCGGGAGTGAGATCGTCGGAGTCGGCAGCGGAAGAAAGATTTCGGCCTCGGGCGGGAAGGTTGAAGGAAACGATGGTTCCAGAGGGAGTGGAATTAATTTGCATTGCCCCGCCGAGGTGACGAACCCGGTCTCGCATTCCGCGGGTGCCCACACCGGATCCACCTTCATTCATCGCGGCAAGTTTTTCCGCGGGAATTCCTTTGCCGTGATCTTCAATCTCGACCGCGACTTCGTCGGGCTCACGAGTAATTCGAATGATAGCGGCATCACTGCCTGAGTGGCGAAGGACGTTGGTGAGGCTCTCTTGCACTATGCGAAATATCGCGAGCTCAGTTTCCCGCGGCAATCTTTCAAATTTGTCGGGAATGTGCAATTCCATCTTGAGCAAAGTGCGTTGAGCGAGTCCGTCGATATACCAACGAAGAGCCGGGGCGATACCGTTCTCATCGAGGAGCGGGGGATGAAGCAGGTAAGAGGTGGTGCGGATCTCTTGCGTAACGCGTTGAAGAAGATCCTGGGCCTCGCGCATCTTTTCCTCGAACTGACGATTACCATTGGGCGCGAGTTGCTGCAACTGGCCGAGATTCATGCCCAGCACGGTCAGAGTTTGACCGGCGCTGTCGTGGAGATCGCGCGAGATTTTGCGCCTTTCTTCGTCCTGCAGTTGGAGGAGTTTTCCTGATAAGTCGCGGAGATCGCTCTGCAGCTGTTCCAGTTCTTCGGTGCGTTGGCGGACGCGGGATTCCAGTTCAGCCTGCGACTGGCGCAGCCGTTCGTTGGATTCTCGACGCACGCGCGACAGTTCGAGGTGAGTCTGTACGCGCGCGAGGAGTTCGCGCGCACTGAACGGCTTGATCAGATAGTCGTCGGCGCCGGCGTCAATGCCTTCGACACGCGACTCTTCGCCGGCCCGTGCAGAGAGCAGAATTACTGGGATCGTATTTGTGGCTGGATCTGAACGCAGGGCTTGAAGTAGGCCGAAGCCATCGAGATTCGGCATCATGATGTCGCTTAGAACAAGATCCGGAGCGTGCTCGCAAATGGATTCAAGCGCTAGTTGCCCATCGGCGACTGTGACGACATCGTAGCGTTCCGACAAGAGACGGGCTAGATACTGGCGCATGTCTGCGTTGTCGTCCGCGATCAGGACACGACGGCGATTCGGTTCGACAGCCCCGGGAGGGCAGGGAACCGGGAGGAGTTCGCCTTCGAGCGGTAGGATCTCCTCTTCGATATTACTTTCCGGCAACCAGCGGAGAGCTTCCTGCACAAATGGATTCGCGCCGGTCGCCGTGGAGGCCAGGCTGCGCTCGCCGCCGATTTGTTCAGCCGCCAAATGCGCTTGTCCAAGCGGGATACTCACGACAAAAGTGCTGCCTTTGCCTAACGTGCTTTCAACTTGCATGGATCCACGGTGCAATTTGACGAGTTCGTGCACCAGGGCGAGCCCGATGCCGGTACCTTCATGGGTCCGGCTGCGAGTGTTGGGAACTCGGTGAAAGCGATCGAAGAGATGAGGAATTTCCTCGGGAGGAATTCCGACACCAGTATCGCGGACTCGTAGTTCTGCCGTGTGATCGCGTTGGGCGAGCGTTACTGCGATCTCTCCTTCGAAAGTAAATTTGAAAGCGTTCGAGACAAGATTGAGGACGATCTTTTCCCACATGTCGCGATCAATGTAGGCGACCTCGTTGAGCGCAGGGCAATCGACCGTCAGCTGCAACCCTGCCCGCTCGGTAGCGGAGCGGAAGACTCCAGCCAATTCCGCAGTGAAGGCAGACACATCGGTTGCCTGGTAGACGGATTTGACGCGGCCGGCTTCGATACGCGAGAAATCGAGCAGTGTATTCACCAAACGCAACAGCCGGGCGCCGTTGCGATTCACGAGTTCGAGCTGTTGCGTGGCGGTCGGCGTGAGGTGCGTTTGGCTGCGCGAGAGTAGGTCTTGCAGGGGACCTAACATTAGCGTGAGCGGGGTGCGGAACTCGTGGCTGACGTTGCTGAAGAAGGCAGTCTTGGCGCGGTCGATTTCGGCGAGAGCTTCGGCGCGCTTCTTCTCTTCTTGATAGGCGCGGACCCTGGAAATGCTGGCAGCGATTTGCCCGGCAATGAGGTTCAGAAATCCTGCATAGCTGACGTCGAGAGGACGATAGGGATTCAACGCAACTACGATGGCTCCGGCTGGTGTGTCTTGCGTCTGGCTCGTGATCGGCAGGAGAATCGCGCGGGACGGAGGGTCTTGCCAGAGACCGCGCGGTATCGACGAGAAGCGTTGGCCGAGATCCTCGACGAGGAAGAAATCCCGCTTCTTGAGAATCTCGGAAAGAGGCCAGGGTGAATTGTCTGAGGAGACATCGATCCACTCGGGAGCGGCGGGATGGCCCTCGGGAATACCGGTTTTCGCTACCAGGTGAGCTTGCCCGCGGTCTGAAAACAGATAGGTCACGGTGAAAGGCAGGTCGCGTTGATTTTCGGCGAGAACGCGCGCGACACAGTCGGCAACGTCCTGCTCGGTATTGGCCTGACTGAGCTCTCCGGAGACAGAGCGTAGAGTATTCAAGCGTCGTTCGCCGATGACGCGATCGGTTTCCTCGGTTACGACACAGAGATGGCCGCAAATCTTGCCATCCTCGTTCGACAACGGACTGTATGAAAAGGTGTGGTAGGTCTCTTCGCGATAGCCGCTCCGTTCCAGGAACAACATGAGGCCTTCGTCCCAGGTAGCGTCGCCGGTCTGCAGAACGCGTTCGATGCGGGGGCTGATATCATCCCAGATTTCCTTCCACACCTCGCGCGAGGGTTTTCCGAGTGCCCAAGGATGCTTTTTGCCGAGGGTCATCTTGGCATAGGCGTCGTTATAGAGAAAGGTAAGCTCGGGTCCCCAGCTCATCCACATGGCGAAGCGGGAGGTGAGGAGGATACGAACGGCGATTTTTAAGCTTTGCGGCCAACTCTCGATTGGCCCGAGCGGAGTTTTCGACCAGTCGCACTCCCGGACCAGGCGGCTCAATGCTCCACCACCGCGTACCCAGCCCTCGGATTCATCGTGGTTCGCAGAGGATGCATTAGCTGGAGAGCCCATGACGCTCTCGACCGTAGGGCGCAGGTCGCGGATGAGATCCGATTTACTAATGGAAGCGGAGGCCTGAACCGAGGCCGCCTGTTGCCGGGCGATCGAGGGGTGGTTCTGTGTGACGATGACGACTTTGCACGCCGGAAGTTCGCGGCCCAGGATGCGGGTGGCTTCAAGGCCGTCCATGCGAGGCATGTTGATGTCCATCAGGACGACATCAGGACGAAGCAACTTTGCCTTTTCGATCGCCTCGACACCGTCGCCCGCCTCGCCACAAACGTGCCACTGTGGCTGGTTTTCGATGAAGCCACGCAGCGTGCGGCGAAACAACTCGTGGTCGTCGGCAATCAGAATCTCGACGATCTGGTCCATTCCCTGTGACTTGTCCTTTGGCCTATTGCGCCGGAGAAATGAAATATCGGGCGTGAGCCCGAATTAGGCACAACTTCGGCATTATCTGATAGGAGGCTGCGGGACTGAGTACGGTGATTTCGGTATTACTAAGTGGTAAAGAAAAAGATGCAAGATTAACAAGAACTAAAACCCGGGTCTGGGGGTGAGCACCGAGACCCGGGCTGGCTGTTGCGAGCGGCGGAGAGGGGATATCCGGCAGTCCGGGCGATGTGCCAGATCATGCCGGCTGAGCGGATCGCGCGCTCCCCGAGGGCGGCGCCTGCCAGGTTTGACGGCGCGCCGAAGGCATCGACAACAGCAATGTTGACTTGTGAAAAGAGCCTCGGGGCTAAAGCCCCAAAAAATTGCGGGCGTATGACGCGGTCCTAAAGGGCCGCTCTTCCACGTGGCACGTTCAAGTCGTGCGGTGCCTACCCTACTTCTTTTGTCGATCGCGAATGTAAGACACGACCATGTTGATCTGGTCCGGGGTGACGCCTTTGTTTGCGAAGGCGTGCATTGGCTTCTTGTCTTTGCCGCCGTTGGCGATCATGTCAGTCAGGTCTGCGTCGGAAGCCTTTTTTGCGTCGTCGGAGACGAGGCTGGGTGCTTTCGCTGCGGACTTTCCAGCGAGGTCGGCGCCGTGACAGGCGGCGCATTTTGTTTTGAAAATACTCGCTCCGTCATCTGCGGCCCAAGAAAGGTTTGGCAAGATGAGGAATAACGCAACAGCGATCGCTACGATTAAGATGACCAGCTTCGTGGTTTTCATGATTGCATTTCCTTCCGGCTGACCTAAGCATGCTATTCAGGGCGCCGAAGTCGCCTACTCGCCAAGAACTGCATGACTGTATGAATGAGAACCCACTAACGATGTGAGTTTCCCAAAACGTACTGTTGATCATCAGTGATTGCGATCACGTTGAGCCGTGATTGAGCGATGCCGCTAAGTTGGTGAAACTGATGCAGATCGCGTCAAAAGACTCGTAATCCGCGTTATATCCCGCACTGTTGAAAAAATGAACATCGATGAGGACGCCCTCCGTTCGCGCAACTCTTTGAAAAGACGGGGCTAGCTAGGCTGTTGCGACAGACTGATTTGGCAGCGGGCGTGCGATTCCAAGGTTGCAGCTTACGTCGAGGTGCTTGTCTTGGAACCGACTCTCATGGTGATTGGACTGAACCATCACACCGCGCCTCTGGCGATGCGGGAGCGTTTTTGGATTAGCGAAAACCGGCGATACGAAGTCTTGCGCGAACTCAACACTGCTGACGGTGTGGAAGAGATTGCCATTCTGTGCACGCGTTGCCGGACGGAGTTCCTGGTTTGGGCGAGTGAGCCCACACAGGCGGCGAACTCGCTGCTTCACTTCCTGAGTTCAGATCGGGGTTTGAAGTTGACAGAGTGGCAACACTTCTACCGGTTGCTGGGAGAAGCGGCGCTGTTGCATCTGTTTCGAGTGACTTCCGGGATCGACTCACTTTTTCTGGGCGAGCCGCAGGTGGTGGAGCAGGTGAAAAACGCCCTTCACCAGGCACAAACGGTCGGCGCAGTGGGACCATTGCTGGCGGCCACATTGACGAAGGCTCTTGAAGTTTCGGAAATAGTGCGCAGCCAAACGGAAGTGGGAAAAGCAAAAATCTCGGTTCCGACGGCGGCGCTCGACCTTGCACGCCAGATTTTCGGCACGCTTGAGAATCGTACCGTGTTGCTTCTGGGCACGGACGAAATGTGTGAGCAGTCGGTGCGACACATGATGGCGCATGGCGTGGGGTCGGTTGTGGTGATCGATCAGTCTCCAGCGCGTGCGGAAGAGTTGGCGCGGAAACTGGGCGGTACCTCGGCGAGTATCGGCGACCGGTGGAATTCCCTGCTGCGGGCCGATATCGCGATCACGGCGACGGGATCACCGCATTTCATCATCACGCGGGAAGAGGCGGAGCGAATCGCGGCCGAACGAAATCGGGTGGCGTTGGTGCTTATCGACATCGGAATGCCGCGAGACGTCGATCCGGAAGTGCATCGAGTCGAGGGCATCATGCTCTACGACATGGAAGCGCTGGAGCGTGTAGCACGGCAGAAGAATGAAGGGCGCGCCGCGGCGGCGCAGGAAGCGGATCAGATTGTCTATTCCGAAGTAAAAGCCTTTGGCAACAAGTTGCAAGCTCAAAGTGCTGTGCCCACTATTGTGGCGCTACGCCAGCGCTTGGAAGAGATTTGCCGGCAAGAACTGGAGTCCTTCGTCGAGGAACGCGGACCTTTTAGCCGGGAGCAGGATCAATCGCTTCATGCGATTACACAGCAGGTTATTCAGAAGATTGCCAGCTCCCTGGCCCGCGAACTTAAGGAAGTTCCAGAGAAGGAGGAGCAGGAGCGGATGACCGCCGCGGTCAACCGCTTGTTCCACCTCGCATCGCCGAAGCAGGCGCTTGCCGGCACCAGATCAGAGAAGGACGAAAAACATGAGCGAACTCAAAAAACAGCTATTGCAATCTGATAGTAAGAGCACGCCAACCAATTGGACGAGCTTGCAAGCTTATCTGCTGGCGGCGTTCAGTCTTCTCCTCGGAGTGGCGCTCGGCTATCTGTTCCGTGGGTCGGCTTCGCCAGCGGCACAAGCTGCTATGCCCGCGGCTGTAACTCAGCAGGATTCTTCATTGCCGCGCGGGCAGCAGGCAGATGTTCAGGCGGCTTTGGCGCAGGCCGCGGCACCGCTGCTTGAAGCGATCAACAAAGATCCCAATGATTTCACCTCGCTCACGAAACTCGGCGATATTTACTACGACGGGCAGCAGTATCAGACCGCGATTCAGTATTACGAGAGAGCTCTGGCAATTCATCCCGACAATCCGGACGTGCGCACGGACATGGGAACGGCATACTGGTACACGGGGAATGCCGACAAGGCGATCGCGGAGATGGAAACATCGTTGAAGTATCGGGCGGGACATCCACAGTCGTTGTTTAATTTGGGATGGGTTCGCTGGCAGGGCAAGGGAGACGCCAAGGGCGCGGTGGATGCGTGGGAGAAGCTGTTGAAGGCGAATCCGAACTATCCACAGAAAGAGCAGGTCGAACAGTATATTGCGAAGGCGAGGGAGCACGCGGCTCGGGGATAGTGCTTTCGAAAGCTGAATGTTAGCGGCAGCAGATACGCTGCAAGCAGACAGCAGATTCCTCACGGCTTCGCCCGTTCGGAATGGCTAAATTTTATTTAGCTTCGGAATGACAAATTTAAACTAGCTCGGTTCGTCGGTTAGACTCTCGTGCTTTCTTCATAGAGAAAAAAGTTTGAAGTTTCACGGGTGCGGGGCAAACGTCGCCACTAAACCTGCGACGACGAAACCTCCGGCAATCGACAGCAAATGCTGCGGCAGGACAACGAAGTAGAAATCGAGCACGGTCACGTCGAGCGGCGCCCAGCCTCGCTTAATTACCTGCGTGACTGCCAACAATAGGAAGGCTGCGCCTAGCGCGAAGCAAGAAACTGCGGTTATCTTCATCACCCGACCTCAGCCGGAGGCGTTTTCGGACGGAATCGATTCTGTGGGCTCTTCTTCTCCTGCGCCGACCAACTCAAACTTCTTGAGCTTGTAGCGCAGGGCATCGCGACTGATGTCGAGGAGCCGCGCGGCGTGGGTCTGATTTCCATTGGCCTGGCGCATGGCGAGTTCGACCATGGCGCGCTCGACTTCCTCGAGGGAAGTGCCCTCCTCGGGGATGTAAAGACGGGGCAACACTCGTCCATTTGCGAGTTGCTTGCCTCCACCATCGGACGAGGAACTGGTGTGCTCGAAGGCAGTCAATCCACTACGCGCGGCCTCCCCTACGGCAAATGGCATATAGACGGGGCGCAAGATGGATTCCTCTTCGAGGATCATAGCCCTCTCGATCGAGTTCTTGAGTTCGCGCACATTGCCGGGCCAGTTATGGGCGAGCAGAAGACGGCGCGTTTCGGGGCTGATGCCGCGAATTGATTTCTTGAACTTGCGGTTGTACCAATCGATGAAGAAATCGACGAGCGGCAGAATGTCTTCGGAGCGCTCTCGCAATGGCGGAATAAAGATAGCGATAATCGCTAGCCGATAATAAAGGTCCTGGCGGAACTGGCCTTCACGGACAGCTTTTTCCAGATCGCGATTGGATGCGGCGATCACACGCACGTCGACTTGCATATCGCGCACGCCACCGATGCGCCGGATGACCTGATCTTCCAAAACACGCAACAGCTTCGCCTGCAACAGCGGCGACAGTTCACCGATTTCGTCGAGAAAGAGCGTGCCTCCATTTGCGGTTTCGAAGAGGCCTTTCTTCATCTGCTTTGCATCAGTGAAGGCGCCTTTTTCGTGGCCGAAGAGTTCGGCCTCCATCAGTGTTTCCGGAATCGCGGAGCAATTAATGGCGACGAAGGGGCCATTCTGGCGTGAGCTTTCGTAGTGGATCGTCTTGGCGATGAGGTCTTTGCCGGTGCCGCTTTCGCCCTGAACGAGTATCGTTGTCGCCTCGCTCGCCGCAACTTTTTCGACGAAGTTCATGAGCTCAGTGCTCTTGGGCGACACCGCAACGAAGTCGTGATAGCCGGTATGGCGGCGAACCTCTCCGCGAAGCGATTGGACTTCGGTTCGCAGGCGAGTCGCTTCAAGCGCATTCTGAATGGTGACGTGGAGTTCTTCGAAATCGAGAGGCTTGCCGACGAAATCATAGGCGCCGAGTTTGAGGGCAGTCTTGACGTCATCGAGTTGCGGATCCGCCGTGATCATGATAACGGGCGGCGCATCCTGGGCTTTCTTGATCTGCTCAAGAACTCGAATACCGTTGATATCGGGCATGCGGACGTCGAGCAGGACGAGGTCGGGAGACTCCTGCGCAGCCATGCGCAGGCCAGGCTCTCCGGAGACGGCCTCGACGACTTGATATCCCCATTCTTCGCATTTCTGCCGCAGAGACCAGCGGACCAGCCGCTCGTCATCTACGATCAGAATCTTCTCGGCGGGCATTCCTGATAAAGCTTACTACGGAGGGGAGGGTAGGGCACAACTTGGAGATCATCGGATCATCATGTCGAAAAGCGAACCGCAGAGTACGCTGAGGACACGGAGTCAGATAGGTTTTTTAACGCCTTTCCGACCGGCCACCCCACCAACGTAATTACCTCTGGGAATGAGGCCGTCGAAATAATGATGTTATGCGGTCCCCAAAAGCGGTCCTCTCCTCCTTTTTGCTGACGCTGGTGTGCGCCGGCACTGCCTTTGCCACCGACAAGCTGATTGCGTTGACTTTTGACGATGGGCCGCGCCCTTATGTTTTGCTCGAGAACAAGGGACAACATCCCGGACCGGGCTTGATGAACGTGCTGGACTCGAACGGGGTGAAGGCCACGTTTTTTGTTGTGGGATGGCGGCTCACGCCGAAGACTTGGGGTGACCGCCGGTACGAAGAGAACATCGGTGTCAGCTGCCTTGATGCGGCGCAGCAGTTACTGAAGCACGGTTTTGAACTAGAGGACCATACCTACAGCCACGTTGAGCTGCGTACCGCGGAGCGAAAAAACGGAGAGCAGTGGGTACTGGGTGATGTGAATCGTGGGGCACAGGCGATCAAGTCCGTGACGGGATCGCAGCCGAAATACGTGCGGCCCCCGGACTGGATTATTACGGACGATGCACGGCGTGATCTTGAGCGGCAGGGGTATCACCTGTTGACGATCTCGTCGGAGAATCCTATCGCCCTTCGCGATGTGAATTCGCTCGATTACTTGTGCACGAGAAGCGCCGTCGGGTGTCCCAAGCCATCATTGGCCAGCGGCGTGTTGCGGCAGATCGAACAACGCGAAAAGCACGGCGTGTATACCCACATTCTGGCGTTTCACGAGTTGTCATCGACCACGGCGATGATGCCGGAGTTGATCTCGGACCTGAAAGCCAAGGGCTACCGTTTCGTGACGCTGAGCGAGTACATGCAACTGGTGGGCAACCAGACGCTAGCGAGCGCGCGCCGCTGACCAATGTCCCTCGGCAGCAACTAAAATCTCCGCTACCTTTCTGGACCAGCCCGAGCCGCTACTTTCTATATCCCTGACCTTCCGCAAGAGCAGCGTTCTGAACCCTGTTTACCCTGACAGTATCGTCATGGACTACAGGTCACTATTTTCGAGGGAGCAAGACTGCAGCGAGTGAGAGTCGCACGCTTCTCATAGGGTGCTTCGCAAACTGGATATGAGCTTGGCCGCTCGAACATCAGATGGAGCGGCTTTCCAATTTCTTCACGAGTGTTGGGGGCTGTATGCGACGATTCACCAAACTAAGAGTCGTGCTGACGCTTTTGGCGACGATGGTGCTATGCGGGTGCGAAGGCCTAGTGCCGCACGATACCAACAGTCTGCTCATTCCCAAGTTCCAGAGGTCCGAGATCTTCGGCTTTTTTGCAGGACTTGGCACAACCTTTGCTGCTGTCCCAGACCTGTTGGCCATGCTTCGGAGACGCTCGGCGGCCGGAATGAATCCGAGAATGGCAGGGATTATGGGCGTCTTTCAGATCCTCTGGGTCTATTACGGATTGTTGATTTTGTCGAGGCCGGTCATTGCGTGGAACGTCATCGCGATCCTTATAAATTCCTTGAGCGTTGGCGCCTACTTTCATTTCACACATAAGGAAACTGCGAACCACGCTATGAAGTGACGAAAGTCTGGTCACAAGTCGAGCTTTGAGAAAAGCCGTCCTCAAGCTGCATCCAGCGGGAGTCGAGGTTCGCAGTAGGCGGAGATTCTCTTCACTTGGCCCAGATTCCAGCGATGATACCTCGACAATTTGGGAGCAGGCTCATGATTAAGACCCGATTTCTCCTTTTAGCCCTCACCTTGCTTTTCGCGGTGCCGCTGTGCGCACGGGATAAGACCGACGTCATGGTGATGACGAATGGTGACCGCTTGACCTGTGAAGTCAAGGGACTGACTGCAGGAGTGCTGTATGTCTCCTTTGATTATATTGACGGCACGGCATCCGTGAATTGGACAAAGGTGGCGCGCCTGGAAAGCAATCAGCTGTTTGTTGTGAAAACAGAGGGCGGTGAAGTCTACACGGGTACACTGCGAACGCCCGAGACCGCCGCTGACAAGCCGGTGCAGATACAGGTTTTGGCGGCAGAGAAGGAAGACACTCTGGACAGTTCCCAAATTGTCCAAATGGTTGCTACATCTGACAAGTTCTGGCAGAGATTCAACGGTGACTTGGGATTCGGCTTCATTTTTTCAAAAGGCAACCAATCGACTCAGTACAGCCTGAGCTCTCAGACAGCGTATGTCCGCGAACGCTGGAGTGCGATGGGCAACTTCAGTTCCAATTTGTCCTCGAGCTCGGGGACGAATGCTTCTACACGAAACGATCTCGGCATTGGCGGGCGTCATCTGCTTCCCTGGAATCAATGGTTCTATGCTGGCCTGGGAACATTTCTGCAAAGCTCCGAACAGGGAATCCAACTACAGAGCACCGTCGGAGGTGGCCTTGGACGTTACTTTAAGAACACAAACCGGGCTAGCGTTTCGCTGCTATTTGGGCCTGCTTGGCAGAATACCGAATACAAACAATCCATCGTTGCTTCTAGCAATCAGAATCTCGCGGCTGCCATCGTTTATGGCCAAGCGAAATTTTTCAAATTCAGTAAGACCAGCCTGAACGTGACAGGCTCAGTCCTGCCCGCTCTTTCGGATCCTGGACGTGTCCGCTTCGATACCAACGCGTCTTATTACGTCAAGATCTTCAGCAATCTGAAATGGAACATAACTTTTTACGGAAACTGGGACAACCGGCCGCCGCCAGGACTTTCGGGCAGTGACTATGGAACCAGTTCCGGACTCACGTGGACATTCGGTCTGAAGTGAGCGCGATGGCGGGCGCGAGATCCTGCTGTTTGTTCTAACAGTGAACAAATGCAAACCTGACCGCTAGCCTATGAAATGCGGAGGTTGGGAAATGTTCAAATGCACGGCAGTACTGCTGTTGGTTATGGCGTCTGTAACACCGAGCATGGCCAAGAAGGACAAAGGATCAACGACTCTGAAGGATCTTCAACCAGCGGGCACGACGGATACGAAAGACAAAAAGAACCAGCAGTATGATTTTACTTTCGAAGTCTCGGGGAACAGCTACACCTGCCGGACGAGCCCGAAAAAGTCGCTAAAGGCGACTGAGTTCGTGGTGGGTAGTCCTCTGAAATACGAGATTGACGAGGACAAAGCTAAATTGAAAAGCACGACTGGGAAGGAAGCGAAATGTACCGTGGTCCGTGTCGAGAAAGCGCCGACTCCAACACGATGAAAAATTCACCTGCTCGATTTGATCGTGCGACATCTTTGAGGACAGCGATTTGTCCTCAACTACGCTCTTGATAACCTATTATTTGATCCAAACAGGTGCTTGTAAACGATACTCACGACTATCCACAGCACGTAGTAAAAGACTCCTGCCAAGAGAACGACGAGCGCTCTGGTTGGGTTCGGCAAAATCACTCCCAAGATTCGCGAGGGGAGATTGAGGACGAATGTTGCCATCACGCCCGCTACGATCCCAAGAATCATTCCCCATATTGGCAAGCGACGCGGTACCCAATCGCTGGGAGATAGCATCGCCCATAAGCCCCAAAGACATGGCACGGCGCACCAGATGGCGAGAATCAATGCAAATCGCTGCGGGTTCAGGCCGAAGAAAATCAACGTTGCAAGGCTCGCGATAGCGGTCACAATGCACGCCACCAACGATCCGGACGCAAATCGGATCAGCATTAAGCACCTCCGCTTGGACTCACTGATACCGACTATGGCCTTCCGCGAAGTTTCTTGCAGTGATTACGATCATTAGGAATTGGGTTGATGGCGCGTTAGCACGCGATCCTTTCCATGGATAGTTCCAGCTTACGGTGTTCGCTGTACCTTAGAAATAGAACTAAGGCTAAAGGCGAATGACGCAATTTGGCGCTTTCGGTGTTCGCTCATTGGTGTTTACGTCGCGGAATCTGTTCATCGCAATCGCAATAGTCTCAACCGGAAATATTCTTCCTTTTCAGGTATGTAGCCTATCGAACTTTTCACGAGAGCAGCGGAATATGGGGCTGATGCGAGGGAACCACGATGCGGAAGGCAGTTTTGATCACAGACGATAACGCCTTTGTTCGTACCGCCCTTTATGAATTTTTCCAGCGCGAGCCAGACTTCGTGGTCTGTGGGGTAGCGGAAAACGGAGGCGAAGCTGTTGAAGAGGCCCAACGGCTGCATCCAGACCTGATCGTGTTGGACATGGCAATGCCCGTGATGGATGGCCTGGAAGCCGCGCGTTTGCTGAAACGGATTATGCCCGAGGTTCCGCTGATCATGTACAGCGCGACGGATGAGGTCGCCGAAAGAACCGCGCGGTCAGCGGGATTCTCCGAAATCATTTCGAAATCACAGCGGGTATCAGTATTGATTCATGCAGCGCGAGGACTCGTCGAGCGAAAGGCCGCTTGATTCGCTGGTTTCGGGTGACCGTGGAGGCAGCTTATGGAAGGTCAGCATAGGGAAGAACTTCGGATCGAGCTCAATGAACTTCTGCATAAGCAGCACCAAGTCTTAGAGTCGCGAATGTTAGGCACGGCCAGCGATTCCGAACTGCTGGAATACGAGATCAGGCAAGAAGTTATTCACCAACTTTGTAATGTTCTAGCGCACTCGGCGAGCGCTTGAAAATGCATCTTGAGTGCGATCGCGGATGTCAGGGGCTGGTTTCAAGCTACAATTTTCCGCGTGACGAAAGAACGTTGGGCCAAGATAGGAATCACGATCGATTTTCTTATCGTCGTAAGGACTCTCGGTGAGTTCTTCCGGCTCAGGTACATACATGGCCTTAACTTCACGGTCTCGATGGCTGCTCTCTACGTCGGTGGCGCTTTGATTGCCGCTTGCTCCTGCTGGGCCGGAGTGACTCTGTACTTCTTCCGAAAATATGCGCTCTCCTGCTGGATCACGGTTGCAATCGTACCGGTGCTGCTGGTGTACAGGATTGCCGTGATCGGCTGGTAAGGCTAGATCGCAAAAGTTGAAAACGGCCCGACGCGCCTTGCGGTTGGGCGAATTTGACCGCTATCGCGGGATTAACTGGTGCAGGTTGCCGGCGAGGACTAGTATGTTCTGCTGCGATCAATAGGCGCTTAGCCACCAGGGAGCCCACGATGGTTCATCGGCAACTAAATCGTATTAGTCCGCTTTTGTATTTTTATCTGCTTGGAATCTTGCCTGCCGTTTTAAGTCTGACTCTTGCGACTGCCGCAGCACAGAACCCAGTTCCTGCCGTAACCGGGAATGCCCGCGTTGACAAGCTGTTGAGCGAGATGACGCTTGAAGAGAAGATGGCGCTGATCCGCGGGGCTCGGGAAAATCCGCACACAGATCAAGGGCAAGCGGGATATTTGACTGGCGTTCCGCGGCTGGGGATCCCGCCGATTCGCATGTCAGATGGACCGCCGGGAGTGCTGACGCGGCATCCGTCACAAGCCGAGACGGCGACGATGGGGCTCGCGGCGACCTTCGACGTGAAGATGGCCGAGGATAATGGCGTTGTCATCGGACGCGAGGCGAAGTCGCTGGGCATTGATGTCGTGCTGCAGCCGTTTATCAATATCGATCGCGATATCACTTTCGAGCGCGGATACAACACGTACGGGGAAGACCCGGTGCTGACCGGGACGGTGGGTGCGGCGGTGATTCGCGGCATTCAGGCGCAGGGCGTGATGGCGCAGGCCAAACACTACGTTGGATACGACAGCGATGCGAGCAACATCTTTATCGATCCGCAAGCGTTGCGTGAGATCTATGTAGCTCCGTTTGTGGATGCGATAAACGCGGACGTGTCGTCGATCATGTGCTCCTATAACAAGCTTAATGGGACGTATGCGTGCGGCAACCGCGAGATCCTCGTCGATATTCTGCGGAAGGAACTCGGCTTCAAGGGCTTTGTGACCAGCGACTGGGGCGCGACGCATGCGCCGTCGTTCATCAACAACGGGCTTGATGTGGAGATGCCGGGACCGGGGCGCAAAGACGACCCGATGAGCGGATTGTTCTTCTCGTACTTTACGACCGAGAAGCCACAGCCTCCGCCGAGTGGCAAGCGCAACGGCTCGCTGTTCGAAGGCTTTTTCAGCGCGCTGCCTGAGGAACCGAAGCCGACTCTCCCAGATTTCGGAGCGATGTTTGGCAAAGATCCCCGAGTGAATTTCTGGAGCCTGATGCAATCCGGCAAATTGAAAGAACAAACGATCACGGAAGCAGCTGGGCGCGTGCTCTACGAGATGAATAAGTTCGGATATCTCGACCGTCCACCGGATCACCAGATTCACGAGCACGCGACGGAAGCGAATGCACGGATCATTCAGCAGACGGCAGAAGAGGCGGCAGTATTGCTGAAAAATGAAGCAGGAATTCTGCCGCTGAACAACGCGAGTCTCGTGTCGCTGGCGATGATTGGCCCGGGTGCGGGGCAGGTGGTGGCGATTGGAACGGCGGGGGAGCGGTCGATTGGATTCCCCTGGCGGCAGGTTGGTCCCTACGACGCGACGAGGAAGTTGGCGCCAGAGGCCAAGATCACACTGGCTGTGGACGACGACATGACCGGTGCGCCGATTCCGGCTTCCGTGCTATCGCATGATGGGCAGCCCGGATTGTTGCGAACTGAAAAGTCCGGCGAGACGCGCGTAGATGCGATTCTGGATTTCACCAAAAAGAGCGGAAATCCGCTGGCTGCCAACGCCCAGGCGAAGTGGACTGGGACGCTAACCGTGCCCTCGGCGGGATCGTACTGGATTTACTTACAGTTGCTTGGCGCGGCGGGAAGCGTGAGTATCGATGGGAAGCGCGTCGCGGGCGCGAATGGAATGCGCGGCGGCGTGCATGGCGACACCGTGCTCGGTGGCAAAGATGGCCTGATGGCGACAACCGACGGTCTCGACAATCTGCGGGCGGCGGTTGATCTCACGGCGGGAGCCCACAGCATTTCTGTTTCGGTGGAAGGTGATACTTCGGACGAGCCGGAGCAGATTCGTCTGGCGTGGATGACGCCCGAGCAGCGGAAAGCGGATCACGAGGCGGCGATTGCGGCGGCAAAATCGGCGAACACCGCAGTCGTGTTTGTATGGACGCGCGGCAGGCCCGACTTCGGATTACCTGGGGAGCAGGACAAGCTGATTGAAGAAGTTGCGGCGGTGAATCAGAATACGATCGTGGTGCTGAACGTGAGTCAGCCGATTGCCATGCCCTGGCTGGATCGCGTGAAGGCTGTGTTGCAGATGTGGTGGCCGGGCGACGAGGGTGGATGGGCAACAGCGAATGTCCTGCTCGGAAAAGTAAATCCCGCTGGACGCCTCCCGTTCACCTGGGGCAAGCGGCTTGAGGATTACCCGGCGACGGATCCGGCGCATCCGGAGCGGTCGGCAAAGGGCGTGAACGGAGCGACGACATTCAGCGAAGGCGTGAATGTTGGCTATCGCTGGTTCGACAAACATAAGATTGCTCCGCTTTTTCCGTTCGGATTTGGACTGTCGTACACGAAGTTTGACTACTCTGGGTTGAAGGTAACACCAGCGTCGGAGGGTGGTCTGGATGTCAGTTTTCAGATCGAGAACAGCGGAAGAATTGCAGGCGATGAAGTGCCGCAGGTTTACGTTGGAGCGCCGGTGAATCGACCGAACGGAGTGGATTTCGCGGTGCATGCGTTGGCGTCGTTCGGTCGGGTACACCTCGAGGCGGGTCAATCACAAACGGTTACGCTGCATGTTGTACCGAGGCGCCTGGAATGCTGGTCGAAGTCGAGTGGGAAGTGGATCAAGCCTGCGGGCGAACGGGAAGTATCAGTCGGATCATCATCGCGGGATTTGCCATTGACCGCTAAAGTTAGGATTCAGTGATTCCGATCAGGGACAACGGAAAGTTGGTCCGCCAATTGGTGGAAATACCTCTGATTGCGCCGGGCATCACGCGGAGGATTAAACCGCCTGTGTTTACGAACCTTTACGAAATCGTGAAAAACCGCGTCCCACGTGGTATTTCCCTGTTTTCCGATGTACAATTTGTGCGCCTCGAAGGCCCTGCAGTTCTCAGCTATCTACGGCTTTCTCAGCCGGAAGGAGTCCTCCCATGAAATTACATCCCCGCTTCCTCCTTTTAGCGGTTTCTGTTCTCGCGATCAGTTTCGTCCCACAGTCTCTGGCACAAGGTGGCGACGGAAAAGTTTCCATTCACGCTACGCCGCGGCAGGCTTATCTGTTTGTGGACGGACGCGCGATGGGCGATGCCAACAAACGCTATACGGTGAGCGCCGGCGATCACAAGATCGTGGTGGCGAATTATGGCTACACGCCGGACACGCGCAATATCACGATCACGTCGGGACAAACTACGGCACTTGATGTGACTCTGCAGCCAATCACGGCAACGGTGTCCGGCCCCTTCGGCGCGATGACGATTGAAAATGTGAGTCGTGCCGCTATCCTGCTCAACGGCAAAACTCCTGAATTCTTTGTCGGGCACGGTGACGAGTTCAATCACGATTGGGGATGGCACCAGGAACTTGTCGTTCCCCCTGGCACGTATCAGGTCACCGCGATGCGTGATGACAAAGAGTTGTGGTCCGGGCCGGTGCAGGTGGAAGCGAATAAGCGGACGGTGATTGGCGTTCCAAAGGGCGTGCGCAAGACGATCGACTGGCCGCGAGGAGCGAAGCTGACGACAATCCCGCGCTTTACTGTGGGCACGGCGAGTGCGACGGTGGCGGTGGCAAAGCCAACCGCGGAGCTCACAGCAAACGGCGCGCAGATCAACTGCGGCGACTCTTCGCAGCTGAAATGGACATCAACCGATGCGCCCGCAGTACAGATCAATCCGATCGGGGCAGTCGCATCGAATGGCGATCAGAGCGTCCAGCCGAAGCAGAACACTACTTATGAGCTCACGGCGACTGGTCCTGGCGGCACGGTTACCTCGAATGCGACTGTAAACGTCAACACTGCTGTCCAGGCCAATCTGGATCTCGCACCTGGGGAAGTTCACTACCGGCGTGTTGGGAACAAAGTTGTGCAGAATGACGGCAGCGCACTGAATTGGTCGGCGACGAATGCCTCGAATGTATCGATCGATCCGCTGGGAACTGTGTCCACGTCGGGCAACCAGCCACTGCAGGTTACTCCGAAGCAGACCACCGCGGGCAAGATCGACGAGACTGTGAACTACACCCTAACGGCAACCAATGGCTGCGGAGGGAGTGAGACAAAGACCGCGGCGCTGCACATTACCGGGGAGATCGTTAATCCGGAACTGGCGATGTCGCGCAGCATCTATTTCCCCACGAACGGCCCACGGAGCCTGAAATCGGATAAAGCACTCCTGGCGAGCGAGCGTGATTCGTTGACGGCGCTGGCCGCTGCGTTCAAATCCTATCTTGCGGATGAACCGAATGCTCAACTCGTGCTATCGGGGCATGCGGATAAACGCGGTCCTGCCGGTTACAACCAGAAGCTCTCGGAGCGGCGTGCGGAACTGACGAAGAATTTTTTGGTGGACCAAGGCGTTCCGGAAGCAAACCTGACAACCGAAGCCTACGGCAAAACCAAAAACCTAACCACCGATGAAGTGAAGCAACTTCTTGATCAGAACACGAACCTGACCGATGCCGACAAGCAGAACGCGTTGGCGAGAATTCAGACCGTTGTTCTCGCGAACAATCGCCGCGTGGATATTGGCTTGAAGGGGACGGGGCAGGAGTCGGCGAAGACGTATCCGTTCAATTCGTCGGACTATGCGGAGCTGGTCGATCGTGGCAAGCCAGTCGAAGCGAGCCCGGTGGAGAATGCTGCGCAGAAGGAAAAGGTCAAGAACTAGCCAACATTCCTAACCAAAAAGGGGCACGAAGGGCGTTTTGTAACTAACGCCTTCGTTGTGCGACTTCGTGCCCTTTGTCTTGTGATTGGTTCTTACGATGCAGCGACCGGTGGCATCGTTCGCTTCAGAGGAAGCACGACTGCGAACGTTGTTCCTTTTCCTACTGTGCTGGCCACGTCGATGCGGCCCTGGTGGTCTTCCACGATGCGCCGAGCTAGCGACAGACCCAGCCCCGTGCCGTCGCCTTTTGTTGTGTAAAACGGACGGAAGATGTTGGGGAGATTCTCGGAGGGGATGCCGCGTCCGTTGTCGATGACTTCGACCACGGCTGCTGCATTCTTGAGGGACAGTTTCACCTCCACTTTTCCCTTGCGATCAATCGCCTGCAGCGCGTTCAGCAAGAGATTCAGCATGACCTGGTGAATCTGATCGCTGTCATGCTCAACCTCGGGCAATGACGGTTCCTTTTGCAAACTGATTTCCACGCCGCGAGCCAAGGCTTGTTGGCGCGCCAGCATCACCGCGTGTTCAATCGTCACGTTCAGATCGCTCTTGCCAACTTTCGGAGGGTGCGGACGGGCTGTCTGCAGCAGATCGGTGACGATGTGATTGATGCGTGCAATTTCCTGTCGAACGTCTTTCACGACCTCGCGAGCCGGGCTGGTGCTGGGAAGGTCGCGGCTGATGATTTCGATGACGCCGGCGATTCCCGCCAGCGGATTGCGAATTTCGTGAGCGAGTCCTGTGGCCATTTCTCCGAGAGTGGCGAAGTGTTCCGCGCGCGACATTTGAGTGCGATGCAGGCGCTCGATTTCTTCGCGGCTCTCGCGGAGTTGGACCACCATCTGATTGAAGTTGCGTCCCAGGTCCCCGATTTCGTCGTTGCGGTGGGCAAAGCTCACGGACGCACTCAGGTCTCCCCGGCCGAGTTGGGCGATCTTCTGCTGCAGTTCAACCATCGGACGCTGAACGGTGTAGGTGAGCACTACTAGCAATGCGCCGCAAATAGCAACGGCACCGGCGCCAGCAACCAGTAGAACGAGGTGGCGTTCGGGATCGCGCCAGGAGAGGGTGGCGAGCAGGAACAGCAGCATCCCTCCCAGGAGGACGCAGGCAATCGGCAACAGAGCTTTGATTTCCCAGTTAATACCGAACCATGATAGTTCGGCATTCGGAGCCTGCGAACTGCCATCTGTCAGTTCAGACAGGACGGGGGCATTGGTGATTCCGCCCTTCGGATACCCAGTGCTGAATACTCGCGTGCGCGACGGGGCCGATACATCTGGCTCGTCGAATTCTGGTCTTAACCCAGGGGTTGTCATTTCATGCTCTTCCAGAATCTCAGGCATACGCGTGCAGTCCAGGCAGCAGGTACGTCACGCCGAAGAAAGTGAACATCACGACTCCGAATCCGAGGATTGCGAAGTAAGCGGCCCGGCGTCCGCGCCAGCCCCGAGTAATGCGCATGTGCAGATACCCGGCATAGACCAGCCATGTAATCGCCGCCCACGTCTCTTTGGGGTCCCAGTTCCAGTAGGAACCCCAGGCGCGATTCGCCCAGAAGGCGCCGGCGGCGATCATCAGGGTGAGCAGGGGGAAGGCAATGCAAATGGTTTTGTAAGTGATGCGGTCGAGTGCGTCGGCATCGGGCAGATGCCGCTCGAGGTCGTTACGCCGCCACAGGAGCAGGAGATACAGCAGGTTTGCAAAAATTCCGCCGACCAGCGCTGCGAGGATGAATGGACTGGCGGCCAGGCTGGTTTGATAAAGCCCTTCTGCATCGAGAGAAGAATAGCGTCCGTCGCGTGCGCGGAGAATGAAGAACACGAGCGCCAGGGCTTGCAGCAGAATGCTGATGAAAACGGCGCGGTTCGCGATCGAGAGGAAGCCTTCATTCTTCCTAAACACGGACAGAGCATAAAGAACAAGAGGCGCGGTTACTGCGGCTGCTACCAGTAGCATGAGCCAGCCAAGATCGGGAATCGTGACGAAAAGGCGCACTCCTTTGGAGATGAAAACTTCGGACTTATTCTCGGTGTCCCATGCGATGACATTGAAGCCGCCCCAGCGCTCAAATCGCGATAGGACGGCGGCATAGATCGCGAAGGTGAAAATGCTGGTTGCTGCGAGGAACACTTCGGTCTCAAGCTTGTCCTGGATCAGGAACATCATGGCTAGCGCGAAGCT